>Ga0208953_1000737_pt1 | contig 24940 bp, 8 predicted proteins | sample RifOxyB2_FD_184033 | JGI IMG/M metagenome (GOLD analysis project Ga0208953, IMG submission 184033) | Groundwater microbial communities from Rifle, Colorado - Rifle Oxygen_injection B2 (SPAdes) | ecosystem: Environmental > Aquatic > Deep subsurface > Groundwater | place: USA: Rifle, Colorado...
CACCCTCTCGGGTTCCTGGACGAAGGGGGCAAATGCCACCTTCAACCACAGTTCCGGCTCTGTCACCCTCGATGGCGGAAACCAGACCATCTCCGGTTCCACGGTCTTCTACAATCTCAGGAAATCAGTCACTGTAGCCCGGACACTCACATTCTACTCTGGCGAAGAAACAGCCGTGAGCGGGGCACTTATTCTCCAGGGTGGGGGACTTACAGAACTCCTGAGCCTGCGTGCAAGCAACAGTGGTATCTCCTCGTTACTCACGCTTGATACGGGTGGCTCTTACACGCTCCAGTTCCTGGATGTGCAGCGTTCCAATGCGAGCAACGGACAGCAGCTGAATTGTACGAGCTGTACCGATAGCCTGAACAACCTCAACTGGATCTTCAGCACGCCGACCGTTGCCGGTACGTTCTATCTCGATGCAGGGCAGACTCCGGCAGGTGCAGGGGTGGGTATCTCCGTGAGTTACAACGGCGGCGCTATTACAGATACAGCACCCACTGATGCAGGCGGGCAGTTCACGCTCTCCGGTGCTTCCATGACCGGCGGCACAGTAGTGACAGTCTTCGTGCAGGACTCCGCGCAGGATGCTGTCACGGTTGTCCTCGGCTCTGGCGGATCCATGACTGGCATGCACCTGTACAGTGATCACCTCATCGTGCGCTCAGAATCAGGATCGGCAGCCATTACCAATGCAGATCTGGTCATTGCAGATGACATGGGTGGTACACCGGATGCTGACATCACGAATATCTACAGCATGTCCAGTAATCAGCTGACTGTGCCGGCAGACAAGACACTCGTTGTCTGGAACAGCACGAACTTCAGCCCGGGCGACGCAGTCACTGTTGACGGTTCGGGAGTAACGATACAGGCCTCTGCCACCTTTACTGCAGGCAGTGCCGCCATAGACATCAATGGACCTCTCACCGTGCTTGGCACCTTCATCCACGGGACCAACACCCTCAATATATCCGGCAATGTCCGCATAGCAGCCGGTTCCACCTTCACAAGGTCCGGCAACAATTCCCGCGTCATCTTCGATGGCGATCTCACCTACGAAGATGAGACGGGAGTGAGTATCGGCAATGTCCAGATCGGCACCAGCCCAGATACAGTCCAGCTCTCCGGCAGCCTCGTCGCATGGAAAGTCACCGTGAGCACAGGAGACATTCTCACACTCTCAGGATTCAATCTCTTCGTAGGCACCGGTGGTCTCTTCATCCACGGTCTGCTCAATGCTGCGGATTACAACTCCAGCAACTCCACCATCACCGTCTCGGGTTCCTGGCTTGCTACAGGCACGGGAGACTTCATCGCAGGGACAAGTACTGTCCTCTTCGATGGCACCTCCGGCAGCCACAATATCACTGCTTCAGGAGCGTTCTACCATCTGATTATCAATGGCACCGGAGCAACGTATGCGGCAGCAGGAACCATAGACGTTGATGGCAACGTACAACTCTCCGCTGGCACCTTTACGGCGACATCCGGAACCATGACGCTCTCCGGCTCCTGGACGAGGGGGGGGAATGCCACGTTCAATCATAACAGCGGCACCGTGAATCTGAATGGTACCGATCAGACCATCTCGGGTTCCACCGTCTTCTACAATCTCACGAAGACCGTCACCGCAAGCCAGACGCTCACATTAGGCGCCACCGCGATGACATCCGTGAGCGGGGCGCTCACACTCAATGGAACCGATGGTTCCACTCGTCTTCTCCTGCGCTCCACGCAGACAGGCCAGAGGAGCAAACTCAATTTGGATGGAGATGCGGGGGTCCAGACGCTCCAGTACCTGGATGTGAAGGATAACGACGCGTCCGATGGAGCTCTGCTCGTATGCGCTTTGGGGTGCCTGGACAGCGGTAACAACTTAAACTGGGCCTTCCATACCATTACCGGTACCGCGTACAGCGACGAGGGCACCACGCCTCTGGCCAGTGCAACAGTGTCCTTCAGCCTCAACGGCGGGACACCCACAGATACAGATACCACCGATGCCGGCGGCCAGTTCACCTTCTCCGGTGCTGCCATGACCGGCGGTTCCATCATCACTCTGTACCTGAACGGAGGAACGGCGACCGGTGTCACCGTCGTGCTTGGTTCCGGCTCTGCCATGACAGGCATCAGCCTGTACCAGAACCGTCTCATCCTGCGCTCAGAATCGGGAAGCGCCGCCATCACCAACGCGCATCTCAGCGTGGCGGATGATAATGGAGATAGTGACATCACCGGTGTTCTCTCCGCCGCAAGCCCTTCTGCAGTCACCGTCGCAGATAACCGTGAGCTCTTCGTCTGGAGCGGCGATACTTTCCAGCCGGGAGGCACCGTCACCGTCGATGACATCGACATCAATGGAACCTTCAGGCCCACTACCAATGCGGTCACCGTCAGCGGTACCTGGGATGCAACGGGAGGAACCTTCAGTTCCAGCGGCACCGTCACCTTCGACTCCACTGCTTCCGAGAACATCACGAGTAATGGCAACAGCTTCTCGGGCATCGTTCTGAATGGCGTGGGTGGTACCTGGACGCTCCAGGATGCCATGGACGTCAATGGTACCTTCACGCTTTCAAGCGGTACATTCGCCCAGAATGGCCAGAACGTGAGCATTGCCGAAGATCTCCGCATTGCAAACGGTGCGGTATACAGCACGGTGTTCGACACAGGAACCCTCACACTCAATGGAGATCTCATCCTTGAAGATGAGACGAGCACACGCCTCGGCATCGTTCAGGTGGGCACCAGCCCCGATACCGTCACCCTCTCCGGCTCTCTGCGCGTCCACAAGCTCACCGTTGGGACAGGAGACACCCTCGTGCTCTCCGGCAATAACCTCTTCGTGGGGACAGGGGGTCTCTTCATCCACGGTCTGCTGAATGCCTCCGATAACGGCACGGACAACTCCGTCATCACCGTGTCTGGTTCCTGGCTTGCCACGGGCACGGGAGACTTCATTGCAGGGACAAGTACTGTCCTCTTCGATGGCACCTCCGGCAGCCACAATATCACTGCTTCCGGTGCCTTCTACAACTTCATCGTCAATGGGACCGGAGCAACGTATACAGCAACAGGGTCCCTCGATATCAACAGGAACCTGCAGCTCTCCGCAGGCACCTTTACCTCTACTCCCGGAACCATCACCCTCTCGGGTTCCTGGACGAAGGGGGCAAATGCCACCTTCAACCACAGTTCCGGCTCTGTCACCCTCGATGGCGGAAACCAGACCATCTCCGGTTCCACGGTCTTCTACAACCTTACGAAGACCGTCACTTCCGCTCAAACACTGACATTCTCCGCAACGGAGCAGACTTCCGTGAGTGGTGCTCTCAGCCTGCAGGGTGCGAGCGATGCAGTGCTGCTCTCCATCCGCTCCTCTCTCACAGGCACACAGTCGCGTCTTGTGCAGGAGAGTGCAGGAAGCCAGACGCTGCAGTACCTCGATGTGCAGGATAACGATGCTTCCGGCGGGAAGGCGATGACCTGTTCAAGCTGCACCAACAGCCTGAACAACATCAACTGGTTCTTCGTGACGCCGACCGTTGTCGGTACGCTCTACAGCGACGAGGGAGTCACGCCTCTTGCCAGTAAGACGGTTGCCATCAGTTACAACGGCGGTGCCGTCACGGATACGGCGGTAACGGACGCAGGAGGGCAGTTCACGCTTTCCGGGGCCAGCATGACCGGCGGCGCCATCATTACGCTTTTTGCGCAGGATGAAACAGAAGATGCAGTCACGGTTGTCCTCTCGTCGGGGAGCTCCATGACAGGCATGCACCTATACCAGAACCGCATCATTGTGCGCTCGGAATCCGGTTCCGCGGTCTTGAGCAATGTCACACTGGATCTGGCAGACGCGCTGGGTGGTACTGCGGATGATGACATCACCAATATTCTTTCCAGCGCCAATTCCGGTGCTGTTTCCATCGCGATTAACAAAGAGTTCCTCATCTGGTCGGGAGATACATTCCGGCCGGGAGGCTCTGTCACGGTGCATGATCTCGATGTAAACGGCACATTCGATTTCCAGGGCTACGCACTGACCGTCAACGGTTCCTGGGATACAACGGGCGGAACTGCATCCGGCAGCACCACCGTCACGTTCACTTCCACAGGGTCAGAGACGATCACGAGCGACGGCCACAGGTTCCATGCAGTGACGTTCACAGGGTCCAATGCCCTGTGGACGCTCCAGGATGCTTCGGTCATCAATGGCACGTTCACAGTGCTGGCTGGAACCCTTGCACAGGGCAATGCCACACTCACTGTTGCAGGCAATGTCCGCATTGCTTCCGGTGCAGCATTCACCAAATCCAGCAACAGTTCGCTTCTTACACTCAGCGGATCTCTTACTTTGGAAGATGAGTCATCCAATAACCTCGGGTATCTCCAGTTTGGTCCTGCCCCGGAAACTATGGCACTCTCCGGCGCGCTCCGCGTCGATAAGATAACAGTCGGAACAGGCGATACGCTTGTGCTCACCGGCCACAATCTCTCCGTTGGTACGGGGGGTCTCTTCATCCACGGTCTCCTCAATGCTGCCAATAACGGTGCAGATGACTCCGTCATCACCGTCTCGGGTTCCTGGCTTGCCACAGGCACGGGAGACTTCATTGCAGGGACAAGTACCGTCCTCTTCGATGGCACCTCCGGCAGCTACTCTGTCGCTGCTTCCGGTGCCTTCTTCAACTTCATCGTCAATGGGACCGGTGCCACTTACACGGCAACCGGATCACTCGACATCAACAGGAACATTCTATTCTCCGCCGGCACATTCACGGCGCCGCCGGGAAACATGACAGTCTCCGGATCCTGGACCATGGGTTCCAGTGCCACTTTCAATCACGGTTCCGGCACGGTCGTGCTCGACGGCGGGGACCAGACGCTCTCCGGTTCCACAACGTTCCACAATCTCACAAAGACGCTCTCTGGTTCGGGGAGAACACTCACATTCCCGGCAACTGCGCTGCAGTCTGTCAGCGGTGCGCTCACGCTCACAGGTCTCAATGAAAACAATAAGCTGACTATTCGTTCCAGCATCAGCGGCGTACAGGCCCGTTTGATTCTGGATAACACCAGCAGTACGCAGAACGTCCAGTACGTGGATGTGCAGGATAACGATGCGAGCGACGGGACAGCAGTAGTGTGCAATGACTGCGTCGATAGCGGGAACAATATCAACTGGTTCTTCGTGACGCCGACCATTGTCGGTACGCTCTACAGCGACGAGGGGGTCACGCCTCTTGCCAGTAAGACGGTTGCCATCAGCTACAACGGCGGAGCTGTGACAGATAGCATCACCACGGATGCCGGCGGCCAGTTCTCGCTCTCCGGGGCGCAAATGACCGGAGGCACGGTTCTCACCCTCTTCGTGCAGGGGGAGAGTGAAGATGCTGTCACGGTTGTCCTCGGCTCAGGTGGCACCATGACGGGCATTCATCTCTACCAGAATCGCGTGATTGTCCGTTCGGAGTCCGGTTCTGCCGCTGTGACGAACACTGCACTTGCCATTGCCCGCACTACGACGAGTGCTGCTGATGATATTCCAAATATTCTAGTCAGTGCCTCATCCGCGGGCATAACAGTGGCGGCAAACAAGGAATTGCTCGTCTGGAGCGGTTCCACGTTCCGGCCGGGCGGCACCGTCTCCACGCATGACCTCGACATCAACGGCACGCTGACTCACGGGCAAAACACTTTGGGTGTCAGTGGTTCGTGGGATACGGATGCCATCTACGGCAGCTTCTCCGGCACGGGCGCAACTACATTCACCTCCACGGGGAGCGAGACCATCCGGAGCAGCGGTGATTCCTTTGGCGCTGTCACCTTCAGTCATTCCGCTGGGTCCTGGACACTCCAGGATGCCATGGACATCAATGGTGCCTTCACACTCTCGGGTGGCACTCTCACACAGGGGAATAACACGCTCAATGTTTCCGGCAACGTCCGGATTGCAGCGGGAAGCACGTTTGTGAAATCTTCGAATGGTTCTCGCTTCCTGCTCGACGGCGATCTTACGTTTGAAAACGAGACAAGAGCGAATGTCGGTTTCGTGCAGATGGGAGCCAGTCCGGATACCATCACGCTTTCCGGTGCGCTTGCCGCAGACAGGGTGGTCGTTGGTACGGGGGATGTCCTCGTGACAAATGGCTATGACCTCTCTGTTGGCACCGGCGGCCTCACAATCTACGGTGTACTCAACGCCGGCGACAGCGGCTCCAATATCACGCAAATCACACTCTCCGGGTCCTGGATTGCGAGCGGGACAGGAGACTTCCTCAGCGGGCATTCCTCAGTGCTCTTCGATGGTACGGCTGGAAGTTACCAAATAACATCCTCCGGAGCATTCTATGATCTTGTTCTGAATGGGACGGGCGCCACATGGACCGGCAATGGCACAGTGGATATCAATGGCGATCTGACACTCTCTGCGGGTACCTTCAATGCACCGTCCACTCTCACTCTGAGCGGATCTCTCACTCATGGAGCCAATGCCACCTTCAGCCATAACTCTGGTGTGTTTCAGCTCGACGGAGACACACAGACGCTCTCGGGTACAACGGCGTTCTACACACTCAAGAAGATCGCCGGAGTCACGAGCACTCTCACGTTCAGCGCGGGGGAGAATTTCACAGTCAGTGGCACGCTCGTGCTCCGTGGCAAAGATAACAACAACCGCCTCAGCATCCGGTCCTCCGTCTCCGGCGTGCAGTCCTACCTCTCCCTGGACACCAGTGGCAGCGAGTCTGCCATCTTCCTGGATGTGCAGGACAGCAATGCAGGGAGCGGCCAGACCCTCACGTGTTTGAGCTGTACGGACAGCGGAAACAACGTGAACTGGGTCTTCACTACGCCGACGGTGACTGGAACGCTCTACAGCGACGAAGGAGCCACTGCTCTCCCGGGGAAGACGATCGCATTCGCGGCGAACGGAGGCAGTCTCACAGCCACTGGTGCTACCGATGCCGGCGGTCAGTATTCCTTCACCGGCGTCACGCTGACAGGAGGAACCATCATCCTGCTCTACGTGGATGGTGCCGCTGAAGATGCCGTCACTGTCGTGCTCGGCTCAGGAGGCAATATGACCGGTATCGATCTGTACCAGAACCGTCTGATTGTGCGGAGCGAGTCTGGCACTTCTGCCGTTACCAATGCGCAGATTGCCATAGCAGATAACAATGGAGGTGCAGCTGCAGATACTGATGTCACCACCATTCTTTCCAGTGCGTCGAGTGCGGCCATGACCGTCGCGGAAGGAAAGGAGCTGCTCATTTGGGCGAGTTCCACCTTCGCACCCGGAGGAACGGTAGATGCGGAAAACATAGACATCAACGGTACTCTCCAGCAGGGAACCGAGGGGATTTCCGTCGGTGGATCCTGGGATGCGACAGGCGGGAGTTTTACCAGTAATGGTGTCGTGACCTTCGATACCGCCATGGGCTCTGGCCAGATCATTCTCTCCAATGGCAGCACATTCTCGGGAGTGACATTCAGCGGTACGGGAACGTGGTTCCCGCGTGGTGCCATGGATGTCAACGGGAACTTCACTGTGTCCAATGGTACGTTCAACCAGAGCGGGAGCACGCTGAATATCGCCGGCAACATGCGGGTGGCATCCGGAGCCGTATTTGTACAGTCGGTCAATGGTTCCCTCCTCACGTTGGATGGGGATCTCTACGTGGAAGATGAGACGAGTGTCAATATGGGTACGGTACAAGCGGGTTCCAGCCCCGATGTCATCACGCTTTCCGGCTCCCTCCGCGTACACAAGCTGACCGTTGGGACAGGGGACACACTCGTTCTCTCCGGCCATAACCTGTACGTCGGTACTGGCGGGCTCTTCCTCCATGGCACAATCGACGCTTCCGATAGGACGAATTCCGGAGGGGCAATCACATCATCTACCATCACGGTGAGCGGCTCATGGATAGCGGGCGGGACAGGAGATTTCATTGCAGGGCATTCTTCCGTGCTCTTCAACGCCGGAGGGGGATCATTCACCATCTCATCTTCCGGTTCCTTCTACGATCTGGTGATAGCAGGAACGGGGGCAACGTATACGGCCACTGGTGCTCTGGATATCAATGGAGATCTCACGCTCTCTGCCGGTACGTTCACTTCCACTCCCGGTACCATCACACTTTCGGGCTCCTGGATGAAGGGAGAGAATGCCACCTTCAACCACAGTTCCGGCTCAGTTGTGCTCAACGGTATCGACCAGACTATTTCGGGTTCCACGGTTTTCCATAACCTCACCAAGAGCGGTTCGACGGCTGCAACTCTGACATTTGCTGCTTCCGCAAACACGTCTGTGAGCGGCGCGCTTCTGCTCCGCGGCACACTCACCAATAACCTCAGTATCCGTTCCGGCATCACCGGTCTTGTTTCTTTCCTCTCTCTCGACACCGGCGGATCGGAGACGCTGCAATACCTGAATGTCAAGGATAACGATGCCTCCGGCGGCCAGCCTCTCAGCTGTACTAACTGTACGGATGCGGGGAACAATACGAACTGGCTCTTCGTGTCGCCGAATATCACCGGCACGTTGTACAGCGATGAGGGGGTGACACCTCTTGTTGCAAGGACGATAGCGCTCAGTGTGAACGGCGGTACCATTTCCGATACGGCGGAGACCGATGCCGGTGGCCAGTTCGTCCTTTCCGGTGCCACGATGACAGGAGGGACGGTTCTGACGTTGTTCGTGAATAATGAAACGGAAGATGCTGTGACTGTTGTGCTGAGTTCGGGGAGCACGATGACAGGCTTGCACCTGTACCAGAACCGCGTGATCGTACGGTCCGAGTCCGGTTCCAGCCCCGTCACGCTCACGACGCTTGATATCGCAAATACCCTCACAGATAACGACATCATCAATCTCCTGCCTGTCTCGGGATCTGCAACGTACCTGCACATGCTCGATAATGTCGAACTCCTCGTCTGGACCGGTTCCACGTTCCGGCCGGGGTCCGCTATTACTGTCCATGACATAGACATCAACGGCACGCTTGCTCACACCACTCGCACTGTGTACGTGAAGGGGTCCTGGGACTCCGGGAGCGGAAGCGTCACGGGGACGGGCACCATCAACTTCGCAGCAGTTGGGAGCACCGAAACCATCCGTTCCGGCACATTCACCTACTCGGGAGCCACCTTCAGCGGCAGCGGCAGCTGGACACTGCAGGATGCCATGGACGTCGATGGTTCCTTCGTCTTCCAGAGGGGGACACTGAATCAGAGCGTCTACGCACTGAATCTCTCGGGGAATTCACGCATTGCGTCTGGTGCCGTCTTCGTGAAGTCCACGACTGCCACGGCACTCACATTCGACGGCACACTCACCTATGAAGATGAACATGGTTCCAACCTCGGTCGCGTTACTGTCGGGAACAGCCCAGATACTACTACCACACTATCCGGTTCTCTCACAGCCGATGCTCTCACCGTTGGTACGGGTGATACCCTTGTTCTTTCCGGCCACAACCTCTTCATTGGTACAGGGGGTCTCTTCCTCCACGGAACGCTGGATGCAACCAATAACGGGCCCAATGCTTCTACGATTGTTATCAGCGGTTCGTGGCTCGCCTCAGGGACAGGAGACTTCATTGCCGGTTCTTCAGCGGTGCGGTTCGATGCCTCATCGAGCTCATACACCATTGCCGCTTCCGGTGCTTTCTTCAACCTCATTGTCAATGGAACGGGTGCTACGTATACGGCGAGCGGATCACTCGATGTGAACGGCAACTTCGAACTCTCAGCCGGAACGTTCACCGCGCCGAGCACCACGCTCACCGTGAGCGGTTCATGGCTCAAGAGTGCCAGCGGAAGCACGTTTGCTCATAATTCCGGTTCCGTGGTGCTCGACGGCGGCGACCAGACCGTCTCCGGTTCCACGCTCTTCTACAACCTCACGAAGACCGGCGCAACGGCGCAGCAACTGACGTTTGTTTCCACGACAATGCAATCGGTGAGCGGAGCACTGACGCTGCGCGGCGGCAGCAGCAGTGCCCGGCTCTCCCTGCGCACGACGACGGACGGTATTTCCTCCTGGTTGCGCCTTGATTCCGTCTCAGGTACGCAAGACCTCGCATATCTTGACGTGCGGGATAACAACGCGACCGGCGGAGAGAAACTCATCTGTTTCACGGGATGCAAAAATAGTGGCAACAACCGCAACTGGGCGTTCCACTCCATTACCGGTACGCTCTACAGTGACGAGGGCAGTACGCCGCTCATTGGCAGGACGGTGGCATACGCTACGAATGGAGGTGCAGTCATCGATACCGCCGAGACGGGGTCCGGAGGCCAGTTCACCCTCTCCGGCGCCTCGCTCACCGGCGGCACCATCATCACGTTCTTCGTACAGGACGCAGCAGAAGATGCTGTCACCGTCGTCCTTGGTTCCGGCGGTGCCATGACAGGCATCGATCTGTACCAGGACCGTCTCATTGTCCGCTCAGAGTCAGGTTCGGCCCCAATCACAAACACACACCTCATAGCCGGGCATAGACTCAATGGATCGCTCGATACGGATATCACGAACATCCTGTCCGGGTCGCTCCTTTCCGGTACCACCATCCAGCCGGGGAAAGAACTCTACATCTGGTCCGGGACAAGGTTTAAGCCGGCAAGCGCACTGACTCTGCATGACCTGGAGATCCGCGGCATCTTTGAGACGCTGACCGGAGGTACTATTACCGTTACAGGTACATGGGATGCTACGAGCAGCGGAACGGTTTACGCAGGGTCCGGCGTCGTGATGTTCACGGCAACGGGTTCTGAGTCCATTATCAGCAACGGGCAGAGCTTCCATACTATGAAGATCAACGGTTCGGGAAGTATTACCGCTTCGGGGAGCTTGGATGTGAATGGCAATTTCGTGCTTCTGCAGGGGGCATTCACGGCCCCCGAAGCCGGGTACCAGATGGCTGTAAGCGGGAGCTGGCTCAACGTCGGAACCGGGACATTTGTGCACAATAATGGGACCGTCGTGCTCGACGGAGGGACTCAGACCCTCTCCGGTTCCACCGTCTTCTACAACCTTACGAAGAGTATTGATTACTCTGCGACACTGTACTTCGCCGCATCGGAGATTCAGAGCATCAGCGGCTCTCTTACCCTGCAAGGTGCTGGCTCTGCCGCGGCAGATTACCTCCTCATACGTTCGACGGTGCAGGGTACATTGGCAGGCATCAACCTCGGTTCGCACCTCTCTGCATCGCAGTGGCTGCAGTACCTGAGCGTGGCAGATAGTGATGCCCGGTCTGGGGCGGTTCTCAGTTGCCGTACAGCCTGTACGGACGGTGGAAACAACTTCAACTGGACTTTCCCTTCTGCGCCGACCCCGCCTCCGGGAGATAATGGCGGCGGCGGTGGAGGTGGAGGTGGAGGAGGTGGCGGCGGCAGTAGTCAGCTTGAAGCCCCCAAACGTGCCTGTATCACATTCGGGCGTCCGCTTGCAGCGCCGTTCGAGGATATAGAGGGGCACTGGGCGGAGAACTACGTTACGCAGCTCCAGAAGGCGCATGTGGGTGACAGCAACGTGCCCCTTATCCGCGGCCGACTCGAGCAGGAACGCGGCGTGCACCGCAGGCTCTTCCTGCCCGATGAAGAGATCACACGGTACGAAATCGTCGAGTGGGCACTCCTGAGCAACTGCGTTCCCCTCATTCACGATCCGCAGGATCTGCAGTTCGCCTTCCGCGATGTGCCGAGCAGTCTCTCCTTTGCCGGAGAAGACGAAGCATTCCGCCGCAGGGTCATCTACACGGCGGTGGATATCGGCCTCATCCAGGGGTACCCGGATGGGACGTTCAGGGCCAATGAGCCCATTACCCGTGCCGAAGCCATGAAACTGCTGGTGCTTGCCGGAGAGCTGCCGCCCGAGCAGGGGCAGCCGCGCCAGCTTTTCTCCGATGTGAAAGTGACGGACTGGCACGCACCGTTCATTGAACGGGCTATCGTCGACAAGCTCATAGAAGGATTGAAGGATGGTACGTTCCGCCCATTCACACCGCTCACACGTGCAGAGGCTGCGCGCGCAATTTACCAGATGATTGTGAACGATGAAGAAGAGCTCGAGAACGAAGAAACGCCGCTGCCGGGCGTGTTCACAGACGAAGAACTCAAAGAGGAAGTCTTCGCGGCGCCAAAAGCCTGTCTCGTCTCCGGCACTCCGCCGACACCCTCCTTCATCGATATCAACGAGCACTGGGCGTATCCCATGATCCAGCGCCTGGCACGCACACGGACAGTGGACGGCAATCGTCCGCTCACGCAGGGATATCTTGTGCAGCAGGGGGACCGTATGCAGCGTACCTTCAAACCGGATCAGTACATCACGCGCTTCGAGCTCCTTAAGCTCTCCCTGCTCAGCAACTGCACGCCGCTCATCACGCACACGGAAGAGCTGCCGTACAGCTTCGCGGATGTCTTTAAAGTCCCGCGCCTGAACGAGCATACCGATCAGCGTCAGAAGAGAGAAATCATCTATTCCGCCTCGGAACTCAGCATTGTGCAGGGGTACCCGGATGGCAATTTCCGGCCCGATGCCCTGGTCACGCGCGCGGAAGCAGTGAAGATCCTCATCCGTGCAGCCGGGCTGCCGGCGGTGGAAGTGGAGAGCCGGCAGTTCTTCCGGGATGTTCCGCTCTTCGAGTGGTATGCGCCGTATGTGCATCAGGCGGCAACCTACGGTCTTGTGTCCGGGTACGGCGACGGCACGTTCCGTCCTGCGCAGCTCGTCACGAGGGCCGAGATGGCGAAGATGATCAACATCATCATTGCGTCTTCAGGCCGTATGCCAGACGGATTTAATGATCCGGTCAGTCCGTTGCATGATGCCGCAGCATCAGAGCTGTCGTTCGATGCATCGCAGACTGCCCCATCGCTCGCGAGTTCTCCAGCACCGCAGTTGCCGGGCTTTACTCCGGAGACACGCGTGCCGGAACTCGTCGGCTTGCGGCCGGCCGCAGCACCAGAGCAGCCGCTCGGTGCACGGCAGGCTGCAGCTCCGGAACAACCGCAGACTCCGCGCATGCAACCTGCGCAGCTTCTCGCAGAGACAGTGGCGCAGAACAGGGAGGATCGCAAGATCAAGCGTGAGTCTCTCGACGAGCAGCGCATGCAGCAGGAGCTGGAGGAAGGCCGCGAGCGTGCACTCCCTGCGATGAATCAGTGTCTGATTGACGGCGGTCCGCTCAGGCCAGGGTTCATTGACGTCTCTGCGCACTGGTCTCAGCCCATTGTGCAGCGCCTTGCGCGTGCACGGATCAACCACGGCTCCGAGCCGCTTATTCAGGGCGAACTGGTTCAGGAGGAAGGCCAGCAGTACCGCTACTTCTTCCCGGACCGGCAGATTACGCGCTACGAATTTGTGAAGCTTGCGGTGCTGAGCAACTGCCTGCCGATCGTGCGAAATATCGAAAACGTTGCTGTGACATTCCGTGATACCCCAAAGCGCACACGCGCCACCGAACCGGAGGCTGTCACGGAGCAGCGGCTCATCATCTACACTGCTGCGCACTTCGATCTTGTACGCGGGCACAGCGACGGAACGTTCCGCGGTGATGAGCCGATGACGAGGGTGGAAGCTCTCAAGATACTTCTCCGTGCAGCGAATGTCCCGCCTGTGCATCCGGATACAGTGGGCATTCCGGTCTTCTCCGATGTGCCGGACTATGAGTGGTACGCACCGTACGTCCGCACAGCGGTCTATGAGGGCTTTGCCAACGGGTACAGGGACAATACGTTCCATCCCGCAGCGCTCCTCACCCGCGCAGAGGCTGCGAAGATGGTGGACATAGCCATGCGCCGTGAGCCGACACGTGAGTTCCCGGAGGTTGCTCCTTCTCCCATTCCTTCTCCGTTCGATACAGAACAGGAGCTTACGAGTCCTGCTCCCGAACCGGATAAGGCGCCGGATCTCATAGAGGATGCGCGTCTCGCTGATCCGAACATGGCGAAACCTGCTCCCAACCGCTCCATTCTGGACCAGGCACAGGAAGTGCTGCAGGGGATTACTGCCGAGCAGGACGTCGATACGGCGCTCTCTCAGTTCGAAGAGCAGGAAGATCCCAATGTGCTCAATGAATGCCTCATTATGGGCCAGCCTCTCATGCCGGGCTTCTCCGATGTGTCGGGGCACTGGGCCGAGCCCATGATCCGCTTCCTCTCCCGTGCGCGCCGCGAGATATCTGAGAGACCGCTTCTGGACGGGTACAAGGTGATGCACAATGGCGTGCCGGAGCGCATCTTCGCGCCGAACAAACCCATTACGCGCTACGAGCTTCTCCGCTTTGCCCTCATGAGCAATTGTGTGGAACTCGTGCGTGATGTGCAGGATGTATCTCTGCGCTTCACCGACGTGCCGAAGACAACCTTCCTCACGGGCGACGAGGCGCTCGAGCGGCGCATTATCTACACTGCTGCCGATCTCGGCATCATCCGCGGATACCGCGACGGGTACTTCCGTCCCGATGCCCCGATCAGCCGTGCCGAAGCGCTGAAGGTTCTCATTCTCGCGGCGGAACTTCCGCCGATGGAGGGGCATGCGGCTATGCTCTTCTCCGATGTGCCTCTCAATGAATGGTACGCATCGTACGTGGAACGTGCCGCATTCGACGGCCTCATCTCCGGTTTCGCCGATGGCAGTTTCCATCCCGAAGAGAAGATCACCCGGGCCGAAGCGCTGAAGATCGTGTACCTGATGCTCCGACAGTAAGGGTCTTCTCCGCAATTGATACTTTCCCATGGACCTGTTACACCACATCCCGTATGAAACTCCTCATTGCTGAAGACGATGACGCTCTCTGCAATGCACTTGCGACGAAGTTTAAGGGTGCGGGGTTTGAGGTTGCCATGTGCAAAGACGGGAATGAATGCATGAGAGTCATGGGCAAGGAGAAGTTCGATGGCATCGTGCTCGATATCCTCATGCCGGGGAAAGACGGTTACGAAGTGCTGGCGGAGAGAAGTGCTACGATAAATGCCGGCACGCCTGTGTACGTGGTGACCAATCTTGGCAGAGAGGAAGATTGCGAGAAAGCCAAGGCTCTGGGGGCGAAGGAGTGCGTCGTGAAGTCGAACATGTCACTCAAAGAGGTGATTGGGATCGTGAAGAAGGACCTGGAAGGAACGGAGAATAAAAAATGAAAAATGCTTCGGCTTCGCTCAGCACAAGTGAAAAATTGAAAATGGGAAGAGGGGAGTTTATGTCCTGTGAGCTTCTAGCTTTCAGCTTACTGCCTGCAGAAAGGTCTTTAGGTTTCAGTACTTAGGGAAGCCCTGAAAAATACGAAAGCATGCGAGCACGTCATCCCGAGCGGAGCCGAGGGACAACGTGCGACGTCATGGTTCGGCTCCGCTCACCATGACGTATGTGACAATTTCGGTGTTTTTCAGACCTAATACCGAAGAAATACAATACCCCTTTCCGTAGGGCAGGTTCGGTTACCCGCCCGGGTCCGGCGGGATAGCCGAATCCCGCCTTCGGAAATGTATTTCTTAATTCGGTATAAGGACTTACGTATGAATACCTTGAGCCTTCAAACTCAAAGTTGACAGCTAAAAGCTATAAGCTGAAAGCTAATTCCTCACTCCCAATTCCTGGATATTCCGCAGGTGCCTTGCGGCTTCCTCGTAGTCCGGATCGTGTTTGACAATGTAGGTCAGCTGCTCGGCTGCAGTCGCTAAATCACCCAGTTCCGCGGCAACGGCGGCCAGCCTGTAGCGGGCGGCAGGATCCCGGGGATTCCTTTGAACGGCTTTGGTGAATGCGCCAAAGGCCTCCTGGCTGTGGCCGTATTTCTGCTCCATGATCCCGAGGTTGTACTGTGGTGTAAAGAAGGCGTCACCGAGGGTTGCAGCTTCCCTGAAAAGTGCGAATGCGCGGTCCAACTGGCCCCGCCTCTCGTACATCTGTGCGAGGAAGTAGTACGAAGTGAAGTCGTCTTCCAGGTATTCCCGGTATGCCGGCTTCTTCAGTGTTACTTCTGTAAACCATTGTATTGCATCTTCGTCTTTCCCCATCTGATGGAGGAGCTTACCCATGTTGCCATACAGTTCCGGCACGTAGAGCCCCTGTGCAATGCCGCGCTGGTACACCTCCAGCGCTTCGTCGTAGCGTTCCTGCTCAAACAGGCTGCTCCCGAGGTTGTTGAGTGCGTGCACGGATGTCGGGTGGGAGTTCAGAATATGCCGGAACAGTGTCTCGCTGTCCTTCCACACGCGTGACTGCTGCCAGGAGAGTATCCCAAGGAGCAGCATCAGCCCGGGCACGATTATCTGCATACTGCGTTCCCGCAGGGGTCGTGTCACCAGCCTTCGTCGGCTTTGGCGGACTACGGCCGGCAAGATTGCTTGTTCTTCGATTTCCGGAGGTGCCACAGGCGCACGTCCGTGGGTACCTACGAGGGTGATCCCCGCGGCAATGAGGAGGATGAGACCGACGTCCGGAAGGTACGCGTAGCGGTCGGAGGCGTAGTACACGAAACCGTTCTTCGAGAAGGCGGCCAGGGAGGGCAGCTGCATGAGGAGGAAGAAGCCCGCGCCGAACCGTGCAATACGTGCACTGCGGCGGAGCCACAGCAGTATGCCCACGCCGGGCAGGAGTGCGATGGGCAGCAGGAACCGCAGATCATACCAGGCAGAGGAGGAGAGCTCTGCCGGGTAGAACACAGAGAATCCAAAAGGGAAGAGGAGATGCACAATGTAGAGGGCCATGCCGCGCACAGCGAGCAGCAGATGTGCTCCGGGTGTCAGCATGGTTATTTCTGTGCGCTTTCCGTACAGAGCTACGATTCCGAAGAGCACGCTCAGGACGAGGTATGGTACCTTCTCTCTGAGCTGGTTCTTCCATGAGGGAGTGCGTTGCCCGTAGAGATCTATGAGCACGAGCGCCAGCGGCAGCATGATGACGGAGACTTTGGCAAGGAGAGCCAGGAGAAATGCTCCGATGCTCAGGCGAAACGCTGCAGAGTTTCTTCTGCCTCCGGCTTTCAGGTAGAACCAGATGCTGAGGAGTGCGAGGCAGCTGCTCAGAATATCTTTCCTTGCCGATGCGGAGACGACTGCTTCCGTGTGCTGCGGGTGCAGTGCAAAGAGCACGCCGCCGATAAGCGCGAGCCAGGCGGCGGTTGCATCTCCAAAACTCCGCTTTGAAAGCCGATACAGAATGCTGATGACCAGACCGGTGGATGCCAGGTGCAGCAGGAGGTTTACAGCGTGGAATGCAATCGGTGAGAAGCCGAAGAGTGCGTGTTCGATCTGGTACGAGAGGATGGTGAGCGGTACGTAGAGCTCAGGGTCAAAGCTGCTGAACGCCCCCGAAATCGTGCTCCAGGAAAGTTCCTGGACGAGGAGGTTCTTTGTAATGAGCAGGTAGTCGTCGTAGCTCACGAAGCTATTGCCGAGCACGGAGGGCAGGTAGAAGAGCGCTGTGAGGAGGCAGAGTGTTCCTCCCCATCGTTTGAGGTTCGGTGTCGTCCTTGCAGAGGGTGCTTGCATACCAAAAACAGTGTTGCTCGTCGGCTTCCTGAAGGCAACTGAAAGCTTCTGGCTTTGAGCTTTCAGCGAGGTCTTAAGGCTTCAGTGCTTGGGGAAGCTCTGAATAACTGCCGGAATGTCATCCTGAGCGTAGTCGAAGGATCGACATTTCGGCTCCTGTCTATGGTTCGACTACGCTCACCATGACAGAAGCCTCTGTTATTCAGTGCTTCCCTAGCTGATAGCTACCAGTCAAAGCATCATCATCAGAGTCCCTCCGCGGCAAGCGCCTGCCCGACTGCCTGGCAGAGCTCAGTGTAGAGATCGCCGTCAGGATCATCGATCGTTGTTCTGTGCCTACGTTCAAACTCCTGCATCCCTCTCGCCGCGAGCGCGTCTGTCACCATCCCGCGGATTTCCTCAGGGACGACAAAATCCTCTGGCACTTTGATACTTGCATCCAGAGGCGGGATGTTCCGTTCGTGCAGTGTATGGAGCGCCGCGCGGCCGGGTACATCCTGGCCGTGCTGCAGCGCCTGTGCGATGCTGCCGAGTGTCTCTGCTGCGATGGCATGGAATGCTGCGATCCGATCCTGGCCTGCGAGAAACAGGCGCAGCCTCCCGCGTGCTTGTTCGAGGAGAGGGGGAATGGTCTTGAACTTTTGTACTGCAGCTTGCAGTGTTGCCCTCCTCTTTCCTATGAATTCCCGGGAGTACTGAGCCATTGCACGGAGATCAACGGAGCCCTCTAAAGCATATCCGACGATTTCTTGTTTCTGCACCTCGTTCATATTTAGTACTATACTATATATTTTGATTAAATCAATGATTAGAAAAATGGCTTAAAATAGAGAAAAATACTTGAATCTTGGTTTATTCTACCATTTTTAAGAATTCTTTCTCCCCAATCATTTTCACCCCGAGTTCTTCCGCTGTTGCTGCTTTGCTCCCGGGGTTCTCTCCCAGTAAGACAAAGTCTGTCTTCTTACTCACGGTGCTGCTCACTTTCCCTCCGCGCTCTTTGATCATCTTCGTTGCGTCGTCGCGGCTTAAGTCCGGGAGTGTGCCAGTGAGGACGAACGTTTTCCCGGCAAAAATCTGCTTTAAGTTCGATCCTTCCGGTTGCAGAGCGAGCACGCCGGCCTCTTCGAATTTTTTCAGGAGTGCCTGGTGATCCTCATCTTTCGCCCAGTCGAGGACCGCCCCGGCAACCACCGGGCCGATGCCATCGATGGCTGCAAGCTCCTCTGCATCTAGTTTCTTCAGTGTCTTCCCGATGTCGGAAATGCGGATGCCTTCCACCTTCGTCTCGGTGACCTGTGTCCCGAAGAGCGAAGTCTGCGCACCCAGGTCTTCCCGTTTCTTCACCGTGAGGGTTTTCGCCGGCCATGCGATGCGCCGTGCCAGAATCTCCGCGGTTTCCCTCCCGATGTGGCGGATGCCGAGCGCGAAGAGGAACCGCTCCATTGGAATCTGTTTCCGGCTTTGCATAGCCAAAAGAACGTTCTCTGTTTTCTTCTCCTTAAAGAGGGGGAGACCCAGGAGGTCTTCGTAGGTGAGGAAGAAAATATCCGCAGAATCATTCACGATCCCGCGTGCAAGGAGTTCTTCTATGGTCTCCTTTCCCAGCCCCTCTATGTTGAACGCGTAGCGGGAGATGAGGTGCTCCAGTTTCTCCTGGCGGACGGCATTGCACTTCTTGTTGGGGCAACGATGCACCGCTTCGCCTTCCGGGCGGACAAGTGTTCTGCCGCAGCTGGGGCAGTGTTTGGGGAAGTGGAACGGCTTGGTGTGCTCAGGCCGCAGGTTCCGCATCACCTCCACCACTTCCGGAATGATGTCACCTGCTTTCTGCACGATCACCGTATCACCTATGCGCACATCGAGCCGCCTGATCTCATCTTCATTGTGCAGTGTTGCGCGCGTCACCGTGGTCCCGGCAAGCTGGGTGGGGGAGAGGAATGCCACGGGGGTGATGGCACCGGTGCGGCCTACTTGGAGCCGGATGTCCTGTACCTGGGCTGTTTTCTGCTCCGCAGGGAACTTGTACGCACGCGCCCACCGCGGGGCTTTTGCAGTGGAACCGAGATCGTACTGCATACGGCGGTCGTTCACTTTGATCACGATCCCATCGATATCGTACGGCAGGGCGTCCCGTTTCTTCCGGAGGCCGCCGAAGAGCTCCTCCACTTCCTTCAGGTTCCTGCAGAGCACGAATTCGCGGTTTGTCGGGAGGCCCACCGAGTGCAGAGTTTCCATGAGTTCCTTCTGTGTCTTTATGTGCAGTGCATCAGCAGTCTCTCTCTCGAGCGCGTAGCAGAACATCCGCAGGTCCCGTGCAGCTGCCACCTTCGGGTCCAGCTGGCGCACGGAACCCGCTGCGGCATTGCGCGGATTCGCGAATTTCTCCCCCTTGGGGAGCCCTTTGTTCACCTTGGCAAGTGCCGCTTTCGGCATGTAGACCTCTCCTCCGATCTCAATGTACTTCGGCAATGAGGCTTGCCGTGTACCGGGCGACAGCTCTGGTACTGCGGATGCATTCCTGAATTCCAAATGCAGGGGGACGGTATCGATGGTGCGCACGGTGTGTGTCACATTCTCTCCCTCAACTCCGTTCCCCCTCGTCACGGCCCGCAGGAGTTCGTAGCGGCTGCCCTTCTTCTCATACACGAGGGAGATATTGAGCCCGTCGATCTTCAGTTCGCAGAGGTACGCACAGCCGGGGTGCTCTTTGCCGAGGGCGCGCGCCATCTGGTCCACCCACTCCTCCAGTTCTTCGTGGGCGAACGCATCGCTCAGCGACTCCTTCGGCGTGAGGTGCCGTACCTTCGGGAGTTTTCCATCAAGCGGCGCACCGACGCGCTGGGTGGGGGAATCCGGGGTCACGAGGTCCGGGAATTTCTTCTCCAGCGCAATGAGTTCCTGCTTGAGCGCATCGCGCACGTCCTCGGAGACATCTGTTCTGTTCTCAAGAAAGTAGGCACGGTTGAGCTTCCAGATCTCTGCTTTGAGCTTCTCGATGCGCTTCGCAGCATCCTTTTTCTGCATAGGACTATCGTATCGCTTTGGGGCTGGTCGCGCTACTACAGCGACTTGGCGATGATCTGCGCAGCTTCTGCCCTGTTCACTCCGTCGTCGGGACGGAACGTCCCTGTGGGGCGGCCGTCTGCACCCTTGTCTCCCGAGACAACGCTGTTTGTAGCAGCAAGCGCGATGTCTGCTTCATAGGGATGGTTCACGGTATCGGTGAATGTGCTCCTTCCTGCGGGGACCTGCACCCGGAATGCGTCATGGACGATGGAGATCACCTCCGCACGGGTTGCCCCCCTGTTCAGGTCCGGTTGCAAATGGAGTATGCGCATGCCGCCTTCTTCGGCGCAGGCGACGTACGGCCTGGCCCAGTGTGCCGCAGCCTGAGGAAGGTTCACGCTCTGCTTGCAGGTTGCAGTCATCACTCCCGCAGCCTCGTAGGCCATCTTCAGTATCTCGGCGATGGTGACAGGATTTCCCGGTCCAAAGATCCCCGTGGGGTTCCCATTTGCATCCTTGTAGCCGGAGACGATGCCGCGGGCTGCGACCATGGTGACGGCATTGAAGAACCACGCCGACTGCGGCACATCGGTAAAGGACGTGACTGGTTGCTGTGCCGTCTCTTCCAGATTTTGTATGAGGTCATCGAGGTTGAGCGGATCGTCGGTGCTCTCCTCCTCAGAAAGTTCCTGCTGCAGATCATCCAGCACGTCAAAGAAGCCGAAGACCGGAGGAGCGAGCAGAAGCCCGAGGAGAATAAGCGGCAGCAGGAGGCGGCACATAGGGGTTCTGTGTCATCCTACTGCCGGGGAAGAGTGGACGGTAGCGCGAGAACTACCAAAACAACGCAGAATTTGCTATAATACCAGTTGAACATACACATCTCTCCCCCTCGTCCCATGAAGTATCACATCAATGCCAGGGAGTATATTTTTGCTTTTGTCGCCGTATCGGCAGCGGTGGCAGGGCTCGCAGTGGTCGGGTCTCTCCGCGCGGATATTGAGTCTGACCAGTCTCCGCCCTCTGGGCTACGCCCGGCAGGTCAGTCTCTGCATGATGCTGCGAAAGATGCCTGCATGCAGTTGGAAGGTCAGCTCAAAGCCATCGAACGGGAGAAAGAGGGAATGGGCTGCTTTCGCGAGGGATCTCCGCAAGAGTGTGAAATTCTCCTGCAGAAGCAGACGGAGGTGGAGGAGGCGGTTCGTCAGTGTTACGACCGCATCAAGTTCCAGTATGAGAACAGTGGGAACGCAGGTGTCGCCATCGAAGAGTTTGTCCCACTACGCGTTCCCGAGGACAGGGGATATCAGGAGAAAAAGCGTGATTGTGCGGCTATCGAGGAGCAGATCAAGCGCATGAAGGATGAGTACGTCGGACTCTGCGCTCAGGGCGCCTACCCCGAGAAATGCCGTGCCGTGGAAGAAGAACTCAACCGACAGATTGAAAATCTGTACCGCTGCACATCGAACGCCTCTCCCGGCACTCAGGGGCAGCCTGTGCCTCAGATGCAGTGGAATGGCACTCAGATGCAGCCCATGCCTCAGATGCAGTGGAACAGCAATCAGATGCAGCCTATGCCTCCGGTCCCATGGAATGAAGGCCAGTCTGTGGAAGTACAGACATGGAGCTGTGGGAACTACGAGCAGGAGCTTTTCCAGGGTAAAAGGAAGGCCGAGGAAATCTGCACCCAGAATCCCGGAACAAAGCAGTGTATGGAGAGCATGAGCATTGCTGAAGAAATTGCGCAGAAGTATGAACGTTGCATGCAGGAGCCTCCGTCCGGTGGCTGGAATCAGCCACAGCCCATCAAGATGCCTTATGAGCAAAGGGCTCCGCAGCCGTGGCAGGACGCCCAGGTCCGTCCGATGCCATACGGTACTGACGGAGATGGCGGATACATGGGCCAGCCGCGCATGGAAATGATGCCGGGCATGCAGCCGGTACCCATGGAAGGCGGCCAGTACATGCAGCAGCCGTTCCCGGGAGGGGGACAGGAGGGGTACGGGATGGATACCATGGTCAAAGAACAGTTCTATGACATCATCCGCCAGGCACGGGAGCGTCTGGAGGAAGCCCTACGCTTCGTCGACAGCGACATGGCCGGTGTCATAGAGGAGGCCATAGGAGCTCTCGATGAGTTGGAAAACAAATTCGCAGGCGGGGATGTGCAGCCGGCCCGTGAAGACATCGAGAAGCTCATTCTTCGTCTCGAGGAAGTGAAACGCTCTGTGCAGGAGCGGGCGAAGCAGCAGGGAGGATTGGGCGTGAATGCTGGCGGAGCGATGGAGGGCGGGCCCGGCATGCAGCGCCCGCAGAGGAACGTAGATGAAATTGTAGGGGAGCTTTCCCAAGTGTTTGAGCAGCTCATCCCGCGCGTGTTTGAAATCTTTGAAGAGGAGGGAGTGAGTGTGCCTCCGGAGGTGAGAGAATCCTTCCAGGAAGCGTTCTCCGCGTTCGAGAGTATTCTTCCCATGTGCAGCGGAGGAGAGATGAAGAGGCGCGTCTGTGCTGCGGCGATGCAGGAGGTATTCCTGATTCTGGAGGAAGATATGCGTCCATTTGTGGAGGGCCGGATGATGGGGAATGAGCGCCTCCGCACGCGCGTAGAGGAACTCTCCCGCGAGATAGGGGGGAAAGAATAAGAGGGAAGAGAATAAGAGGGAAGAGGAAGCATCAAAATCCTAAGGGATGTAAGGATCCCAAACCCTCTTATCTCTTACTCTCATCCCTCTCCCAGACCAAATCCCTATCCATACGCACAACGGCCAACGCGTCAATTGCAATATGGGGTGGCATTGGAATAAATAGCCGGGAATGAGTCCGCTTCACGACAGTCAGTTAGTTCTCATGGAGATCGACGAGAAGATTCTGCATCTTCTTCATGACCGCGTGCACCAATGCATGGCACTGAGCGGAGGCGGCGATGCTCTGGCAGCAGAGGAGGAAACAGAGATTCTCGCGTACTGGCTCGAGGGAGCAGTGGATCTGGAGCTCGACGAAGCCGCTGTAGAGAAGATCTGCAAACTTGTGCTCCTCCTGTGCAAGCAGACGGAAGAATAGTTGGTATGTCGAATGTTGAATATTGTATGTCGGGGTATTCCCGACATACGACATACGATATTCCACATTCTTTCGTGTAAATGAGGGTAATTGTCTCAAAATGAAATATATGATATAATATCACGATGGCATCGAACCCGGACACCATCTTTGGAGCCGCGCGCAAGGCAGGCGCTTCCGATGTGCACCTTGCCGTTGGTTCGCCGGTGCTCTTCCGCATCGACGGAGAACTCACTAAACAGGGGAAAACAGAACTCACAGGGGCGGAAGTGGAGGGGATGGTGAAGAAAATCCTGGGTGAGAAGAAGTTCAGGGAATTTCAGGAGAAGCGTGAAATCGATATCGCCTACGCGCTCAAGAGCGGCGCACGTCTCCGTGTGAACTGCCACTACGAACGGTCGTTCCCGGGTCTGGTCGCCCGTCTCATTCCCGGGCGCATTCCCACTCCGGAAGATATCGGTCTCGTGCAGCAGATACGGGACCTCTGCCTCCTCGAGGAGGGGCTCATCCTCTTCACGGGTCCCACGGGAGCAGGGAAAAGCACCTCGCTCGCCTCCATGATCCAGAGCATCAACGAGACGCGTGCCGAGCACGTTGTGACTCTGGAAGATCCCATAGAATTCCTCTTCCCCAAGGGCAAAGGCATTATCCGGCAGCGGCAGTACGGGCAGGACTTTCACTCCTTCCCGGAGGCGCTCCGGAGAGTGCTCCGGCAGGATCCGGACATCATCATGGTTGGCGAAATGCGGGATCTCGAAACCATTGCCGCCGCGCTCACACTCGCAGAGACGGGGCACCTCATTTTCGCAACGCTGCACACGCCCAATACGACGCAGTCCGTTGACCGCATTGTGGATGTCTTCCCCCCGCACCAGCAGTCACAGATCCGCGCGCAGCTCTCTCTCTCACTCAAGGCGATCATTGCCCAGCGGCTGCTCCCCCGTAAAGGCGGCGGCCTGGTCGCCCAGCGCGAGATCCTGCTGAATACGGCGGCCGTGGCAAACATCATCCGCGAGAACCGCGTGCAGGAGCTCAAGTCCGCCCTGCAGTCCGGTGTCGGAGACGGTATGAGCACATTCGAGCGGGATGCAAAGAGGCTGCTCAAGGAAGGGCTCATAGAGAAAGAGACGTACAAGTTGGCAGAGGGGGGAGAGTAAAGGATTCTCATTCATCGGCGAGATGCTCCAGTATTCTGCTGTTCCGGCGGTTCTTTTTTGTCGGGTTTGTTTGTTGTGTGTGTTCGCCCCCATCCCCTGCCAGTCCGCGCCTTGGCGGACTGGCTTCCCCCTCCCCCGTAACGGGGGAGGGGGTCCAGCCGTCGTACGCCTACGGCGTACTGTGGCCGGCAAGGAGGGGGAGG
>Ga0208953_1000742_pt1 | contig 24758 bp, 25 predicted proteins | sample RifOxyB2_FD_184033 | JGI IMG/M metagenome (GOLD analysis project Ga0208953, IMG submission 184033) | Groundwater microbial communities from Rifle, Colorado - Rifle Oxygen_injection B2 (SPAdes) | ecosystem: Environmental > Aquatic > Deep subsurface > Groundwater | place: USA: Rifle, Colorado...
CGCTTATACCGGCTTTTTTGCCTGGCGGCAGAATTATCTCGGCCACGTTGAAATCGTCAGCCAGCGGTTTTAACGCCGTGGCCGGTAAACGTGTTACAAATATTTTTTCGATGCGGCGCACGCCGCGGCTGCGCAGGTATGGTATCAGCGTTGTCTTTACGTTGGCGGGGTTTGAGTTTCCTCCGATAAAAAGCCAGTTTTTTCCTGACGGGAACCGGATGTGGCATGCCTCGCTTGAGCCTGAGTCAAGAAAAACCATGCATATCTTCTCGCCGGAAGATGGAGATCGCAACGCTATCGTTGCGCCGGCGCCAACAATTACGCACACAACCGCGGCGGCAATAAGAATGAGAGGTTTTTGTTTTAAAGCCGGGCCATCGGCCTTTGTTTCCCGTTGATTTGCATCCCGGGGCAGCAGGTGCAATATGGCGGCGAGAGATATGTAATATAAAACTACCACGGTAAGCGGAGGGGAAGCGATGTTTATAGCGCTTGCCGGCATTTGCGCGAAAAAATGCACAAGGATGACAAGGGAGTGTATCAGGAAATAATTTATCGCGCCGGCTAGCCCGGCTAAAAAGGGTGAGACGCAATGAGCGGCGTAAAGAACCATCCCTGAAACTGTTATAACGCCTGCCAGCGGGACTACCACGATATTGCTTAGTAATCCTATGACGGAAATTTTGTTGAAATAAAATGCGATAAGCGGCGCGACCGCAAGTTGCGCGCCGAGCGAAACCGCTATCGTGCCTCCGGCGATTTTTCTTATGCGGCGCGGCGCCCATTTCAGCGCGGACATCAGTGGCGGGTAAAGGTAGACTATGCCGATCGTCGCGGCGAAGGAAAGCTGGAAGCTTGCCGTGAAAAGATCCTGCGGGTTGAATGCCAGTATCGCGGCTGCCGCCATGCAAAGAGACTGCAAAATGTCCGGCCGCCTGGAAAGCGTAAGCGAGAGTATTACGAACAGAGCCATTACGGCCGCCCGCACCACCGGCGGATTTGCGCCGGTAACAAGCACGTAAATTATAATGCACGGTATGGCTAAAAGCGATGAATACCTTCTACTAAGCCCCAAAAACCTCCAAAAACCCACCGCAAGCAATGCCACAAATCCGACGTTAAGCCCGCTTACCACAAGTATGTGCATCACGCCCGCGTCCGTGAAAGATTGTTTTTCTTCCGCCGAAAGCCGTGTTTTGTCGCCGATAAGCATTGGCGCAAGAATGGCGGCTTCTTCGGGCGGCAGCCACTTGTCTATCGCCGCAAGAATATCGCGGCGCAGGGCGTAAGCTATTTTCAGGTAAAACGGCAGGCGGACGTAGCCCGTGCGCGTAACGCTTGTTGCGGACATGACGCTGTATATATTCTGCCGTTGCAGATATTCGGCATAATCGAAACCGCCGGGATATGATGCGCCGGGCGGGGAACGCAGAACGCCGATGACTTGCACCATGTCGCCGGCCGTTACGGTTTCATAATGTCCGTAATAATTTACCAGTATGCGGCCGGAAACACGCATATCATTTAGCTTTTGCGCTTGCAGAATAAATGCTGTCCGCTGCTTCTTTTCCTCGGGCAATTGACGAAGCCACCCCTGCACCGTTACCGGTCTTTGCGAAATATGGATAGCGGCGTCGCCGCGGGAGGGAGAACGAAAAAATCCGTTCCGGTCAAGTATGGCCAGTACGCAAATCAGTGAAATAGTTATTGTGATGAAAGGACGGCGCAGCAGGAAGGCGATAAAATTCATTTCCCCGCCAAAAAAAGAATATCCCTGGGAAAAATGCTTAATTCCCGGGGATATTCTTAAATTTTAAATCTTAGAACTTCTGTGTTGTATCAAGCCGGATGCCGGGTCCCATCGTTGACGAAAGGGAGATGCTCTTAAAATACTGTCCTTTGGCCGAAGATGGTTTTGCTTTCAGTACGGCTTCGAGAAGTGATTTTGCATTCTGCACCAGTTTCTCAGGCGTAAATGATGCTTTGCCGATGGGGCAGTGGATTATGCCGTAAGAATCGTTTTTGAACTCGACGCGTCCGAGTTTCAATTCTTTTACGGTACGCCCCACTTCGAATGTAACAGTGCCGGATTTGGGGTTGGGCATCAACCCTTTAGGCCCGAGCACCTTGCCCAGTTTGCTTAAATCCTTCATGGTATCCGGCGTGGCTACCAGCACGTCGAAGTCAAGCCAGCCCTTGGATATTTTTTCAACCAGGTCCTCGGCGCCCGCTACGTCCGCGCCGCTTGCTTCGGCTTCTTTAATCTTTTCGCCGCGCGCGATAACGGCCACTTTGCGCGATTTGCCGATGCCGTTTGGCAATGTTACCGTGCCGCGGATTGTCTGGTCGCTTTGTTTCGGGTCTATCCCGAGCCGGATATGAATTTCGATGGTTTCGTCAAATTTCGCCTTGGCGGTCTGCTTTGCCAGTGAAATCGCTTCGTCGAGAACGTACAATTTTGCTTTGTCTACAAGTTTCGATGTTTCGGCAAGACGTTTACTCATAATTCCTCCGGGTGGTTTTTCGTTCCGCCCCCGAAGGGCGGGACTCCCACGATTATTCCGTAACTTCTATTCCCATGCTGTGCGCAGTGCCTTCAACCATTTGCTTTGCGGCTTCAAGATCGTTCGCGTTAAGATCCGGCATTTTCTGCCTGGCGATCTCTTCCACCTGCTGCTTGGTGATCTTGCCTGTTTTTTTACGGTTCGGTTCACCCGACGCCTTCGCGATGCCGGCGGCCTTTTTGACGAGCGCCGATACCGGAGGCATCTTTGTGATAAATGTAAATGACCGGTCCTCGAATACCGTGATGATAACGGGAATAGTCATTCCCGCTTCCATGGAAGCGGTTTTTGCGTTGAACTGCTTGCAGAATTCCATGATGTTGACGCCCTGTTGCCCGAGCGCCGGGCCTACCGGCGGCGCGGGATTGGCGTTGCCTGCAGGTATCTGCAATTTAATTTGTGCTTTTACTTTTTTCGGCGGCATATTATGCTCCTTGAATTTCAGCGACTGAATAAACAAGCGCTGTCTCTGGTATAATTATAGTTTCTCAACCTGTAAAAAGTCCAGTTCGACGGGGGTCGGCCTTCCGAAAATTGTTACCATCACTTTCAGTTTGCCGCGCTCCTCGTTAACTTCCTCCACAACACCGATAAAGTGCTTGAACGGCCCTTCGATTATGCGCACGTTCTCTTCTTTCTCAAACGTGATGGCCGGCCGCGGCTTCATGCCGGACGGCGACTTCATGGCATTTAGCAGGTTTTGCACTTCGTCCTCGGGCATGGGAACCGGCTTTACGCCGCCCAAAAAGCCTGTAACGCCGGCAGTGTTGCGCACAAGCCAGTAGGTTTCATTGTCAATATCCATTTCTATGAACACATACCCGGGGAAAAACTTGCGCTTTTTCAAGTGTTTCTTATTGCGTTTTATTTCCACCACTTCTTCGGTCGGAACAAGTATCTGGGCGATGCGTTCCTGCAGGCCGAGATTATTGACAGCCTTATCAAGATTCGTACGCACACGATCCTCGTGGCCGGAATACGTATGTACAACGTACCAAAGACGATTTGCCATTGTGTACCTCGTTCTAACAGATTATGTGCCGGCCCCGTGCAACTTGCGGGTTGCGGCAAAAGTCTGTGCTTAGAGTATAATGCCGTTTAGTTAAAGCTTTTGCTCTGAAAACACGATTCGTTTTTTTTAGCTCACGTTCCTTCTCCCCGCCGGGGAGAAGGACAGGATGAGGGGGGAATCGTCGGAATATTAAACAACCCCTCACCTTAATCCTCTCCCCGGAGGGGAGAGGAAACTGATTTGGTGAAGATAAAAACCTTAACTAAACGGCATTGTGCTTAGAGTATAATGCTTAGTATGCGCGACAAAATCAAGTCGGTCATGCTGACGAACATGGCCATTATGGCTACCAGTATAAGAATCACTATCGTGGATGCGATCGCTTCTTTCCTGGAAAGCCACGTTACTTTACGCAATTCCGCGTATGCTTCTCTCAAAAAATGGACAAACGGTTGAACAAATGAGTTGTTCATTTAACAATCCTTTACATTCGAGCGGGGGTAGAAGGATTTGAACCCTCAAAACCGGTTTTGGAGACCAGCAGTTTACCGTTAGCTTATACCCCCAACTAACCGCTCTAAAATATGTCTATTTCGTTTCTTTATGAGGCGTATGTTTTCCGCAGGCACGGCAGAATTTGCGCATTTCCAGCTTGCCTTCTCTTTTTTTGCCGCGTGCAAAATAGTAATTCCTGTTTTTACACACACCGCATGCCATTGTCGTAATTATTCGTTCACCCATGATAATGACCCTTTTCCTTTATTTATTCTACGATTTCCGTAACCACGCCGGCGCCGACCGTGTGGCCGCCTTCGCGGATAGCGAATCTCAACTGTTTTTCCATTGCGATCGGAGTTATCAGTTCAACGTTGATGGCAACGTTGTCGCCGGGCATAACCATCTCGGTGCCCTGCGGCAACTCGAGAATGCCCGTAACGTCCGTAGTGCGGAAGTAGAACTGCGGCCGGTAGCCTTTAAAGAACGGCGTATGCCGCCCGCCTTCTTCCTTCGTCAATATGTAAACCTGTCCCTTGAACTTCCTGTGAGGCGTTATCGTGCCGGGGGCCGCGATAACCTGCCCGCGCTCTATCTGGTTCTTCTCCACGCCGCGCAGCAATACGCCGATGTTATCGCCCGCAACGGACTCGTCAAGCAGTTTGCGGAACATCTCAAGGCCGGTTGCAACAGACTTGCGCGTATCCTGAATTCCAACTATCTCCACAGTGTCGCCTACCTTCACTTTACCGCGTTCAACACGCCCCGTCGCCACTGTTCCGCGGCCTGTAATGGTAAACACATCCTCAACGCTCATCAAAAACGGTTTCTCTATATCGCGCTGCGGCAGCGGGATGGTGGTGTCCACCGCTTCCATCAGCTTCATTATGGCGCCTTCGCCTATCTCTGACTTATCACCCTGCAATGCCTTCAACGCGCTGCCGCGTACAACCGGTATCTTGTCGCCGGGAAACTGGTACTTCGTCAAAAGCTCCCTGACTTCCATCTCCACAAGATCAAGCAGGTCTTTATCGTCAACAACGTCAACCTTGTTCAAAAATACCACTATGTGCGGCACGTTCACCTGGCGCGCAAGAAGTATATGCTCGCGCGTCTGCGGCATAGGGCCGTCCGCGGCTGATACCACAAGAATCGCTCCGTCCATCTGCGCGGCTCCAGTAATCATGTTCTTAACGTAGTCCGCGTGGCCGGGGCAGTCTATGTGCGCGTAATGCCGGTTGGGAGTGGAATATTCAACGTGGCTGACCGCAATAGTCAATATCTTAGTCTCGTCCCGGCGCCCTTGCGCCGCGGATGCTTTCGCCACCTCGTCATATGATACGTAGGTAGCAAGCCCTTTGTCGCTCAATACCTTCGTGATCGCGGCTGTCAGCGTCGTTTTCCCGTGGTCAACGTGACCGATCGTGCCGATGTTTACATGCGGTTTCGTCCTGTCAAATTTCGCTTTAGACATAATTATCCTCCGTTTAAACCAGTAATAATATAGGAAAACAAAGCCCGGAAGCAGGATCGAACTGCCGACCTCTTCCTTACCAAGGAAGTGCTCTGCCAACTGAGCTATCCGGGCGTTAAAGGCGGTACATAGTACACAGTACAGAGTACATAGTAAAAAAAAGTATTTTGCCTTTATCTATGTACTCTGTACTGTGTACTATGTACTGTCTCTAAAAGCGGGAGACGGGAATCGAACCCGCGTGGCCAGCTTGGAAGGCTGGAGCACTACCATTGTGCTACTCCCGCGATAAGGCAGTACATAGTACACAGTACAGAGTACATAGTGCGAGGTAAAAAATCTGTTTTTACTATGTACTGTGTACTATGTACTCTGTACTGTCTTTGTACCGCCTTTAAAATGGGGGCGGATGGATTTGAACCACCGAAGGGCGTAAGCCCGCCAGATTTACAGTCTGGTGCAATAGGCCGCTCTGCCACACCCCCTTAGACGGAAAACAGTAAAAAAAGACAATAAAAGAACAATATAAAGTAACCATAAAACGGTTACTTTATGACAAAGGAAAAAAATCAGATTTGTTAATTATATACTAAAACACTTCAAAAGTCAATGCCAAAACAGAAAAAGAAGGCGCGGTCAGTTTTTTCCCTGTTTGGCGGCATATTTCCGGCCGGGGCGTATCATAAGTGTCTGGCCTATGCGCAGGGCTTTTGCATTTTTAACGCGATTATCTTCCATTATTGAAGAAACGGATGTGCCGAATTTTTTTGCTATCTTGCCCAGGTAATCACCTTTAACCACTTTGTAGCGTATAACGCCATTTGAGGGGTTAAGATCTTTTACTTCCGCTATTTTGGCAAGAAACATGTCCTTTGTGCCGGCAGGCAGGTGGAGCGTGAAATTGGGATAGTTATAGGGAGTGCACCATGCGTGCAAAGACGGGTTAAGCCCGCGGATGGTTTCCGTATTCGTATTTGCGCATTTGGCTATAACGTCGAGGTCAATAATTTTATCAATAACAACGTCGTCGTGCGCTGTTGGCAAATCAAAGGTGACATCAAAGCCGTAATCCTTATAATGGTCGCCGATTATCGTGCATGCGATAAACTGGGGAACATATAGAGACGTCTCCCGCGGCACGGCATGGCGTTCTTTCATCTGTTCGATGTTCGTGGCCTTTGAAAATTTTAAATCGCGTGCGAGGCCGAATTCGCCCCTGTTATATGCGGCCAGCGCCAGGTGCCAGTCATCAAACATAGTGTGGAGTTCTTTTAGATATTGCGCGGCGGCGCGGGTGGCTTTTTCCGGATCCTTTCGTTCATCAACCCAGTGGTTTACTTTTAATCCAAGCGCGCGGGCGCGTTCGGGCATTATCTGCCATATACCAAGCGCCCCTGCCCGGGAGAGGTCGTTATTATTATAGAGGCTTTCCACGATCGGCAGGTAAACCAGTTCGCGCGGCAGGCCGTATTGCGCCAGCACGTCAAGTATCATGGCGCGATAGCGCCCGGAACGTTCCAGGGCTTTGGTTATCAGTTCTTTAGGCTTGCCTTGAGTGTAGAGTTTAAGATATTTTTGCGCCAGCTCGTTGCCTGTATCAATAAGCACTTCATAGTGAGTCGCCGCGCTTTCACCTGTCGCACGGTTGCTTGTAAGCGCCTTGTCAATATCGGCAAACAGGTTAGCCATGCTGTCTTTAAGCATATATTGCGTATCGGTATCTATTTGCGCTTCGCGTAGCATATTTAACGCTTCTTCAAATGACAGGCCGGCCCTGCGCTTATTGCCCTGCTCATAATACATCAGGGCTTCCTCGTATAGGAATTGCGCCTGTTTTACCGCAAGTTTTATCGCGTAAATATCTTCGGCCGTCACGCTGTGCGTGGAAAAAGATATTTCAGTGTCTTCGCCCGTTTCTTCGATTACATCTACAGTTTCCAGCGCTGCGCACGGGATAGTAATCATACAAATAAGGAAAGGCACTAGACGTCGTATTTTTTTTATCATAAATTCCTCGCTGCCAGATATAGAAGTATTCCTGCCGCTACGGCGGCGTTAAGGGATTCCATCGCGTTTGATATCGGTATGGATACAGTGGATTTAGCCATGGCGCGTATTTCGGGCGACAGCCCCGCCGCCTCGCTGCCTATTGCAATTATGAAGTGATCAGGCCACGCGAAATCTGATATGTCTTTGCCGTCCATGCTTGCGGTAATGATGTCGTAATCCGCAAGTTCGGCCTGGTTTTTGAGCTGGATAACGTCAATCGCGGTAAGCGCACCTGCGGCGGCGCGCACTACTTTGGGGGAAAACGGGTCAACGCAGCCGGGCGTTATTATAATGGCGTCATAGCCGAACGCGCAGGCGCTTCGCATAATTGCGCCCATGTTGCCGGGATCCTGTATTCTGTCAAGCAATACGTAGCGTCCGCCGGGTGAAATCCGTTGCGCGCCGAAAACCTTCAGCGGTGCGGTTGCTACGATGCCCTGGCTGTTTTCAGTCGAAGTTATCGCGCCGAATGCCCGCGTTTCAACGCAATAAAGCGAATCGGCCTTTACCTGCGGCAATGCGGCGCCGGCGCGCACAAACAACTCGTTAACCTGCGCAATCCGGCCCAGCGCATGCGGCCCTTCTATGACATATTCTTGAGTTTGGTAACGGTAATCTTTGTCGGCAAGCAGTTTGCGGACGTGTTTCAGGCGCGCGTTTTCTTTGGATGTTATTGTTTTTTGCAGCATCCGAATGATAATACCAAAATTAGGCGGGTAAATCAACGAGTAAAATAATCTTTGCCGGGACGCACCATAAGGGTTTCGCCGGTTTTGATATTTTTTATGTTGACCAGGCGGTTTGCTTTTTTTATTGACCAGACGCTGGTTTGGAACTTTTTTGCTATGTCGTTGACGCGCTCACCTTTGCCGACGACATATTTTATATACCCGGGAGAAGGGTTGCGGTCCGGCACGGCAGCCAGCGCTGATAGAAATTTCTTTTTCGTTCCACGGGGAATCCTTAGCTTGAAACCAGGGTAGTTCGGCGGGGTGCACCAGCTTTTGAGGGCGGGATTAAGCTGTCTTATGCGCCAGGAGTTCGTGCCGGCGCAGGTTGCTATTATGCCTATGTCAACGATGTCGTTTAATATGACTTCATCAAAGGTTTCAGGTTCTTCCAGCGCAGGCGCGTTCCCTGAAGAAAATGCCTCGTCGCATATCAACGTACATGCGATGAATTGCGGGACGAAATACTCGGTTTCATCCGGTGTCGCCTTGCGGTTGCTTATCTGGTTTATCGTGACAGCCCTGGCCGCCTCGATGTCCCGCACAAGCCCGAATTCGCCGCGGTTGTACGCAGCCAGCGCAAGATGCCAGTCGTCGAACATAATGTGGAGATATTTTAAATACCGCGCCGCCGCTATGGTTGATTTTTCGGGATCTTTGCGCTCGTCTATCCAGTAGTTCACTTTCAATCCCAGCGCGCGCGCGCGTTCCGGCATAAGTTGCCATAGGCCGACCGCTCCCTTGGAAGAGCAATCGTTTACATTGTAGAGGCTTTCGATAATCGGCAGGTATACAAGCTCGCGGGGCAAATCGTATTCATTTAGTATGGTTAAAATCATCTTGCGATATTTCCCGGATACTGCCAGCGCCCTTCTTATTGTTATAGAAGGTTTGCCATGCGAAAAGATTGTCATGTATTTTTCTACCAGCTTGTTTTCAACGGCCATCGGTATGGTGTATTCCTGGTTTTCAAATGAATTATCCGCGCCGGTATGTTCGGGCACAAGCCATCGCAAGCCGCGGAAAAGGTTATCCATCTCGCTTTTCATCTGGTAGTACACGTGCGCATCGTTATCCGCGTGCTGTAGTGTTTCAATGGCTGTGTTAAAACATTCTTTAGCTCTGCCGGTTTTGCCTTCTTCGTAAAGGCGCACTGCTTCACGGTAGAGCCGTTCCGCTTTATCCAGCAACTGTTTGCAGCCGGCCCGTGGGGTTGAAAAGGCAATGTCATAATCCTGCCCTGAGCCGGCAACGTCTTCGGCAACAAAAGTCAGCTCGGGCGCGGTTTCAAACATTGAAGGCGGCGGCTGCGGCGGGGCATGCGTTTCTTGCGCCGATGCGATCAGCGTGCCGGTTAGAAAAACGGAAATAGTCAACAGGTATTTTTTTATCAATTGACAACTCTCTTATATTTTGTTATTTTAAAAAGGTAGCTGCCGACGTAGCTCAGCTGGTAGAGCAGCTGATTTGTAATCAGCGGGTCGGAGGTTCAAGTCCTCTCGTCGGCTTTCTTTATGGTTGGATTGTAATAAAGAAAAAAGAGAATAGAACTACATATTCTCTTTAAACTTGTTCCCCCCATGCTTCCCCCCCCTTTTTTGATTTAAGAAAATAGACCGGGCTGCCTCCGAAATTGACTAAAAGCCCCCTACTTTTAGTACGCTCCCGGGACAACCCGGGTGAAACTTCCGTTCACTTATTATCATACAAAAGAAAACTCAAATAATCTTCAAATAGCGAATGACGTTTATAGTTATTATTCGTACTTGTAACCGAAACCGTAGACGGAAACTATTTTTCTTCCGGTAGTCCGGCCAAGTTTTTTACGCAGGTTGTAGATATGTGTATCAAGGGTGTGATAGTTGTCGGCGGCGCCGTCTCCCCAGACGGAATCCAGCAATGAGCGCGTGCTTAGAATCTGGGGGCTTTTTGTAACAAGCAGGGACAGAAGATCAAATTCTTTCCGGGTTACGGAGTCAATCTGCTTGTTCCCTATGGTGATCTTACGTTCGTTGATGAGTATGCGCAGGGAATTATTTTTGATTATGCCGTCATTTATTATTGAGGGTTCATACCGGCGGGATACGGCCTCGATACGGGCAAGCAGTTCCTGGTAGTTGTAGGGTTTGCAGACGTAGTCATCCGCGCCGGCTTTCAGGCCGTTTATTATATCGGACACGCCGCCGCGGGCGGTAACCATTATAATAGGTATTGCGCATGTGGCGCGGTTACTGCGCAATGCTTCGCAGACCTTTATGCCGTCAATATCCGGCAGGTAAAGGTCAAGTATTATGACGTTAGGGCGGTGTTGCTTTGCTTTTTCGATGGCTTCGCGCCCGGAATCCGCAAGTATGGAACGGTAGCCCTTGATAGCCAGGTAACGCTGGATCAGTTTTTGCTGGGCGGGAACATCTTCAACGACAAGTATTTTATTTATATTATCCATATTTTTAGCTCGCGTTCCTTCTCCCCGTCGGGGAGAAGGGCAGGATGAGGGGGAAATCGTCGGAATATTGAACCACCCCTCACCTTAATCCTCTCCCCGGAGGGGAGAGGAAACTGATTTGGCGAAGATAAAAACCTTAACTAAACGGCATTGTATTTAAATTCAATTATACTTTATCGTTTTTTACAAGTCAATTGACATGGCAACAATGATAATATACAATGAAATTACAAACCATAAAGGGGGGACATTCCTTGAAGACAGGCTCTATAATTACAGAAATAAAAACAATAAAAGACGTTCTTTTCCAGAAAGGCGATTACTCTCTCTTTGCCATGGCGGTGCGGGAGGGCGGCCTTGAGTCGGTTGTGGGCGGCGAGGGGCCGCTGACTGTTTTTGCGCCTGACAACGATGCTTTCGCAAAACTGGATACCACGGACAGGAAGCGGTTATTTTCAAATAAACGATGGCTTGCCAGGGTGGCCAGTTACCACATGGTAGCCGGTTATCTTTCTATAGGCAAGGTTATGGAAATGCGAAGGTTGGATACTCTGGAAGGGGGGAAGCTGGGGATATATGCCTGTGACGGCATTTCCGTCAATAAAGCTAACGTGATAGAGGCCGACATAGAATGCAGGAACGGGTTGATACACGGCATAGATTCAGTGCTATTTCCATGAAGCCGGGAACTTCTGCTTTGATATCTCGTACAGAACTATTGCCGCGGCGCAGGAAGCGTTCAACGAGGAAATAGTCCCGGCTTGCGGGATGGAAACAAGATAGTCGCACTGTTTTTTTACCAGTTGATGAATGCCGTATCCTTCGCTGCCTATTACTACGGCAAGAGGAAAGGAAAATTTTTCTTCGCCGACCGGCCGGTTCCCCGCTTCCGCGCCGGCTATCCAGACATCGTATTCCTTGAGTTTTCTTAAGGCATCGCTAATGTTCGTAACGCGCGCTATCGGAATATGTTCGCTGGCGCCGGCCGAGGTTCTTGTTACAGTTTCCGTCAAGCCCGCGGAACGCCATTTGCCCAGCACCACGCCGTCGGCTCCCAGCGCCACGGCGCTCCGGATGATAGCGCCCGCGTTGTGCGGGTCTTCTATTCCGTCGAGAACCACTATCAACGGCCGTTCTTTATCTTTTATTATTTCCCATAAACTGTCCAGGTCATGGTAGGTTACGGATGAAAGTTCCGCCACCACGCCCTGGCTGTTCTCTTCGGTAAAAGAATCGATTTTTTCGGGCGGGACATGGTGCAGCGGCACTTTTTTTTCACGCGCAAGCCGTATTATGTCGGTGATAGCCGCGCCGTGCGCCTGCTTGGACAGGTAAATTTTATTAATGGTTTTCTGGCCGGAGAGAAGCGCCTCGCGGACAGAGTTTCTGCCTGATAAATAGTCGCTCATGATTTTTTCCGCAACAACGTCGAGGTGCCGTCGGGGTTGTCCAGCGCCTGGTAGCCGGCCTGTTCAAGCCGTATGCGCAGGCTATCCGCAAGCGCCCATTGTTTTTGCCTGCGCGCCTGTTCGCGCTGGCCTTTCAGTTCTATTATTTCGGGCGGGAATTCCGCAGGCCGGGGCGGCGTTATGCCGAGGTGGCCTTCGAGAATAAGAGTAAATGTTTTTGCCTGTGCCATGCGCAGGCCGGCCGGCGCGCTATGGAGCGTTGATAGTATTTCTTTTTTGAATTCGTGCAACACGGCCAGCGATTTTTCAGTGTTAAAATCCTCATCCAGCGCTTTGCGAAAACGGTTAAGCGTGCCGGATGTACTTTCATCTTCCGGCGCGGCCCCGGCGGGAGCGGCCTCTAACGTGTCGAGCAACTTAAGGTATGCGTCATCCAGTCCGCCCAGCGCTGTTTGCGCCTGCACCAGTTTGTCGTCGGAAAAATCCAGCGGCTGGCGGTAGTGCTGGGTTAAAAGAAAATAACGCACTATGCGGGGCGGGAATTTTTCGAATATGCTGCGAAGCGTAAAAAAATTACCGAGCGATTTGGACATCTTTTCACGGTTGACGGTAACGAAGCCGTTGTGTATCCAGTAGCGCACGAACTGTTTTCCGTTGGCCGATTCGCTCTGGGCTATCTCGTTCTCGTGGTGGGGGAAAATAAGGTCCTGGCCGCCGCCGTGTATGTCTATGGTTTCGCCCAGGAAACGGCCTGCCATCACCGAGCATTCTATATGCCACCCCGGCCTGCCCTTGCCCCAGGGGCTTTCCCAGCTTATCTCCGCGGATTCTTCCGGTTTCGATTTTTTCCAGAGCGCAAAATCCTCGGGTTCGTTTTTGTTTTCACCTGTTTCAATTCGCGTGCCGGCGCGGAGTTCGTCAACGCTGCGGCCTGAAAGCCGGCCGTACCCGGGAAATTTGCGCACCGAGAAATAAACATCGCCTTCTTTCGGGTATGCAAAACCTTTGTCAACCAGGTTCCGGATGAAAGCTATGATCTCCGGGATATTTTCCGTCACCCGCGGGTAGAGGTTGGCGCGGGTAATATTAAGTTTATCCATCTGCGTAAAATAATCGCCGATGTTGCGGTCGGCAAGCTCCCTTACCGTCAAATTCAATTCGCCTGCCCTGCGGATTAGCTTGTCGTCAATATCGGTAAAATTCTGCACATGCTTGACTTCGTAACCGGATTGCGCAAGGTGGCGGCGTATAATATCGAAGGTAACGTAGGCGCGGGCATGCCCCAGGTGCGCTTCGTCATAAGGCGTAACGCCGCAGACGTACATGGCCACTTTTTTGTCGTTAAGAGGCAAAAACTCGCCGGTTTTGCCGGTAAGCGTGTTATATATTTCTATCATGGTTTTTTCTTTGGTTCTACGGAAACTGTCGCAATTGCCGCTATGCCTTCGCCACGGCCTATAAAGCCGAGTTTTTCGTTGGTTGTCGCTTTTATTCCAACGCGTTCCGGCGCTATGCCGATGGCGGCCGCGATAACCTGTTTCATGCGCGGTGTGTATGGATTTATTTTAGGTTGCTCGGCTATAACGGCAATGTCAACGTTGTTTATCTTATAACTTTCTTTTTTTAAGATAAGCGCAACGGTTTTAAGCAGTTTTACACTTGAGACGTTTTTATATTTTGGATCTGTGTTCGGAAATAACGTGCCTATGTCGGATTTTCCGCAGGCGCCGAGCAACGCGTCCATCAGCGCATGTATAAGCACATCGGCATCGCTGTGTCCCTCAAGCCCCATGGAGTGGGTTATTCGCACCCCTCCCAGGAAAAGCGGGCGGCCTTTCACCAACCTGTGAACATCGTATCCAATGCCTGTATACATTATTCAGCCACCAGCAGGCCGGCGATCTTTAAATCTTCCGGTTCCGTTATTTTTATGTTGCTGTAGTCGCTTTCCACTATTGCCACGGGATAGCCCGCCAGTTCAGCCGCCTGTGCATCGTCCGTAACGTTTAGCGAGGCAAGCAGCTCGTATGATTTGACTATCAGCGGGCGGGAGAACGTTTGCGGCGTCTGTGCGAGCCATATGCTTTTACGCGGGATGGTAGAGTTGATGCGCGTGCCGTCATTACTTAACTTTATCGTGTCGCGCGCCGGGACAGCTGCAATCGCTGCTCCATGCTGCCGGGCGGCGCGCAGGGTTCTCCGGATAAGTGAAGGCGACACAAGCGGGCGCGCCGCATCGTGTATCGCAACATAATCCGTGTCGCGTGATACCGCGGCAAGGCCGGACATTACGGAGTCCTGGCGTTCTTTGCCGCCGGCCACAATCGTAAAACCGTAGCGCTTACCATACGTGTGCAGGGAAGGCATCATGGCGCCGGGAACAACCAGTATTACCTGGCGGATCTCGCGCAATTTACGGAAAGCGATAATGCTCCAGAGGAAAAGCGGTTTGCCTTTGAAAAGTAAAAACTGTTTAGGCGTCCGGCCGCCAAAGCGTTGCCCTTTTCCTGCTGCAACGATTATCGCCGCGGCCTTCATATTATGCGCCGGCCTTAGCGTGGTTATGGTTGTTGTCCGTTTCCTGCGCCGGGCGCGTAAAAATCATGCGTCCCGATGATGTTTGCAGGATGGATGTTACAATCACTTCTATGCGCTTGCCTATGTAGCGGCGGCCTTCCTCTATGATAACCATGGTGCCGTCGTCAAGGTAACCTATGCCCTGGTGATGCTCTTTACCTTCCTTGACGATAAATATCGGCATGGTTTCGCCCGGCAGATACACGGGTTTGAGCGCATTCGACAGGTCGTTAATGTTAAGAACCGTCACACCCTGTAGAACCGCAACCTTGTTGAGATTAAAGTCCGTCGTGATTATTTTTGCTTCGAGTTCCTTGGAAAGCTGCAACAGTTTCGCGTCCGCGCCGCGCAGGTCGGGATAGTCCTTGTCAACTATCTTGATGCCGATGCCTTCTTCTTTCTGTAATTGCGCCATTATGTCAAGCCCGCGGCGGGCGCGGTTGCGCTTATGCGTATCGCTCGAATCGGCAAGCGCCTGCAGTTCGCTTAACACAAAGCGCGGCACAACAAGTACGCCGGAAATAAACTTCGTGGTGGCGATGTCCGATATACGCCCGTCAATTATGGCGCTGGTGTCAAGCACTATGAGTTCCGTGGATTTCCTACGCTGCCCGCGCTTGAAGATGTCCCTGTCAAGCAGGTCAAGCTCGGATTTTTTCTGAACCGCAATGACGAGCCCGAGGTAGGCAAACAGAATTTTGATAAGTAGTGAATAGTCCTTCATAAGCTCATAGATCCTGGGGTTATCCATCAGGTATACCGTGTAATCCAGCAGTTTTGCGCCGACTAGCCCGAGGATTACGCCCAGGATGGCGGCGATCAAAGTATCAAGAGGAATATGATGAATGATAATTTCAGCGATGATAACCGCAACAGAACCGCCAAGCCCGATAAGAAGCCCGTGCATATTATTACCGATCTGGTAATAGCCGATGAGCGGGCCGGCAATGATAATAAGGATGCGTACCAGCCATATAATCAATTAACTCACCTCCTTTATTGTTTTTAGAAGAGCGCGGCGCATTACCGCGGCCGGCGCTTTCTTTCCAGTCCACAATTCAAACGCCAGCGCCCCCTGGTTGAGAAGCATTCCAAGGCCGTTCGCGCATTTAACTTTCGCTTTTTTTGCCTGCTCTATAAGCCGGGTGCGATGCTGGTAAACCAGGTCATATATGAAAATTCCGGATGGAATTTCCCGCGCTTCCAAAAGGGCAGGGTCGGTTTTTTTCATCCCGACGGGAGTTGCGTTTACTACAAGCGAGACTTCCGGCAGTTTATCTTTCCATGCCCGCATTGCGACGGCGCTCGCGCCGGGCGTGCGGTCGGCCAGTTTTCGGGCGCGCAAAATGTCCGAATCCGCGATAAAGATTTTTTTTGCGCCTCTTTGCGCCAGCGCCGCGGCAACGGCGTTGCCCGCCCCGCCCGCGCCAAGTAAAAGACATGATGCGCGTTTCGGATCCATTCCAAGTTCGATAATGTCTTTAAGAAAGCCGGTTGCGTCGGTGTTATAGCCGGCCAGCTTTCCGCCTTCGTTTACTATCGTGTTTACGCTGCCGATTCTTTTTGCGAGCGTGTCAACGGTATCGAGATATTTCAATGCCGCGGTTTTGTGAGGAATAGTGATATTGACGCCTTTGATGTTAAGTGAGCGAAGCGAGCCTATTGCTTCCCGTAGAGCCTGCGGTTTAACTTCAAACGGCAGGTAGGCCGCATTAATGGAGAGCGCGTCGAATGCCGCATTATGCATGGCAGGCGATAACGTATGGGAAACCGGGTAACCAAAGATGCCGGTTATAAATGTAGAGCCGTTAATTATTGTCATAAACCGGTTTTCTTCAGCTGTTCTCTGATGATTTTGTCATTGGGGTATTTTCGGGCAAGTATTTGCCATACAATTTTTGATTTTGTCGTTTCTTCCATTTTGTGCAGGCGTAATTGAGTCAGCGAAGAGAATCCCATGAAAAGAACGATAAACGAAAGGCAGAAAAAAAGGATGGCCAGTTTTCTCCGTTCCAGCAGTATAAGGCGGTCGTTAAAAAGGATTTCCCTTGCGATCCTGTTAAGACGCAATACGAGGTTGGGTGCATAAAAATATATCCACCCCAGTGAAAAGAAAACGGCGCCGATAACGAAATCTGCTAAAATCATAAAAATAACGAAAATCCATTGATATGCTGCGGGATTTTCTTCGGCAAGTGTAGCAAAAATGTAATTAGCATGTCAACCGGGGGGTTGACATGCCTATATATTATGTGATAGATTATTCTAGTAAAAATACTACCCCCCAATTTTTTAATTAAAACGGAGAATAATTATGCAAGTACGAGATATCAATGTTAACAAGAAGATTGCCCAGGGGGTCGAAATACCTCTTCCGAATTCCACTCTTATAATGGGTATAGCTCCGAAAGGGTATGTTGCGTGCTCTTATTTTAATATAACCGTTGCAGAAAAGCTGGGTGATTGCGCCGCCACTGTAAAGGGAATAAAAAGCATTGACGAATTATTAACCTCAAAAGTTGTGGAAGTTACGTCTGCCGCAAGAAAACGCGGCATAAAGCCGGGCATGAGCGGTTCCCGCGCCCTGGCAAAAATGTTTTAACAACTGATGTTACGCAGCGTGTCATTGCGAGGAGCTTGGCGACGAAGCAATCGCGGCGTTTTGATACGAAACAGCAAGATTGCTTCGCTTCGCTCGCAATGACAGCAACTTTGGCATTTCTTGCGTAACATCAGTTAATAACCCAAAAAAACCTGCCTGAAAACCCTGAAATTCCACGTGTTTATCGCAAAAAAAGAATCCTTGATTTGTTGAGGTAAATCTGTTAAAATTATTTACTGGCACATCTTAATATAAAAGGAGCTTGCCGTGGCGAAACGTAAACCCCTGATTGCTGGAAATTGGAAGATGTACAAGACAGTTGCCGAAGCATCTGACCTTGTTAAAGGATTAAAGAAGAATTTAGGCGGAATATCCGACCGCGAAGCGTTGGTATGCCCTCCGTTTACATCCCTGGCGGCCGTAGCGCAGCTTTTGAAAGATTCTAACATAAGCTTGGGCGCCCAGAATATGCACTGGGAGGAAAAAGGCGCTTTTACAGGCGAAATAGCGCCTGCAATGCTTGCCGATGCAGGTTGTAAATACGTCATTATAGGCCATTCCGAACGCCGGCAGTATTTTGGCGAAACCGATGAAACCGTAAACAAGAAAACAAAGGCGGCGTTCGCTCATTCCCTTACGCCGATAGTTTGCGTCGGCGAGACTCTGGCGGAACGTGAGAAAAATATTACGCTCGAAATAATCGGCCGGCAGATAAAAAACGGGCTTGCGGGCCTTACCGATAAGCAGGCTGCCGAATTAGTCATTGCCTACGAGCCTGTATGGGCGATAGGAACCGGGAAGACGGCATCCCCGGCGCAGGCGCAGGAAGTGCATGCAGCTATTCGCAACCTGTTCGCAAGCATGTATGGCAACGAAGCGGCACAGGCGGCACGGATACTTTACGGCGGGTCGGTGAAGCCGGATAATGTCTCTGAGCTTATGAGGCAACCGGATATTGACGGCGGACTTGTGGGTGGCGCAAGCCTGGATGTGGATTCGTTTACAAAACTGGTTCAGTTCAGCTGAAAATTTAAAATTATAATCCGGGTAAAGTCGGTTCCGGAAATAAAAATGCAAGGCGAAGAACGGCGCAAATTCATACGGGTATTTTTGCCTGCCGGCCAGGTGCGTCTTATGTGCGGGCCGCTACTGGCGCTGGTAGGCAAAATAATAGATATTTCCGTCGGCGGCATTAAGTTCCAGTCGGAGTCCGAGTTTGACGAAGGCGATGTATTGGAGCTTGAAATATCGCTTCCTTCCGGCTTAAAGTTATGCTGTCATGCGGAAATAGTCTGCGTGCAGGATACCAAGAGTGGCGGCAATAACATGGTTTACATGAGCCGTTTCACGCGCATCGCCGAAAATGACCGTGCCAAACTGGGCGATTTTATACAAAAAATAAAGGCAGAACAAGACGATATACTTTGGAAAAAGTTAGGGGAGTAATGTGTTGAACGTTGCAATAGGTTGTGATCATGCAGCTTTTGAGTGCAAGGCGGCGCTTGCGGATTTTGTCAAGGAACTGGGCTATAGTGTGATTGATTTCGGTTGCAATACAACGGAGCCTTGCGATTATCCTGATTTTGCGGCCGCTGTGGCCAGAGCGGTATCGGCGGGCAGGTGCGGCTATGGCATCTTGTTATGCGGTACGGGAATAGGCATGTCAATTGCCGCAAACAAGGTTTCCGGTGTCCGGGCAGCGGTCTGCTGGAGTGAAGATACGGCCAGGCTCTCGCGTGAACATAACGATGCGAATGTATTATGCCTTCCTGCGCGGTATTCAACCGTTGAGGATATGAAACGCTGGATAAAATCATGGTTTGCCACGCCATTCAGCGGAAAGGAGCGGCACTTGAGGCGTATTGAAAAAATACATAGCCTTGAAAAAACGTGCTGCAAAGGGGAAAAATGAAAAAAATAATAAACTTATTTGTCATTATGCTGTTACTTGCCTGCAGCGGCGCATTCGCTGCGGCAGAAGAGATAGGCCTGAAAAAAGGTTTACTTCTTTTAAACGAGGGGAAAATTGATGAGGCGCTGGCCGTGTTGCGCGAGGAAGTGACGAAAAATCCCGGCAATGCTGAGGCGCACCTTGCGCTTGGCGTATCGTATATAGAAAAAGGTGATTACGTATCGGCGCGGGGCAGGCTGAAGGAAGCGCTGGCTTTAAGCCCAGAATCGGTGCCGGCGTATTATACGCTTGCCATGCTTTACGAGAAGGAAAAGAATTTCTCCGACGCCCTGCAGGAATGGAAAAACGTGTTGCGTTTCTCAAAGGATAAGGAGATAAAAGAACTGGCGCGCAAGCATATCCGGCATTTAGAGAAATAAATGAAAAAATACTTATTTTATTTTTTTTATATAACGTTTCCGGTGTGCATTTTTTTTTCAGGTTGCGCATCTCCCCGTGTAGCTTTTAAGCAGGGTTACGATTTTACGCGGATAAAAGTAGTCAAAATAGGTGAAATTACACCGGCTACGAAAAAATCCAATTCCGGCGCCGTGATAGCCAATGAATTTATACGCCAACTTCTTGCAGCCGGTTACACGGTAAAGACCGCTGACGACGGCGCATACGATGTGGTGCTTGAAGGCAACGTTACGGAATACCTGCCGAATAACCGCTATCTTATCCAAACCAATAAGGCTGACGGCGCCACGAAGGTTGTTGTCATAAACCAGCCGGTTGAATTGAGCGGTACAAACGCCTATAACCTGGGAAGCGCGTTCGGACTGGGCGAAGACAGCCGTGTGGTGGTCAGTAACGCCACAGTCGGTGTGTCTGCTTTTTTGCGGGATGCGGTTACCGGTGAAGTTGTATGGTCAAACACTTATTCTTATGAAGGGTTGGATCTCACCACTGCCATGGAGGGGGTAGTTCGTTACCTGCTTCGTTCATGGCCCGTGAAACGATAAACCGGTAGTATAAAAAACAAGGGGCTTGCCTAAAGGGCATTAAGGAAACGGCTATGAATACGAATGAATTGCTTCAGTTAATGATCAAGAAGGGAATATCCGATATTCATTTCAAGGCAGGGACGGCCCCACTTGTGCGGGTTCATGGTAAACTAATCTCCACCGGTTTTGATCAGTTTACCTATGAACATGTTGAAGAACTGGCGCATTCGCTGATGACTGAAGACCAGCTGCGGCAGTTCGAAGAGGAAAACGAGCTCGATATTGCGTGCACCGTCAATGATGTCTCCCGTTTCAGGGTAAATGTTTACCGCCAGCGCGGGACAATAGCAATGACGCTTCGCGTGGTGCCGTTCAAAGTAAAACCTTTCGAAGAGTTGAACCTTCCTGCAAATTCGTTGCAAAAACTTGCATCCGAACCGCGCGGGCTTATCCTGATAGCAGGCATTACCGGCGCCGGGAAAACAACGACGATGAATTCCATCCTGGATTACATAAATGATAATTATTCATACAACATTATCACCGTAGAAGATCCGATAGAGTATTTTCATAAGGATAAAAAATCATCCATTTCACAGCGGGAGATCGGCACCGACACGAAATCCTACCCAAAAGCGCTCAAGCACATACTGCGCCAGGATCCTGATGTGGTGGTGATCGGCGAAATGCGCGACTACGAGGCCATATGCGCCGCTATAACCACTGCGGAAACCGGGCATCTTGTACTATCCACGATTCATACTATAGATACAGTTCAAACCATAGACCGGATAATAGATTCTTATCCGCAGCACCAGCAGGGGCCGGTGCGCTCACAGCTTGCCTATGTGTTAAAGGGTATTGTTGCCCAGCGTCTGGTATTGCGTAAAGACGGTGAAGGAATGATACCGGCTACGGAAGTGCTGATAGGCACGTCGCTTATGCGTAAAATGCTGGCCGAGGGAAAGCTGGCCGAGGCTTACAAGGCTATGGAGCAGGGATCTTATTACAGCATGCATACATTTGACCAGAGTTTGTTCTCGCTTTTCAAAGACGGCAAGATAACGATCGAAGAAGCGCTGGACAAGTCTTCCAACCCCGATGACCTGATGTTAAAATTACGCGGAATAGAACGCAATATAGAATGACACCGGGACTACCACATAGATGAAGAAACTACGAAACTGGGAATTGTCGTTTTATCCTTCAGACACGGATAGTAACCGCTGGCGGCTGAAACTTAAAATTGATGAAAAGGATCTGGCCGTTCTGCTAAGCTCGCTTCCGGTGAAGGCGGGCCGCCCTTTTATTGCCGAAGATGATTCCTTCGATTTTTGCCTGTATCTTTACGAGGTTACCATAAATGAATTCAATCAGGTAAAAGGGTTTTTAACCGAAGAAAGCCCAAAAGGAAGAGTTATTACTTCCGCCGATAAAATGAAAGGCGGCGCCGTACCGTTCAAAACAGGCAGTGGCGCCGGCCAGAGGCCTGAAAAAAGAATAGATTCAATATGGCAGCTGGCATTCTCTCCGAACGATAAGGATAAGAACAGGTGGTGCCTGAAAATAAATATAAAGGAAGAAGAGCTTAACCTTCTTTTGGGCCACATGCCTGGCACAAAGGGAAGGCCGTTTCTTCTTGTCAACGAGCCTTATACTTTTGGCGTATATCTTTACGAATTAAAAGACGACAGTTTCAAGCGTGTAAAAAAACTGCTTGAAGAAGAATTTCTTGAAGGCGAGATCCTCGGCCCCAGCAAGGAAGAGCGCCTTGATGCGTTGCTTGAAAAAGTTGCAAAAGGCCTGGAGCAGGTGCATGGCGATGATAAGCCGGTAAAGGAAGAAGTCTGCGAAGAACAGGCGCCTGAAGATAAGGTAGAAAAAGAGGTAACTGCCGAGGAGCCGGCAGTTCAGAACGTAGTTGCGGAAGAAAAAGTAAGCCAGGATGCTACGGGTGAAAAGAACGATGAAGTTGTCAAGCCCGAAGATGCCCCGCCTCCCGCCCCAAAAGGCCCCGGACGGCCGGAACTAATTATACTACATGGCAAAGAAGTAATACCGGACCCTGCTTTTGGCAGTCCACAGCCACCGGAACAGGCCCCACAGCCACCCAAGTCGGGGTTTCTGAGCGGTTGGGATATACTTGCTGCGGCCAGGCTTAGGAAGCTAAAAAAGCAGGAAGAAAAAAATGAGACATCTTCTCCCGCACCTGAAGAAAAGAAAGTTAAGCCGGACGTAGATGTGGTAAAAGAAATTGAGATAGTCAAGGTTGTAGAGCAGCCCGAACCCATTGCAACAGATGAAGTAAAAGCAGCTGAGGAATTTACGTGTATTCCACCGGTTGTACCGGAAATCCCGCCAATCGCTGAACCTGAGAAAAATACCGAAGCCGCGCTTGAGCCGGATCAGCCCGCCGAGCCGCAAGCGGAACAAGAACCTGTCATTCAAGTAGAACCACGGCAAGCCCCTGTTCCGCCGGTTGAACCCAAGCAAGAGCCGACTCCCCCGCCTGAAAAAGAAATTGCTCCTTCCCAGATTTCCTTCAAAAATAATGAAGCGCCCGAGGCCACATTGCAGGATTTGGAACTTAACCCGAGATATATTTTTGAAGAATTTGTAATAGGGCCAAATAATCGTTTTACTGCCGCCGCTGCCCAGGCCGTTGCGGATAACCCGGGTAAAATTTATAACCCCTTCTTTATTTACAGCGGCGTGGGGCTTGGAAAGACGCACCTTATGCATGCCGTGGGCCATTACGTTCATGCTAAAAATCCGCGGATGCGTATACTCTACGTTACCACTGAAAAGTTTATGAGCGAAGTAATAGAGTCTATCCGGCACGGTACGCTCCAGCAGATGCGGGAACATTATCGCCAGATTGATCTGTTATTGATTGACGACATACAGTTTCTGGTTGAATCGGAATCCACCCAGGAAGAATTTTTTCATACGTTTAACGTCCTGCACCAGAGCGGCAAGCAGATAATCATTACGTCCGACCGCACGCCAAAGCAGCTCACTACACTTGAAGACCGGCTTCGCAGCCGTTTCGAGTGGGGGCTTATAGCGGATATTAAATCGCCTAACCTTGAAACCCGTGTTGCCATACTGAAAAAGAAGGGCGCGGTTGATAACATGGAGCTAAATGATAACATACTGCTTTATATAGCATCAAAACTTAAATCCAACATACGGGAGCTGGAAGGATTCCTTAAGCGAATCAATGCCTACGCTTCCCTTACGCACCAAGCCGTCAACATGGAACTGGTGCGCACGCTTATGAGCGACCTTCTCCCGCCGGGTGAGATGGATGATGATTTGTCGCAGGAAACGCCCGCCGCTCCGGCGCCAAAAGCCGCGGCGTCCGTGGATTTCTCTCGGCCATCTCCGCCGCCGGTAACCTATGCGCCGCCCGAACATGATGCGCGGGCGCCGGCTCCTGCGCCAGTTCCGCCGCCTTTGCCGTCCCCTGTACCGCCGAGCGTAAAAATACCGTCTACGACCTCTTCTTATTCAGGTACGGCGGCGGATGCTTCCGAAGCCAACCTAAAAGCCGTGGAGGTGGGTTTTTTCTTTCCGGAAGGAAAGGAAGGCGACCTGGGCAACGTCAAAGAGCACTTCCGTGAAGTAATAAAAAAACACCGGCTTAAGTTCCGGCTTGAAGGTATGTTCGAACGTTCGTATCCCGTCAGCGCAAAAGTGGATTATGCCGCGCTTGTTGAATTGTGCAAGGCCAGTAAGGTGAGTATCGCAATAGTGATAGGCCCTCCCCCGGAAAGCGGCATTGATCCTGAGGAATTTGCAAACCTGCTTGCCACGATCATGGATGACGAAAGAATTTCGCTGCAACTTGTGCCGTGGGCCGAGTTAAACAAGGATTACCGTTATCTCAATCTTGCCCTCGATATAACGTTGTTAAAGCACAGTTCAGGGTAACGTTATGAAAAGTTTCATATTTAGACACGCCGCCGGCATTGCGTTCATACTTGTCGTAACAGGGCTTGTTTACGCGGCCGGTTTTTATTTTCTTGTACAATTTTCTCCATCGTGGCATGCATCTCCCACCCAGTGTATAGCAGCCAATCCGGCGATCGCAAATTACCAAAACACTGTTCCTGCGGCAAACAACGAGGCGAACGGCCGTGCCGTAAAGTATGCTTATTTCCTGCCGTTTTTTTTGTGGGCGCTTGGTCCCGCGGCCATGGCTGTCGCGGTAGCGGCTTTTCATTTCAGGAGATATTTGTTCTATCCTGCCACGCAGCTTGAAATTTTTTTTGATGCCATTGACAGCGGCAGGTTTGTACGCCTGGACGAAAATGACGTCAGCGTCCCGTTACGTCCGATAACTTTAAAGCTGAACAAGATGGGTGACAAGTTTTCCAACGCCACGGACACGCTGCACATGCTTTCTTTCGTTTCCGGTGCGCTTACTTCGCACATGGAGATAACCGAAGTCTTTGGCATAATAATGGATATTATACGGCGAAATTATAACGGCGCTTCC
>Ga0208953_1000764_pt1 | contig 24048 bp, 23 predicted proteins | sample RifOxyB2_FD_184033 | JGI IMG/M metagenome (GOLD analysis project Ga0208953, IMG submission 184033) | Groundwater microbial communities from Rifle, Colorado - Rifle Oxygen_injection B2 (SPAdes) | ecosystem: Environmental > Aquatic > Deep subsurface > Groundwater | place: USA: Rifle, Colorado...
AGATTTTAATTAAGCGGGAGCCTGGAAGACATCCATCTGTGCACAAAAGGAAAAATTGAACCTACCCCCCCATAAATGTAACATTTCTACTTTGGTAGGAATGTAACATTTCTATCTTGGGTTGACACAGTATTTTGGGTCAAAAGTGACCATGAGGAGACAAAAAGAAGACTCTCCGGCCTGCAACCGGAGCACCCCTACGTTATATTGCCGCCCCACCCCGCTCCTTAGTTCTCAACCTTATAACCTCATCAACATTAGAAATAAAAATCTTTCCATCGCCAATTTTACCGGTAGAACAAATATCTTCAATGATGTTGACCAATTCATCAAGCTTAGATTCTGCCACAACCATCTCTAACTTGATTTTAGGTAAAAATTCCACACGATACTCTCCTACCCGCCATTCCAGCATAACCCCTTTTTGCGCACCCCTGCCTTTTACTTCTGTCACCGTCATACCAATAAAACCTTTTTTATCCAAGGCTTCTCGTAGTTCCTCTAGTTTTTCCGGCCGAATAATTGCTTCAACTTTTTTCATAATTAATTTCTCCTCTTAAACGGTTTCGGCATGCTGGGAAATATCCAAGCCAACCAACTCTTCATTAGCTGTTACTCTCAAACCAACAAGCAGGTCAATCAGTGTTGCCAACACATAAGTGACAACAAAGGAAAAAGCTGCCACAACAACTGCGGCAAATAATTGGATCAAGACTAAGCCAGGATTGCCATGAAAAAAACCATTGGCACCTGCTGGATTAATCGCCAGACTGGCAAAAAGCCCGGTTGCAATTATACCCCAAAAACTCCCCATACCATGGCAAGCAAAAACATCAAGGGACTCATCAATCCTAAGTTTCATCCTGAAAAGAATAATGTAATAAGAAATAGCCGCTGCAACCCCACCAATTAAGATGGCTGACATTGGACTAACAAAACCAGAGGCAGGAGTAATTGCTGCCAAGCCAACAACCGCACCAGTTGCCACGCCCAACACACTGGGCCGGCGATGCAACCAGCTTAGAATCATCCAGACAATAGCTGCCGCAGCTCCAGAAGTATTGGTTACTACAAAAGCTTGAACTGCCAAACCATTCGCAGCCAAAGCTGAGCCACCGTTAAAACCAAACCAACCAAACCACAGCAGTATTGCTCCCAAAAAAACAAAAGGAATATTGCTCGGTTCCATATTATCTTTACCATAACCAATGCGTTTGCCAAGAACAAGAGCAATAGCCAAAGCTGAAAAACCAGCCGTAATATGAACCACTGTCCCCCCGGCAAAATCCAAAGCCCCCATTGTCCTCAGCCAACCACCTACCCCCCAAACCCAATGCGCAACCGGATCATATACCAGGGTTGACCACAAAACCGTAAAAATCAAAAAGGCCGCAAATTTTATTCGCTCAACAATGGCACCTACTATTAATGACGGGGTAATAATGGCAAAAGCTGCTTGGAACATCATAAAGCATAAAGCAGGTATCGTAGCCGCATAGGCAGGATTGGGCAACTGACCCACCCCATTTAAACCTAGCCAGCTTAAACCACCAATCAAGCCTCCCTGGCTGGGACCAAAAGCCAAAGTATAGCCAATTAAAACCCATTGGATACTAATTAAAAACAAGGCCGCAAAACACATCATCAAGGTAGAAAGGATGCTCTTTCTACGTACCATGCCACCATAGAAAAAACCAACAGCAGGAGTCATCAAAACAACTAGAGCGGTAGAAATCAAAACCCACGCGGTATCTCCAGAACTAATCATACTCATATCATCATCCTTTCGTATTAAGAGTTATTGATGATGTAGCAATGATCTTGCCAAGATTTTCGGTTGGTTTTAAACAATTTTGTAGGGAATCAAGGAAAAAGACTATTTTAATCTACGTTTTTGTTATTCGCCAATAATTTTAACCAGCACAAGTTTTTTACGCTGGCCGTCAAACTCACCATAAAAGATTTGTTCCCAGGGGCCAAAGTCCAGTCCACCTTTGGTAATAGCAACAACCACTTCTCTGCCCATGATGGTCCTTTTAAGATGTGCATCAGCATTGTCTTCCCCAGTTTGGTGGTGTTTATATTCTGGCCTAACCGGGGCCAATTCTTCTAACCATTTCAAAAAATCTTCTTTCAAACCGGATTCTTCATCATTAATAAAGACCGAAGCAGTAATGTGCATGGCATTAACCAGAACCAGCCCCTCTTTAACCCCTGATTTCTCAAGAGCCTCCCTAACTTGAGCAGTAATATTAACGATCTCTCTTGTTTTTTTAGTTGTGAGGCATAAATAATCGGTGTAAACTTTCATAAATAAGATTCTAGCTTTTTTACAACAAGGTGACAAGATGGAAAAGACGCGCTGGCCGGCAGGCAAAAAAATATTAGCTAACGACCTAATGCAAAAGAGATACGTTTACTATTTGACCGAACCTGTTGGTAAAAGTTTCGATCCGGAGTTCAAGCCAGACTTAACACCTCAACAAATGCTAGAGCTTGGTGTTTTTGGTGGGAAATACATGACTGACTGCCAGAACGAGTTTCCCAAAAGCTGGTTTAAAAAAGCCAAGCTTTGCCATAAATTTCATGACCCAGAACTAAATTTCTTTAAAATTAATGCTTCACAACCATTGTCTGTTTGGCGCCAAAAAGGCTGGATATATCCTGAAGATCCTCGCGGTTGGTTTCAATGGTACTGCCGTTATTATATGGGCAGAAGAATTTCCGAAGAAGACCAAAGACAGATCAAACGCTGGAAAGCCATGAAAAGACACATAGCTCAAATCAAAAAACATTGTCAGAAGGGTGAATTTTTCTGTCACCGCAAACAACGCCAAGCCTTACTTCATTGGGCTTATGATAGCAGAAAAATCTGAGCTCCAAAGGAAAAAGAAATGGGGGCCGGCCGGATGATGATATTAAGCCCTAAAGCTTATAGCCGACCCCCATTATAAAACCAGAGCTAGTTTGTAACCCTAACCGATCGCCTCCCCACCCTTTTCACCTGTACGAATACGAATACAATCGTCCAATGACTGAATAAATATTTTACCGTCGCCAATCTTGCCACTACGAGCACCCTTAATAATGGCCGCTACAGTTGACTTAACAAAATCATCATTGACAGCAATCTCCAAACGAACCTTCTTTAATAGATTAACTTCTTGCACCACCCCACGATAGGTCTCTTCAAAGCCCTTCTGTTGCCCACAACCCAAGGCATTAGTAACTGTCATTTTGTAAACCCTGGCATCGTAGAGCGCCTTTTTAACATCCGGCAGTTTCTCTGGTTGTATTAGAGCTATAATCAATTTCATCACAGCACCTCCTTATTGGTTAGAAAAAACTTGAAACCCGGCATAAGCTTCCATACCGTGTTCACCAATATCTAAACCACGCAATTCATCTTCTCGCGTGACACGTAAACCGACCGTTGCATCAATTAATTTAAAAACAATCCCCATTGCCAGCACAACAAAGGCTACAACAGAAACTACCCCAAGCAATTGAATCCACAGCTGGTTTAAACCACCCCCTAAGAAAAAACCATCAAAACCCAAACCGAGGGCTTTTTGACCAAAGAGACCGATAGCCAAGGTTCCCCAGATACCATTCAACCCATGAACAGGCACAGCCCCAACAGGATCGTCGATGTGCAATTTATCCAGCAGCACAACTCCCAACACTACAACTATCCCAGCCACAGCACCAATAATCAAAGCTGCCCAAGGATCAACAAAGGCACAAGGAGCTGTGATCGCTACCAAACCAGCCAAAGCGCCGTTCATTGCCATAGACAGATCTGGCTTGCCAAACATTTTCCACACAGTCATCATCGCAAAAAGCCCGCCAATAGCAGCAGCTAGGTTGGTATTTATTGCAACACGAGCAATTAGATCACCATTGCCAACTGACAGAGTTGAGCCAGGATTGAAGCCAAACCAACCAAACCAAAGAATAAAAACACCCAGCGAAGCCAATGGAATAGAGTGCCCGGCAATTGCATTAGCAGAACCATCAGAATTATACTTGCCAATTCTTGGGCCCAAAATTACTGTTCCAATTAAGGCCGCAAACCCACCCAAAGAGTGAACTACAGTTGAACCGGCAAAATCAAAAAAACCTAATTGAGCCAACCAACCACCACCCCAAATCCAGTGGCCAACAACAGGATAAATAAAAGCAGAGATTATAAACGAATAAATCAAATAAGCAGGAAATTTCATTCTCTCAGCCATACCACCGGCAACAATAGTAGCAGCAGCGCCACAAAAAGCGGCCTGAAATAACCAGAAGGCATACAATGGTACATCAGCCCCGCTTTGTGCTCCGACTAAAAACCAACCAGTTACCCCGGCAAAAGCATTGCCAGCCCCAAACATAATGGCATAACCAAAAACAAAAAATCCCAAAGAAGCCATGCAAAAATCCAAAAAATTTTTGGTCAAGATATTGCAAGCATTTTTAGCCCTGATAAAACCGGCTTCCACCATGCCAAAGCCAGCTTGCATAAAAAAGACCAGAAACGCTGCCATCAACACCCAAACTGTGTCAAGTCCCCTAATTATGTCAGCCATAATACTCACCTCCTATAATGCTAAAACAAAATATGGCGAAATCGTTGATAGAAAAGTCAGATTAGGGTCTGCACCGGCAGTAGTGTCATAATTGACTAAAAGTAAAAGAACCCCCACAGAAATCCGTTCATTGATTGCTTGTTCCACTGCATACTGTAAACTTATTTCATAGGCTAAGTCAGCACCAACAGCAGCTTTTTTAGCTAAAAGCCCCACCCCCCAGTTACCAATAAAAACATCAGCATAAAGATTATAAGTTGAGCCGGAGGAACCTGTCCCACCAGAAGCACTTAAATCAAGCACCACTCCAGGTTTGAGATCAAACCTAAGACCACCACCCAAAACTCCCCCTGGCGTATAACCAAACAGAGAGGTCCCTGCATACGCCATAGAAATTGAGGCAAAAATACTAAAAACAACCAAAAAACTAAACAACTTTTTCATCTTCTTTACTCCTTTATATATTAACTTTGCCTCAACCCCTTTGCTTTGACACCTTTGGGTAAACATTTGACAGAATCACCATCCTTTCTTAAAAACAAGTAATGTGTAATGGGAATTGCGTAATGAGAATATTCGCATTACACATCTCACATTGCTAAATTCTTTAACAGCAATCTTATTACCACCTCAAACCAAGCTAAAACCAACAATAATGTGGAATACCTTAGTTTTTTAAACAGAAATGTAGGGATTTTGCGACGGAGGAAGAAAACTACTGCGGTGAACTAAAGCCCGTACTTCTTAATCTTATAACCCAACATGCGTTCTGTAAGCCCCAAAGCCTTCGCAGCCTTACGCTGGGTCTTATGTTTCTGTAAAGCTTCGGCAATTTTTTGTTTCTCCACTGATTCAACAATTTCCGGCAAGGTTGTCCCACCGGTTGGGACACAAACTTCTATTTGCGCCAAGTTAGGGGGCAAATCCTTTGGTCCAATTAATTCTTTTTGACAAACAATCACTGCCCTCTCAATCACATTTTCAAGTTCGCGAACATTGCCTGGCCACTCGTAGGCCATCATCAGATCAAGGGCTGCCCGATTAACCCCATCAATAGTTTTATTATTCTGTTTGTTATATTTATGAGTAAAATGGGCCACTAAAAGAGGAATGTCCTCTTTTCTCTTGCGTAGAGGAGGGAGATTGACAGGAAAAACATTAATGCGGTAAAAAAGATCCTGTCGAAACTTGCCGTCCTTTACCATTTGCTCTAAATCACGATGCGTCGCACAAATTACCCGCACATTAACCTTAACTGTTTTAGTTGCCCCCAATCTCTCAAACTCTTTTTCCTGCAAAACCCGCAACAATTTAACCTGGGTAGCCAAAGTAAGGTCCCCAATTTCGTCTAAGAAGAGGGTCCCTCCATCAGCCATTTCAAAGCGACCAATTTTTCTCTCGCCTGCCCCGGTAAAAGCCCCTCGTTCATAACCAAAAAGTTCTGATTCGAGCAAGTTTTCCGGTAAAGCCGCACAAGCAACCTTAATAAACGGCTTGTCAGCTCTGGGACTACTATAATGTATTGCCGAGGCAACCAATTCTTTACCGGTTCCAGATTCGCCCAGCAATAAAACCGTGGTTTGGGCTGAAGCAACCTGCCTAGTCCCTTCTAAAACTGTTTCCATGACCGGAGAACTATAGATAATATTACCAAATTTATATTTACCCTTAAGCTGTTGCCTAAGTTTAATGTTTTCCGCTACTACCGCCTGCTTTTCCTTGGCAGCTAATTCATTAATTTTAACAGCCTGACCAACCATAGCCGCAATAATTGTTAAGAGCTTAATGTCTTCTTCATAAGAAATGCTCCCTTTAAATAAGTGGTCCACAGAAAGAGCGCCTACAGCTTTGTTGCCAACTTTAATCGGTACACAAAGAAAAGCAAATTTTCTCTGCTCCAGCTCTTTTCTAGCCTTGGTTTTATTGAGAAAGAGTGGTTCCGTTTCAATATCAGGGACAACCATCGGCTCTCCGGTTTCCACAACCCTGCCCGTTATCCCCTCACCAATCTTATATTTACCCCGCTCTTTTTCTTTCTTTGTTAACCCTTGCGCCACCTCAATACGTAATTCATTGGTAACAGGGTCAACCAAAGTAACTGTGCCGCGTTTCATCTCTAAAGAATCGGAGAGAACATCGAGGATGGAATTAAGACTTTTTTCTAGATCAAGCGAAGAGGACAAAGCGGCCCCGATATCGGCCAAAACTTTAACTTTAAGATCTCTCGTTGGGCTCGTACAATTATGTAGTTTCACTACTGTCCCAACGTTTGAATTTTTGACGTAAATCCTCCAACCCTCTCGACGAGATATAAACTCCAGAACTCAAAAACTGATTTCAAATCGACTACATTCATGATTGCCAGATATCCCTTACCCATCAAGCATTACAACGTTTCGACCCCTTCAACGATGGGACGCTAGTGATGTAGTTTATACAATAATGTATCTTTTGTCAACTGGACAGGACAGGAAAAAGTTTATTAGCTCAGGACAAAGGCTACTCTTTGCGAGGTTATATCAGACAATAATTTTAAATCCTGGTCTTGAAAATCAAAGACCCTAATTATTGACCGGTATTCTTTGGCCTCCGGCAAGATTGTTTCCAGCTGATTCGGCAAGCCTAATAGCCACTCCCTATTAAGAGCAACCCCCTCATTTTCTATAAATAAGGCCACATAAAAAATATTGGTCTCAACCAAATCCAAAAAAAAGTGCGAGCCAAAGGATAACTCGGGCATAAAGCCCCCCTCCGGATCGTCAACTTCAACCAGAGCGGCCACATTATTTATCTCCGCAAAGCTTACCGGCACCCCCAGCGTTGCGTCTCGACTTCCCCAGCGACCAGGACCAATTAACATAACCGCCATTTCGTCACGACCGGTAATTAATTTATTTAACCGGCCAATCAAACGCGCTACTTCGTATTTCTTAGAGAGCAACAAGTCACGATAAGCTGCTGTCTCCACAAAAATAATTCGCCGAATTGGCTGTAAAATACTGCCCCCCATAAAATTGCCCTGAGATTTAAAAATCGACTTGGCCACGGGAATGTTTTTAGGAATTTTAATCTGACTGGTATTACCCCTGGCTTGCAGCGGCCGGCATTGGACCAGACTAAACTGCCACCGGCCCTGTTGGTTGAAGTTTACTGTAAACTCGATATCAACCGGATAGTCATAGGCTTTTTCAATAGTTCTTAAAAGCCGCTGTATCGTCTTTGCAAAGTCCGTCTCCGCAATAAGTTTATCAAAATCAATCACCCAAGATAAACCCGACAATCCCAGCTCACGCTTTTTAACTTCTGCCTCAGTATCCCTGGTGCCAATTTGAGTTAAATCTAGTTTGGGTTCATCTCGCAGCAGCTTTTCCAAATCAATGGTTTGTAAATCGTTTTCTGAAATGCTTAACACGTCAACCTCATGTTGAGAAAAACGTTTGGCTTTTTCCTTTCCCGCATATGGTTTTTTAAGCGGGGCATCAAGGGCAACAATGCGCGGATAATCACCCTCCACCCGATTAACCGCTCGAGTGCCTAAGCCCATAACCAAGCGAAGCATCCCAGCCTCCGGCTTCATATCCTCATGCCAGACAAAGGTATTATATGACAAGCCGACTCCGGCCATAAAAGGGAAAAAATATTTGTCACGCTGAGTCCCAGAAACCCGCTGCACCAGCAGTGCCATTTGTTCATCCGCCAGGCTCAAACCCCGCTGCAAGCGATAATTCAGGGCATCCTCATTCATGGTACTGGCAAAGACCTGACGAACAATCAGTTCAAACTTTTGATAGCGCTCTTCTGGCGTGCCTTGATTGACATCAAAGACACTTTCATATTTACCGGCAAAAGCATTGCCAAAGGCATCTTCCAACAAGCTCGAAGAGCGGATAATTATTGGGGCTTGACCATAATAATCGACAATTTGGCGAAATTGTTCGCGCACTTCATGGGGAAATTTACCGTTTTGTATTTTTTCTCGCAATTCGTCCGCTTTCGTCAGGTAACCTGCTGCAGTCTTCTGCTCAAGCCAGGCGTCCCACAAACCATTCTCCACCATATAGGTATAAAAAACATCAGACCCAATGTAAAAAGAATCGTGTGGTTCCATAATTTTTTTCCAATCAAAAACCTCGTCCTTAGCTAAAATCTTGCGGGCCAAAAGCATACCCAGGGTTTTGCCGCCGACCAAGCCGGTACCAATCATCCGTGATTTAATTTCCAGCAAATCGCTCAAAACAAAATGCTTTCTAATTAAAGAAAACATCCGTTCTTCTTTGCCCAGCATGATTTTCGCCAGCCGCTCGGTCATCTTGGCCCTATCATTAAGACTCCCTTTGACCGACAATTCTTCCGCCTCCATAAACAGACGATCCCAATAATCCAGATTACGCTTAGCGCTCTCCGTACTGCGTTTAGACATATAGGAAAACAATTTGGTGGCGTCAGCACTATTGATAATAGGCAGGAACGCTTGGTTTTCTTCAACGTGCGGCAAAAACATAGTCGGCGAATGGCGTTGCCAAACCTTGAGCGGGTGAACATAATACTGGTCTTTAAAATCATAGACATCCAGCAACAACTGGGTGGTTTCACGAATCCTGGCAATTGTTTTAAAAGAATGCCGGTCCCGCAGGATAGCAAAGTAAGCAATGGTGTCTAGCTTGAAGAGGTAAGGACAGGTAACCATAAAAAAGTTGCCAATCATCAAGTCTGTTGCCCAGGCTGCCAGCAGGTCGGACAAACAGTCAAAAACATAGTAAGCGCCTAGTCCCTCTTTAGTGATGACCTCGTGGATCTCCTTGGAAAAAGACTCAAAGCCTTTAGAGGCATCGATTTGGTAGGTCCTAGCTCTCGGATCATCAACCAGCAGTTGGTGTTTGGCAAAGCGAATGTAGATTAAGTTGCGGCCTGTCTTTAGGGCGTGTTTGATGTAAGGCTGAACAAAGTGGAGATAACTTTTAACATCGTCAACCTGCCAAACTACGTTATCTCCTAGTCGGAGGTCATGAATGATAGTGTCTAAGCCTTTTATGCCTGTGCTTACCATAATATAATCGTCCCGCCTCCGGCGGACAGGTTCGACACCTTGGATATTAATTTAACACGAGTAGAAGACTTTCGTCAATTGAAAGATAGAATCTGAAAGATAGAATCACCTTTTTATCAGCTCGGCAGTAAATTTTTCCAAAGGTTTAAAGTCTCCTTTGTCTGCTGATTGAAGCGCGGCAATATATTGTTGTCTTATCCCGCTTGCCACAATCAACTCATTATCAGGCCAGATTGGTAATTGTTGCTTGTTAGCAAATAAAAAGATATCGGCAACCAAACGGGAATGACGACCGTTGCCATTGACGAATGGATGGATCTTTACCAGACAGTGATGAAGCCTAACGCTCTGATTAAAAACGCTCATAGTTGATTCCTCTGCCTGCCAATACTTAAGATCATCAACCAATATCTTCATCTGCTCGGGAATATTATGCCAATCAATCCCAATACTGAGCGGTTTTTTCCTGAAAGTCCCGGCCCACTCCCAGGTTTCTGCAAACATAATGCGATGAACCTCTTTTAACCATTCTAGGCTGACTTCTAGAGGTTCTCTCCTGGTCAGATACTTTTTAACTGCCTGTAAAATATTAGCAGCTTCCCACTCGTTCAGTTGTTGGCGAGTGGTTATGTGAGTTGGGATGAGCCCAGAGAGGTCATCAAGCGGCGTTGCCCCGGGAATATTCTCAATAAGTGGCATTATTCCTCCCAAAGTTCTGGCCTTGGATTTGCAGACAGTTCGGCGATCAGCTTTTTAAGCTGGAAATCATAGGCCTTCTTTTCTGGCGCTTGTTTTTCCATGGCCATATTAGCAAAGGTTCTTGTGAGCATTTGCTCGGCCTTTTTTTCAGCTTGGTTCTTGATCATTTTCTCTAGGCTTTGTTGAGAGGTTATGGCCACAGAAAAGTCACACCCCAAGGCTAAGAGCACTTTAGCTAAGCTTTTTAAGGTTGTCATGCTGGGATTTTCTTCCAAGCGGGAAAGCTGGGCTTGGCTAGTGCCTAATTTTTTGGCTAGCTGTTTTTGGGTCAGCCCCAAGGCTTCTCTAATATCTCTCAAACGCTGACCCAACTTGGCAATAGGGGTCAGAGAACCTGCTTCTAACATGTCTGATATTTGTTTCCGCTTAAGATCCTTTAATTTTGACATATTTTTCTCCTTATGCTTATATATATCATTTAGAGCATATATATTTATGTATTATATACCACATATGATATATCGTGTCAAGGAAGGGAAAACTTGCACGATTAGCAAACCTTTTAAAGCCACCCCTCATATTAGCCATTGCCTAATTTCAGTTTTTTAATTGAATAATTATCCAACAATGATTTCATTTGACTGATAGCAATTTCATTTAGTTTTTTCAATCTCTCTCCCTGAGGCAATCCCTGCCGGATAAATTCGGCATTCATACTTTCTAGGTTGGAAAGGACCACTAACTGCTCAACGGTTGAACAATCTCTAAGATTCCCTTCCTTCCCAGCATTCTTGGCTCGCCATTCTTTGGCTATTATCCCAAACAAAGCCATATTCAACACATCAGCTTCATTAGCGTAGGTTAGGTTAGTTGCTTGTTTTGAAACTTGAGGGGGAATTAAGTGTTCTTTGACAGCATCTGTGTGAATTTTATAATTTATCCTTGCCAATGTTCTCTTTATATCCCAACCAAGGGCTAATCGTTTGTTTTCTTCCACTTTTAACCTTTGGAATTCTTTGATCAGGTAAAGTTTAAATTCAGCGCTAAGCCAGGAACCAAATTCAAAGGCTATATCTTTATGAGCATATGTCCCGCCTCCGTACCGGCCGGCCTTTGAAACAAGGCCAACAGCGTTAGTTGCTTTAACCCACTTTTTAGGGGTCAGAGAAAAATTGTTTAAGCCTGCTTGCTTTTTAAAGGTCTCGAATTCGAGACCTTTAAAATCAGGGTTGTGAATTTGTTCCCATATTCCAAGAAACTCAACTGTATTTCGATTGCGCATCCAATGATAAATTAAAACGTCATCTCCAAATTTCTTGGCCATATCTGTCAAAGAGATAAAATCATTATCATCTTCCTGCATTAACACTTTAATCTGACTTCCTTGAACAACAACTTTTCTGTTTTTAACCATAATTCACCTCCTACTAATAAGTAGTAGCAAGGTTATTGCCAGGTGGGAAAAGAATTGAGGAATGCGTAATAGGTAATGAGAATTTTAACTCCTCTCCTCCCAACTCGCAACCCGCAACCCCCAACCGGTCAACCCACGCAAGTTTTCCCTCATTTATTACGATATATATAGTAGGAAGGCCAAGAATGATATCAAAAGAGAAAAAAGAGCCTAAAACAAACACCCTCACTCTAAATGGTGTCGTTTATAAAACTAGCGGCAACATCCTTTTTCACAACGAAGAAGGTGACGTTTTTGTTACTGCCCAAAGTGACCTCTTGGAACACATTGACGGTATCATGGAAGACGGAATGATGACCCTGATGAGAAAGCTTAAACGCTAAGCGGTTTTAATCCTCTTTTTGCTGACCATATGGCAGGGTAATAATAAAAGTTGTCCCTTTATTCGCCGCACTTCTGACCTTAATTGAACCATTGTGCTCTTCAATAATACGCAGAGTAATTGGCAAGCCCATCCCTGTCCCTGTCATTTTGGTAGTAAAAAATGGATCGAAGAGGGTTCGGATATTATCTTCTGGAATCCCTTCTCCGCTATCAGAAATTTCCAGAAAGATAACCGGAACTGGCTTGGCGGTTTCGTCCCCTTCGCCCCAAACCATCTCATCGCCAACCTTCTTCCCTTCTTTGCTGGTCTGACCAAGATGAACAACTTCTCCTATGTCACTCTTAACAACCAACTCCCCACCCTTGTCATTCATTGATTCAATCGCATTCTTAATAATATTAACAAAAGCCTGTTGCAATTGTCCGGCATCACCCACTAGTGGGGGCAATTCGGCTAACTTCTTGGTAACCCTGACATTATTCTTCTTGGTTTCACTTTCAAAGAGCATTAAAACCTCATCCAGTAAGCCGTTGATATCAACAGCCTTATGTTCCGGTTTCATGGGCTTGCCAAACTTAAGCAGGCTTTCGGCAATCCTATTTATCCGCTCAATTTCCTGCGGAATAATCGAGGCGAACTTTTCCCTAAATTCCTGATCATCCCACTTTTGGATTAATAACTGAGTGAAGGTCCGCAGAGAAACTAAAGGATTTTTGATTTCGTGAGCCATGCCCGCAGCCATGGTCCCCAGGGAAGAAAGTTTTTCCGACAAGACTAGGCGCGCCTGGCTGTCCCGCAACTCATCTGTCATTAAATTAAAAGCCCCTGCCAAACGACCAATCTCATCCCCGGAATCAATGTTAGACTTCCAATGGAGTTGGCCCTTTGCTACAGCTTCAGTCCCTACAGTTAATTCCTTGATCGGTTTTTCTATTGAGCGGGCAAAAAAGATCCCCACTAAAGCTGTTAGGATAATTCCGGCAATAACAAAAAGCAAGGAGCTTGTTTCAACCTTACGCATTTCAAAATAAGCCGATTCCATCGGCTCTGCAACCACTATCCCCCAGTTATACTTGGGCACCGGTAAATAAGCTCCAACATTCAGTCGCCCTAATTCGTCTCGAAACTCACCGGCTCCTTTTTGACCAGCCAAGAGGAATTTGACTGCCTGGTCCTTACCTAGCACTTCATGCTGAAGGCTTCTAATTTTGTCCGGATGAGCCAGAAGACTCCCCTTACTATCAATAACAAAGGCAATTGCTTTGCCCTCCACATTAGAGGGAGAAATAATTTCCTGTAGATCAGCAAAAGTCGGCTGATCGGGAAACTTATTAATCTCTGTGACCAATCTTTCCGCCTGCTTATTGTAGGAATTAACAATCTCCTTTGATAGGGCCGTTTTGCTGATGTTAATAGTCGCCAGGGTTGTGGTTTCAAAAAGGATCACTATCAACAAAACAAAAATCAGCATCAATTTAAAAAGGATCCTGGTTCTAAAGAAGGTCAAGGGGGAGGCGGCCTCGGCAGAATCAGGGGAAATCAACTCAGCCAACAAACAAGCCAAGCTAAAAAGCAGGATTAGTATCCAGGAAGCCAGTAAAAATCCAGCTTCCCCAAAACGAACATAGAGAAAGGTGGAAAACATGGCCAAGAGGAAAAAAAGTGCCGAAGAACCCAAGTAACGGGCAAGAACATTACTCCCCTTCTGGTTTGAAAAAGAGGTGGTAAAAGAAAAAAGTGCCAACAAAATCCAGACAAAAGCCAACAAGGGTTTAACCGGCACATAAAGAGACAGGTCAACAATTGGTTCAATGATCCCTTCTCGATAAACAAGGTTTACAGAAGAATTAAGAATCCGCACAATAAAGAAAACCGCCAGCAACAGCAGCAAAACAAAGCTCCATCTTATTTTCTTTAAGTTAAATCTCTCCAAAACAAAACCCCACAAGAAAAGTGCCGACAAAACAGTGGTGATAGAGATACTTTTATAAACCAAAATCAACCGTGACAAGCCACTGCCAAGATTAAACATTAGTTGTGAAGAGATTCCAGCCGCAACATTAAAAAATAAAGCGAGGAAGAAAAGACTAAAAAATAAGCTTTTGATTTTCTTTTCGGAGAAATACTTTTTTAGAAAGATTACCGCACCGGTAACCAGGAAACCGCAAGCAAAAATTTCCGTAAAGATACTGATAATTGTTAATGTAGACAACATTTAGCGTTCAACCTTTAAGGTAATATCCTTACCCGTATAACCGGCATAAATATTTAAAACCCCTACCCTAACCTTATATTCCCCAGGATCAAGGGTCTTGGGAACAGTAAACTGCAAAGAGAAAGCCTGGTGGCTATTGCCAGTTTCTGTTTTGCCATCATCCTGCAATAACAACAAGGTTGCATAGCCAAGCGCCCTTAGATCTGCGGTAACCTCCTTGATGTCTCTGGCTCGGCCAGGGTTTTCCACATCAACACTAAGGGTAATTACCGTTTCTTGTCCGGTTTTGACTTTTTCTGGAACAAGGGTAATTTTATTGATGGTGGGATCCTTCTCCACATCCAAGTTAGCCTTGGCTAAAGCCAACCAGCCTTTTTTATTGGCAACGGTAATTGCCACTTCCTTGGCTCCTAGATCTGTTCTGCTAGGCACCGAAGCCTGGAGAGAATAAATCCCATCCTGAGCTGTCTCATCACCAAACATGCCATTGTCTACCAGAACAGAATTAGATAAACGACCAACCGAACTTAAATCAGCTCTGACTCCTTGGATGTTGCCGATCCCACCAGGATCGTCAACAGCAGCAAAAATCTCAAAGATGGTTCTGCCGTCTGGCGGAACCATACGGGGCGTAACCCTGATATATTTAACTGTTGGGGTCAGCCTAACACGATTAACTTTAGAGATATCATAGCCGACTGTCCAGGAAAGCAGTTGGCCAATCTTATTTTTCATAAAACCGGTGGCCGAAACAAAGTTAACCGCATCGCCCTTGGTCAAATATTGATCATCATTATTGTCTTCAGCTAGGGCCGGAGACAATAAGACGGCTAAGGTTAAGCCAACAAGAACCAGGCTGGTCCCAACTCTCCGGTTATTCTTTTTATGTTTTGGCATTTTCATTGCTCTATTCCGAAGTTTCTAAAAATTTCTTCCCCTTCTTTTTTGGAAACAAAAGCTTCCGGCCGAAAAGTTCCATCAGGGAAAGGCTCCAATAGCTCCAGATTGCTGACAACTTTAATGTATGGTGCCAAGACGTGGTCTTTGGGCACATCCACGTAGACATCCTTTTTAACTTCCGGCAGATCAAAACCTGCGGCTTTAACAATCCAGGTTGCCAGCTCACCCCTGGTGATGCGATCCTCAAGCACAAATTCTTCTTTTGGCTTTACTTCAACAACTCCTAAGGTGACCAAAACCTCAACTTTTTCTTTGGTTTGCTCGATAACTTTTTTCTCTTCAATCAACCTGGCTTTAACTTCGGGAATAACTGCGGCTTTTATTTGCTGATCAATCTTTTCCTCTTCGGCCACAACAATTTTAGCCTTACGCAAAACCTTGTAATCCCAAGTTTTCTTCTCTCCTTGCGCCCGTAGCTCAACAACAATCAGATTTTTCCCAACCTTTAAAGGGACCCAGGTTTTAAAGGTTTTGGCCGCATCAACATAGGCTCGGGCACCGTTAATATAAACTTCCACTTCGCTTTTAACTTTGCCGGAAACGTCAATTTTTTCATCGTAGGTTTCGGCATTGTCAGCAATAGAAACAGTTTGCAAAGCATCGCCCAAAATAAGCACCGGTTTTTTGATCTCTTCCAGTTTTTGGACCAAGATCCACTTCCCGGGAAAATAGACAAAAGAGAACTCGGCCCGTTGTTGATTGGTAACAGCTTCTTTGTAATAGGCAAAGTCGATTCCCCCGTCTTCAAGCCGCCAACCCAAGCCATAATTAAGCGCCGAATTGCCATAACCTATTCGGAAAAAGAATTTTTTTGACCAGCCAAGTTCAGCCCCAAGTCCATAAGTTGTTCTTAGCGAGGAGGAGCCTAATTGGCCGGAAATAATTAGCCCCTTGGTATAATCATAATTTAGGGCATCGTCGTCGCCAATTAGCTTGGCAGAATACCCTAACTTATAGTTGGCAGGGATCTCTTCGTTTACCCCATTGCTCCATTTAGCAATCCCTCCGCCCAACATATTTTGTGGCAAAATGTTTTGTAGTGACAACCCCAGCCTCGACCACTCGTTGGCTTTATATAAAAAACCTAAATCCATATCCCAACCAACTGCCGAAAGATCGGATTGGCCTGTCTGGCTATAATTGCTGCCCAGAATAGTCTTAATGCTAATGCCCACCCCTGTCTGCTTGGCAAAGGACAAATTGGCTAAAATCGGTAAAAGAGAAAACTTGGTGCCGTAAACCAATGACAAAGTATTAGTGCCGAAACTTACTTCGGTAGTGCCAACACTTAAGCCGGTTAGCTTTTTAGTGGTAAAGATAAAGCCGACAGCATCTCCGTTGCCAGTTGGAGAGCTTTGCATTAAGCTGTAATTGTTAATGTCACGAAGATCAAGGGCCAGCCCCTTGGTCCAAGCCAGGCCGCCTGGGTTGTAGGCCAAGGAATAAAGATCGTCAGCTAGACCAACAAAAGCACCCCCCATCGCCAAAGGGCGACTCCCCCCTTCCATATCAAGAGGGTCAATACCATCGGAAGTTAACAGCGCAGAGGCAGTGCCAATGAAGAACAAAAAGCAGATAAGTAATACGTAAAGTGTAATGCGAATAAGAAACAATAAATTCGCATTCCTCATTACTCTGTTCTCATTACCTAGAATGTTTGAAGTTTTCATCATATTATTTAACAATCCGCAAGGAAGTTGTCGCCTGGCTCTCCCAGCCCAATTCATCAACGACAGTGGCATTAATAATATTCTGGCCTTTCTTTTCTGGTGTCAGAGAAACATTAAGAGAATAGATCGAGTCACCCTTTACTTTATCACCATTTGTACCATCATCATACAGCTCAACATCCGGCAACCCTCCTAGAGGAGAGAGATCAATCAGCACCTTGGAAACAGGGAAAAAATTACCCCGCGGCGACAGCTCTAAATTAAACCTGATGACTGATTTTTTTCCCACCTCGATTTCCTTAGGTTTAACCGCAAAAGACAAAATGCCTGGAGCAATGTTGACTCGGCAAAAATTTTCTTCATTATAACCCTGATTGAAGTTGTATAGTCTGACCATCTCCTGCTTTACCTGCTTAAAGCGCGACAGCAGCGCGGCTGCCTCAACCCTTCTTAACTCCCTATCCGGATCATAGGCTTTAATCTTTCTAGAAACCCCCTCCACTAAACCATTGGCAAAAGCAGTATAAATATATTGGGCGTACTGTGAATCAGCAGCAACATCAACAAAGACCGGTTGAAATTCATGCAAAGGGAAACCCTCGGCCAAAACAGCAATCTTTGCCGCTTCACGACGCAAGAGAAAATCATCAAGACCAAAATTATCAGCGGAGATTCCTGTCATGTAACCCGCTTCAAGCACGGCTTTAATATGTTTGGCACGCCAATGCTCTTTAGGTACATCATAGAAAACGTCTTTGGATAAATCCGGCAGAGGCATTTTTTTTACCCGTGCCAACCAGGAGGCAAACTCCCCCCTGGCAATGGCATTAGTCGGGTAAAAATACCTGTCCGGGTAACCTTCGATATAACCAAGAGTGGCCATAGAAACGACAATGCTCTTGCCCCAGAACTTTTTACCATTATACAACTCTTCAATATCCGGGAAAGTTTTAAGCTTTAAAATCCGTAGAGCCTTGGTGTCTCCTTTACTTCCCGATACTTTGACATAGTTTTTCCCATCCCTAAGAAAGAGCGCGCAGGCAAAAGAATCGTTCAAGCCCAAACCGACTAATTGGTTATTGATGCTAAGTTCGCCCAGGTTTTTGCCGCTTATTTCAAGGTTAAGAACCTGTTTTAGGGTAATGGTTTTGTCTTTAGGTTGAGTGATACGAAGGTCGGCAGAAACTGCAGCGACAAAGAGAAATAATACGACTATAAAAATACCGATTTTTCTCATTTGCAGTAATTTTAACACACTATTATAGTGTTGCAAACGATGTTTTAATCATGCCAATCCCGACACAAAAGCTCGGCTTGTTCTAAAACTGTTTTTGCAGCACTTTCTTGTTTATCGGGTGGATATTTATATTTCTTTAGCAGTCTTTTGACGTAAACCCTGATTTGTGCGCGGACATTTTCTTTGAGAGTCCAATCAACTGTCGTGTTTTTGCGCAGCATATTAACCAATTCTTGCGCGATTTTCTTTAGGGTTTCATCTCCCAATTCAATAACCGCGCTTTCGTTTTCGGCCAGGGCATCATAAAAAGCGGCTTCATCGCTACTTAAGCCTAAATCTTTGCCTTTTTCCTGCTCTGCCCTGACTTTTTGCGCTAATTTTACCAGCTCAATAATAACTTGCGCCGCTTCAATTGTTTGATTTTGGTATTTGCGAATGGTTTCCTCCAGCATCTTGGCAAAGGACCTGGATTTAACCAGATTTTTTCTGGCCATCACTTTGATGCTATCGCTCAAAAGCCGTTTTAATAGTTCCAGCGCGACATTTTTGTGTTCAAGCCCCTTTACTTCTGCCAGAAACTCATCAGATAATATCCCGATTTCCGGTTTTTCCAGTTTGGCGGCGGTAAAAATATCAATAACCTGATCCGAAACTAGCGCATTAGAAACAATCTGCTTTATTGCCAGATCAAATTCTTCCGCGGTCTTTTTGCCATCACCATCTGTGCGTCCCATTTTGACAATTCCGGCTTTGACCGCCTGAAAAAACGCGACTTCATCTGTAATCTTCTTGGCTTCTTCATGCGGCACAGACAAAGAAAAAGCCTGAGACAACTCAACAACTACCTGGATATAACGTTTCTGCCCGTCTTCCAAGCCTAAAATATAATCCATGGCAGCAGTAATAATTGATGTTCTGGCGGTTGCCTTATTGGAAAAGAATTTGGAATAGTCAAACCCATGGAACATAGCTTTAACAATTTCGTATTTTTCCAGCATTATGGCAACTGCTTCTTCTTGCGGGATAGTCGGTTTTTCGCTGTTGCTATCCGTGTAATAAGCCAACGCTTCTTTTAGCATAGGAGCGAGGCCAAGGTAATCTACAATAAGTCCCCCTTGCTTATCTTTGTAAACGCGGTTAACTCTGGCAATCGCCTGCATTAGGCCATGTCCTTTCATCGGTTTATCAAGATACATAGTATGAAGGCTGGGAACATCAAAACCGGTCAACCACATATCTCGGACAATGACCAGTTTTAGTTCATCCTCCGGATTTTTCATGCGCGCTGACAGGTCTTCACGAGCCTGCTTGTTTCTAATGTGCTGTTGGAAATTAAGCGGATCGCCGGCAGAACCGGTCATCACAACCTTGAGAAAACCTTTTTTATCGTCTTTATTATGCCACTTAGGCCGTAATTTAATAATTTCCTCATAAAGTTCAACCGCAATTCTGCGGCTCATGGCCACAATCATCCCTTTTCCGTCTATCGCGCCTAATCTGGCCTCAAAATGATCAACAATATCTTTGGCAATTAGTTTTACGCGCTTTTCGGAGCCAACCATTGCTTCTAATTTAGCCCATTTGCTCTTTAATTTTTCTTTTTTGTCGACTTCTTCACCTTCGGTCACTTCTTCAAATTTAGGATCTATCTTGGGCGTTTCTGATTCCAGCAAACTGATCTTAGCCAAACGGGCTTCGTAGTAAATTGGCACCGTGGCTTTATCTTCGACCGCGCGGGTAATATCGTAAACATCAATATATTCGCCAAAGACCGCTCTGGTATTAGCATCGGTTTTTTCAATCGGTGTGCCGGTAAAACCGATAAAAGAAGCATTGGGCAGCGCGTCGCGCATATGTTTGGCAAAGCCGTCGATAAAATCATATTGGCTGCGGTGCGCCTCGTCGGCAATAACCACGATATTTCTTCTGTCGGACAATTGCGGATGTTTTTCCCCTTTATTTTCCGGGAAGAATTTTTGGATGGTGGTAAAAATAACGCCGCCGGAAGCAACCTTTAACAATTCTTTTAAATCTTTCCTGTCTTTAGCTTGTATAGGGGTTTGGCGCAAAAGATCATGGCATTTGCTAAAAGTCGTAAAGAGCTGTTCATCCAAATCGTTTCTATCTGTTAAAACAACAACCGTCGGATTATTAAGGGCTTGAATAAGTTTCCCGGCATAAAAGACCATGGTTAAGCTTTTACCTGAACCTTGAGTATGCCAAACCACCCCACCCCTTTTATCCCCTTTTGGATCGGTTGCCAGCAAGGTTTTTTCAATGGCTTTTTTAGTGGCGTGGTATTGATGGTAGCCGGCAATTTTTTTATTTAATTTCTGCCCGTCGACTTCAAAGACCGTAAAGTCGGTAATTATTTCGAGCAATCGCAATTTAGAAAATAGTCCTTTTACCAAAACTTCCAGTTGAGGGATAGAATTAGGCGCTAAAGTAAAACCGTCAAGAGTCCTCCAGCGCATGAACCATTCCTGATTAGCTGTTACGGAGCCGACTTTAGCCTCTATGCCATCGCTGACAATTAAAAAAGCGTTATAGACAAACAAGGACGGGATTTGTAATTTGTAGGTTTGCAATTGGTTAAAGGCCTGTTTAATGGTGGCTTTTTCATCGGCCGGATTTTTTAATTCGACTACCACCAAGGGCAGGCCGTTGACAAAGAGAACAATATCCGGCCGGCGGTTGCATTTATTTTCAATGACAGTAAATTGGTTAACTGCCAGCCAATCGTTGTTTGCAAAGTTATATTTATCAATAAGATAGACCTTATCTCCGGCGATACTGCCTTCTTTACGTTTATATTCCACATCAATGCCGTCGGTCAGCATTTTATGGAAGATTCTATTGGCTTCAATCAGGTTGGGATTGGACAGGGGAAGATTAATTATTTTTTTAAGGGCTTCTTCCCGGGCTTCGCAAGGAATTTTGGGATTAATTTTTGTGAGCGCGTTTTTTAAACGGTCGACCAGGACAACGTCGGCATAGGAAGAGCGTTCCGGATTTGCTCCATCCGGCGCCGGCGCAATCACCGGCCCGCCGATGACCGAATAATCCAGTTCTTCCAGCCATTCTATGGTTGCCTGTTCAAGGTCTGATTCGGTGTATTTATAATTGGGCGTATTCAAAAACAAAATCCTCTTTATTATTCCTGTCCCTTTCCCAATTCAATGGGTTATCTACAATATATTTTCTAATTCTATCATGGGAATTTTCATTCCTGATGATATGGTCGTAATAACGGGGTTGCCAGGTAAATTTAATTTTATTTATTGTCGCCCATTTTTTAACGCCAATTTTGAACCCACGCACAACCGATGCCAAATTTTGTGATTGGGAACCAAATTGGTTGGTTTTTGGTCGGCCATTTTACCGATGGGCGATAAAATCATTTTTCCGTTTTTGACGTTGCCAAAATATGGCAACCGATCCTGGGTACAAATTGTAATAAAATACGCGCCATTGGACGAATAATCATATCCGGCCAACCGGCATGTTTTGGTGCGGTATTTATTTTTGAATTTGGGTGATGTCAATTATCATCCCTTCTCTTGCCAGTTCAAGATCAGATTCGGTGTATTTTGTCATTGTTAAGTCTCTTTTCATTTTCTGCAATAAAATCCTTTATAGTGTAGGCATCTCTAACCTTGTAATTATCCTCTGCTGCGCTTTTTACAATTCCCAATTCATCACAATTTATTTTCAATTGATTTAATATTCTCAATCACTACTGTCCCAACGTTTGAATTTTTGACGTAAATCCTCCAACCCTCTCGACGAGATATAAACTCCAGAACTCAAAAACTGATTTCAAATCGACTACATTCATGATTGCCAGATATCCCTTACCCATCAAGCATTACAACGTTTCGACCCCTTCAACGATGGGACGCTAGTGATTCTCAATATAGAACAAACTATTCTATATCCGTACGGATTTTTTAACACATCTAGCAGCTTCTTTTTCATCTTATTTTCAAAGTATGGATTTTTACATATAATATCTACTATCTTTTCGGCTAATTCATCCACATTAGATATGTCCATGGAAAGAGACTGTGTCTCATTTATAAACCCATATGGATCCTGCCCATCTCTCACATGAATCATAAGAACATTTCTTGCCACAGCATATCCTATTTCTTGATCAGTCCAATTACTAGTGCGGAAATTAGGTGATAGCAAGGCAACAAAAACATCCATCGTATTAAGGGCGCGTTTAATCTCTTTCTGCCACTCAAAGGTTGGTTCAATGTCTTGGTGAGCTACAAACGCAGCTATTCCATACTTTGCAAGCAAAGATTTTAGTTGTGTAGCAAAGATTTTATCTAGATGTTGGTGACTAATAAATAGTTTTAAAATTTGGTTTTTGCCCCAAATACGTTCCAAGTCTTTATTGGAACTACTAATTGGTTTGTTCAGACTTGATATTTCAGCCAATATTGGCTGAATAACAACATCATTCAAAATATGGTTAAGGTTTTCTCTTAACGCTAACTGCAGCTTGGATTCTATAGCCTTTTCATGTTTAGTTAGATTTGACTCAATCGAAGCAAAAAGTTCAACAGGCACCTCCAAATATAATGTATAAAAATATGTCCCTCCATTCCAATTGTCGTAACCAGATTCTTCAATCCTTGAAGTTGATTGACTAAGTATATTTTCAAGATCAGGATTGTTCTGATGATGAAAAAGCTGTGTTAAAGTAAATACAATAAGTTGAACATTAAAAGGACCCTTCGTCACAACATTATCCTCCCCCTCATCGATCTCGGCAAAAGCAGTCCGTGGACTAATTGCCTTGACTACAACTATATTTTTTCAACAACAACATTTTTTAAAAAAGCCTTTTCATTGCCACAATTTCTAAAGCCGAATGTTCCGTATTCTAGATTAATAGGATAATTCATCCACTTTTTGGCCGCATCGACTTCACCAGGCAGGTTCTCATAGTACACACTAATAATACCTCTTGGTATCCGCCACTCCCGATCGAACAGCTTTTTATGCAAATCATCAGAGATTCTAACTTTGATGTTTTCTTTATCACACAAAACAACACCTTTGTACCATCGATCTAAGGACAGCTCTTCACTAAATGTAAGGGATATATTTTCATCATTATGATTCCAACGCTTCCACCCACCCATAATACAAATATGGGGATTTACTCCTTTTGGAGAAATTTGTAGCATAACATAGTTAGAAAGGCTAATTGATCTAAGGATAATTCCCATACAACTGTTTGCAATTTTAAATTCGAATTCCATCTTATAATTACTCCAATTTAAACATTTAGAAAAAATATATCCCTCAGCTGAATTTGTTATTGCAAAACATTGTTCATTTCTATCATAATCAAATTCTCCGCGTCCTATCCACTCATCCTTATCTTTTCGATTTATTAATTCAATAAAATAAAAATCTTTCTCCTTGCGTTTTAAATATATATAGATCAACAATGAGAAAAAAACTATTAAAATCGATCCCCATAAATATATTGGGCGATCCTTATAAAAATACGCAATTATAATAGAAACGATGGCAAATAACGCCGCCAACATCTCCTTATAATATTTTTTTACAAAAAACCAAAGTCTTGTTTTCATCACACCCTCACCCTCACCCTCCCGCTCATCAATCTCGGCAAAAGCGCATCGCGGAGCTGAGATAAGGTTTGAATTTGTAAACTATTATTATAAATTTCTCACTACTGTCCCAACGTTGAGGGGGCAAAAGTGCTGTAATGCATGACAGGTAAGGGATATAGGGAAATTATGAGTGTAGTCGATTTGAAATCAAAAGGTCATACTTTCAGGGGTAAAAACCTGGAGG
>Ga0208953_1000765_pt1 | contig 24041 bp, 23 predicted proteins | sample RifOxyB2_FD_184033 | JGI IMG/M metagenome (GOLD analysis project Ga0208953, IMG submission 184033) | Groundwater microbial communities from Rifle, Colorado - Rifle Oxygen_injection B2 (SPAdes) | ecosystem: Environmental > Aquatic > Deep subsurface > Groundwater | place: USA: Rifle, Colorado...
ATAATATGCATGTCCGCTTTGGAGCGAAGTGATGGCTCCCGCAAGATTTCTTCCTTCGTCTGAGTCATACGCAAGTCCGCGACTCATGAGAAGCGCTCCCAAGTTTGCGTATCCGATTCCGAGCGGTCGATAATCGATACTGTTTTGTTCAATGGCTGGCGTTGGGTACACAGAATTTCCAACAAGAATTTCCATGGCGGTGATGATGATCTCGTTTGCTTTTTTAAACGCGGTGACATCAAAAACCATTTCTCCGTTTACTTCTTTGCGGAAACGCATGAGGTTGAGCGACGCGAGGTTGCACGCGCTGTCATCCAAGAACATGTATTCCGAGCATGGATTTGAAGCGTAAATGCGATCTGTGTTTTTGCTTGTGTGCCAGGCGTTGATGGTTGTGTCGTATTGCATTCCAGGATCTCCACATTGCCATGCGGCGTCAGCAATCTTGTGCATCAATTCTTTTGCACGAAATGTAAGCGATGGTTTTCCGCTTACAACTTCATGTGTCACCCATTCTTCATCTGCTTCAACCGCTTTCATGAACGCGTCATTTACACGTACAGAGTTGTTTGCGTTTTGAAAGAAGATCGACGCATACGCAGGACCATCAATGGAACCATCGTACCCCGCATCCATGAGCGCCCAGGCTTTTTTCTCTTCCTCCACCTTACACGTAATAAATTCTTCAATGTCTGGATGATTGATATCAAGGACAACCATTTTGGCGGCACGACGTGTTTTTCCTCCGCTCTTAATCACTCCTGCGAACGCATCTAATCCTTTCATGAAAGAAACGGGACCGGATGCTTTTCCGTTGGAACCGGAAAGAAACTCATGTTTGGAACGCAATTTAGAAAGACTCACACCCGCACCGGAACCGCCTTTAAAAATGGTTGCTTCTGTAACACACAAGTTCAAAATAGAACGCATGTCGTCTTGAACCGAGTTGATGAAACACGCGGAGCATTGTTGCGGACGAGGTGTTCCAACATTGAACCAGACCGGTGAATTGAACGCTGCCATTTGGTTTACCAAAATGTGATGCAATTCATCTTCAAAATGTTGCGCATCTTCTGAGGATTGAAAATAGCCGTCTTTGCGCCCCCAGTTTGAAACCGTTTTTGCAACACGCCCAATCAGTTGTTTCACCGAATACTCACGATCTTCTTTTCCGATGGTGCCGTAAAAATATTTTGAGACAACAATGTTTGTTGCGGTCTGCGTATAAAAACTTGGGACTTCAACTCCTTTTTGTTCAAAGACGACCGCTCCCTTTGAATTGGTAATCACGGCGTCACGCTTTTCCCATGTGATTTCATCATACGGATGAACGCCTTCTTTGGTGAAATAACGATCCACGGAAATTCCGTGTCCGTATTTTTCAACATGCTCTGAAACGGTATTGCGTGTGCGAAATTCTGCGTATGTTTTTGCGATGTGCGATAAGTTGTTATCAATACATGTAATCTCCACAACTTCACGAACATCTGACACAGTTGGAATTGAGTGACCGTCAAATTGTTTGGTGAGGCGTGACATCACTTGGGAAGTCACTTTCTCAATGAGTTTTGGGTTCTTCATTCCGGACGCTTCAAACGCCGCACGAATAGATGCAGATAATTTTTGCGCATCAAAAGACTCTTCTTGTCCGTCTCGTTTGAGAACAGATTTTACGGACGTCATAAATTCCCAAACAGCATCTGAAATGGCAGATGTGTTTACGGATGAAACCGCGGTCTTGGAAAGGGATTCAGACATAGGGCGAGTATGTTCGAAAAAAAATTCGAAAATTGAAATGAATAAGGTACAAAAGGTTTGGGTGTAGATACGGATTACAGATAAATACAGATAGGGATGACGCGTCTGAAAAACGTTTTTCAGAACCGAATATCTCCATCTGTATTTATCTGTAATCCGTATCTAAAAAATTTTGACAAATTAAAAAGACAATCCTTGAAATCAATGGATCATCTTGTTTCGACCATTCGTTCATGAATCGTGCATCCTCCATTCCCCACACGCACCAGAACACTATATGTTGTGGTATGAATACATTTTAGTCCACAATATATTGCGTTGCAAGAGTTCTAGATTGCACACTTTTTTGACTTATCCACACAGAACACGATTTTGTTTTTTTGAAATGCGTCACTAAAATCCCATCGTAAGATTAATCGCAACTTTTTCTTGAACCTTTGGAGCAAAATCAATCGGAATGGCTTTTCGTCCCCCAAGACGATCTTCATATGCAAGCGCGCCGTATTTCAGACCGTACTCATACACATCTTTTGTGACTTTTACATCTTGTAAACAGTAATCTTTAATTTTTTGAATCTCACCTTGTTTCCACCATTCAACCGCCTGAAGTCCGTGCCCTGACTTGCGCGTGCCAACCGTTGCTGCCGCAACATCATCGAGCTTCAAACGAAATCCGAGCGACTTATGAATCTCTGCCAAAATATCGAGTCCAGGAAACGTTAAAAAATTTCCTCCGTAATAATTATTCATGACCGGAAGATCAAACCCAACCGTGTTATACCCAATAATACGATCCGCATGTTCAAGGCGCGGCCAAAGTTTGGCGAGTTCATGCTCTTCAAACGACTCGTAGGTATCTGTTTCGTAAAAATAACACCCAATAACCGAAATCTTCAAAAGCGAAGTGTCGTATCCACCCACTTCTTGAAAGGTATTCTGTGTTTCAATATCGAGGACAACTTCTTTGTTCATAGCGGGAAGATTGTACTATGGAATTTGATACAAGTACACTGTCTCTTTTCCTACTTTTTTTGAAGCTTTGAGCGGAAGCGTTGGGAACAAAAACGTTCTCGACACGACGCGTGTTCCGGATGGATAATCACGAATCAAGAGCGGCTCGAGCTTTGCATTCACCTCAGGAAACAAGTAAGACGAAACAACGTCCGCCTTTGGCAGTGTTGCGCCACTCAAAAAATTCTCACGACGAAATTCAACTTGTTTTGAGACACCGGCAAACATTGCGAGCGCTTTTGCATATGCAACAAGAATGCGCAAATATTCAAATCCAATTCCCTTCGCGCCAAATTCTTTTGCAGCCACAATCACAATCGCTCCATCACCAGAACCATAATCAACAACCGTCTCTCCGGGCTTAACCTCTGCGAGTTCCATCATCGCTCTTGAAAACGGTTTATTGGACCGAACAAACGGAACACCAAAAATTCCACGTGCGAGCAAATATAAAATGATGACAAAAAGACACAACAAAAGAAACTGAATAAACACCATGATACCGATAATAACAGTGGTTAACATACACAAGATTATTCAAGAGTTAATTGAGACGCGGCATTACTCACGGCTTCAGAATACGTTGGAAACGCGTGAATCATTTCAGAGAGTTTGTCGATGGAAAGATTTGCAAAGATGGCAAGAGCGAGTTCATGAATCATTTCTCCCGCATGCGGTCCAACAATACAACCGCCTAGAATTTTTCGTGTTTTGGGATGAGCGACGAGCTTTACGATTCCATCCGGTGCATGATCCGCAAGAGATCTTCCAAGAGACGAAATATCTGATCGACCAATCAAAACGGAACCAAATCGCTTCTTCACAACCGTTGCGGTCATACCAACGCTTGCAAATTCCGGCTCCACAAACGTCACACAAGGAATAACCCGCAGATCTCGCACGATTTTTTTAGAGCGTTTATTCAGTGCAACAAGCGCGGCGTTGTATCCGGCAACATACCCTTCGTGATGCGCTGTGTTTGTAAGCATTATTCCACCACAGACATCCCCTGCCGCAAAAAGATGTTTTTTATTTGTCTGTTGTTCTTTTGTCACAACGATCGCCCCAGACGCATCAAGCTTAAGGGATGCCGCTTCAAGACCCTGTGTACGCGCTCGCTTACCGGTTGCCACAACAACTTGTTCAACGGCGTGCATCGTTTTTATTCCTTCAACATCAACATGCACTCCATACACGCCACCGCGCCCATCCACGATATTTGATACGTTTGCTCCCGTCACAACATCCACTCCCATCGCACGCAATCGATCTTCCACAAACCGCGCACATTCTTCATCTTCCCGAGAAAGAAGTTGTGTTGATTGTTGAATCAAGACGATGCGCGTTCCAAACGTTGCATACAAGGTTGCAATCTCACAGGCAACCGGACCGCCACCAATAATTGCCATCGATTTTGGCTGACGCTTTTTTGAGAGCGCGTCATACCAATGCCAAAAATGAATTTGATCGAGTCCGGGAATATCTGGAATGAAATCTGTTGATCCTGTTGCAATCACGATTGCTTTTGCCTCAAGACGCAATCCGTCCACAATCACCGTGTAGTCATCTTCAAACTCCGCCTTCCCATACACAACATCCACAGACAACTCTTTTAACATGCGTTCATATCGCGCCCCGTGCACGCCGCCTCCCGTTATTTTTTCAACAACCCGATCACGATATTTCACGATCTCTTCAAATTGAAAGGAGGGCGTTCCTGCCGTCATCCCAAACAATTTTATTTCTTGAGCAAGGCGAAATGCACGCGCCGCCGCAAGAAGCGCCTTGGATGGAACACACGCCACATTCGGACATTCCCCACCAAGCTTTCCACTCTCAACAACACACACACGTGCTCCAAGAGACGACGCAGCTTCCGCAGCGGAAAACCCGGCGGATCCAGAACCGATAATAAGGATGTCGTATGTGCGTTTGGACATAGTTTTTGTCTTCCGAGGCTTCAGCCTCGGTATGTAGCGCAGAGAGCCAAGACACAAGCCCTGGTGCTACGGAAATAGTTTCGCCGCCTCATTCCATAATCGAGGTTCCCCATGCTGTTTTGCATACATCCACCATTCCGCACCCCATAAATCCACTTCTGATACGCCAATTTCATTCACGAAATTTATGTTCTTTACAAAATCTTCTGCGGTAAACACCTCATACCAATACGTCACTGGCCGCGCATTCAAATCCTCTGAGAACCACGGCTCTGCCTGAAGTTCGGACACAAGAATTTCTTTTCCGGACCATCGAATGGGCCATGATCTCACACGATAAAAAAGTGGAGAGAGTGGATACGTGAAATAACCAAAAACAGCGTTCCATGTTTCACGATAAACCGAGATTCCAAGAACATCCCCCATCGTTGAAATCATTCCCCACGGATTCATCTCTCCGCTTGCCGTGACCTGAATCGGCCTTGTATCAAGAGAGCGAACAAGGGCGATTTCTGTTTGCAAATCGTTTTTTGAAATTTGTTCACACACACCAAACGGAAGAAATGGTTCGTTTTCAATCTGCCATCGCACAATCGCCGGAGACGAGCGATATCTACGTACGACCGTTTCGATCATATCTTTTACGGCTTGCTCTTGATCATTCTTGGATAATTTCTGCGCCCAGCTGGGAATAAAACATTCTGGCCAACGCGGAACTTTCCTCCCAACAACAAGCGTAAGTTCCACCTGACGACTTTCTGAATAACGCACAAGTTCATCGAGCTGATTCCATACATATTTTCCTTGATCCGGTTCAACATCAGGCCAATACACCGGCAGGCGAACAATGCGCACACCAAGATCTTCAATAAGATCCTTATAGGACTGCATCACATCGAGTCCAAGATGCCACGCGTACACAGTTGAGTACGTAACACCGTAACGAACCGACTTTGGCGCGGGTTCCCGCAGCCAGATGGACGCACACACAAACAAAAAGCCACACGCGAGAATCGCCACGGCTAAAAGCAGGATGCGTGATGTACGTGTTTTTAAAAACATGTAATCTTTCTTTGACGAAAAATGAGGCAATGAATCAGGATAAGCGTTTAAGAAAATCTAATCCAAGATATCCGGTTTCAATGTCCGTAAGCTGCCCAGATCGTAAGTGATTACGAAATTTTTCAAGTGGCATTTCGATCACTTCAATAAATTCTGTCTCATCCAAACTCTGATCGTGTACTCGAGAACAATTCGTCGCAACAAAAACATGTTGCACTCCTGTTGAATATCCGCAATCCAAAATCGTTTGAACAAATTGGAATTCTCCCGAGTATCCCGTCTCCTCGAGCAGCTCTCGTCTTGCTGCATCCACTGGATCCTCACTTTTTTCGACACCTCCACCAGGCAATTCCATCAGTTCCTTTTCTGGGCCAACACGGAACTGTTTCGCGAGGACAATGCAATCAGTTGGAGTTATTGCCAATATAGAAACCGTCTCTCCCTCTTTCTTTACCTCAAAGCTTTCTTTTTTTTCGTTCGGCAAAACAAACGTCTTTAAACAAACTTTTCGAAACCCATCTTTGATCAATTGTTCATCAACTTTTTTCCATTCCATATGATAATTAAATTTCCTCCCGCTTCTCACGCAAAAATGCGAGCCAGTTTTCAATCAATTCCACGAGGGCTTTAAACGGAGCTTCGATGATAAAATCAAAAAAGAACAAGAAAATATTGACGCGCGGTGCGCGAATGGAAATCCATCGTCCTGCGCGAATCATGGGAAGGAAAAGAATGTCTCCAAGAATCAAAAAGAATCCGCGATGGTTCTCGATCAAGAGTAAATCTCTGCGCGTGTTGCGAATGCGAATACCAAAATAGGCAACAAGGGAAAGGAAGAAAACGAAAAACGTAATGGACAACGAATTAAACCCAAACCGACGCAAGAACGAGGCGATCAACACAATCATCGCCAAAAACACAACGGCATAGAGTCCGTGAAAAATCCACCACAGGACACCATACGCTTTTTGCTTTTTTTGTTTGAAGACGAACGTTGTTTCTTCCCCCAACCCAAGAAATGCATGAAGCTCTGCCAGAATGTCTTCCGTATTTTTCTTTTCCGGAATTTTTACACTCAGCCCAATAAGCGCAAGCAGGAACGGAGGAAAGAGAATATTCACCATGAGCGGCAAATAATACGTTGATTGCAAAACAAGAACCTCATAAGGATATTCAACCAAAAACGCAAGGATGCTTTTTGTGAGCAACAAGAAAAATGCGGCGCGAAACACGGTACGCATCAATCTTGATCGGAATTTTCCATAACGATCTTTTGCCGCGGCAGTGATTGCTTTGTCGATGGCTTTTACATCACCAGATTGAATCGCACTTTGAAAAGCTTCCGGATTGTCTTGTGCAACGTCAGCGATCAATCGGAACACAACCGTGTGCCGGCGAACGAATCGAAAAATTGCATCTCCGCTTGCGTGCTTTAATTCTTGCTCAACAGAGGAATACACTTTTCGGAAATTCATGGCGACTTCTCGGACAACCGCGTCGTTTGCGTTTGCGGTTCGCCATTTTGGATAATAGAGCGTGAAAATACGATACCGAATGGTTGCTTCATTTGATTTCAAAACCGCACGATGAACCGCGATATACAACTGCAAATCTTGATCTGCCTCCGAAACAGCTTTCGTTTGCCATTTGGTGCGCGTGCGCAACACCTGATACGCATAACTCGCAAGCGCTTCATCGATACACGGAGGCCCGACCAAATATTCGATTTCCGTTGAGAGGACATCGAGCAGCCATTCATATTGTTCTTGGTCTTCTTTGGTGTTTTCTGTGAGACCCGCAAACAACATTTTATATTTCTCAAAGACATCCGCCACCGACTGGATCATGGCGTTTGGAATTTTGTGATTGGGTAAATAGCGCGCCCAAATCAATTCACGAATCAATTTTGTGGCAAGTTGTTTTGCATCAGAATCTCCCAAACGACGTTTCAAAATGCGACGCGTCGCGTTTCTGCGCAACAAATGTTCTTCATCATATTCAAGTGTATTGCGCACCGTTTCATAAACCGAAACAGCCACGGAAACCGTTTCCGATACACTGATGACATCTTCTGTTGTGGAATCATCTTCCGCTTCACGACGCATTTGCATCACGGTTTGCAAAAGATGTTGAAGAGCTTTTTGTTCCATAGAAACACGGTAGATACGGATTACAGATTAATACAGATAGGGATAACGGAGTGTCGAAAAACGTTTTTCAAAAAGTCTATCTACATCTGTATTAATCTGTAATCCGTATCTACACATACTTACACAATTAACGGTAACTTTCGGAGCTCGCTTGTTCTTCCGAGGACGATATCTTCTATGCGATACGTTCCGTGTGTTGGCGCTTGAATGAATCCGTTCCACGCCATCCGTGCAACTCCTCCTGAATCGATCCAGTCAAAAAGCCATTCGTCTGTATACGTAGGATCGTTTTGTGAAATACCTCCTCCAACATATTGCAACCACGTTCGATTGAATTCTTCTTGTGATCCAATGGGCGGCGCCATCACAACCGCAATGCCGAGACCTGTATAAAAAGAGAGTTCAGATGGTTTGGTCCAAAGGATATCTGTTGTTTTGAGCAGTTCATTGAATCCGGAAAAATAGGCATCACGCGAATCAAATTCAGGAACATTGATCCATGTCCCAAGATGTTTCTTGAGTCCGGCTGCAACGACTGCGTCTCTATAAAATTTAGCGGTGTCTTTACGAAGCCCCGCAACCAAGTTCACACGAATTTTTCCTTGCGCAATTTTATTCTTTAAACTATTCAGCAGTTTTACGCCAAGCTGACGCTGCGCCCCCGCTCCTCCAACACTATACGTAAGTGTGAGTGGGTGCGAAGTTTTATCAATAACACAACGTGCGGTTCCTAATTCTGCTCGAAGCGATTTTGCGTGCACATCTGTAAAAATGCCTTGTGGATCAAGGTTGCACAATCGATGAGACAACAAATCTTTTAAGACACGCGACGACGGTCCACCAATCAGTTCTTTTGGTAATGGAAATCCTGTGAGGAAAATGTTTTCATCGCGAACGCCGTATAATTTTAAACGCTCCACCACACGACCGTTGCTTGCAAAATATTTAATGCGGCTGCGTTGTGGATCAAGCGGCGCCCAGGCACGCGAAATATCTGCATCTGTCGTCACGCACCAGATGTCTCCTGGATAATCATAATAATCCGCACAGAAAGCAGGAATGAAAAATGTTGTCACAAGCGGAAGCGGGTTTTCTGCAAGTTTTGCAATGAGATGCTTCCCTAATCCCTTTTTGATCATTCGATAAATTTGTGTGAGTTGAAAATTGGGTTTGGACAAATCTCGACGCGGATAAAATGGCGCAATCTGTTGCCAACGATCAAACGCATCAAAAAGCATGTCTCCTACAACCGGAACCGGTTTCAAACGCGAGACCGCTTCATAGAGTTCTCGACTTTCCTTCCAAAGTTTTTTATCAAGCTCCGGAATTCCAACATAATCATTCGCAGATAAAACATTTCCTCCAGATAAATCTTTCAGTGCATGTGCTGCGCGACTATGACCGTATCCCATGTTTACGTCCACAACCCATGCCCCAACCGGTCCTTGCTTGTGTGAGTGCATTTTCATACTTAGAAAATCGAACGCTCTTCAGAGCGCGAAACAATTTGAAACGCTTCTTCCACGGTATCAACAAGTTGAATGAGGTTTAAGTCAGCGTTGTGGATGGTATGAAATTGATCGCGCTGAACCGTTCTTAACCATTCAAATAGCCCGTTCCAAAATTCTTTTCCCACACACACAACAGGGGTCTTTTGCATTTTGCCCGTTTCAATAAGCGTCACAATTTCAAAAAACTCATCCATGGTTCCAAATCCGCCCGGAAAAAAAACATACGCTTGTGCAGATGCCGCCATCACCACTTTGCGCGAAAAGAAATAATGAAACGAATGACCTTTATTCACGTACGCATTCAAGTGCTGTTCTTTTGGAAGAAGAATATTAAATCCAACAGACACTCCACCTGCTTTTGCCGCACCTTTATTCCCCGCCTCCATAATTCCAGGACCTCCGCCGGTAATAATCGTGAAACCATCATTTGCTAATTTCTCACCGAGTTCTTCTGCCACTTTATACCAGTGACTGTCAGGTTGAATTTGTGTTCCTCCCCAAAACGTCACTTCTTTTGACGTCTCTGACAAAACCTGAAACCCTTCCACAAACTCTGCCATGATACGAAAAATGCGCCATGACATGTCGTGAATGCTTGTTGGTTTTGTTGTATTACAAACCTCTTGTGCACTCAGCGGAAGACGCACGTTTGTATTTGGTTCGATCTTTTTTTTCTTTTGAAACATACGCATTCAATTTTAGCACGATTCGATAAATATCGCGTTACGGAGCTGTGGACACGGAATTTGCTCGTGCAAGAAAACTCATGAGCACAACAGACTGATCTTTATCATTCACAGAAAGATCCACTGTTTCTTCAAAAATCCCGTCACCATTATCATTTACCAGTTCTGCATAATAGACCTGATCCGCTTGAAGTGCGCTTTTGGTTTTAATGGTCAACGCATCAACACGTCCGTTCACAAGTTCAGAAACACCGATGATGTTTCCTGGCATTCCGCCATTGTCTTCACGAATCGTAATGAATCCAGATTTACCGAAAACAGCATACCCAATCAACACGTTTGTCTCTCCAGATGATTGATCACCAAGGTAGATGGAATGATCTCCTTTTTTTAACATGGCATCCGCATTTTCTTCTCGGGATGTGGGAAGCGCTTGATTTGATGCTGTTTGTGACGGAGTTGGAATTTCTTGTGATTTTGTTGTGGGTTGCAAAAGAGATGCAATCACCAAAACACAGATCAGGACAAAGAAAAAGATCCAAATTTTAGGCATCATGACGCTTTTCATATGTATGATAGGATAGCATAGAGACCGGCTCTGGACAAAAAATCAAGCATTCGCTATACTTCCCGAGAACTTCCGCCAAAGGCGGATCCGCCTCCGGCGCGATAATCACTTATTCTATGTCGAAATCTTGCTTGATCACTGGAAAAAAAACCATTTCTGGATTTCATGTCTCGCACTCAAATGTTCATGCAAAACGTAAAATGTTTGCAAACTTATCAAAGCGAAGCCTGAAAAACCCAGCAACCGGACGAATGGTAACCGTTACCATCTCCATGCGCGGACTCCGCACCCTCAAAAAGTGGGACCGTGAAGGAAAAATCTATGACCTTGCTGAAATGAAAAAAGTTGCAGCCATGTGTGCATAAATTGAAACCCCTGACACTTGTCAGGGGTTTTTAAATTCAAAACGGATAAAAAAACCACCAGGTAACTGGTGGTTTTTATCTTTTCTTTGAAAAGATAGATTATCTTCCTGGCAATTCAACGGAGGAGTATGGCAATTTGCTTGGTGAGCTTCCGTCGTCCCATTTAACCGTAACGGTTGAATCATCAAAAGCGGTTACCTTACCATTGTAGTAACTACCGTTGTTCCATTTTGCAAGTACACTCTGACCAACAGAAATTGAGCTGTTTGGTTGGTTTAAGTGTGCGACATTCATAGGCGGCAAGACTTCGTCGCTTCCATCATCGTAATGTACATAGACTTCATCGCCAGAAACCTTGGTAATTTTACCTGGATACCAGCGCGATCCGCCTTTCCAGCGACCCATAATCGTTTCACCTGCTTTAAAAATCACTGTCGCTGCCGAATCTTTCTCTGTATCAGCCGGTAATGGTTCATCTGTGTCTGCCGATGTTGCTGCTGCTCCACCAAGTGCTGCGACGACTTTGTCTGCAAGCGCTTCATCGCCAGCTTTCCAGTTTGAGACCACAGCGTGAGTTGCGTCACCTGGAAGCCATGCGATACGTGCGGACGATGAAAATTTTTGGAGTGTTTCGTATTGTTCTTTAATTTCTGCAACAACAGCGGCAAGATCTGATGGGGATTTAACCGCAACAACAAGCAATCGCACACTTCCGTTTCCTTCCGTAAATCTAAATTTGGTCGCTGCGGAAATTTTAGCAGCTGTTCTCATTTTTTCAGCATCCTTTTCAGGTTCTTCATCGTATTTTTCAATGTTTGCCGCTGCGAGACTGCCGTGAGCGAACGCCAAATAGGCATCAGAACCTGCCGGGGCTTGAGCAGCAGGTTGCGACGATGGGGGTGGAACCTGCGCTGTATTAGACGCTGGCGCTTTTGAACAACCCGCACCAACGAACAGCACTGAGCCGATCAGTAAGAAGAAAATTTTATTTTTCATAAAATAATTAGGGAATGATGCTTCATTATAAAAAAATCGATCAAATAAAACAAGCCTTTTTTTGCTTCCATGTGTGCATAAAAAAAATCTCGACGATTCGTCGAGATTTTTTTGTTTCCTACTTCCCAAACACTCAAACCTTCCCTACCTCAGCACCCCTCCCCACTCAATCACCGTAAATCCTTTTCTGACGATTGTTGGTGGTAATTTTGGTGGGTGTTGTACGATTGGGTCTTGCAACTCTGCGTAATCCATAAGAACACGCAAAATCGTGTCTGGAGTTTTTGAGATGATCATTGGCGCAAGGAAATCCATGACGCGCGTTCCGTGAAACCCAATTTTGTAATACGGTGCAGAACGCATCTTTGGTTCCCAGAACTCCATAAAATCCGCAATCTCTTTTGTATTGAGCCCAATGTCCGCAAGTGTTTCTTTCAAGAACGAAGGAACATCTTGTCTAGAAACAACCCAATAATCCTCAGGTGAGCCATATTCATCTCCATGTCCTTCCCAGAACAGATACGGATATGTTTTTCCATCATCTCTGTTCACAAGTGTTCCGTCCGGAGACGCTGTCACGCGCCATCCGTTCTTGTATACCGGTTCTGTGAACGTGAATCCTCCCTTTGGTGCAACCGTTACATCAAGGTCTGTTTTTTCTGTTGGGTAAAGATAAATAACCGGCTTTCCACACTCCGCGGCTGACTGAACATTCTCGTGCGTGAAACGTAACCATCGCCCAAGCGGATCTTTCCAAAGAAACACCGGATGCATTTTCATGAACCCTTCAAACGACGCACCAAGTCTTTTTTCACTTTGCATATCCCACGAAAGACGTTGTTCGTAATTCATGTAATACATGTTTGCCTCAGAATCTGGAACGGCGACATCTTGTTCTGTCCACACGGGCTGAAAAAACTCGTAAGTCTTCTTATCAGAACCCGTTACGTGCCCCGCAGGTTTCATCGTAGGAATCTCTGAGACGAGGTCCGGCGAAGAATGTCCGCAACCCGTTGAAATCTGACTTGCATACAAATTTGCCCCCATGATTGTTCCGTCATTCCAAGAAACTTCCGCTTTTTCATCCATGTTCCATGGAATCACATAGTTGTAACGCACCATGCGCGTGTCAGGACGCGTAAACGCATAGGCGGAATCGGATGCAAACAAAGAATACGCTTTCCCTGTTTTTACATCCGTCGTAGACACAGTGCTTGTTTTTACGGGCTCTGCATTTGTTTTGTCACTGAGTCCTGAAACGGAAATGAACGCAAATTCGTTTCCCTGTTCATCTTTCAATACAGGAGGAATCTCAAACGCCTCAATCACAAGATCATCCTGAATTTTTTGTGTTTTTGCATACTCTGCAAATACATCTTCTCCCAAAAATTCCTTAAGTGATCTCTGACTGCTTCCATAGAACACAGAAGAGACAACGTATTTCCCGAGCAACGTTACGTTCTTTTCTGAATCCATCAAATAATAAACCTCATTATTTGTAGACCCGATTTCAAACAAACTGATCCAATGCACCATGTTTAATGTAGAGCCATCATACGGTCCACCTTCAACATATCCGATCTTGGCTACGTATGCCTCCATCGCTACAATTAATTCTTCGTTTGTATAAGGTTTCCCTGTCTTATAATTCTCAAGTGACGCCCCTTGGTTTGCAGCCTTAAACAAAGGCACAAAAACATCTGGAACAGTTTCTCTTTGATATCCGTCCTCGGGCGTCAAAAAACGAACAAAGAGCGCATTTTTATCTTCCGATGGAACAACAACGGATTCTGATTCTTGCGAAACAGGAGCCTCAGGCGTACGCAAGAAAAGAAACGTTGTAAGGGCACCGACAAAAAACAGAACAATTCCTGTAAGAATCGTAATAAGAACGATCTTTTTGGATGACGTTTTAAGAACCGGTGGTTTTTCTGAAAGCGGAGGGAGTTGAATTTCCATACAATCTAGCGTGAAAAAATAAGATGACCATTTTTTATTTGAGCGGAAAGATTTGGAGCGGAACGCGAGGCGATCGATTGAAACAACTGTTTTGCTTGTGCATCTGTTACAGCCGTTGGTTGACCATCTTTTGTGAAAACAGGCAAAAGAAATAGCTCAATCGCATGTGGCTTCACTATAACACCGATCGTCAGTGCAAGAAATGTTTCTGGCATGGGTTGATCAAAGATGAAATTTCCAAGCGACCACGCAACCGGCGTTTTTTCAACAAGATCAATTCCTTGCGCAACGTGCGGATGACCACCAATCACCAGATCCGCACCCGCTTTTGCCATTTCCTGCGCAAGACGTTTTTGTTGCGAGTCCGGAAGTGGGGCATATTCTGTTCCCCAATGTGGATACACAATCACAAAACGTCCATCTAATTTTGCGAATCGAATTTCCTGCTCAAGCACCTGTTCATTTGGAACAAATGCGTGATAGCCAATAAAAGCAATTTGGGTGTCCCCAATCGTTTGGTCATTGCGCATGAGCCCGTTTTGATACGATCCAAACCAAGGAATCTGCAATCGATCGAGTTCTGTGTGCGTTTGCAATTCGCCTTCAATGAACCGATCGCCCGCGTGATTATTTGCAAGGCTTACAAGATCGATGTGTGGCTTCATCGCCTCCACAGATTTTGGATCAAAGATAAATCGATACGGAGCATTGTAGGAATGATCACTCAGTGCGTCACTTACAGTCCCCTCCAAATTTCCGACGACCAAATGCGAACCAGATAAAAATCGATGCATGTTTTTCCACGGAGCGTCTGTTCCATCTTGCGCAATTTTTTTGCGCACATCGCGATCGAGCATGATATCCCCCACCATATGAATCGCTGCAAATGGTTCATCTGCAGGCTTTCCTTTTGTGAAATATCCTAGAATGTGAGAGGTGTTTTGTTCTGGCAATGTTCCGACCCCAAGACCAATGGAAGAACCATGATGCGTGAGATTCCACGCTTCCATTTTGCGCGCACGATTCACGGCAAACAATACGCGCAAGACGCTATTTGCATCTACTTCAAGTTCACATCCATCGCATCCGCCAGACGCGAGGGCGTTCAGCGTCACTTCATCGTGATACATGGCCGCATAATTTGGAAGATAATGAGACATGTCCGCAGAAGCGATGACAACCGCGTTCGGAAATTTTGACGCAAGATCTTTTCCGAGTGCATTTGTGTCTTCGAAAGATAACGAATCGTGCAAAATGATTGGGATCAAACGTGCATTCGGAAATGAACGCTTCACAAACGGCGTCAACGCAGAAATCCCATGTTCACCCTTAAACGTCTCAGACTCCCGTGTGAACATGCCCGCTTGAACAAGTTTCTGAATCGCCACAGAATCCGTCTTTAAAACTCCGTAAGGCGTCTGCCAATTTCCATCCGTTATTTGCGCAGTGGATTTTCCTCTCTCAAAATGATTCGGACTCAAAAGCACAACCTGTCGCACAAACGGCGACCCAATCTGATCAAACAACCCTGCGATCTTATTCCCAACAAGAAGATGATGTGCACTCAAAGCAGATCGTGTTGAAACATGGGATTGTTTTGGAACGGAATCATAGGCGTCATCAAAAAACGACTTTGACAACGTTCCCGATGAAAACATCGCATCCGATGTCTTAGAATCAAAACGCAAAAACCCAAAAGAACCCAGCAAAAGCATTGCGAGGGTAAAAAGGCCAAAAGAGATATATAAACGTTTCTTCATACAGGCACTTTATACCACAAAACAAAAGCCGACCCTTGCGAGCCGGCTTTGTTTCTCAATTTAGAGAATAGAATCTTTACATTGCTTTGCAACACGGAACTTTACAACCGTCTTAGCTGGAATCTTGATTTCAGCACCTGTGAGTGGGTTGCGTCCTGTGCGAGCTGCGCGTGCTTTCTTTACGAGCTTTCCGAGTCCTGGAATGTTGAATTCACCGCTTGTCTTTACTTCTTTGTAAGCCATTGCAACGAATGCATCCCACTTTTCAGAAGCTTCTTTCTTGGAAACTCCGAGCATTTCTGCCATTGATTGGATAAATTGGCTCTTTGTCATCTTTGCCATATGTAACGTTGTTTAAGACCTTCTTTCATTCAAGAAAGTCTTTTTTGTTAATTACTGGGGAATTATAGCACCCCCATGAAAATTTGTGAATATTTGCTGGTGTTTTGAAAGGTTGAGTTATCAACAGGCTATTTGGCTACACAGAAAGTGCATGTGTCTTAAACCATGCACGGCTTATTTGCATATCATTTTGAATCACTTTTGCCATTTCTTCTTCTCCCGGATACGGCACAATATCACGTAATTTATCAAGCAAAACAACGCTCATACTCTTTCCTCCCAACTCTTTTTCTTGATCAAGCAAATGGACTTCCATTTTTAAATTCACCCCTGTTCTTCCGTCACTTACACAAATGAGTGATGGATAACGGATATGATCAACCTCCGCTTCTCCAACATAAATTCCAAGAGCAGGAATAATGATTCCCTGTTCAATGGCGATATTTGCTGTTGGGCACCCGAGTCTGCGAGCCATTCCCTCCCCGCGCTCGACACGGCCTCGAAATGTAAGTGGTTGCATATGTTCGTTTTTGTAATTCGTGGCTTTAGCCACGGATCCCTTGAAGCCAAGGCTAAAGCCTCAGATTACCGAATTGCCAAATATCCTAACGCTTTTTTAATGATTGGTGCAAGATCTGAATAACTGGATGTTTGGAGTACTTTTTTGATAGGCACCCACTTTGCATCATAGGTGTGCTGTGACGGATCTGGTAACAAAACAGCATCCGGAGCGGTTTCAAACAAAAAGTAATAGATGTCTTTATGAATCAGCTTTCCTTTTTGTTCATAGCGATCACGAAACCAAATGCTGATTTTGCCCAACTCTTCCAAAAAACGAATCTCTTCTAGACCAATTTCTTCAAGCGTTTCACGCGCAGCCGCTTCTTCTAGTGCTTCTCCTTTTTCTACATGACCTTTTGGAAAGGTCCATTTGTCATACGAGTCTTTCATGAACGCAATTTCGATCCCAAATTTGGATCGACGAAAAACAACACCGCCCGCAGAAACTTCACGTTCTGCGGGAATATTTTTTGCTAGTCTGCTAGTAGACAGATCCTTTGGCAAAAGATTATTTTTTGTTCGCAACGGAATTTGTTGTGTCGGCGGGTTTGTACGTGCCGAGGAGAACATCCCGTGCGGTTTGTTTTTGGTTATCATGTTCATTTTTCTTAAAGGCTTCAACATCAAACTCGACAAGAATGTCTGGTTCGATGCCGGTCTTATTTATATTGCGTCCTTTTGGCGTAAACCATTCCGCCGTTGTGATTTTAATTGCGGAGCCATCTGGGAGTTCTTGATAATCCTGAACAGAACCTTTTCCGAATGTTTTTGTTCCGATCAATTTTGCGTATGCGTAATCTTGCAACGCTCCCGCAACAATTTCTGAAGCGGACGCACTTCCACCATCAACAAGCACAACCGTTGGGATTCCGTTTAAGCGTGGAGCGGTTACGCCATTAAACGTATTGTTTGTTATTTTTCCTTTTTCTGAAACGATAGGGTCGTATCCAACCCATGCAGATGACACATTCACCGCTGCCGTCAAAAGACCACCCGGGTTACTGCGCAAATCAACGATGATTCCTTTTACATTTTTTGAAAGAGCATCCTGAACCGCGCGATAAAAAAGCGGTGTTGTATCTCCGTTAAAGGTGGAGATGGAAATCGTCATGATGTTTCCTTCTTCTATTTTGGTTTTAACGGAATCAACAGTGATTTTTTGTCGAATGATTTTTACTTCTTTTAATGCATCCAATCCCTTTCTGCTGATTTGCAAAACAACTTGCGTGCCATCTTCTCCTCGAATTTTTGAAACAGCTTCTTCTACGGACATTCCGCTTGTTTCGACTTTATCAATGGTCACAATCCAATCTCCTGATTGTAATCCTGCTTTTTCTGCAGGAGAATCTTCCAAAGGAGCGACGATCGTTAATTTTTCTTCTTTGATACCAATGTGTGCACCGATCCCAACAAACGACGCGTTTAGATCTTCCATGAACGTCTTTGCTTCTTTTGGATCAAAATAAACGGAGTATGGATCTTGCAAACCTGAGACTAATCCTTTCAATGCGCCATAGTAAAGATCTTTATCGGAAACGGGTTGCTTGTAAAATTTTTCTTTTGTGAGATTCCAAATGTCCCAAAAATTTTTAAAGTCGATGTCTTTTTCAAGCGATGAAGAAACCGATCCTTGTCCGGTTACACGCACTTCTCCTGCCGGGACAATTGTGCGTGCGGCGTGCGATTCCCCAATAAAATATCCCCCGCTAAACGAGAGGATCAGAAACAGAAAACAAAAAAGCACGACAAGCGCTTTTGAAGGAGTTTTTTTTAGGGAAGAAAATGACATACGTAATGACAAGCATACCGTTTCTGACGAGAGGCGTCAAAAATAAGAATACCTCGACATCCCTTCAGAAAACCGATAAGATACATCTACTATGAGTCGATTTTGGAGAACGATTTTATTTGCCGTTTTTGCGATCGGCTTTTTGATTTCTGCGCCTCTTGTGGTGTTATATACCGCTGGGTATCGTTATCAATTTGGATCAATGCATATTGTGAAAGCAGGAGTTCTTTCTGTTACAAGTCTTCCAAAAGGTGCAAACGTTTTTCTGAACGGAACCATGTCCGATAAAAAAACTCCGGCGGTGATTGATAACGTGTTGCCGGGCGACATAAAAATTCGTCTAGAAAAACCAGGCTATTCATCTTGGGAAAAAACACTTCCCGTAGAAAGCGGGCAAAGCACGTTTGTTCCGAATGCCGTTCTTTTTCTTGACGGACAACCAACACAAGCCATTAACCAAACAGATGTCCTAACCGTTGCCGTTCAAAGTCCAACTCGATTCGCATACCTCGTAAACAACAAAAACGTGCTTGAAGTCTGGATCAAAGATGATTCCGTCGTGCAAGACCTCCCCATCTTAAAACAACCACTCCGTACAAAATCCACCTACACCCTTTCTTGGTCACACGATGGTGGATACCTCTTGCTCACAGAGTCTGCAAGCAAAAAAACACAAACAATCATTCGTGCGTATGACGGCACCGTGATTCCGCTTCCAACAACATCGCTTGTTGATGCATGGTGGAATGCAAGTTCAGGCCACACACTCTTGTATCGTGTCGGATCAGAAATCCGCGCATTCGGAATAGATACAGATCTTTCATTCCCTAAAAAACTCATCGCAGACGATGCAGAATTAAAACTAGAAAAAACTCTTGTTATTCAATCGGGTGACCAAAGTGTTGTTTCCTACCTTGATGAAAACGGCATCGCAAACATCATCACCTATCTTCCACGAGGATCGTACAAATTTGTGTATGCCCCTTCTTCTCTTATCATGTTGCGTGATCTCAACAAAAATCAACTCATCTTATTAAATCCGAATCAAAAAAATACCATTCTTCTTCACGAAGAAGTTCAACAGTTTAAATGGTCACCCAAAGAAGATCGACTCGTTTTTTCAAACGGATTCGATATCAATATTCTGACCATTTCATCTGGATACACAGAAACACTCACACGATTTAGTGAATCACTGACGGATCTTATTTGGTATCCGCTTGGAGACGAAGTTCTCTACAGCAAAAACCATGATATTCGTGCGCTTGAATTAGATCGTCGAGATGTCCGCAATGAAATTGCGCTTGTGCGCGATTATGTTGTTCAATCGATGTGGCTCAATAAAGATGGTTCGAGCTTGTATTTCTTTGGACAATATAAAGATGATCCGACAACGATCTTCGAAAGAAGATTACAGAAGTAAGTCACAAAAAAACACCTCGTCAGAACGAGGTGTTTTTTTGTTATAACTCTACGAAACTATTATCTCCAATAATCAATCGATGTCCTGTTTTTGGATGTGATCGTGCAACATCGACAAGCGTTGCGTTTGTTCCGATCAAGCTGTTTACAATGCGACGTGTTGTATCAATGGTTGCTCCATCAAAAATAATGGAGTGTTCTACTTCTGTCTCATGCACCTTCACATGATTTCCAATAGCCGTGTACGGCCCGATATATGATGAAGTGATTTCGCAGTTTTCTCCGATCACAACCGGTCCGCGAATAAGCGTATCTTCACTCACTCGTGTCCCCTTTCCGATTGAGACTTGTCCTTGAATCTGTGTGTCGATGTGAACATCTCCATCGATCGAAAAATGATCGCGAGGAAGATCGTCCATGATAAGCGCGTTTCCCTCAATGAGCGCATCCGGTGTTCCGGTATCTTTCCACCAACCCGTGATTTCTTCATGTCCCGTTTTTCCGTTTGCGATGTACCAAGAAATCACATCCGCGATTTCATATTCTCCGCGTGCGGACGGAACGGTTGTCTTAAAAACTTCAAAGTAGGTTTTGTCAAAGAAATAAATTCCGGTCACAGCAAAAGATGACGGTGGATCTTTTGGTTTCTCAACCATCCGGATCAATTTCCCCACTTCATCAAAGACAGGCACGCCGAAACGATGAGGATCCTTCACACGAGAAAGAGCGATCAAACAATCAAGTTGTTCGTTTTCGAATTTTTCAACAAGATGATTAATGCTGCCCAAAATAATGTTGTCACCAAGGAAAAAGAGAAACCGTTCACCACGCAAATATTCTTCTGCGTTTGCGACCGCGTGTGCAATCCCCTTTGCCCCACCGCGCTGCTCGAGGTATTGAATGCTCGCCCCAAACTCTGCGCCATCGCCAAGCGCATCGCGCATCATCTGAATTTCACCCGGATTCACATTCACGATAATCTCTTTGATTCCCGCGTCTGTGATTTTTTTAATCACGTACCACAACATGGGATGATTCGCGAGAGGAATCAAATGTTTGTTGCGTGTCCAAGTGATTGGACGAAGACGTGTGGCGTGGCCGCCTGCAGCAATAAGCGCTTTCATAGGGAAAGGTTTGAAAAGTCGGAAAGGTCTGAAAGGTTATGTTTCGAAGGGACTTTAACGTGTAGAGGCTGATTCGTCAACGGAGACATTACACGTATTACCTTGACATTTTCGCCATTTTACGATAGATTACAGAGTCCATTCACCCTTCGACAAACCAATCACGGTTTGCTCAGGATCTGCGACACGAGGAGGCTCACATGAATCGGGCAGAGTTTTTTCAAGGATTGGATCTGGAGCTTTGGGACATGAATGGTCGCAGGCTCATCCAGGCAGCATATGAGCTCGCAAAGCTTGGTCACGCAAAGCAAAAGCGCGATGATGGGGATCGGTATTTCAATCATCCACGCGATGTTGCACGACTGATGGTCAAGTTTAGTTATGCGAGCTGGAAAGAGCTGTGTGCAGCACTGTTGCATGACGGACTCGAAGACACCTACATACCGGACATCGTCTACATCCAGACGTTCGGTCCAGACGTTTACCGATGGATCGAGATATTGTCGAAAAGTGTTCCACGCATTGACCCGCTCACGGGATGCGTGACAGGGTACGTGAAAAAAACGCTCGAAGACTATTTCAAAGAGCTCATGCGCTCCCCGAAAGAAGTACGCGCCATCAAGTGCTGCGACCGTCTGCACAACCTGCGCACGATCGGCAGTCGGAGCGCGAAAAAGAAGCGTGAACAGATCGAAGAAACCCAAAAGTACATTCTTCCGCTCGCAGATGCAACCAATCGTGCCATCGGAGAAGCGATCCGGTTCGAAATTACGCTCATCGAAGCGGAACTCCTCGCGAAAGCATCACAGATCGTCTGAACAAGACGATTTTTTCTTTGTGTAAAAATAAAAAAACACCCTCGAGGTTTTCGAAAGGTGTTAAGCGATGAAGATGTTAAGAATTTACAGACGCGTTTTTTGGCCCTGTGACCTAAAGTCTGGACATTCCGTGGCCTGGCGCAAAAAGGACAAGACCTCGTTTCTCCGATTGAGCAACTCCAGAAGATGTGCCGTCTGCACAAAATGCAAATACTTTTTTGGCTCACGGTCACACGAAGTTTGATAACACACAAGTGCTTGCTCTGCATTGCGCCGAAATGTAACCAGAAATGTTCCAAGATCATGCCATGCCACAGAATCGTTTATCTCTTCGGCGTAAGCACGATACTTCTGTTCTGCCTCATCGAGTTCTCCTCGAACTGCCGCAAGAGTCATCTGACGAACTCGTTCCGGATCCGGCACGTCTTTTGGCAACACGCTCTCATAGTACGCAACCAGTACCGCATCAACTTCTTCATATTGAAGGATCAAACGATCAAGTTCCGTATCAAGCAAAAGTTTGGCATAGCATTCTCGCCCCTCGCCATAAAGACGATAGTGCTCAACGAGTTCAACCTTCAAATTCTTGAGAGCATGCAACTGCACACATATCGGCGGTGGTGGCAAATTGTCAGTTGGACAATATTCGAATCGGATTTTCATAATACGCTTCGTGCGCGCAGTAAAATCCTCTCCCTCAACCTGAATCCCGATTCCGCCACACCCTCCACAGACACCAAGTCCGTAGGAAAGATCGCAATCAAAATCGGAAAAGAATCCGATCCGATCTGCAATGAACGGAAGACCCGGTTTTGGTGCACACCAATTACAAGGCGTTGAATCCATGTTTCCTCCTTTTAAAGGGCGTGGTCTTGCTTAACGATTCAAGCAAGGAGAAAACATAAAGGAAATAAGCTTAAATGTCAAGATATTTGATCAAATAAAAAAACACCCTCGAGGTTTTCGAAAGGTGTTAGAGACGGAGCGTACGAATACGCGAAACGATTTCGTCTGCGATCGGTTGATTCGCCGCGAGGATGATAGGAGTTTGCGCACGGAAGTCATAAGGGCGAAAACCAATCGGGTTTCCTTCCCAGTCAACCGCAACACCGCCAGCTGCGCGGACGAGAAGTTGTGTTGCGCCGAGTTCGTGATTCTTTTGCGAACAGCAAATGAATGCGCTCGCGTTTCCGCTTGAAACGATTGCCATCTCATACGCCGCAGAACCAACCCGACTATAATTTCCTTTCTGACCATCGAAAAGCTTGAGCAGCTTTTCGCGATTCGCCGGATAGTAGGTTTCGGTCATGATGACCTGAGAACCTGGATCAAGCTTCATCTCAGAGCTGGTTGAAATCTGTATATCATTCAACCATGCCATCTTCTGCGTTGTGGAATCATGACATGCATCGCGCCACGCGCACCAGAGATCCGAACTTTTTGGACGAAGATCAAGAACAGCGGCAAAGACGACATCATCGAATGTTGCACCTTCCATCTTTGACAAGACGGTTACAACCGCCATGTACGGATTTCCCATGATGCGTCCACGCGTCTTGTAGTTCAGAGATCCGTCGATCGGATCCACACAAACCCACAAACCTTTTTTGCGCACATGATAATCCGGAAGTCCTTCAACACTCACACAAGCAACGAGTCCTTCGCAACTTCTCCCGATCGCTTGCTGCAAATACTTCCCGATCACATGATCGGCGCGAATATCAATGTCGTTCAACAAATCTCCAAACGCACCACCTTCTTTCACAATGTCCCCACCACGCACAAGAACAGCGAGTTTGCGCTTAGCCTTCTGAAGAATTTTCAAGATTTGTCCAGCGTAAATCGGAAGGTACGGCTTCAACATGACATCTCCTCTTGTTCAAAATGAACTGAGTGGAAATTAGCAGAAAACACATTGAAGGTCAATCTCTTTGGGTAATAAAAAAAGGTCAAAGCACGTCGCTCGCGAGCGACTGTGCAAATATGACCCCTAAGCATTCTCTGGCGTGAGTTCAATGAGCAGAATTGTGACGTCGTCACCCGGTTTTGGCGGCGTGTGAATTTGAACGAGATGAAGAAACTCGTCGAGAGATGCATTGTCTCGTTCGCGCGCAGCAACGAATGCACGCTCGACGATGTCCGCTCCGCCATCTGAACAAAGCGCAAAGATGTGTCGGACATTCGTGTCGAGAGGTGCAAAACATGCACTCGGATCTGAA
>Ga0208953_1000775_pt1 | contig 23813 bp, 16 predicted proteins | sample RifOxyB2_FD_184033 | JGI IMG/M metagenome (GOLD analysis project Ga0208953, IMG submission 184033) | Groundwater microbial communities from Rifle, Colorado - Rifle Oxygen_injection B2 (SPAdes) | ecosystem: Environmental > Aquatic > Deep subsurface > Groundwater | place: USA: Rifle, Colorado...
TATCAGGGCGTTGGGGAGGCCCTCCCAAAGGGATGGGAAAGTGAAAATCGCGGCCCTGGCGATAAACTTGTATGGGTTCGTAACGAAGCCGGGGAAATATACGTCGCGTTGACCGGTCGGGAGCGGATCGTTTTCGGAGTCGAAAATATTCAGTTTCAGATCTTCGGCCAGTTTAAGCAAATCCGCCTTGAGTCCGCCTTCTCCCAAAATTACCAATTTCAGGCCGGGGCGGTTTTGTTTAACCAGGCTGAAGATCCGCAGCAGATGGCGGTGCCCCTTGGCCGCGGCCAGTCTGCCGCTGGTGATCAGCACAGGGTTCTTAAAGACTTCCGCCCAGGCGTCTTCCAGCGGTTCCGCCGCCAGTTTTGTTATTCTTTGCGTTTCACAACCGTTATAGATCACTTTTACTTTTTCCGGCCGGAGGCCGAAATTAATCTCCAGATCTTTTTTTACTCCTTTTGAATTGGCTATGACAAGATCGGCCAGCGGGTAAAGGCGTTTTATAAGCGGTTTCATCAATAGGCCCCTCAGGCCGGAGAATTCCAGGGAGGGGCAGATGCGCTCGGAAATGACGGCCTTGCGTCCGGTTCCGCGGGCCGCCAGGATATTTACCAGGTTCGCCCGTTCCATGAAAGACAGGACGACGTCGTTTTTTGCCGTCAACCCAGAGAGTCTTTTCGCGTAAATGGGAATTGACAGGGTCTTGAGCACCGCGGAGGTGCGGGCGGTATGGTCGGAAAGGAATTCTATACGCGCGCTTTCCGGCGTGAAGTTTATCTCGCGCTCAAGCAGCATGAAAGCGGCGTGGGGAAGCAGCTGCGAAAGGGCGGCCGCCTGTTTTTCCGCGCCGCCTCTGAAAAGGGAGTTTATAAGAAGTTTAAGGGCCATACTGGTAAGTCTCTATTATGACAAAAAAAGATTTTGTTTAAAACAACCCGATTGACGCACTACACTAGTATTGTATAATCTAAATCGTCGCCGTTGGAACGCAGTCATAGTGGAGGCGGGGTTTATAGAGGGGTAAAGTTAGTCTGATGTCTTTTATATACCTGAATACATTTGCGGTCAGGATGGGAGGAGATTTAATATGAATCGTTTTTCAGGTTTCGCGAAATTGAGCAAGATATGGGTTTTATATGTGTTGTGCGCCATCATGGGGTATGCCGCCATCCAGGCGTTCGCCGGGAATAGCGACGCTAAAAAGCAACCTGCGGTTGTCGGTTCTACGGTTCCGGCAAAGCTCTCATCGGGCGTGGATAAAGCGGATATCCAACCTTCAGCGGCGATACGCGCGCAGATAGAAAAGATGAAAAAGGAGGAAGTCCCTTCGAGTCCGTTCAGCAGGGTCGTTTCCTTCCTGGGGCTTTTCGTTTTTATAGGTATCTGTTACGCTATGTCGGATAATAGATCTAAGATCAACTGGCGGCTTGTGGCTTGGGGTATGGGCCTGCAGTTGCTGTTCGGAGTACTGGTTCTAAAGACCGGCCCCGGCCTCTGGATATTTCAGAAACTTAATTCCGGCGCTATGGCCCTGCTCGGCTTCGGTCAGGAGGGGACCAATTTCCTTTTCCAGTCGTTCGTCACCGGAAAAGTGGATTCAAGTCTTGTGAATTTCACCTTTAACGTCCTGCCCACTATAATTTTCTTTTCCTCGCTGATGACGCTCGGTTACTATCTCGGTATCATGCAGTGGGTTGTGAATATTTTTTCGGTGGTCATGCAGAAGACAATGAAATGTTCCGGCGCGGAGACTCTTTCCACCGCGGCTAATATTTTTGTGGGTCAGACCGAGGCTCCTCTGGTCATCAAGCCTTACGTCAAGGATATGACAAATTCCGAACTGTTGGCGGTGATGGTGGGCGGCTTCGCTAATACCGCTGGCGGCGTGCTGGCGGCTTACGTCGGAATGCTTTACCAATATTTCCCGGACATAGCCGGGCATCTTATAGCCCAGTCCGTCATGTCCGCTCCGGCCGCCCTTGTCTGCGCAAAGATAGTTATGCCGGAAACCGGCCAGCCCCTTACCGGAGGCTCGCATGTGAAAATGATCAACGAGAAAATAGACGCGAATTTTATAGATGCCGCAGCCAGGGGCGCGTCCGAAGGTATGACGCTGGCCTTTAACGTCGGCGCCATGCTGTTGGCCTTCATCGCGCTGATAGCCATGCTAAACTTCGTACTGATAAAATTTTCCACTTCGCTCGGCGCTCCGGCGCTTTCCATCGAAATGTTGCTCGGTCTGATCGGTACGCCCATCGCCTGGGTGATGGGCGTTCCCGCGCAGGACTGCTGGACGGTGGGCAAGCTGATAGGAGTGAAGACTGGCATAAATGAATTTGTGGCTTATCTGCAGATGGCCGATCTGCTTAAAAATGGGCAGCAACTTTCATACAGATCTATCGTTATCGCCTCTTACGCGTTGTCCGGCTTCGCCAATTTCGCCTCTATCGCCATACAGATAGGCGGGATTTCCGGTATCGCCCCTACACGCCGCCATGATCTGGCCAAACTCGGACTCAAGGCGATGATCGTGGGTTCCATCGCCACGTTTATGACGGCTACCGTGGCCGGAATATTAATCCCGTAATCAGTTAAACAAAAAAGCCCGGAAAACCGGGCTTTTTTATTAAAGTGTACAAGGCTCATTAAAGCGGCCCAGCGCTATGCGCTTCAGACGGTCGATTCCGTCATAAAAGACTCATGCCGGACAGGCTGCTAACCTGAAAAATTCAGTTGAATTTTTCCTTTCGCGGAGCTCAGGTGCGCTTCGCGCGGCATACACCCTCGAAAACCTGGCGCGCATTGCGCTTGGTTTTCGACCCGCTGCTGCGGGGAATCCCGGCCGTCTGATGGCCATAGGCCCTTATACGGCACCTACGCAGGTATTGCTTTTTTTGTTCACAGGATCTTCCAATGGAAACCAAGTTGAACTGCAGGATTCGGGCTAATAAATGCCCCGTATCTTTCCCGTGACGGCCGCAAGTTGGAGGAAGTATATTTTTCCCCCGGTTGAGGCGTCTTTCCAGGTTGCGGAGTCCATGGAGTTGTCCCGATTGTCTCCAAGTACGAAAATAGAACCGGGCGGTACGGTGAGCGGGCCCAGATTGTCTCCGTCCAGGATTTCGTTCGGTCTGGTGTGTTGTATATAAGGCTCAATAAGCCTGGTTCCGTTAATAAGTACCTCTTTATCCTTTATCTCTATCGTGTCGCCTTCCACGGCTATCACCCTTTTGACCGATTCATGTTCTTCGCCTACCGGGGAACGGAAAACAATTATCTCGCCCCGCTCGGGTGCGCGGAATCTGAGAGTGAGTCTATCCTGGATGAGACGCTGTCCGAGATAAAGCGTGGGGGCCATAGATTCGCTGGCGATGTACATGGGCTCATAGGCGTATTTCCTGACCGCCAGCACCGCTCCCACGGTGATCAGAATTATTGCCAGTGTTCGTTTGAAGCTCATTGGTGTATCTTCTCCCGGTCCGTATTTTTCAAGTCCGCAAGAACTTGTCAACAACAGCGGTAAACTCCTTCGGCTCATCCGCAAAAATATCGTGGTTGCTTTTTTTGAAAACTATAAGTTCGGCATTCCTTATTTTCGCGATAAGGGGGGCGGCTTTATGGTGGCGCTTTAATTTTTGGCTGATCATGCTTCCAGGCTTATGGTTCAATGTCTACGGGCAGGCGGCCGCGCGGCTGGGTCTCGCCGGCCAGCACTTCTCCGGCCACAACCATGCCGGGGGCGGTCATCCCGTAAACGGCCAAAGCCGCGCCGGCTTCGTGGTAATTAGGCAGATCATAGGGGCTCATTAGGCTTATGAGAACCGAGGGTTTTCCCATAGACAGCAGGGCTTTTATGGCTTTTTTCTGGTTCTTATTTTGCGCCTGTGCCCATTGGAAGCTGCCGATTATAAGCCGGCCGGCCGCCTTGCCCGCGGCAAGAGCCTTGGCTATCGCCGCCTTCTCCGGATTAATATCAAAGACCGATTGCTCCACGTTGTAGCCCCGTTCCGCCAGCGCCCGGTAAAACGAAAGGGCGTTGGCGTTGAAGCGCGGGGGGGCGAAGATTATTATAGCGGTCTTAAGCTCCTTCTCCTTAAGCGGTATAAGCCGGTCCTTGTCTCCGGCGAGGGTTACGGCTTCGCGTGAAAGGGCTTCGGCGATGTTTATGTACGCTTTGTCAAAAGGCGAGGAGTAAGACTGGGCCTCAAAAAGCCCGGCCGCGCGCTTGGCCTCGAAAACCCGGTAATAGGCGTCATTCACCCGCGTTTCGTTGATAAGACCGGCTTTGATCTGACGCAATATTTCGTCTCTTGCTTTCAGGAAGTCGCCTTTGCCCAGGAGGATGAGATCGGCTCCGGCTTTAAGCGCGAGCGCCGCGGCTTTATGTATGGGGTATTTTGAGGTTACCGCGCGCATGTCCATGCTGTCGGTGATGACCAGGCCGTTAAACCCAAGTTTGCTCTTAAGCAGGTCCATGATGATCGGCTTCGAAAGCGTGGCCGGGTTTTTTGGATCGAGAGCCGGGTATAGGATATGGGCGATCATTATAAGGGGGATATTGAGCCCTATGGCCGTTTTAAAGGGGGGGAGGTGTTCTTTTTCCAACTCCTCCGGAGTCAGGCGTATAACGGGCAGAAGTTTGTGGGAATCCTGTCCGGCCGCGCCGTGGCCTGGAAAATGTTTTACCGCGACCAGTATCCCTCCGGTCCGGAAGCCGTTGATCACGGCCGCGCCTATTTTTGAGACAAGTTCAGGCGTCCCTCCGATGGCCCTTACTCCAATTATCGGATTCCGGGGGTTGGTGTTTACGTCCAATACCGGACCGAAAACCATGTTGATTCCCGCCCGTTTCAGTTCCCTTCCGGCCAGGTAGAAAAGCGAGGCGGTATTGTTCTCATCGTCCGCGGCGCCCAGCATCATGTTGGTTGGGAGTTCGGCCAACCCAAGAGTGGTGGGGACGTAAACGCTGCCCCCCTCGTAGTCGGTGGCGATGAAAAGCGGGATGCGTGAGCCGCTTGCAAGGGCGCCGCGCTGCAATTCTTCGGTAAGGCGGAGGGTGTCTTCAAGCGAATAGGAACCCCATTGCAATTGTATGCCTCCAAGCCCCTGAGCGATAGGCGTCGCGGTTTTGGCGGCTTCCGCCGAGTCTATCGAGATCATCAGGAGCTGGCCGACTTTCTCTTTAAGCGAAAGCGTATTGCGGTCGATTGAGTCGGTCTTTGCGGGGGATTGAGCGCAAAGCCGCGTTGCCAAAAATAATGCCGCCATAGCGGCGGGAAGTTTCAGGGACATCCTCATAGTTTATTGCGAAAGGCGTCTGTGGGTATATGTTTCAGACCGTACAGCATAAACAAAAACTTTTAGTCGTAGCCTCTGGCGGCCGGTATTCAAGCGACTTCTCCGCCATAAGCAATTTCGCCTGCAATTGCCGCTTTTTGCCTGCGCCATCGCGCTACTCAACTTACAGGTTTATTGGAGCCTGCTCATTTCGCATCGCTTCGGCTCGGCTTCAAAATCGGCAAGCCTATGGCGGTGCCGTATTAGGCCTATGGCCATGCCGTAACAAGCGCTATGCGCATCGGACGGCCAGGCGCTATGCGTTCCAAACGGCCAATTTCGTCATGGAAGCCTTATGTTGGACAGGCTCCTAGCGGTTGAATTTATATCCTTTTTGCGAAGCCTGCCTGCGCACCGCATCTATGACGGCTTTATCAAGAGTTACAGGGGCGCCGCTTTGCTTTTTTTCCTCGTCGGTTATATATTTCACTCTCTCGGTCTGGAGGCGGAGGATGTCCTCCTTTATCTTTTTGCGTTCCGCGAGTTTGGAATCCAGGTGTTTATCCAACTGGGCCTTATCCATTTTTCGGAGCTCTTCAGAGAGCTGATCCTTCTTTATGTCTTCGCGTTTCATGGACCCGCGCTCTATCGCCGTTATTACATCCCATGAGGATTCGGCGTCCATCATGGCCGCTGGAGCGGAAGCTTTGAAAGCCGCCCGTTCAGATATGATGCCGGCGGCGCCGGAGGCCGCCACATTCATGTCAAGCGCTTCTCTTTTCTTCATCTCCGCTCCGCCTCTGGCGCCATAGGTCACATAGGTTGTGTTGAGTTTTTCGCTCAGCCGGGCTATCTGGTCGTCCTGCGGCGCGTTTATCGCCGCCAGGGACGCCGACTGGTCTATATTGGTGTAATCGCCGTCGGCCGCCTGGGCGGCCGCCAGCCATTGTGTGGCCACGCCTTCCTGGCGTCGTCCGCAGAAGATGGTGTTGACGAAGATGCCCTTGGCTTTGGCCAGCGCCACGGCCTGATGGAAGTCAACTGTTTCCTGCGTGAATGGCTCGTTGCCGGCGATGAAAATAGCTTTATAGACGTCGGCTTTCTTACTCCAATTTAAATCCTCCACCGCGTTCTTGATGACCTGTCCGCAGTACTCGTCGCCACCGTTGGTCTTTAAGGCGAATAGCTCCTCAGCGACCTTGTCCAGGTTACGGGTGAAGGGCAGGACCTGGCGTATCCAGCCTTTGTCCCGTCTCAAAGCCGTATTGCCGTATTCATAGACCGCCACTTCTATGACCGGGGTAGAGCCCTTCTTTTCTGAGGCGTTCAGCTCGTTGACTATCTTCCAGACCTGGTTGCGGGCCTGGTTGATGAGGCCGTCCATGCTGTTGGATGTGTCCAATAGAACCGCGATCTGGACCAGCGGCATGCCGGCGAAATCCTTCTTCGGATCGGGTTTGACCGTTACCGCCGTGTCCCGCCAGGTTTTTTTGATGACGGCGCCGGCGGCGGAAAGTATTTCCCCGCTTTCAGTGTCCACTATGCGGGCGTTAATCTCCGTTGTCTCATCTTTGAGATCGTTCAGAGTGCCGGTAACCACGGCCGCCGCGCCCAGCAGTTTGCCCACTTTTTTTACCGTTTCCTCGTCCATCGCGCCCGAGGCCTGGAGTTTAAGTTCTCCCATCACTTTTTTAAGGAGGTTTCGTTCGATAAGGGTCACTTTTTTTTTCTGAACCAGAAGGGTGGTTATGCGTTCCTGTACTATGACGGGGCCTTCCGATTCTTTGCCGCTAGTGTATGCGAATTCAAGCACGGCCAGTTTTATGCCGGGCTGGTCTTTTATTCCGTCTTGCAGCTTGTCGGAGAGGGCATTCAGTTCGCCGGAAACCTCTGCGGCCGCTTTTGCCGCATTTGTCGGAATTTCCCTGCATAATGCCGGCGACGAGAGAGCCAGGCTTAGTATGAGACTTATGGGCATAAGGCGTTTTAATATCTTCATTGGGTCCTCCCCGGATTGACTAAAATCAGGATACAAAAACAGTCCCGCAAAGTCAAAAACTATTCCGGTGTCGTATTATGGAGTTAAAATTAATTATCCGTTGGCCCGGCTTGTGAGTATTTTATATCCTATACATCGTAATCCTTTTCGTAGATCTTTTGGCGCCTAAAAATTCCGGAGGACTGATGAGCGGCAAATACGCGTCTAAAATAGCGGGGGAACTGAAGCTGAACGTCGGCGGCGTGGCTGCGGTTATAGATCTTTTCAGCAAAGATTGCACCATACCTTTTATCGCCCGTTATCGCAAGGAGGCCACCGGCAATCTGGACGAGGTTGTCTTGGGTAATATACACGACCGTCTGGACCAGTTGAGAGAGTTGGACGCCCGCCGCGAGGCCATAATAAAGTCCCTGGCTGAGCGCAACCTGCTGACCGAAGAATTAAAGACCAAAGTGGAAGCCGCTGAAAATATATCCAATCTGGAGGATATATATCTGCCCTTCCGTCCCAAACGCCGTACCCGCGCCTCTATAGCAAAGGAAAAAGGCCTGGAGCCGCTGGCAGACCAAATTTGCGCGCAAGGCTTAGGGGCTCCTGCGGCTATGGCCGCTCCTTTTGTAAACGAGGAAAAAGGCGTTAAAACGGCGGAGGAGGCGCTGGCCGGGGCCCGGGACATAATAGCCGAACGCGTCAGCGAGGATGAGACCGCCCGCGCCCGTTTGCGGCACATTTTTTTCACCAAAGGAATTTTTCATTCCAGGGTGGTGGAGGGCAAGCAGGAAGAGGGGGCCAAGTTTAAGGATTATTTCGACTGGAAAGAGCCGGCTGCTAAGGCTCCTTCGCATCGCGTGCTGGCTATGCGCCGAGGAGAGGCGGAGGGGGTTTTGATCATGCGTATAGAAGTGGATTCCGACGAGGCCATAGCCATGCTTGAGCCGCTTTTCGTGAAGAATACCGGAGCCTGCGGCAACCAGGTGAAAGAGGCCGTGAAAGATTCTTATGCGCGCCTGCTCGCCCTTTCCATGGAGGGCGAAGCCAGGTTTGAGACCAAGAAGCGCGCCGACATCGAGGCCATAGCCGTGTTCGCCCGGAATCTGCGCGATATCCTAATGGCGTCTCCGATAGGGCACAAAAATATAATGGCCCTGGACCCGGGTTTTCGCACCGGCTGTAAGCTGGTCTGTCTTGACCGCAACGGAAAATTGTTATGCGACGACGTTATATACCCGCATAGCGGAGAGGGAGCTTGCGCCGCGGCCGCCGCCAAGGTTCGCAAACTGGCCGCCGCACATAAGACCGAGGTTGTAGCCATAGGCAACGGCACCGCAGGCCGCGAGACGGAAGAGTTTGTCCGCGGGCTTAAGCTCGACGGCGTTATACTTGTAATGGTTAACGAAAGCGGCGCCTCCGTATATTCAGCGTCTGAGGCCGCTCGCTCTGAATTTCCGGACAAAGACGTGACCGTACGCGGATCGGTTTCCATAGGCCGGCGTTTGATGGACCCATTGGCTGAACTGGTAAAAATAGACCCCAAATCCATAGGCGTAGGCCAGTATCAGCATGATGTCGAGCAGGGCGAGCTGAAGAAGAGCCTGGATGCCACCGTTATGAGCTGCGTTAATAGCGTGGGTGTGGAAGTGAACACGGCCAGCTCTGAGCTGCTCTCATACGTTTCCGGCCTGGGGCAGTCGCTCGCAAAAAACATAGTGGAATATCGCAACGCTAACGGGGCTTTTTCGTCCCGCGCCGCGCTGAAGAAAGTGCCGCGCCTCGGGCCCAAGGCCTTTGAACAGGCGGCAGGTTTTCTGCGCCTGCGCGAAAGCCGGAATCCGCTGGATTCCAGCGCGGTGCATCCCGAGCGTTATGGTATTGTGGAGCGTATGGCGGCAGATCTCGGCTGTTCGGTAAAAGACCTGATAACAGATTCCGGGCTGCGCGCCAAGATTGACATTTCAAAGTATATTTCAAGCGGTGTGGGAGAACCGACTCTAAAGGATATAATCGCGGAACTTGCGAAGCCAGGCCGCGACCCGCGTAAACAGTTCGAGGCCTTTGCCTTCGGAGATGTTCAGAAAATAGAAGACCTGAAACCAGGCTGTAAGCTGCCCGGGATAGTCACCAATGTGGCCGCTTTCGGCGCTTTTGTGGACATAGGCGTTCATCAGGATGGCCTTGTCCATATAAGCGAGCTTTCCGATAGATACGTGCAGGATGCTGCTTCAATATTGAAAGTGGGCCAGCGGGTGAGCGTGACCGTGCTGGATGTTGATCTTCCGCGCCGCCGCATCGCTCTTTCCCTGAAATCCAACCCGGTGATAGGTCCGCGTGAATCCCGCGGCCCCAGACAGGAGCCGTCAAACCCGCCTCAGGCCCTAAGGCCGGACAACCTTCCGCGCCGGCCTGCCGCGGAAAAACCTTCCGGCTCAATGGCCGAAGCTATGAAAGCCCTCCTTGATAAACGTCGGAATTGAATTTTGAAGAATAAAATTGATATTGTGGATGAAAGCGTTTTTGAATCCGTAAATTATTGACGCTTTTTTATAAATCCGGCGGTAGTCCGTACGTCTAACGCGGATGCTTCTGGTGGGGGTAAATTGATGTTTCCTTATAAAAAGTACTTTTTCCCGGCCGCGGCGTTGCTGGCGCTGGCCGCCTGCTCTAAAAAAGACGACGGCGCCTATCTCCAGACCATGTACATTATGAGCGTACCCGCCCAGGTGAAGGTTTTTAACGCGGATGCGGTAGAGGGGAAAAAAGTGGCCGATGCGGTTTTTAAGGAATGGAAAAGGATTTCCGACGAATATAACTTCGGCGAGCCCTACGCCTACACCTCCTACGTTAATAAAAAGGCTTACGGGGAATGGGTAAGGGTGGATGACGAGTTTCTCAGACTCCTGTCCCTGTCCATGGATTATTACAGTCTGACGGAGGGCGCTTTTGATATCACGTTCGCGCCCCTGTGGCCCGTCTGGAGAGAGGCGGCCGCTTTAAAGAAAATGCCTTCAAAAGCGGAAATAACCAAAGCGCTTTCCAGCATGGGCTCGGAATTTGTGCAGATAGACCGTGAAAAGAAAATGATCCGCTTCGCAAAACCCGTGCAGATAAATATGGGCGGTATCCTGCGCGGCTACTGTCTTGAGCGGGGGTATGAGATTTTAAGGAAATTTGCGGAAAACAAATACGCCGTGGAACTTAAACTCGGCGGTTATATGCTGGGGTTCGGCAAAAGGGCCTGGTCCTACAAGGTTCCCGATCCTTTTCATGAAGGCCGTTTTCTGGGACGGTTCAATTTTGAGGAGGGAGTGGTTATGTCCTCCTCCGGCCGTGACCATTTCGTGCAGATAGAGGGGAAGCTATATTCCCATATCCTGGACCTTAAGACCGGTTACCCGATACCCGATTTTTCCAACCTGATAGTTTACTTCCCAAGTATAAAAGAAGACGAATACATCCCGTCCGCTGTGCTTGCCGTTATGGGGAAGCGGAAGGCCTTCGCCCTATTGGGCCGGCTGAAGGGGACGGCCGCCCTATGGATAGACGGCTCCGGCAATGCCGAGTTGTTCTCTAACGAACGCAGCAAAGCCGCTTGGGAGAAGGATAAAAGTATTTTCTAGGATTTTATTTCTTCGAACTCGCCTTTGTTCTTGTTTTTCCGCACATTATACCAGTTGAAACACCTGCCGTTCATGGCGATATACACGCCCGGGGGGAGCGTTTGCGCGAAAGATACGGCGGAGCCGAGGTTGAACATCCCGTCCGAACTGCCGAACTTATAGGGTACCATGGCGCCGGTGAGTACCACGGTTTTGTTCCTTATCTTAGGGCCGAGCAGCCGCGCCGTCTCGGGCATGGTGTCGGTGCCGTGGGTGATTATGATGCTGTGCTCTTTGGCGGCCAGGCACGCCTTTAATATTTTTTTACGGTGCGCGGTGGTCATGACGAGGCTGTCTATCATCATGAGGGTTTTCACGTTTACGCTTACTCGGGAGCGTCCGAGATCAAGCATCTCCCGGAGGTGGGTATCCCTGAAAAAGAGTTCGCCGTTCAGTTCGTTATACTCCTTATCGAAGGTGCCGCCGGTTATTAGTATCTTTATGGACATAGGATGAATGTCACTGGGCGGCTAGGCGGCTGGACAGCTAGGCCGCTCTTGAGGTTAGTAGCCCCGCTTGCCGTTTAGCGGTTTTTACTTCCTCCCGTCCTTCAGGAAAGCCAGGTAGCCCTTGTAAGCCATATAGATATCCAGCTTGCCGGCAAGTTCCATGGGGGCGTGCATCGACAGAAGCCCCACGCCGCAGTCCACAACGTGCATCCCGTAGCGCGCCATGAGGTATGCTATGGTGCCGCCGCCGCCCTGGTCAACTTTACCCAGCTCGCCGGTCTGCCAGATGACGCCGGCCTTATCGAAAATGCGGCGGACCTCAGCCAGGAATTCGGCGCTGGCGTCGGAGGAACCGGATTTTCCGCGCGAACCGCAGTATTTGGTCAGGCACAGGCCGTGGTTCAGGATGGCTGTATTCTTTTTTTCAGAGACGCTGGCGTATAGCGGGTCGAACAGGGTATTCACGTCGGCCGAAAGCATCCAGGAATTACAGAGGGCGCGTTTAAGCACAAGCCCGCTATAGCCGTCGGAGGTCAGGTCCACCAGTTCCGCCGCCGTGTTCTCAAAAAAGTTGGAGGCCATTCCCGTTGCGCCCACCGAACCTATTTCTTCCTTGTCGCAGAGCAGGACGCACGAGGTATATTCCGGAGAGCCTTTTATGTCCGTCAGGGCTTTCAGGGCAGTGTAGGCGCAGACCCTGTCGTCCTGGCCGTAACCCAGGATCATGGAACGGTCCAGGCCCGCTTCCCGTGGTCTATCGGCCGGCACCAGTTCGAGTTCCGCTGAAAGGAAATCTTCCTCGGTCACATCATATTTGTCGTGCAGGATCTTCAATATGTTGTATTTGATCTTTTCTTTTCGGTCCTTTTCGTTTACTGGCATAGACCCCACAATAACGTCCAGGTTCTCTCCCTCTATGCCTTCCGACAGGGTTTTTTTAGCCTGATCGGCGCCGAGATGCGGCAGGAGATCGGTGATGCAGAGCACGGGATCGCCAGGGTCTTCGCCGATGGTGACTTTTATCGTCTTGCCGTTAGGCTTTACGAACACTCCGTGCAGCGCCAGTGGGATGGTGACCCACTGGTATTTTTTGATGCCGCCGTAATAATGCGTATCCAAAAGGGCCATGCCGCCGTTCTCGTAAAGCGGGTTCTGCTTGATGTCTATGCGCGGAGCGTCGGTGTGGGCGCCGACGATCTGCATGCCGGCCTCCAGGGGCTTTTTACCGATTATGACGGCCATGAGCGTCTTGCCCGCGCAGGATTTGTAAATGCGGTCGCCCGGCATGAGCCGGATATGTTCCTTCTCAAATTTTACCAGATCCTTAAAACCGGCTATTTCAAGCAGGCGCACGCCTTCGTCATGGGCTTCGCGCTCGGTCTTGCCGGCGCCGAGAAAATCCAGATATAACTTATTCACAATTTCCATTAACTTGGCGTCCGAGGGGGAAAGCTTTTCGTAGCCGTTAGTATTCGTATAGGTTATATTGTCTTTTTTTGAGGTCTTTTTGACTTTAGTCTGGGTTTTCATGGTTTTCTCCTGGATTTTCATTAGTGCTCTGACCGGATAATACGCGGTGTTTTGAAGACCAGAGCCTTGGGCGAGTGCGAGGCGCGACGAATAAAGATAGTTGTGCCTATCTGAATGAGGAGCAACGACGCAATCGGCCAGGATCGGGTCTCCCCCGGGGGGCGTGGCGCTTTTGAATTTCGGCGTCGTTGCTCGTCGCTTACATACCTCAAGGTATGCGCGCTCCTCGCGCCTAGCCGGAATTTAAAATCGCCACGTCATAAACATCGCGTATTATCCGGTCAGAGCACTAGGTCGGAAGCCGACCGCCATTATTTTAAAATTTTAGCATAATTTTAGCTTTTCTACCTTATTTGATATCATAGCCGTAATGTTGACCGATAATCCGTACTCCAGAAAAGCGTTGTTCCTTATTTTCTCAATCAGCCTTTTCAATTATATAGACAGGCAGGTCCTCTACGCCGTCTTCCCGCTGATAAAAAAAGACCTTTTCCTGACCGATACCCAGCTGGGGTTTCTGGCTTCCTCGTTCATGATCGTCTACATGTGCTTTGCTCCTTTGGTAGCCTATTTCGGCGATAGATACAAAAGGCCGGTTATAATCGGTCTCAGCGCCATTTTCTGGAGCATAGCGACGCTCTTCACCGGGATGATCCGGACCTATCCGCAGATGATCGCCGCCCGCTCGGCGGTGGGAGTGGGCGAGGCGGGGTACGGCACGGTGTCTCCTTCCTATCTGGCCGAATGGTTCCCGATAGGCTCGCGTGCCCGCGTGCTGTCGCTTTACGCTCTGGCGATCCCGGTCGGCAGCGCCATCGGCTACCTTCTGGGCGGAGCGCTTGGCCAGTATTTCGGTTGGCGCGCCGCTTTTTATATTGTCGCAGTGCCCGGGATCATTCTGGGCCTGCTGGCCATGTTTTTCAGGGAGACCGACGAGAAAAAAGCCCGGCCGGCCGAAAGAATAAAACTGAGCCGGTATAAAAGCCTTTTCAAGAACAGGGCCTATCTCCTGATCTCCATCTCGCAGGCCATAGGCACATTTTCGGTGGGGGGGCTGGCGGCCTGGATGCCGTCCTATTTTGTCAGGAATTTCGACTTGTCCGTGGCCCAGGCGGGATTTTATTTCGGTGTGGTTACGGTGCTGGCCGGCATCGCGGGCAATCTCTCCGGCGGCTGGCTGGCCGATTGGCTGCGTAAAAGAACCAAGCGCGCATACTTTATAGTGGGGTACCTCAGCTTTTTTCTCAGCATGCCTTTCGGCGTGTTTGCCGTGCTGGCCGGCAGCCTGCATATGGCGCTGATCATGATCTTTTTGGCCGAGTTCTTTATCTTCATTCACTCCGGGCCATATCACGCGGCTATAGTTGAGATAGTTCCGGTTGATATGCGTTCGATGGCTTTCGCCGTGAATATCTTTATCCTGCACGCTTTCGGCGACGCCGTTTCTCCCACCATCATCGGGATGGTTTCCGACGCCCGGGGTCTGGCTTTCGCCATCTTCGCGGCGGCGCTGTTCCTCTTTTTCGGCGGAGTGACATCTATCTTCGCCGGTTATTACTATAAAAAAGACTTTCATCCGGAGATCCAATGATAACCCCGTTCGAAACAATATTTGAGGATGATGATTATATCGTGGTAAATAAGCCGTCGGGTCTGCTGACCATGCCCGGCCGCGGTCCGGCCGCAAGGGAACAAAATCTCCTGGCCCTGATTACACAGGCGCTCAAGCATCCCATGTTCGTGGTACACCGCCTGGACAGGGATGCCAGCGGGCTTATCTTATTCGCCAAAAATGAAAAAGCTCATCGATATTTTTCGATAATGTTCGAGGGCAGGGAGATAAAGAAGAAGTATCTCGTCGCGGTGGAAGGAAATGTTAAGGGGAAGCGCGGCGAGATTGATAAGCCTATACAATCTTACGGTTCCGGACGCATGGGCGTGGGGTTTGACGGTAAAAATTCCATTACCAGGTATGAAGTGCTGGAGCATTATAAGCGGTCAACCCTTCTGGAAGTGGAACTTATCACCGGCCGCCGCCACCAGATACGGGTGCATATGTACTATGTCAAGCATCCGGTTATCGGCGACCGTCTTTACGGCGACCAGTCTAAACAATCCGCATATCCGCGGTTGATGCTGCATTCCTACTTTTTGGAATTTAAAGATATGTCCGGCAGAAAGAAGACTCTTAAGGCCGATCCTCCCAAAGATTTCATAAATGTACTGCCATTCCTGTAAAAACCGTTAGGGACAACGGATACCTCTCAATTTTTAACCGGGCAATTTGATCCCCCGGTTGCCTGGTTCTTTTTGAAAATTGGGGCCTGTGTCCATCCAGTAAAAAATCCTGAACTTACGTTCATACTTGATTAGGTCTTAAAACGCAACGCTCCTAGGACTTTCGGCACTTGGTGGTATGGTTCCCACATGCTACCCTTGATAAGATGAAAAGTAATGCTGTTCTTGTATGATAAGGGGAAAATACCAATGAGAATGAAAAATGTCGCGATGGTTTTATCTTTTGTTCTTGCGGCCGGGGCGAATTCGCTTCGCGCAGGTGAGATTGAAAGCCTGGAAGTATCTTCGTTGGATCTTACTACGGTAAATCTTTCCAATCTTCAGGATATAAACGAGAAAGGTCATCACGGTTGGCCCGGCCAGCCCGGACAACATGGTCAACCCGGCCAGCCCGGTCAACCTGGTCAGCCCGGACAACATGGTCAACCCGGACACCCTGGTCAACCCGGACATCCTGGCCAACCCGGTCAACCTGGTCAGCCCGGACAACATGGTCAACCCGGACACCCTGGTCAACCTGGACATCCTGGCCAGCCCGGTCAACCTGGTCAGCCTGGTCAGCCTGGTCAACCCGTTCAACCTGGACATCCTGGCCAACCCGGTCAACCTGGTCAGCCCGGACAACATGGTCAACCCGGATACCCTGGCCACCCCGGACAACATGGTCAACCCGGTCAACCTGGCCAGCCCGGACACCCTGGTCAACCCGGACACCCTGGTCAACCCGGACACCCTGGTCAACCCGGACACCCTGGTCAACCCGGACATCCTGGCCAACCCGGCTACCCCGGTAATCCTTATTCACCTTGGGGAAACCACGGCAATCCTCAACAGCCTTGGGGCAACCCCCAGCCCTGGGGTAACCCCGGCAACTATAATAGTGTATCCCAACTTATAAATACACTACAGTCTGACAGCAGTTGGTCGCGCCGACGCGACGCGGCTGTTGTTCTGGGTAATATGGGCTCTATGGCGCAACCTGCGATTCCTGCCCTATTGGTCGTAGGTATCGTTGATACAGATAGCGACGTCCGGAATGCCGCGAATGCAGCCGTGCGGAATATTGGAGTTCGCCCAGAGAGCATGAATGTTGCCGGTCCACAACTGGTAAATATTCTGCAGTCAGATAGTAGCTGGTCGCGCCGGCGCGACGTGGCTGTTGTTTTCGGCAACCTGGGGGCTATGGCCCAGGCCGCGGTTCCGGCCCTGCTGATCGTTGGTATTACTGATACCGATAGCGATGTGCGGAATGCCGCGAATGTTGCCGTACAGAAGATCGGGATCAGCCCAGATAGCGCTAATATTGCCGGTCCCCAACTGGTAAATATTCTTCAGTCCGCTAATAGCTGGTCGCACCGGCGCGACGCGGCTGTCGCTCTGGGCAATATGGGCCCGATGGCCCAGGCTGCGCTTCCGGCATTGCTTACCGCTAGTGCAGGTGATTCCGATTCCGACGTTCGGAACGCCGCGCGTACCGCGGCGGCGAAAATCCGCGTATACTAGTAATTACAACAGTCGCTGAATCTATTAAAAAGGCCGTTCCCTGATCAGGGGGCGGCCTTTTTTAACGGTAAGCGCTGCGTGAGCGATAGACCGTGGGATGATATTGGAATGAACTTTCAAACTTTGCTTTTATTTCTCGACAAGCTCGATTTTCAGGTCCTTCTCCTGATTGTCGGAAAGGTAAGTCAGCTTTATTTTTTCGCCCGGTTTGTATTTCTTCAGTTCCCTCGAATAAGTCCTTAAGTCGTCGGTCGGAATATCGTTTATCTTTATTATAACATCGCCCGCCCTGAACCCCGTCTTTGAAAGGGGGGAGCCGGGGATCACTGAATCCGCTTTTACGCCTTTGCCCTGCCATTCAAAAGACGGGACGAGGCCGGTGGCGGACTTCCTTTCACCCGAAGGAATGCCTTGCCCCGTTTGTGATCCCGCGCCGGGGGCTTGGATGCCGGTAGAAGACGGGTTTTGCGATGAGGGGGCGCCGATCGCTTGTACGGGTGGCGGAGTGAGCCGGCCGCTGTCGCCGGCGAGATAGTCTATTATTTCTTTCAGGAATTCGGCTTCCTTTACCATGCCCGGGTAATCTATTTTGTCGGTGGTGTCGGTCGGCTTATGGTAGTCTGCGTTTATACCGCTCAAAACCTGTATGGCCGGTATGCCCGCTTCTATAAAACTTTCCTGATCGCTTGCGTCCAGGTTCTGGCGAGAGGCTTCGTAATCAGTGCCGGTCACGAAGCCCGCGCCCCGCAGGATATGGCCCCATTTGTCCGAAGAGCCGGAGTTGAGAAATAACATCTTGCCGCCTTCCAGGCGGCCGACAGAGTCCAGATTGACGTCGGCATTCATCTTGGACAGCATCTCCCGGCTCAGATTTTTTATAAAATATTTGGAGCCCAGCCTGCCCTCCTCCTCTCCGGAGAACGCCGCGAATATTATATTTCGTTCGGGACGCTGTTTAGCGTAGTATTCGGCCAATTCAAGCATAAGGGACGTTCCGGAAGCGTTGTCATTGGCTCCGGGATAAATCTTGCCTTTCTCTGAAGGGAGGTGATCATAATGGGCGCTCACTACCACATATTCCTCCTTGCGATCGGAGCCCTCCACCACGCCGGCCAGGTTTCGTAATGTCAGGCCGTTTTCGTTCCATCCCTGCGTTAATTTGCCGTCGAAAAACGGTTTCAGGCCGTATCCGCGGAACATCTGGTATATATAGCGGCCGGCTTGTTCCAGACCCGGTTCTCCCGGTCCCCGTCCCTCCAGATCCGAGGCCAGGTAGGAAATATGCGATTTCATCCTTTCGGCTGAGAATAGGGATTCCGGCGCGGCCAGCGGCTCGCGCGCGGGATATACGGGAGTTACCGATGAAGGTTCCAGTTTAACCGAGAGGGGGGAATCGCCCGGCTCCCAGCCGCCTGTTTTTATGGATGTCATTTCGGAGTCAAAGACCAGATAACCGTACTTTCCGTAATGCGGGAGCTTAGCGGCCAGCGGCTGGAGCTTTTCCGGAGTGCCGGTGATTATCAGTCCGGTGGAATAAGCGGGGTCGCCGGGATTGTTATCAGCAAATACGAAAGTGTCGTAGGAGAGCGGGAATTCCTGGTTGTCAAGCATTACGCGTCCGGTGGAAAATCCGGCGCCCGCGAGACGCGCGGCGAAAGCGGGATAGAAGGTGTTTTCTCTGCCAAGGAGCCAGATCTGGCGGTCTTTGGGAAGGGCGTTGAACTCGGAATCCTTCCGGATATCAGGGAGATTTGCTTTGTCATTGTTCCAGGCCCGGGCGAAAGCTTCGTAGGCTCCGTATGTTCCGCTGGAGGCCCCCGCCGGGAGAATGATAAGGGGCTTGTCGGCGCCCAGCAGGCGGGACAGAGTGGGCGGGGTCTCTAATGGACTAAGCTTGCGGAAAATGTCGAATTCGGGATCCAATTCTACGCGTGCGGGCCGCACGGGCGCCGAATACTTGAAGAGTTCTTCTTTTTTGCTTACAAGCAGGCGCTTGAGTCTGGGCCGGCTGATCCCGTCAAGGTAGATGGCTACGGGGACTTCCAGTTTGTAGGCCGGTCCCGTCTGTAATTGGACAATGCTGAATTCTATCCCCGATTCTCCTAACTCATTTGTAACCCTTACATTCTTTAGCGCGAGTTCCGGAGCTCCCGGGCGGTCCACCCATTGCGCGAAGAAATTATCAAGCCGCGTCCTTCCTGTCTGCTTTTCAAAAGAGCGTTTCAGGTCTTCAAAAGACGCATATTTGAATTTATTGTTCCGATAGAAGTCGCGCAGACCCGCCTTGAATTTTTCGTCGCCCAGGCTTGTCCTGAGCATGTGGTAGAACATCAGCGCCTTGCCGTAGCCTATGGCTTCGGAGGCCGATGAGTGCCGGGAGCGAAATTCGCGCAGAGGGAAATCTTTCCCGCCGCGCACATAGTCGGAATATTTCTGCAGGGCGGTCATGCGATAGTCCTTTCCCTTGCCGTGTCCCTCGGCCGTCAGATAATCGGCCAGATAGGCGGTAAGACCTTCGCACCAGTTGCCTTTTTCATAATCCACAAAAACTCCGTTGCCCCACCAATTATGCAGAATTTCGTGTGGGTAGGAGGAATTGAGGATGAAAGGAAAGCGGACGACTTTCGGCCCCAGCAAGGTGAAAGACGGGAGGCCGTAACCTGTTTCCCAGAAATTCTCCACCAGCGCGAATTTTCCGTAGGGGTAAGGGCCGATGAGCCCGGAGTACATCTCGATGTATCGCCGGGTGGCGGCCAGATATTTCTGCGCCAGAGCGTCGTCCGGTTCCCGCAGAAAAACATAAAAGTCCGGTTTTTTATCGGATGCCTTATATTCCGTATATTTGCCGCAGGCAAGCGTTATTTCATCCTGGGGTGAGGAAGCGTTCCAGACTGTGATGGCGCGCCCGTCTTTAACGGTATGCTCGGTCCGGTCGCCTCCGGCCACGGAGTCGTAGCCTTCCGGCAGGTCGGTCTTCAGTTTAAAAGAGGAGAGCGCCGTTCCGAATTTCGGATACCAGAAAGCAGCTCCGGTCAGGTAACAGCCGTCGGGCGTGATCAGCCCCGGGGTTTCTGAGAAGCCGCGGGCGTAGTTTTCGGCGATATCCGCCGGCGGATGGTTTATTCTGCCCCCGTACTTTATTTTAAAAGTCCTTACCCCTTTTGGCAGAGTTACGGAATATTCCGCGGAGATGCCGTCACCGCCGCTTCCTTTAGATATCTCCGCAAGATCCGTTCCGTTGGTGAGGATGGAAGGCGCCAGGCCCCTGTGCAGCGAGAATACCGCTTTATCCTTGTGCTCCGGCAGGGTGATGGAATCCTCAACCGCCAGGCCGCTGTTGACGGGGTCAATCCGGACTTTTAGGTCGTGGCTGACCGTCCCGGCGTAGAGATCGCCGGCGGCGAGACAAACAATAAGAAAAAAGACAGGGGGTTTCATGTAACGCGCTCCGCTATTTTTTAGTTGCGTAACTTTTACAATATACTATAATTTTGGAATAAACGGGACAAATGGGGGGGCTTCTGAAACACCGCGGGTAAAATATAAATTCTAAGCGGGAGATATGATGAAAAGCAATTCGCCGGTAGCCCTGCTTTTGGTTGTGGATGCGGTGGGTGTTTCCACAGTGGAACATCTGCTGAGAAATTACGATAAAAAAGTAAAATTGCCGAATCTGTCCCGGCTTGGTTTCGGAGAAATAGCCGCGCCGGAATTCAGGCCGCGCTTTGCTCCTGCCTATGCCGGAAGATCCTACGCCGTAGCCGTTGATCAGGAATCGGCCACCGCCGACAGCCTTGTGGGGCACCGCGAAATGATGGGCGTCCTGGACGACCGGACTTACGATCTTTTTAACGACGGTTTCCCAAAAAAATACCTGGCCGAACTGGAGCGGCGCATAGGCCGCAAGACTTTTTTCAACAAGATGGCCGCCGGCATGGAGGCCATAGAACTCAATGCCGGGGAGCACGAACGCACCGGCAGACCGATCGCTTACGCAAGCAAGTGCGACCCGCTTATCCAGCTGGCCATGAACGAGGAGATTATCCCGGTCGCGGAACAGCACAAGATCGCGGATACCGCATTCGCCCTGGCAATGGAAATGGGCATTCCTATAACCCGCGCCATCGCCCGCGCCTATATAAAGAATTCCGAGGGGGATATCGTGCGCACCTCCAACCGCCACGATGCCGTGCTGCCCATAGGCCAGAAGACGCTTGTGGATATACTGCGTGATAATAATATCTGGACTGTGGCGGTGGGGAAGACCAGCGATCTGGTGAATACCGCTTATCACGCTAAAGTGAAGTTAAATCATGAGATGTTCATCGATCCGGCTCTGGGCCTGAAATTTGTGCACCCCATGAAAAAGGACACCAATCCTTATTGCATACAGGGCGCCATAAACGCACTGGCCGGCGCAAAACATATTTATCGTCCCAGGGGGACATTCATTTTTACCAACCTCGTGGATACGGACAGCGTTTACGGCCATACTCGCGATATTGCCGGCGCGATACGATCAATAGAGGAAATAGACCGCGTTATCCCGTTATTCGAGAGCCGGCTGGATAAGGGCGACCTGCTTATTATAACCGCCGACCACGGGATGGAACATAGGGAAGATTACGGCTATCATTCCCGCGAACCGCTGCCGTTCATCGCCGCGCGCAAAGGGTATGATCATAAGCTGGGCGGTCTTAAGACCGGCGTGTGTCCGGGGCTTACCGATATAGGGCATGTGACGGCACAGCTTTTCGGAGTTCAGAAAGAGTATAGGGGGATAATCGGGAAAGCTAAGGGATAAGGGGGATTGCCGGGAGTATGAGGATAATTTTTCAGCAAGAATCCTTGTATGTTTCAGAGGCTCTGGTATGAGCAAAAAAATTAGAAAATACGGAGACCCGCCTTTTAAGACCGCGCTTATCCACGGTGGACCCGGGGCGGCCGGGGAAATGTCACAAGTAGCGGGTGTCCTGTCCGAGGATGCGGGCGTGCTGGAACCGCTGCAGACCGTGCGCTCTCTGGACGGGCAGGTGGAAGAGCTGCGGGCAATCCTGGAGAAGGAAGGCGGCGAGCCGATTGTCCTTGCCGGATTTTCCTGGGGAGCATGGCTGGCTTTTATCCTTGCCGCCCGGCACCCCGGTCTGGTGAGAAAACTTGTGCTTATAAGCAGCGGCCCTTTTGAGGAAAAATATGCGCACAGCATCACCGAGGCCCGTTTCGCGCGGCTGAATGCCGCGGGGCGCGCGGAGGCCGTGGAGCTTATAAAGTTGGTGGAAGGTCCGGATGCGCCCGGCAGGGCCCAGGCGTTCGAACGCCTGGGACGGCTTCTCGTCAAGACCGACGCCTATGATCCGGAACCCGATGAAAGCGGTCAGACGGAGAATATTTGTACCGGTACCCTGGCAAAGCCCGGTGTCCGTCGGATGCCCTCCGTGACGCTGGACGTGGATATTTTTCAGAAGGTGTGGAAGGAGGCCGCGGAGTTCAGGCGCTGCGGCTGCCTTATCGCCTGCGCCGGGCTTATAAAGTGCCCGGTTACCGCCATTCACGGCGATTATGACCCACATCCAGCCGAAGGGGTCAGGGGGCCTCTGGCGCCGCTTATTAAGAATTTTAATTTTATCCTGCTAAAGGAATGCGGGCATAAGCCCTGGATAGAAAAAACCGCGAAAGGGAAGTTCTACGAAATACTGAAAAACGAGATACTCAGCTAGACCCGCCGACCCCGGTCATTTCTCATATTTGTAATCAGGTTCCACGAAAGCCCGGAAGGACTGCGGCGTGAGGGCCGCCCAATTATATCTGTTGCCGGAGTTCCATAGCACCCAGCTTTCAAGCATGTTGCGCTTGGCGGCTATAATTTGGGCCCGCACTTCATGCGGGCCGTAATGCCAGCCCATATTAAAGTCCTGAAGGTAGGGACGGAGTTTTGCGTAATCCGGACCCAGGCGTTTTAAAGCGTCTTTAAGGCCGCGGTCTATCACCTTGTAAGGCTGGCTGTTGGGGTTCTTTAAATTATATTCGCCCGTATAGTAGTGTGAGGGGTACATCATAGGGTAAATGTAGTCCACATTTTCGGCTATGATCTTTATGTCCTGCCCGATGCCCATGTCGTCTTTGGCGGTCGTGGTCAGGCCGAAGACGTCCGCGGATATTTTTACTTTATAAGTTTTTAGCCGGCTCCTGGCGTAGATGAGAAAATCCTTTAGATTGGCGATGGCATTTTTGGCGTTATGCGGTTTGGCGTAGCGGCAGAGCCCGGTTCTGCCTTCGGTCGGATAGCGCAGATAATCGAACTGGACCTCGTCAAAGCCCAACTTGGCGGCCCGCTCCGCCACGTCCAGGATGTAACTCCATACCTCCTTATTATAGGGGTCCAGCCAGGTTGAACCGTTATTAGCTTTCCAGGCTCCTCCGTCCGGAGTATGTACGGCCATATCTCCGAGCTGGAGGGGCATAATCTTGTCCTTGAAGACTACGATGCGGGCCACGGTGTAAAGGTTCGCGTTCTTGAAATCGTTAAGCATCTCTTCCGGTTGGGCGATGGCTGGAGTGTATGCGCCGTATTTGTGTGCCGCCGCCACGCCTGGAATATAAACCTTTCCGTCCACTTCTTTTATTGCCACCACCACGGCGTTAATAACCGATTTATTTATTTTTTTTATGAGTTCAGCGCGGATTTTTTTTGAGCCGGCGCCCCAGGAACTGAGGTGTATGCCACGTATAGTCCGCTGGGAAATTATTTGCAGACGGATGGTATCCGTGGAAACAGCGGACGAGTGGGTCTCAGTGGAAGTCAGGACTTCTGCTGAAAGGATAACAGGCGGCGCGAGGAGTAAAAAAAGTATTGTCCATCTCATATAAATATATTTTACAATACTTGCGTAGGTGCCGTAACAAAGCACGGTGTGCTTGAGACGGCCAATACCAGCCTATGGCTGTGCCGTAACAAGGGCTATGCCCATCAAACGGCATTGCGTAGGTGCCGTAACAAAGCACGGTGTGCTTGAGACGGCCAATACCAGCCTATGGCTGTGCCGTAACAAGGGCTATGCCCATCAAACGGCATTGCGTAGGTGCCGTAACAAAGCACGGTGTGCT
>Ga0208953_1000779_pt1 | contig 23685 bp, 20 predicted proteins | sample RifOxyB2_FD_184033 | JGI IMG/M metagenome (GOLD analysis project Ga0208953, IMG submission 184033) | Groundwater microbial communities from Rifle, Colorado - Rifle Oxygen_injection B2 (SPAdes) | ecosystem: Environmental > Aquatic > Deep subsurface > Groundwater | place: USA: Rifle, Colorado...
TTTTGCCGAGATAGACGTTCTTCACGGTAAGTTCGGCCGCGATGAACTTATTAAGATCATCTCCGGCGGTTTTAAATTTCCCCGCGCCGGGTAAAGCGGGATTGAGGTTGGCGTTTATAAGCTCCACGAAATGATAGAGGTCTCCGTAAAAAGATATCTGCTTGTCGGGGTCGGTGGTTTCATCTCCAACTTCAAAGCGGACTACGTCGGTTTTGGCTTTTTTGTAAGCGGCGGTATCGTTTATCTGCATGGCGAGTTGTGCCCAGTTCTTCGTCTTCTGCGCGAAAACAGTGAGTTCGTCGGAGCGTATAGCGGAAAGCTGGACTCCGTACTTTGTTTTTTCCAGCATATCCGAGTATTCCGGACGGGAATACATTTCTTTAAAAGTGTCCACGATATAAACCCCGGCTTGGGAGGCTGTGGCCCCGGGATCCCGGAGCATCAGGGTGAAGAAATCCTCGAAGTTCAGGCTTGGCAGCTGGATCACTTCTTCCGAACCGACGATTATATCCGCGCCGTCCTTTAGTTCATAGGCTACTTCGGCCATCTGCATGAAGCAGGCCATGGAAGCATAAATGTCCACGCGGCCGGCTTCCTTGAAGATTTTCCCCATATCGGTGGCTTTTATATAACTGCCGGTGACAAAATCGTGCGAGATGGATTTGTTCTTTCGCGGCCCCGCAAAAGGAGCCTTGTTTTCATCCACCAGATTCTCTCCGGGTTTCTTCGGGTCTATCCAGCCCCAGCCGTGATCCCAGATAATAAGCATGTAGCGCTTGGCCGGATAAGCCGACTTTGCCCATTTCACAAAGGAGACAACTTCCCTGTAGTCGCCCATGTCCGCGGTACCCAGGTCCATGAGCGCGGGGGAGGCGATGTGCTCTTTGTCCGCGTCCTTTATAATGAGGTAGCGGCGTACGCCTGTCCAGTCGCCGTCGGAGGTGGTGTCGTTGTCCAGACCGGTGGAGCGGCCCAGTTCCGTTACGATGTTCACTTTGTCGCTGGAACCTATTGATTCGAAGCGGTTGATGTCGTTTAGAGCGAAAGGCTCTATATTGCTTTTGCCGTTCATGAAGACCATGATCGTCCAATCTTTAGCCGTTTTAGCGGCGGCGTCTAAAACGGGTTCCGGGACGGCCTGCGCCGAGGTCCCCGCATCGTCAAGCGTTAATGGGGGGATTTTACCGCAGTTTTCCGCTTTGGGCGGGCACAGTTCATTAAATAAATCCAGTCTGGGATCAGCGTGAAGGGGAAGGGCTGCGCAGAGCAAGGTTGCGGCGACGGTCAGTGCTGTTTTCTTCATAACGGTCTCCTTCTTTGTCGCACCCCGCGCTTAACACATGCGCGGGGCGGATGACGCCGGACCTCTTAAGGTTATCGGTCCGGTGCTCCCGGAGGGGGGCGCTGCCCCCCTTCCGCATTTGCTTCCTTCGCCAAGGCTCAGTCGCAGCACTGAACCCCCTGCTGCGGAAATCTCCTGAACACTAAGGAATCAAATCTTCTTATCTCTGTCGCACCCCGCGCCTGGGCTTTACGGGGGATTATGGTCAAAGTATAACCAGAGTTTATAAATAATTATCCCGGCAAATCAATACAATTTCAGGAGCCTAAATATGGCCCTTAAGCTTCTCTGCGCGCAGGATGTCGTAATACTCGCTGAGGCTTTCCCGGTTGGAGGCGGCTTTGTAGATCTTGCCTATAGGGAAGACAAACGTCCTCCATGGCAGATACATGGACCAAAAACCGTCGTTGCCGTCCACGTTATACCAGACCGCCTTAAAATCCTTTATCAGTATTTCGGCCAGGATATGGCCGTAACAGCGCAATAGTTTCCAGCCATCGGCGGTCGGGGGAATGTCGGGCCTGAAATTCTCTTTAAGGGCGTTTTCCAGTTTTAATATGCCGGACCGGCCTAACTCTATGTGGCTGGTTTCTTCCAAAGTGGTGGTAAGGATAATGATGCGGCGGTGTTCCGTCTGCACATCGATTCTGCGTTCAGGGTGGCTGAGGACTTTGTTCCGGACTGCGGCAGCGCCCTGCGCCTTTTCAGTAGTTTTAGCGTTGAGTTCGTCTTCCACGTAACGCAGATATTGGGTAAGCCAGCCCGGATCGGGGAGGCTCTCTCCCTCCCATAAAAGTTTCCAGGCGCGTTGTATCGGGTAGGTTGTCATGTGTTTTGGAGTTTCAAAGACCACTGGCCAGCCCCAGTGGTCGAAATCCGGCATCTTTATGAGCCGGCCTTTATGCCGTTCCTTCAGTAGAAAACATAGGAAAGCGGCGCAGTCTTTCACCATTTCCAAGGCATCTTGCGGGTTTTGGCGGCCCTGCATGAACGTCAGACGGAGTTTTTTTTCCACTTCGGTCAGGCCATTCGCGTTGAAATACATTTTTTTATTGAATTCTTCTTCCAGTGAGGATGCCAATTTGAACGCTCTACCCAGGAAGTCGTCTTTCTTTGTCTCGGTTTCCATGGGCCTGGGCGCGGCGCAGACGGCGTCCATCAGGGATTCCATTACGATCGCGTCCGGTTGAGGCGTTGCGGGATTAGCCGCGGTTGACTGCGGAAGGGCGCTTTCAGCGGGCTGTGCCCCCCGGGCGCCTGTAACATTCCGCGGCAAAGCCGCCTCCAGAGAAACAGTGGCGGTTCCGGAGGACGGTTCGTTGTTCTGTCCGTTCTGAGAGATAGGCGCCGGTACGACCGGTTCCGGTTCAGGCGCGGTGTCGGATCGGTTGATTTTCGGTGACGGAGTTTTTGGAAGGACGTTGAAATTGGCGAACTGTAGTTCCGCGGCCGCAAGGCCGGGCGGGATCGTGGCGGGCCGTGGTTTTTCCGCAGCGGGCGGAGACGAGTCACGATGCTGTCTTGAGCTTTCCAGAAGTTTAAATGCTGAATCAGACGGGAGCTCCGTAGCCAGGCGTCCCGCCGAAGCCGGATCAGTAAGGGCGATATCATTTACCAGGGCCGCGGCTTCCTGAAGATTGCCGGTCTTTATAAGCGCAAGGCCCAGGTTAGCCTTTGACTGGATAGTTGGGCTGATCTCCGCGGCCTTTCGATAACAGGTCGCGGCTTCGGTATAGTTGCCTGTCCGGAAATTCAGGTTGCCCAGCTGAATGAATATATCCGGCAACAGGGGGGACGGTAAATTGAGCGCCGAAGAGAAAACTGTCATGATCTCACCGGTTTCGGCCGGGTTCCGCCCCGGAGGCGCGTTTCTCATCAGTGCAACGCCCAGGCCGAAGAGCGCTCCGGTCTTTTCAAAAGAATTTTTGGCGAGCGATCGGAATGCGTCGAGGGCTTCGCCCGTCCTGCTTTCTTCCAGGGCAAGCCAGGCTAGCTCCAGCTTTTTTTTGTCCTCGAAAGGCGTACCGCCCGGTATTTTATCCAGCCATTGGCGGGCTTTTGCCGGGTCGCCGGAAAGACGCAGTATGGCGGCCCTGTAACAGAAAAAATCAGGCGTCTGGAAGGCTTTAACGTAATTATAAGCCTCTTGTAACAAGCCCAGGTTGATCAGCGTTTCCGCATAATGTCCGTACGATGGTGAGGAGGGGTTGCCGGCAAGCAGTACGGAGGCCATATAGTTAGCGCGGTGCAGGTTCCCTAATCCGGCCTCGTTCTTTAAAGCCGTCTCAAGTTCCTCCCCGGCCGGCAAAGGTGACGGTGTCTGAAGAAAGCCGATGGCCGCTGAAAGACGGTGTTTATTAAGGCGTATTTCTGCGGTGGGGATTTTTGCCTGGGCATGCGTGGGATTGAAGGCGAAAATCTCGGCCGAGGGGGATGCAAAAAGCATCTGGAGAAAAGGGAGCGCCGGCTTGACAGTGTATGGCGGCTCTATAAGTCCCGTGGCTGTGAAAACGGGGAGGATCGAAAGTTCTTGATCGCGGTGATCGGAGATGGTGTAAAGGGGCAGACCGGCGGTTTGCGCCGGGACAACGGGTGAGGCCAGTTCAGGGAAACTACTGAAGCTTCCGATTATCTCTCCCAGAGAAGGCGTTTTTGATAGTCGAAAAATGGTAAAATCGGGAAGCTCATTCGCCATATCATATTATTGTATATTTTTGTTCCAAGATGTTGTCAAGAAATACCAAAGCGTACGCAGATTGCGTGTTCCGCGCGCCTTCGCTTTTGATATGTTAATATGGAGGCCATCTTATGACACAGACCGTGGTTCTTGCCACCCGCAATAAGCATAAACTTAATGAGATCCTGGAGCTTTTGCCGGGCCTTAAAGTGGAAATGAAGACGCTGGACAATTTCCCCGGCGCTCCGGAAGTGGTGGAAGATGGCGCTACATTGGAGGAAAATGCCTCCAAGAAAGCGAAAAGCGCCGCTCTTTTTTGCGGCCTCTGGGCGCTCGCGGACGACACCGGCCTTCAGGTGGATGCGCTTGGCGGGGCTCCGGGGGTTTATTCGGCCAGATACGCCGGCCCCGGCTGTTCCTATTCGGATAATAATCTTAAGCTTCTGGCGGAACTTGCCGGTTTGCCGCCGGAAAAAAGGACCGCGCGCTTTTGTTGCGTTATGGCCCTGTCTTCGCCAGCCGGTTCGGTTATAACGGTCGAAGGCCGGCTTGAAGGCCGCATGACGTGCGCACCCTTGGGCGCTAACGGTTTCGGATACGATCCCTTATTCCTTATACCGGGGGCGGGAAAGACCCTGGCCGAACTTACTCCGGCGGAAAAAAATGCCTTGAGCCACCGCGCGGCCGCGGTCGTGAAAATAGAGCCATATTTGAAAAGACTTATCGGCCGGAAAGTATCGTGATACCTGTTCCGCGCCATACTTGTTTTGGCGGCGGATCAGGGCTTTTTGGCGGGGCCTTCTACCGGGGATTGGCGGTGCTTTCTCGGGGATTATCCTGGGCCGGTCCCGCTCCGCGGTTTCCCCTTCAGCGGACAGTTCGTTTCCCTTTCCGTTTTGAGTCTGGGGAGCCGCGGATACTAATGCTATAATTAATTCCGCATGAAGATCAGGCTTTTCCATAAACTTGTCGCCGTCATGCTGGCGGTGTCGCTGGTACCCATTGCGCTTCTCGGCTATAGACTGATAAGCATCGGTCAGCTGGGTGTAAAAACCGCCATCCTCGAACTCCACCTGAATATGGCGGAACGGGTTGCCGGAGACTTCCGGGGGTATGTGGATCGCGTTGACGCCAAGATGCGTTTTGTTATGGATGCCATGCTGAAGATGGATTGGGAGACCAAGCAATCCCTGCTGTCCTCGCTTCTGGATACCAATGATGAATTTCGGGAAGTTTCGGTGCTGTCCGGAGAAGGACGAGAGTTGGTAAAGGTTCTGGGGCCGTCGCTGAAGGGAGGGCGGGAACTTCGGTCTTACGCCAAGGACGCCTATTACCGTTCCACGCTGGCTTCAAAGAAAAGAACACTGCGCTTTGAAAGATCCTCAGGTTCCGCCGAGATGGTCTTTTTTTACCCTTTCCAAAACGGCCTGCTGCTCAGGGTTTCCGTCACTCTTGATAAATTCGCGGCCATTCGCGAGCTGAAAAAAATAGGCCTTACCGGTTTTCCGGTTGTTATAGATGCGGAGGGGCGCCCCATAGCTTTCCCCTCCGATGTGGCGGAGGCCGAGCTTGCCGGTATAAAAGACTGGCCCATTTCCAAAACGGCGCTTAGCGCTCTGGCTTCCGGTTCTTCGGAATATGAGGATGAGCGGGGACGGTTCCAAATCGGCGCCTACGCGCCTATCGCGGAACTGGGCGGCGCGGTAATAGTGAAGCAGTCGCGGGAGGAAGCTTTCCGCTACGCGCTTTTTATGGAGCGGCAGGCGGTTTACGCTATCCTTGTTTTTGTGCTGGTTGTGCTGGTGGCCGCTTTTCTGCTGTCCCGGCAGATGACCGGGCCTATACTCGATCTTACCCGCGTGGCTGAAAAAGTGGCGGAGGGGGACTTCTCTAAGACGGTAGCCATTAACAGCAGGGACGAGCTTAAAGACTTGGGCGAAACGTTCAATAAAATGGTGCGCCAGCTTAAAGCATATTCCGATATGCAGGTGGACCGCATTATCCGCGAACAGAAAAATACCGAAGCTATACTGTTTTCCACCGAAGACGGCATTGTTATGATAGATGACGCCGCCATCGTACAGCTTGCCAACCGCAAGGCCCGTTCGCTTATGGGGGTGGGGCAGGATTCGGTTATAGAGGGGCGGCAGCTGTTGGATATTATCGGCGACGCAAATGTCAGGGAAGCGGTCTCCGAGGTGCTGAACAGCCGCAGGGAAAATTTCGTCAAAGAGATAGAGATCTCCCTGGAACATTCGCGCCGGTTCTTTAAATGCTTCTCCGCGCCGATCGTGGCGCCGGGAAAAGGGGCGCGTCTGGGCAAGTTGCTGGCTTTCTATGACATTACGCTGGATAAAGAATTGGAACGTATAAAGGAGGAATTTCTTCATTCCATAACCCATGACTTGCGTAATCCCATGGGCGCCGTGAAGGGTTTTGTTGAGTTTATGCTTAAGGAAATCCCCGGGCCCGTCAATGAGGCCCAGCGCAGAATGCTGATCTCCATAGACCGCGCCTCTTTCAGGCTGCTGGGCATGATAAATAATATCCTCGATATCGCCAAAATGGAGGCCGGCAAGATGGAGCTCAAACTGGCTCCCATCAATGTTTTTGAAACCGCCAAAAGAATAATTGAATTGATGGAGTCCCTGGGGCAGCGGAAAAAAATAAAGTTCCTGCTTGACGCCCCCGGCCCTATAACCGTGGAAGCCGACGGATTGATGCTGGAGCGCATGTTCACCAATCTGATCGGTAACGCCGTGAAGTTCGCGCCTGAAAATGGGATCATTACGGTCCACCTGGAGGAGGACGGCGAAAAGCTTACCGTATATGTGGGTGATAACGGGGACGGAGTTCCTCTGGAGTATCTGGATAAAATATTTGAGAAATTCGAGCAGGTTAAGGGTCAGAAGGCCGGAGGTACCGGGCTTGGTCTCACCATCTGCAAGCATATCGCCTCCGCGCATCTCGGCAAAATATGGGTGGAATCTGAGATAGGGAAGGGGGCTAAATTCATCTTTACGGTACCGAAAGGCCTGGTTAAGGACGAGGACGGACGGGTGCGGGTGGCCGCATGAGGATTCCGTCAATCGCGTCTTTTTTAAGCTTCCTTCTGGTGCTTTCCGCGCAAGGCGCGGCGGACTTTCAAAACGTGGTAGTCAAACCCGGCGATACCCTTTGGAGTATTGCCAGTGTCTATCTTAAAGACCCGAAAAGGTGGAATGAACTTCTTAAATACAACCGGCTTCCCTCTTCCGATCCGTCAATAGCCTTGCCGGGGATGGTCCTCAAAGTCCCGGTGGTCCTGATTAAAGAGCAGTATCGTGCCGCAAAGCTGATCTACTACGTGAACAAGGTCCTCTTGCGCAAAAGCGGCGCCGCGGATTGGAACAAGGTCGCCATGAGCATGGAACTTTATAAGAGTGACACGCTGCGGACCGATGCCGATGCGCGCGCCGATATTAAATTTCACACCGGCGAAATTCTGAACCTGTATCCTAATTCCATGGCGGTGCTGCGGCCGCCGGATACAAAAGCGGATGTGAAGCTTGTTGCCGGAGAGATGCGTGGAGTGCGTTCGCGTGTGATTACGGCTTCCGCCCGGATAACGCCTAAAACCGGGGATACCGAATTCGGCGCAAAAATAAAGCAGGATATGACTACGCTGGTTCAGGTTTATAAGGGTCTTGTCAATGTGGAGGCGCAGGGTAAAGTAGTGGAAGTTCATGAGGGATTCGCCTCCGAAGTTAAGCTGGATATGCCGCCCTCGGAACCGATAAAATTGCCGCCTCTGCCTGAATTCGAGAATGGGGAGCAGGCCCGGCTGGCTAAAACCGGAACCCCCCAGCTTAAAATGGACGGTAATAAATTTTCACTTAATATGGCTAATGTCCCCAAGGGGCGGGCGGCGCAGGTCGAACGCCTATCAAATCCGAAAGTTGACATAAAGAATCTGCCCGAAGCCGGTGATTCCAATTCCAAGGAGCTAAACCCTGGAGAGATATCCAGGCTGATCAGTGTGGCCAACCCCATCCAGGCGTACCATCTGCAGATCGCGCGGGACCAGAATTTTGCCAATATGACCCTTAATCGCAATTATGACGCTTTTGACGAAATAGATCTTACCGAACTTATGCCTCCCGGCAACTACTGGATGAGGGTTTCCTATGTAGATCTTCTGGGTTTCGAAGGAAAGTTCAATCTTCCCCGACAGATCACGGTTTTAAAAAAGCGCTGAATAAAAAGTCTTATGCCGGGCAGATTCCTGACACATCCCGCGTTTTTTTGGCGAAACGCGAATACGCGCATCCTTCTGGAAAATGTGTTCGATTTTTATTGCGCAGCACGGGCACGCGGCACAAGCGGCACGGCACACGCGCGGCACGCTATTGACAAGTCAAGAGGTGTCTGCTATAATCAAAATGAGCGGGCGATAATTTGGGAGGGAGGCAGGTTGGATCCTCGGCGTGGATTGTGTGGCGCTGTGCTCGCGTGGAGTGCGGAGAGGGCACGAAAAGGAAGCGGCGTTGGCGCGATCTTTTCGTGTCCTCTCCATTTATATTACGCTCCTGAAAAATTTAAGCGGTCTCCCGTAAGCCGTATGCCTGGCGCGCAAATTTTTAAGAAACGCTTTATAAGCGGGCGGCTTCCGGCATATGGACAATTCTACTGCTGTTTACCCCGGCCTGAATTAAATTATAATCTTATCTGGAATGTATAAAACGCAGCGCCTCTATGTGATACTGGTTTTCGGATCCTTTTTGTTACGCGGGGATGCGTTCGCCTCTTCCGGCGCCGCGCCGGCCACGGTCTGGGACCGCATTATGGAAGAGCAGAGCCTGATGAACCTGAGCAAGGGGAAAGAGCTCATGGAGGCCGAACAGTACCCGGAGGCCGCCAATGAGTTCCTTAAGGCCATAGCCAGAACGCCGAACGAACCATACGCGCGTATCCTTTACGGGTCAAGCCTTTACTGGCTGGGAGAGCCCGATAAAGCCATGGCGGAGTTTACCACCGCGGTCGGGCTTGATCCCCGTAATCCGGTCCCATACCAGCTTATGGGTATAGTCCATGCCTGGAAGGGCGAGTTCCCCACTGCGCTTGAAAAGTTTCTCAAGGCCATGGAATTGGCTCCGGAGCGGGCGGACGTCAGGATGAATATAGGCTCCATTTATCACGCTCTGGGAGATCTGGATAAGGCGCTGGACTATTTTAGGCAGGCGGCCAGGCTTGAACCTAAGAACCCGCTTTATCTCTATCAGCTCGGTCTCCTTTATTCAAGACTGGGCCGCGGTCCGGAGGGGAAAACCGCTTTCAGAAGCGCTCTCGCTGTTTTTAGCGATTATGAGGATGCCATGCTTGAGCTGGCCGTACTGGAGGAAAAGGACGGGAACATTAAAGACGCGCTACGGCTTTACCGCAAGGCCCTGGCAATAAAACCAGGGGATAATGTGGCCCGTTTCCGGCTTGGCTGCCTGTTATATAAGACGGGCGATGACAAACGGCTTAACGGCCTTCTCGAAGACGCTTTTCTCCTTACGCCGTCCAACTCCAAAGGCGGCATTTCCATCAGCTTGGCCTATGCCGGCGGGCCGGACACGGAGGATTCCAATCCCGGCGCGGGCAAACCCGGTTCGCTTGAGAATGTGGTGGCCAGGGTCCCGGCCGAGGAAGATATAAATATAAAAGTTGAATTTATTTCCATACCTAAAACGCAGCTTGTTACGCGGCAGGAGGGGAAGCCGAAAGGCCTTAAATCCGGCCTCGAATCCGAGTTTAAGCGTCCTGAAGTTAACTATTTGAGAAGAGAATACTCTCTGCCGGCCGCGGATATTAAAGGCCGGGGCGCAAGGGCAGCACAGATAGCGGCGGAAATAGACAAAGCGGTAAAGGCCGCCGCAAAGGGAGGCCTGGACACCAGGATGTCCATTAATATAGAAACCAAGAAAGCTTCCCTGGCTCCAGGCGCCGGCGGCGAGGCTCCCAGCGCGGTTTATAAACCGCGCGATGTGGGCAATGATATGGGGTTGTGGGTTATGGGAACGAACTGGCTGGAAAATGTGGAGGACGCGCTGGAAGACCTTCAGGACTTACCGCAGCGGGCGCGGGATGCCAAGTTGGATGTCTTGAAAGGGCTTGGCCGTCTTATCCTGGGGGAGCCGGACGCCGCCCTCTCGGTTCTGGATGGTGCTTCAGCCGACGCGGCCGCGGATCTCGGGCGCTGCGCCGCCTGGGTGGAAAAAGGGTCCCAGGAGAAAGCTTTAGAAGCCTGCCTTGAAGCCCTGAAGAAAGAACCGAAAAATAAGACGGCGCTCGCTAATAAGAAATGGCTTACCACAAAATAATGGATTTTAAAAAAAATCTGGCTTTGCGGGTCGGAGATGAGGCGCTGAAGTGCCGGCTTATCGCCCGCCTGGTCGCAAATTACTCCTATTGGCTGGGAGGTTTTTTTACCCAGGAGATTCGTTCCGGTTCCGCCAGGGAGGGATTTATCCTCAAAACTCCGGGCGGCCGTTCGGAAGTAATGGCTTCTACGGAGATAATGTCTCCGGTTTCCTTCAATAAGTACGGGGTCAGCCTGCCTGCGCTTGACGGACTGGCCGCGGGCAGCCTGGCCGAAGCGCGCAAGGAGGGGAAGATAGCGCTGATGGACGAACTGGGCCCCCTGACGCTTCAATCCGAAAAACTGGCCGCCGCCGCTCTTGAAACGCTCGCATCCGGCACGCCCTGTCTGGCTACCTTCCGTAAAAACGCAAAAAAGTTTGAGGAATCTTTTTTTAAAATGAATAATACACAGGTGATTGATCTGGATGCCGCCGGGCTTTCAGCTGTCCTGGCCCGGTTGGACGGCTGGATGGAATTCTGGATTGAGGGCCTCACAGACCAGAAATCAGGAGACTTTAAATGACAGACGTCTTGGACTTTGGTGTTGACGAAATTAAAAAAGCGCATTTTATAGGCATAGGCGGCATAGGTATGAGTGGTATCGCCCGTCTGCTGCTTAAGACAGGTATCGAGGTCAGCGGTTCCGATCTTAAAGAATCTGAGATAACCCGGGGCCTTAAGGCCGAGGGCGCACGCGTTTTTATAGGGCACAGAGCTTCCAATATTTCCGGCCCCGACGTTGTCGTAATCAGTTCCGCGGTCAAAGCCGGAAACCCGGAACTGGAAGCCGCCGTAAAAAAAGGCGCAAGGATAGTGCCGCGGGCTCTGATGCTCGCGAAGATAGCCTCTTCCAAAAAGACCGTGACTATCAGCGGTTCCCACGGCAAAACCAGCACAACTTCCATGCTCGCTTCGGCGCTTGAAGGCGCAGGCGCGGACGCTACGGTGGTGGTGGGGGGGCTGTTCAAGAATATAGCCTCAAATATCAAAATGGGGGCCGGGGAATATCTGGTGGCCGAGGCGGACGAATCCGACGGGTCTTTTCTTTATTTTGATCCGCTGGTCACCTGCGTTACCAACATAGACTCGGATCACCTGGACTATTATAAGAGCATGTTGAATCTTAAAACCGCCTTCCTGGCCCATATCTCCAAGGTGCCTTTTTACGGCGCCGCCGTGGTTTGCGCGGATGACCCAGGCGTGGCCTCTATCCTTGCGGACGTCAGGACCCCGTTAATCACATACGGCCTCAAGCCGGGCGCGGATTGGACCGCGAAAGGCCTGAATTCCGGCCCCGCCGGCCTTGTTTATGACGCGTATTTTAAGGGCCGGAAAATGGGCAGGGTGTCGCTCATCTCCGGGGGACGGCACAACGCTTTAAATTCCCTGGCCGCGCTGGCCGCAGGGTGCTACCTGGGGTTTGATTTTAAAGAGCTGGCTAAGGGTCTGGCCGGGTTCAGAGGAGTGAAGCGCCGCATGGAGAAACTCGGAGAGTACGCGGGAGTCACCTTTTTGGATGATTACGGGCACCACCCTACCGAGATAAAAGCCACGCTTGAGACCATTCCGGCCATGTATAAAGGCTGCCGGCTTATCGTTCTGTTCCAGCCGCACCGCTATTCAAGGACCAGTATTTTAAGGCGGGAATTTCCGGCCGCTTTCGCCGCGGCCCATATGACCTATGTCATGGATATTTATGCGGCGGGGGAGAAGCCTCTGCCTGGCGTCACCTCGGAACTTATCCTGACCGGACTTAAAAAACGGGGTCTGAAGGCGGAAAAATTCCCCGGCGCTATGGAGATAGCCAAGAACCTGCGGGCCGGGGACTTGCTTGTTACCGTAGGAGCCGGCGATGTCTGGAAGCTGGGAGAAGAAATAAAGCTCAAGCTGGAAATGATAAAGGGGAGGTAGATAGTTGTTGGCAGCTGGCGGATGGGGAAAACAGTATTCATTAAAACCCAAACTCCTCAACCACTAACTACCAGCTACCCTCTGCTATTTATGCCTAAATACAGCCAGGTTTTTTTAAAGGACGTCCGCATGTGCGAACGTATAGCCTCGGTGCTGGAACCGGTAAATTTTGTTTCAGCCGTGGAGATCGGTCCCGGACGCGGAGCGCTGACGGAATTCTTATATCCGCTGTGGGGAGATAAACTTTCCGTTGTGGAAATAGATCCTCTCATGACGAACCGGATAAAGGAGAAGTTTCCGGGACTGCGGGTAAATAATTCCGATTTTCTGGCGCTTAATCCGGAAGCGTATTTTCCGGAGGGACCGGTCGCTTTTATCGGCAATCTGCCGTACGAATGTTCCACCGCCATACTTATGAAGGTCCTGGCTATCAGCCGGTTCGGGGCGGCGGTATTCATGTTCCAGCGGGAAGTGGCCAGGAAGATAACGGCGGGAACCGGGGATTCCGACTACGGTTATTTATCCGTGGCCGTTCAGGCGCAAAGCGAAGCCGTGCTGTTGGCGGATGTGCCTGCCGGCAGTTTTAGTCCTGTTCCGGAAGTGGATTCCTCAGTCCTGGTCTTCAGGCCGATCCCAACTTTTGTGGCCGTGGAACAAAAAGAAATATTTATCGGTTTCGTGAAAAACGCTTTTTCTCACCGCCGTAAGACGCTGGTTAACTCCCTGTCAATGGGGCGGGGCATGGACAAGGCGGAGGCGGAAACTCTTATAAAAACCGCTGGTTTCGATCCCCGGCTGCGCCCGCAGAACCTTTCGGTCAAGGACTATCTCAAGCTCTCCGCCGCTTTCAGCGGGGGAAAGTGATCTTGGCCGGGCCTCCCGTCCCGGCGAGATATGCTTCAAACTCCGGTCTTAAAATTTTCGCAGGAATTTACCGGTAAGTCTCCATAAATTCGTCTGGAATACAATTATCACATTCCCACTTTTCGGCGGTGGTATTCCCTAAAACCCGCATGGCTGTTCAAGCGGGGATATATTAAAATTTAGTACAATTAAAAAATATGAATATCCATGAGAAGCGTTTGAAAGATCTGCGGCAGCTCCTTAAAAAGGAGAAACTGGACGCCATGGTCATAGCCAGGCCCCTTGAGCAGGGGTTCTTTACCGGGTACCATATGGATGGTTACCTTATGCTGGTCTCGCAGACAGATGCCTGGGCATTCATGCCTAAAATGTTTGTAGATCAGTTCAGGTCAAAAGTTGATTTTGTGAACCCTTCCGCGCCGGACAGTATGCTTGAGGCGGTGATCGCCAAGGTGAAGGACAATAAGTTCAGGAAAACAGCTTTTGAGCCGGAGACTGAAAATTATCTCCGGGGCCGGTTCTGGCGCAAGAAAGGGTTTCTGGAGTTCAGGGGTCTTACCGCGGGTCTGCGGGCCGTGAAAGAGGGGGAGGAAATTTCCATATTGCGGAAATCCTGCCATATCGCCGCTAAAGCTTTCAAAATTATCAAGCCCCGGATAAAGTCCGGCCGGACGGAGATCTCCGTTTCCAGGGAGCTGGAAGACATCATGCAGGCTATGGGCGCCAAGGGCCCTTCGTTTAATCTTATAATCGGCTTCGGGCCCGATTCCGCTCTGCCTCACCATGAAACCTCGGACAGGCCGCTTAAAAAGAACGAGGCGGTGCTGTTGGATTTCGGCTGCGTCTATAATGGTTACTGTTCCGACATGACCAGAACCTATTTCCACGGCAAGCCCGGCGCGGAGTTTAAAAAGGTATATGCCATAGTCGACGCGGCCCAGAAAGCCGGGGTTAAAAAAGTGAGGGCCGGAGTTAAAACCGTCGCCGTGGACAAAGCCTGCCGGGACTATATTTCGGACGCGGGGTTCGGCCAATACTTTATTCACGGCACCGGCCACGGAGTGGGGCTTGAAATCCACGAAGCTCCCACACTGAACACGAAGTCCGCGGAGACGCTCAGGGCGGGCATGGCCGTTACGGTGGAACCCGGAATTTATCTCTATGGAAAGTTCGGAGTCCGCATTGAGGATTCGGTGCTGGTGAAAAGCGGGGGATGTGAAATACTGACGAAGTAGACATCAGGCGGCAGGGCGAGATTTCCTGCAGCCAAAGGAGAGGAACATGGAAATACTTGTTGTGATACTTCTTGCGGTAGTCGCGTGGGTGGTTGTGATCTTTAACAGTCTGGTCAGGCTGCGCAATCAGGTCTCTAATGCCTATAAACAGATAGACGTTCAATTGAAAAGGCGTTATGACCTCATCCCCAACCTGGTCAACTCCGTCAAGGGCGAGATGAAATTTGAACAGGCCACCTTTGAAAAAGTTATCCAGGCCCGCGCCGCGGCGATGAACGCCGGCACCGCGGGCAATATGAACGAGATCCTGGCCAAAGAAGGAGTTCTGACCCAGGCCCTGGGTAAACTTATAGCTTTAACCGAAAATTATCCCAATCTTAAGGCTAACGAATCGGTAAAAACTCTCATGGAAGAGCTGACCCACACGGAAAATCAGATCGGTTTTTCCAGGCAGTTGTATAATGATATCGTTACCAGATTCAATAGCGAGCAGCAGGTTTTCCCCAATAATGTCTTCGCCTCTATGATGGGTTTTACGGCTGCCGTGCTGTTCGAACTGCCTGTGGACGCTAAGGACCGGGAAGCGCCGAAAGTGGAATTAACGGTTTAAACCGCCTTATAAGCTATCGGTCGGACGGTTGAAATGAACATCTACGAGCAACAAGCCAGGAATCGGCGCATGACTTGGGCGGTTATGTTCGTTTTTGTGGTGTTTTTTCTTGTGATCGGTCTGGGTTTTGATTTTTTCTATTTAAATTTTAATCCGGCAAAGACCCCCCGGTACAATTGGAACTCCGCCGGCTATTATGAGGCCGCCGTAACCTCCCAGCCGGTGCCGTATGGCACCATCGTTGCGTTGGTGATCGGCTTGGGTATGGTGGCGAACAGCATGGTGAACGGGGCAGGTATGGTGCTGCGTTCCACCATGGCCCGCCGCGCCGTTTCCACGGATGAAAAAGAGCGCCGGTTCCTGAACGTAGTGGAGGAAATGGCCACCGCCGCCGGTATGCCGCCGCCCACGGCCTATGTATTGCCGGACCCGGACCTCAATGCTTTCGTGACGGGGATAAACCCGCAAAATTCGGTCATAGCCGTTACGGAAGGACTTTTGAGTTCTCTTAACCGGGAAGAACTTCAGGCCGTGGTCGCTCATGAGATGAGCCATATAAAAAATTACGATATGCGCCTCATGACCGTGGCGGCGGCTCTTATGGGCGCCATTGCGCTATTAAGCGATCTGGCGGGCCGGTCCATGCGCCCGCGCTACGGCGGTTCGTCATCCGGCGGCTCTTCTTCCAGGTCTTCTTCCGGGGGACGCAGGGGTGGGGGCATCGCGGCTATTATTATGTTCGTCGTATGGATAGCGCTTGTTATGTTAGCGCCGCTTATCTCGCGTCTGCTGGCCATGGCCATTTCGCGCGAGAGGGAATATCTGGCCGATGCCTCAGGCGCCGAGTTGACGCGCAACCCGCTGGCGCTCATTTCGGCCCTTGAGAAGATACGCAATGCCGTGATGCCGACTTACGCCATAAACAATGGCGTTGCGCATATGTGTATCACGGATCCGCGGGGCAGCCTGATAGAGGAAAAGCTGGGCCTCGCGGCCGACCTTTTCGCCACGCACCCGCCCATGGAAAAAAGGATACTGGCTTTGAAGGTTATGGCGTACCAGGCTGGGAATTGATAGGTCAAAAACGAACCGGCCTTCCTTTAAGCCGAATACCCGAAATCCGACGCCTGTTTCCCGGTGATTATAAAGGAGAATAACATGATAACATCTACGCAATTCAAAGAAGGGTCGATATTTGTCAACGAAAACGGCCAGATCGTGGAAGTCCTGACCTACCAGCACCATCGCAAATCCCAGGCCCGGGCCATAGTCAGGGTGAAGCTCCAGAATCTGGATACCGGGGCCATCATCGAAACCACCTATCGTCCTGAAGACAAGTTCAAGGAGATCATGGTCGAAAAGCATCCCAAGACCTACATGTACAACGACGGCAACCTGGCCTATTTCATGGATAACGCCAATTTCGACCAGGTCGGTCTGCCTATAGCCAAGATCGGGCCCCTTATGCAATTTCTGACGGAAAACATGGAAGTGGAGGGCCTTTATCTTAACGACAAGTTCTTTAACATCGCCCTTCCGGCCAATATCGTGATGACCATAACCGAGACCGTTCAGGGAGTCAAAGGCGATACCGTCTCCAACGTCATGAAGCCGGCCAAGGTCAACACCGGCCTGGAGATCAAGGTCCCGCTATTCATCAATGAAGGCGACAAGGTTCGCGTGGACACCCGCACCTTCGAATACGTGGAAAGGGTCACCGAACCGAAAAAGTAGCCGGGAAGTTGTGATTCCCCGGTTTTTTAACTCAAAAGATAAAACTTGGATTTTCCCGTAAAGTTTTGGAAAGGAAATATAAATGATCAAGGCCGTAATCTTCGATATCGACAACACGCTGATGGATTTCATGCGTATGAAGCGCGCTTCCGTGGACGCGGCCGTGGACGCCATGCTGGACGCCGGCCTGCCCATGAAGAAAGAGAAGATGTATGAATCCATCTTCGAGACCTACTGGAAGGAAGGTATCGAGGATCAGAATATCCTGGATAAAGTGCTGGTGAAAGAGTTCGGACAGGTGGAATACAGGATCCTGGCCGCAGGCATTATCGGTTACAAGCGGGCCAAAGAAGGTCATATGACGCTTTATCCGCGCGTCAAGCTCACCCTTACCGAATTGATGAAAAGCGGGGTGAAGATGGGAGTGGTTTCCGATGCGCCGCGCCTTTCCGTCTGGCTGCGCATCGTCGGCCTGGGGCTGCATCATTACTTCGAGCATGTCGTAACTTTTGAGGATACCGGAGAAAGAAAACCTTCTCCGAAACCCTTTAAAAAGATCCTTGGCCTGCTCGCGGTGGAGCCGGCTGAAGCCGTAATGGTCGGCGACTGGGCGGAGAGGGATATAAAAGGCGCCAAGGCCCTTGGCATCCGCACCGCCTGGGCCAAATACGGCAACGAGTTCGATACCAAAGTGTCCGGCGCGGATTACGAACTGGACGATATCTACGACATAGTTAAAATCATCAGGAGGGTGAATGAAAAAGCTTGATCTTGCGGGGCTGGTTCTGGCCGTTATTCTGCTGCCGGTTATGAATGCCGCGGCGCTAGAAATAATCTCCGCCTTTCCGGCCGGGACGGAGAGCGGGAAGAAAGCGGATTTTGTCTTTTCCGGTTCGGTTACCGTGAAGGGTATCGCTTTTGAAAAAGGCGGGATCGTCATGCCCGTGACCGAGAATAAGGGCAGGACATACATGGACATCAAACTCTTGTCCAAAACTCTTTACGCCAAGCTGGAGTCGTGTTTCTCAAAGGACAAGTGCGCAGCCGGCGGCCCGGCTCTTATGCCTAAACTTTCGGTTTCCGAAGTCAGGAAACTTAAGTCCCCAAAGCGCGTGGCTAACGTTTCACTGGCTTTTGACGGGGACCTGGTAGTCACTTTCGGCGTTATCAAAAAGGCGTCCGGCGAGATCTGGGCTGCTTATCCGGATAATTTCGAGGTGCAAAACGACGAGCTTAAGGGGTTGATAGAAAAGGAAGTCGCCGAAGGCTTTAAGAATGCGCCTCCGGAGAGTAAGAAAAAAAGTTCCGGTCCAGTTCCGCATAAAACTTCCAAATAACTTTTTCGCCCTTGGCCGCCTGATACCGTCTTTTTGTTTAAAACTGGTAATCCGCTCCGCGCGGTTGCTAAGAGCGGGGGGCGAGATAAAGGGATAAATGGAAATCCGAAAACAATTTGCCATACTTTCCTTGTTCTCATTCTGTTTGTTTTGCGCGCATTCCGCTAATGCCTTGAAAGTGGAGCGCCTGCCTATTCCCGGGCCGGCATCCGTTTCCGCCGCGGCGGAGCCGGCAAGACCGGGCCGGGAGGTTGCCAGCGGCCGGGCTTTCGTTGAATTTGGAGCCGGGATTTCTTCTGTGGCCGCGGCCGGCGCTGTTTCCGCCGCCGGATTCGAACTGGTGGATGGCGTCTATCCCGGAGGCTGGAATCTTGTGCTTTTGCCGCATGGCATGAGCGTTTCGTCCGCCCTGGCAGTTTTGAAGTCGTTGCCCGGGGTCGCGGCGGTGGAACCCTCCGGGGTTTACCGTGTCAAAAGGAAACCCAACGACCCCGCTTTAGTCCTGCAATACTCCTTGCGAAGGGCCGATGCCTTCAGAGCGTGGGACTATGAGACGGGCGCGTCCAGCCGGGTTACCGTAGCGGTTATGGATACCGGTATAGACGGTTCGCACCCGGAATTGGTTTCCAAGCTGGCTCCAGGGAGCCGGTTTTTCGCCCACTCCGGCCTGCAACCACGCGACCCGCGTGGCTGGTGTGGCGGCTGCCGCTTCTGATAATAACTATGGCATAGCCGGGATCTCCTGGGAGGCCCGCCTTCTCTCCCTGAAAATATTCAACGACGCGGATTGCAACTCCGACTGTTCGGATGCGGCCGCCGCCGCTGCCTGCAGCACCGACGATGTGGCCATTATAAAAGCTATAAATTATGCCGTCGGCCTGAATAATTCCGCGGCTACGGGCAGGATAATACTGAATATGAGCATTGGAGAGGGGGTAGGCTGCTCCGTCCCGTTGCAGGCCGCGCTTACTCCGGCCGCCACGGCGGGGCTGGTCCTTGTCGCCGCCGCCGGTAACAGTCCTGTCGGCGGTATAGACTCTCCGGCCAATTGTCTGGGAGTGATGCCGGTGGGGGCCACGGATATCAATGACAATATCGCTTCCTTCTCCGCGAGAGGGGCGGAGATGTCCAGCCGCGGAGTTGTGGCTCCGGGTGTGGGGATATATACTACCGACTTGCGCGGAAGTTTCGCTTACGGAGACGGCACTTCTTTCGCTTCGCCCTTCGCGTCCGGGCTTGCGGCTCTGGTTCTTTCCGCAAACCCCGCGTTGACCGGCGTTCAGGCGGCTGATATCATAAGAAACTCGACAGATAATCTGGGTGCCCGTGAAACATACGGTTTCGGCAGGGTTAACGCTTATAAAGCCGTTCTGCTGGCGCTGGGCAAGTTGTCTTTGTATTCCACGTCTCCGGAGATGGCAAAGGCCTACGCTTATCCCAATCCTTACAAGCCTTCCGCCGGCAGGCCGCTTGCTTTCTCCATGCCGGACGCGGTTTTCGGTTCGGGTCTGGAGATCGGCATCTATACTTCCGAAGGGGAAAAAGTTAAGAAGGTTTCAGAGCCGAATTGGGACGGGAAAAACGAGGCCGGGTATGATGTGGCCAGCGGCGTCTATCTTTTTTTCATGAAAACGGACAGCGGCTCCGCCGTGGGTAAATTCGCGGTATTACGGTGATCTTGTGATAGTTTTTAATAAAACCAGGAACGTAATCATTGCCTCCGCTGTTTTAAAAGCGGATACTTTTATGGACAGGCTGTGCGGGCTTATCCCGCGCAAAGCGCTGGGGCCGGAGGAAGGGCTTTGGCTTGACCCTTGTGCCATGATCCATACCTGCTTCATGAGCTTTCCCATAGACGCCGTTTTTTTGGATACGGGTCTTAAAGTTGTCAGAGTCTGCGCGGCCTTGAAGCCCTGGCGGTTTTCTCCCTGGCTCTATGAGGCAAAAAGCGTACTGGAACTTGCCCCCGGCAGGGCCGCCGGTTTCCTGGCGGAAGGCGATATTCTTGAGTTTCGATGATTTTTAGGTTTGTAAATGACAACCAATAAATTTATAATAATAGATTAACTATGCCGCCATCAAAAGGTTTACAGAGAAGCAAGAATATCCGGGAAATCCTGGTAGCGGCCGGCCTTGTCCCAGAGGCTAAGGTTAAGGAAGCGGAGGAACTCGCCAAAAAAGAGAACAAGCCCCTGCAGCAGGTGCTGACGGACCTTAAACTCATAGACGAGCTCAGGCTTCTGAAAGTCCTGGCCGACGAATGGGGGTTCAAAGCGGTGGACCTCTCCAAGATGGAAGTGCCCAGGGAAACGGTCCAGAGTCTTCCGGAGACTATAGCCATGCGGCAGTCCTGCGTGCCGTTCGCGCTTAAAGACAATGTTATGTTCCTGGCGATGGCCGATCCCCGCGATTTTCTGGTGCTTGAGGATATAGGATTGAGGACCGGCCTTGAGGTTAAGGCGTATTTGGCCCTGCCGCAGGGAATAAATAAGGTTCTGGACAGCGTGTACGGCAAGGCCGATGCAGCGCAGGTGGATAAACTGGTGGAATCCGTCACACAGGCCGCGCCCAAAGCCGCAGGCGAAGAAGAGTCTTTTTCCCTGGCGGACGAGGCTGAAAAAAAAGATATCAGCGACGTGGATGCCAACGCCCCGGAAGTGGAGCGTCTGGTCAATGCCATAATTCTGGGCGCTCTGAACATTAAGGCCTCCGACATCCATATAGAGCCTTTTGAGGACCCAAACGGTAAAAATTCAAAAGTGTTGATCCGATACCGGGTGGACGGCATGCTGCGGGTCGCCTCTTTTTCCGTGCCGTGGGCTTATCGGCAGGCGATCAACGCCAAGATAAAGATTCTCAGCAATTCCATGAATATTACCGAGCGCCGCATTCCTCAGAGCGGACGTATACAGATAATCGCCAAGGGCAATCCCATAGAATTCCGCGTGGAGATAGTTCCGACCGTGTACGGAGAATCCTGCGTTATGCGTATTCTCGACCGGGCCTCGGTGCGCGTGGATATAAAGGTCATGGGCTTTTTGCCCGATACGGAAGCCGCGCTTCTCAAACAGTTCCAGGGCATCGGCGGCAAAAAGAATTTCGGCCTGATGCTGGTCTGCGGTCCCACGGGTTCCGGTAAATCCACCACGCTTTACGGCTGCCTTAACTATGTCAACCGCCCCGATATAAAGATACTCACCGCCGAGAACCCCGTGGAATACAATATCGACGGTATAGTGCAGGTTCCCGTCAACCCCGACATTAAGCTGGGCGGGGATAAAAAGTTCGATTTCGCCACCGCGCTGCGCTCGTTTATGCGTCTGGACCCCGATGTTATCATGGTCGGCGAGATCCGCGACGAGGAAACGGCCCATATCGCCCTTGAAGCCGCCATGACCGGCCATCTTGTTTTTTCCACAATCCATACCAACGACGCCCCTTCGGCGCTTGAGCGTCTGACCCAGATGGGAATCCCCCGTTTTGTGGTGGCCAACACCATGAAGGCCGTATTGGCTCAGCGTCTGGCCAGGCGGCTCTGCCCCGACTGCAAGCAGGAAGTGGAGATCTCCCCGGAGGAAAGGGCTGTTTTTGAAGCCAACAATGTGAAGATCCCGGCGGGCGCCAAAATTTTCAAGGCCGTGGGGTGCGAGAAATGCAAGACCACCGGCTATAAGGGCCGTTGCGGTATGCATGAGCTTCTGATCCTCAACGAGGAGATACGCTCGCAGCTTTTGACCGATCCTTCCGCCATTCCCGTTAAAAATATTGCCATGAGAAACGGCATGCGGACCATCGGCATGGATGGCCTTGAAAAGGTGCTTTTGGGGCTTACCACGGTGAAAGAAGTCCTTGGCGGTTCGGGTTAAAAACATGAGGCGGCCCATGATGAAAAAAATTTTATTCGGATTTGGAGTCGCGGCGCTTACCCTGCAGGCGGCTTATGCCGGTTCGGGCAGGTACGGGGATTTTCAGCAGGCTTCGGTTTCAGACCTCAGGCCTTTCGCCCGGGATCTGGGCGGACTTCTGGGCAGCGGGACCAATCAGACCGCGCGTGTGCTGGGATTCGGCGGTTTTGACGTCAGCGGCAGGACGGTGGTGCAATTCGAGCCGGAAAGCGGGGACGGTATTCTGGCAAAAAATAAGCCTTTCGGTTTAGGCTGGGTTCAGGCGGAAATAGGTATGCCTTTCCGGATAGACGGATTTATCAGGGCTGGTTCCTTCGCCAATCTGGCGCTTTCGGGGGGAGGGCTCAAATACGGCCTTACCCAACCGCAGAAAAAAATACAGGCGATGGTTGTAGCCGTCGGAAATATGGCCGCGCATAAATTTTTTTATGCCACCCATTTCGCGGCTAGTCTGGTCTTTTCCGTAAACACTCCGGTCGTCGCCCCATATTTCGGCGCGGGCATGGATAATACCACTCTTACGGTGCAGAATAATCTTAATGATCCTACTTTGGTGGGGAAGCGTATTTCCGTGTTTGAGCCCAGATATATGGCCGGTTTCAGGGCGACGTTTATGAGCTATGGTTTTATATCGTGCGGGTATACTTATACGCACGGGCGGAGCCTTGTGAACGCGGGACTTGGTCTGCGGATCTGAGTCTGTTTTTCGGCCGGGGGTTCCGCGTGCGTGAAAGTCTTTCAGCCGAATCCCGTGGTCAGCCTTTAAATTTTTCCTTAAAATCCCTGCGCAACTCCCTGTCCAGTTCTTTTTTCTTTTTTGCCTCGTGCTTGTCGGGGGCTTTTTTACCTCTGGCCAGCGCCAGGAGAACCTTCGCCCAGCCGTTTTTGAAATAGACTTCAAGAGGCACTATCGCCGTGCCTTTTGTCGCGATGGAATTGGTCAGTTTTTTTATTTCCTTTTTGTTCAGAAGGAGCTTTCTGGTCCTGACCGGGTCCAGTTCTTTCATGGTGTTGAAGGCGTACGGCGGGATGTGCATGCCGTAAAGATAGAGGCCGTCTTTCTCGGCTCTCGCGAAGCTCTGTGCGATCTGCGCCTGCTTCATGCGCAGCGATTTGACCTCCGGGCCCTCCAGCACCAGCCCGGCTTCCAAAGTTTCGAGTATCTCGTAATCATGCCTGGCCTTGCGGTTGGTGGCCACGGTCTCAAGCTCGGGATGTTTCTTTTTCATTGTAAATGCGTCTTAAATTTTCTAGACTACCAGTACGAAGCGGTATCTGGTTCCTGATATTGGGATAGGTGTATTCTACTAGTTACACGCTCTTGATTGCCAGAGACTTTTTGAATGGGCGGGTGGCGGAACTGGCAGACGCGCACGGCTCAGGACCGTGTGGCCGAAAGGCCTTATGGGTTCAAGTCCCTTCTCGCCCACCAATTTTCGCGCAATAGCCTGCCGTGGTTCCCCTTCGAGGGAAAAGCGGCGGGCTTTTGTTTCTTTTATATCTTCTGATAAATAAAATACTGGTTTTGCCGGATATTATAGATAATGAATGAATAATGACCCAGAAAATCCGGTAATTTTAACTGGTCGTAGCAGAAGGCCGCAAATGGATTCACCAAAATGGTGAAAAAGCAGGCACAAATAACAGGATAGTTGGAAATCGGCAAAGCTGGATATTTTTACCGCA
>Ga0208953_1000785_pt1 | contig 23525 bp, 28 predicted proteins | sample RifOxyB2_FD_184033 | JGI IMG/M metagenome (GOLD analysis project Ga0208953, IMG submission 184033) | Groundwater microbial communities from Rifle, Colorado - Rifle Oxygen_injection B2 (SPAdes) | ecosystem: Environmental > Aquatic > Deep subsurface > Groundwater | place: USA: Rifle, Colorado...
TTAGAATTTTTTTTCTATGTCAACTCCAAATAAAACAGACAAAACAACACAGGGCCTTCGGCTTGTTTCGTATTGTCCTGTCTGTGAGATCCGATCAAAATCCATGCATGCACGTACACTTGCCGCGCAAGGAGAGACAAAACTCATGCACATCCAGTGTCACAAATGTCAGAATGCGTTTTTGACCTTTGTTCTTGTGAGTCAGGTTGGGGCAAGTTCTGTAGGAGTTCTCACGGATCTTGGCTATGAAGACGTTGTCCGTTTTCGGTCCAATCAAAACGTGAGTGTGAATGATGTCATCAATATTCACGAACAACTCGCACAAGGGCTTTTTCAGGTGCCTTTTGAAAGAAACAAAAAAACGAGCGTGAAGGCACCCATAAAACGAACAACAAAAAAACGCGGAAAATAAATTACGCCGCTCGCGAGCGACATAATAAAAATCCCCACGGAAACATAATCCAGAGGGGATTTTTGTTTGCGTGGGGGAAAGGAGGGTTACTTAAAGATAAATGTTGCTTTTTCTGCAAGACAACATGAATCGAGCTGTGTGTCGACCAGTTGTCGATTGTTCGGGGCTTGGGCTGCATCACAGATATAATGCTTGCCGTCGCCATTTTCCGCGTGCGTAAATGTCTTTCCTTGATTGTTCTCGAAGTGGCCGTGAATCACCAGTCTGCTGTTGATGACCAGAGCCAACTTCTTTTCAGGATCAGGACAACTATATCCTTTGTGGATCGCGTCTCGCCGATACACAACGGAAGGTGCATCGGGTGTGGTGTCAGAAGCTGACGGTGGTGGAGGGATGGATTTGACCTGCTTATTGTTCGCAACCGACGAGCAACCGAAGCAGATGGCAGCGATCAGAACAAGAAAAATGGAACGAATCACTGGAACCTCCGACTGTCATAGGGTGCGGTGTTTGGTCGAGACTTTCTCGACGCGCGTTGTATCTACACTTCAAATCAGCAAGCGTTCTATGCCGTTTCTTCCACGCCCTGTTCTACAAGCCATGCACGAATTTTTTCTGCATCTTCTACAGAATAAGATCCTCCGATCGATCCTTTATTGAACCATAAGTTCTGGATTGGGACGCATTTATTGGCTACCTGCCACTGCATAAACAATAAAGCAATTCCATTGTCCTCTAGAGGCGTACCTGCCGCCTTAAGGATTTCGATATAGACAAGAGGTTGTGTGCGAAACCTAACCGTTGGTTTTTCTGACATGGTTGTCCTTTTGTTAGGCACAGTATTCATAAAGACCGTCTTTATAAGTACTGTGTCGTTCACTCCAAATTCGTGTGTGTTCTGTGTATTTTTCAGGGAAAAACTCACAGAACACACACGAATTCGACGGGCAAGAATACAATTTTTTAGCGATTTTGTCAATGAATGGCCATGTCCGTTGACTTTTTTTGGAGGTTTCGGCACAATACGGCCATATTTCTGAAAAGGCTTGAGAGGCAAGAGAGGCTAGAAAGGCTTGAGATGCCGAACAGTTCGGAATCTTTCAAAGCCTCTCCGGCCTCTCAGGCATCTCCCGCCTCTCTAACCTTTCCCTATTTATGTCCACATTTACCCTCGCCGCTGATATCCGAACCCTTGTTGGTCGTAAAACAAGCAAGCTTCGTGAAGAAGGAAAAGTCCCAGCTGTTGTTTATGGTTCTGGAACAGAGCCAAAAATGATCACCGTTGATCGTAACCAATTTGTAAAAACTTATAAGGACGCTGGTGAAAGCACAATCGTTGAGCTCGCTGTAAACGGCGGAAGTCCACTTCACGTGCTTATCCAAGACTTTCAATTGGACGCACTTCGTGATGAAGTTACGCACATCGATTTCCGTTCTGTTGATATGACAAAGGAAATTGAAGCAGAAGTGGAACTTGAATTCGTTGGTGAATCTATGGCGGTCAAAGCACTTGGTGGAACTTTTGTTCCTTCTAAGGATTCTGTACTCGTGAAGTGTTTGCCTTCAAAACTCGTTCGTAAACTCACTATCGACATTTCTATTCTCAAGTCGTTTGATGATGTGATCCGTATCTCAGACATCGCCATTCCAGAAGGAATGACGATTGAAGACGATGCAAACACCACACTCGCAGCGGTACAAGCTCCACGTTCCGAAGAAGAAATGGCTGACCTGGACAAAGTACTTGAACTTGATGTCACAGCAGTAGAAGTTGAAAAGAAAGCAAAGGAAGATGCAGATGCTGCAGCGGCAGAAGAAAAAAAATAATTCTAACATGTAAAGGGGGAGAACATGTTTCAAAAAATAATACACAAGCGCGATCACACACGTGCAAGCCAGAAACAATTCTGGCTTCGTGTCGGTGTAGGAATTGCGCTTGTGTTTTTGATTGCGCTTACGAGTTGGTTTACTTTTGGACGGCAAAAAGGTTCGTCCGGAACATCATCTTCCGCACCCGTTTCTGCGGGTTCTGAATTTCAAGATCCTCTTACGGGTGTGCGAGTTGATCAAATTCATGCAAATCAACAAGTATACGGCGTGATGATCGATGAAAATAGAGATGCACGCCCACAAAGCGGAATCGATCAAGCGTTTTTGGTGATTGAAGCTCCTGTTGAGGCGGGGATTCCACGATTACTCGCGTTTTTTTCTGAAGATCAATCTGTAGATAAAATTGGACCCGTTCGATCCGCAAGACCGTATTTTATTGATTGGGCCCTTGAGTTTGATGCGCTTTACACACATGTTGGCGGATCTAATGAGGCGCTTGAAAAGATTAAAAATGGTGCCACGTTTGATTTAAATGAATTTTGGAATGGTCCTCAATTTTGGCGAGCAACAGATCGTTACGCGCCACACAATACGTATACTTCTACGGAATTACTTCACGCATACGTAGAAAAGAAACAAACATCTGGTCGCACAACGCGTCCGCTGTACGGAGTGTGGAAGTTTAAAACGGTTGCCTCTGAATCTGTTTTTCCACAACGTCTCTCTGTTCGTTACGTTGTACCGGATTATGTTTTTTCCTGGGTATATAGCGTTGCAGACAAGGTGTACGTTCGCATGGAAGAAGATCAACCGATTAAAACAAAAGAAGGCAATGAAATTCATGCGGATAATATTGCGATCGTGATCACAGATGTAGAAGTGATTGATGCGATTGGTCGAAGATCGATTCGTACAACGGGAGAAGGGGATGCCTACGTCTTCCAGGACGGAAAAAAAATACAAGCCGTTTGGAAAAAACCAGCCGCATCGGAACGCCTTCGGTTTTTTACGAAGGAAGGAAATGAGATTGAGATGAATCCAGGAAAAACTTGGATCGAAGTGATCGAAGATGATTCGCAGCTTATCGTTCAGCCATAAATAAAACCGCTCCCCGAAGCTTTAGCGAAAGGGTGCGGTTTTAAATTTCTGCAAGAACGATACGATCATTTTTTTGAAGATCTTTTTCAATGCGTACCGTGGACTCTGGAAAGTAGTGTCGAATGAGTTGGAGAGATCGATTGACCTGATCCGGATCAATTTCGATGAGTACCGTAATGTGACGCGGAAGAATTTCACGTTGTTTTTTGAATTGTCGAAATAAATCCCAGTAGGCATCTAATCCATCGACTCCTGCGACAAGCGCACGTACGGGCTCAAAGCGAACATCTGGATCAAGTGTATTCATTTGTGCCGTTGTGAGATATGGCAGGTTTGCGCAGACAATGAGATCTTTGAAAGGGAATACAGATGAGATGTTTGGATTGCCTGATGCGCGAATTGTTTCAAAGAGGGTGATGAGTGGTTCAAGAAGCGATCCGTGTTGAAAGTCGATGTGTTCCTCGACGGAAATAGATTGTGCATTGCGCCTTGCCGTCACGAGGGCAGATTGATCACTATCGATTGCAAGGACGGGAGTTTGTGTTTCTGCAGCGAGCGTGATGGCAATCGCACCAGATCCTGTGCCGATATCTACAAAAAGTGTTTTCTCGCGATCACATTTTGCGAATGCATCGAGCGCGTGTTCGATCATGGTTTCTGTTGCGGGGCGTGGAATGAGCACAGATGGGTCGACAAAAAAATCGCGACCATAAAATCCTTTTTTGTTTATGAGATACGCAACAGGTTCGTGTTTTAACCTGCGATCAATCAACATGAAGAATTTTTCTTCTTGATGTGGTTTCAGATTATCGGCGATGTGTCCGAAAAGCCATGATTTTGGAACGTCTAAAACCGACGCAAGTAAAAGTTCTGCGTCGAGCATGGGAGATTCGATTCCCACTTTTTTCAATTTATTGTTTGCCCATTGAAGAGCTTCAAGGATGGTCATGTTGGGAATATGTGTAGATACGAATTACAGATTAATACAGATGAAGATGACTGGCTATAGCGCGATCGTTTCAAAGTGCTTTTGTCTCTATCTGTATTCATCTGTAATTCGTATCTACAGCGTTTTCTAGATAAAAAAAGAGAGACCCGCAAGGAGTCTCGAGAAGAAAGGCGAACGGTGAGAAAGGGCGAAGAGCGAAGGGTGAAAAGGGATCCTGCAGGACCAGAGAGTTCAGTGAGAGGCGGGCTTGATCGAGATCAACTGTCGGGAAGACAGACGTTGAGCGTTTAGACTTGCGTCCTTGACTCTGTTTTGGGGATCAAGATATGGGCTAACACTTCACAAAGAACTCTCTGGACTTGCAACTCGACAATTTTGCCTTTGACAGCGGATCATCGAGAAAGTGGATTGACTGAGCAAGCTCGGTCATTGTTTCAACGAATGTTCAGGTCGTTTAACAGAATTCCACTTTGGAGGTTGGTAATCAGGTTGAACACTCAATCGGAAATGACACAAGGTCAAAAGCGAGAGTTTGAGCTTACGCTCTGTCCAACAAGACCACCGGGTCACCAGGCTGAAAGCAAGTTGGTCATTGAAGACCATGCAACGAGACAGGCTCGATTGCATTGGGAGTAATCTCCCGATTCGACGACCGAAGTCGCTGAATCACTAGGCTTTTGTCTTGCGACGTCAGCTGTAGGTTCTTTAAGGATAGAGAAATAAAAACACAGCGTCAAGTGGACGCTGTGGATAAATCAATTTTGTGTTGTGCTTATTGATTGAAATGTAATTTTTCTTGTACGAATTTTAATTCATCTGGCGTACCAATTGGATACCAATCTTGTGTGATAACCACATCGATCGGAATATGAGCTGCTCGAACCGCAAGTGTTTGTGGTAATCCGTATTCTGCGTGTTCACTTCCTTGAATTTTGACAGGCTCGATCTGAAAATATGTTTGATCGAGAACATACGCACCGCATACGCGATAACTTTTTGCGTCTGTTGATTCTGTAAGACCAATAAATTTGCCCTCAGCATCCAGCTTTCCACCATTCATGAGGTGCATATCGGTTGGACAGAGCATGATGGCGTTTGAAAACGTCAGCATTTTTTCGAGAGCAGATCGATCGTAAAGATCATCGCCGTTTACAACAAGAAATCGATCGTGCAGCTGTGCTTGAAGCAACATCAACGCTCCGCCTGTGCCATTGAGAGGGTCTTGTGTGACATATCGAACAGGAATACCTCGATAAGCATCGCCAATTTTTGCTTTGATTTGATCGCCAAGATAATTCACGACAATAATAATTTCATCGATTGCGCTTGGAAGCGCATCGAGTGTGTGTTCAATGAGCGTTTTATTTCCAATCGAAACAAGAGCTTTCGGCGTTGTGAGAGTGAGCGGTCGAAGACGTGTTCCAAGACCGGCCGCAAGAATAACAGCCTGCATAATTAATCTTCGTCTTCTTCGTTTTCTGTTTCAACAGGTGCTTCTCCAAGCAAGGAACGGATTTCTGCTTGTTTGAGATCCTCAATAAGGGTGCCGAGTCCACCGTTCATGATGCCTGGAATGTTGTGATAGTTTTTGTGAATACGATGATCCGTGACGCGATCTTGTGGAAAATTGTATGTGCGAATTTTTTCGGATCGATCTCCTGTACCAATTTGTCCACGACGATTATCTTCGCGTTCTTTGCGTTGGCGTTCTTGTTCTTGTTCGTACAAACGCGCACGCATAATGCTCATGGCGCGTTCTTTGTTTTGTTTTTGTGAACGTTCATCCTGACAGTAAACGATGAGTCCTGTTGGGATGTGAAGAATACGAATGGCAGAATATGTTGTGTTCACGCTCTGTCCGCCGGCGCCGGTTGAGGTGGTTGCTTCAATACGCAAATCTTTCATGTCGATTTCAAAATCGACTTCCTCAAGTTCAGGAAGAATGGCAACGGTTGCGGTTGAGGTATGAACACGTCCTTGTTTTTCTGTTTCTGGAACGCGTTGTACACGATGTACTCCACTTTCAAATTTAAGCTTGCTATAAACGTTTTCTCCTTTGATGCCAAAGACGACTTCTTTAAATCCGCCAATTTCATTTCGGCTTGCAGAGATGTGTTCAATTTTCCATCGTAATGTCTCTGCATACATGCTGTACATACGCATGAGTTCGCCTGCAAAAATCGCGGACTCATCACCTCCGGCACCTGCACGAATTTCAACGATGACATCTTTTGCATCCATCGGGTCTTGTGGCAAAAGGGCAACGAGGAGTTTTTTCTCAAGAATTGGTACGGACGTTTCAAGTAATTCAACTTCTTCTTGCATAAACGCTTTCATCTCTGCGTCATCTGAATCTGCAAGTGCGCGTTTTGCACTCTCAAGATTTTTGAGGGCGTTTTCATATTCTGTTCCAATGCCCATCAACTCTTTCATGCGTGCATATGCACTTCCAACTTCTTTCATGAGTTTTGGGCTCGAAAGAACCTCGGATTCGCCGAGTTTTGTTTCTAGTTTGTGAAATTCATCACGTTTGAGATTGAATTGGGTCAGGAGTTCCATATGGAGAAGGCTAGAGAGGCAATAAAGGCTTGAGTGGCTGAAGAATACAGGACAATAGTAACACAAAAGCGAGGTCAGAGGACCCCGCTTATGATGCAACGCTAAATCTTTGTTTTTTCTTCTTTTGTTTTCTTTTGAGCTGCGCGCTTTTGTGCTTTCACTTTCTTTCCAGTGGTTACTTTTTCCACCTTTTGTGAAGCGCGTTCTGTAAACTTTTCTACGCGACGAGCTGTGTCCATCATCTTTTGCTTACCGGTGTAGAATGGGTGACATGCTGCGCAAGATTCTACGGCAATCTCTTCTTTTGTAGAACCAATTTTATAAATGGCACCACAAGAACAAGTGATGGACGCGTTTGGGAAATAATCTGGGTGAATTTCTTTTTTCATATGGATAGGACACTTTGTATATGCCCGTAATTAGATGGCGGGAGTGTAGCAGGGGCGGGGGAGAGAGTCAAGAGAAAGGATGGAAAAGGCTGAAAAGGCGGAGAAGGCAGAAAAGGCGAGGAAGACAAGGATGCAGAATGGGATCTGTAGGGACGGGTCGTGACCCATCTGCGCAGACGGTTGACGAATTGGGTCAATTTTGTTAAAAACATGCGTTGTCGATTGCGTGGCAACAAGTGAAAGAAGGAGCACGAATGTCACAGTCACAGCCTCGTAGGGTAATAGTTGCGATGGAGCGCATGGCAAAGCCGTCACGAGTGAAACTCATGCGCGCGTTGCGAGAAAGTTGTGTGGAGGCCGGGGTTTCTGTTCACCCGGAGGTCGAGGCCTTTTTTAAAGAATTTCCAGAACGCACAGGGCAATATGTGAATCTTGTAGGGGAGCTGAGGCTGGTTCCTCATGAGGTTCACGACGACGGTAAGCACGTTACGATTTATATCGACCGCAACGATCTTGAAGATTCGAGCGGTCGCTTGAACTTGATCAGCGTCACATTCGAAAGAGGTGTTTTCGATCAAGTTGAATAAAGACATCAAAGTGTTTAATCGAGTGTATCTTTTCTCGAACAGTCTCATACACGAGACTGTTTTTTCTTTGGATCAAAAAAAACAGATCGAAATCGATCTGTTAGGTGTGAGCGTCCATGAGTTGTTTGCCGAGCGTTTTGAGATAGTCTCGACCGTACGGCCCATTCTCGAGTTTGTCGAAGAGGACTTGCGGGAGATCGTTTGGCATACGAGCGGAGGCGATGCCAAGTGCGATCGCGGCGACCGAGTCTGTGTCGCCGCCGAATTGGATGGCGCCGCGAAGGACTTCTGAGAGCGTCGAATAGTGGGTGAGGAGGTCAAAGACCGCGTGAACAGTGTTGGTGGCTGGGGATCTGACTGGGGCGTCCCAGCGGCGATGTGGACGCATGTGATGTAAAAAGATTGAGTCTGGTAAATGAATTTCCAGAAAATCTTGCAATCGGTCAAAGGGTTCATCTCGATAAAGGGCGAAGTGACTCATGAGAGCCACGGCCTGGGCGCTGAAAATTCCGATGGGTGTGTTGTGCGTTGTCTCGGCTTGTATGGCAGCAATGTCGAGGACAAGTTCGGTGCTCGATAAAACACCCACTGGAACAACTCGCATACATGCGCCGTTTTTGCTTGAGTCCGGACGAATGTCACGCAAGAACGCTTTACCTGTTTTGTGTGATTCAAGAAATGCTTGGAATCCACGAGCGTATCCATCACGAGGATCGCGGTGGAACACACGTGTCCATGCGTCTGCGAAATCAGGTATGCACGGGAGAAATGGATTGTACTTGTGGTGTTTATTCAATACTTCTGCTACGGCGATCGACATCTGCGTGTCATCGGTGTACATGCTGGGTTTCAACCTGAGATATGTTGGGTGTTGATAGTACCCATCGAGGCGCAGGACGTTCTCGATCAGTCGTGGATGTTCGTTCGCTTTTACAAACTCTGTTGCAGCCGCGACCGCATCGCCAATGGCAATGAACAAAAGCATTTCATCGTTTCTGTGTTTCATGGGTCCTCCAAAATCCTCGATACTGTCTCGAGGATAGGGCACCTTAGGGTTTTAGATTGATATCGTCAAGGGATTCTTGACGTTATGTGATTTTCGTGCTAAAAATTCGCGTTGCTGTTTTTTTTGCAACAGAGGTACAAATGCGCTCTTTGATTGCTTGTGTCTTGCTCGGTCTTTCACTCGGTGCTTGCCGCGGAGTTACGGATCCTTTGGCGCGTTGTCCAGAAGGAATGACTCAAGTGATTCCGAATGTGTGCGACGATGAAATTAATACGGCTTATATCAGCGTTCGTGGCATGAATGCTCATAACGCGGATAACATTCTTTGGCTCAAACGAGAGTGGCAAAAGAAGTATCCGAAGAAAGAGATCATCACGTTTTCTTTTGGGAATCAAGTCACTGAGCTGCTTATTCAGTACGAACAACCTGTCGCGCGATAATGAAAAGTCCGTTTTTGATTCTTGCAATCTCCAAAAGAGGTTGTTTTTTATTTTATGGAAACGTGGTAGGTACGGATTACAGATGAAGATTATCGGTTTTGCATTTTGTGAATATCCCTATCTGTATTAATCTGTAATCCGTATCTACACACATTCTATGTCCACACCCATCTCCCAATTTTCTTACAATCTTCCGAAGGAGCAGATTGCACAACATTCTGTTGAACCGCGCGATTCTTCGAGGTTGATGATACTCGATCGCACAACAGGCGAGATTGAGCATAAACATTTTTACGATATTCTTGATGAGCTTCATACAGGAGATGTTTTGGTTTTCAATGACACGAAAGTTTTTCGTGCGAGGATGAAAGGGGAAAGGGCGGAAAGGGCGGAGAAGGCGGAAATGGTTGAGATGGAAATTTTTTTGTTGCGCTGCGTGCCCCCTCCTCTTATCGAGGGGAGGGTTGGGGTGGGGTGTGTGTGGCAAGCACTTCTTCGGCCTGGAAAAAAAGTTCAGGTTGGTGATGTAATTATGATCGACGATCTTGAAATTGCTGTGCGTGAGAAACACGAGGATGGCGTTGCGCTTCTTGAGTTTCCACTCGATGAAGCTGGTGTCCTCGCATTCACCGATACACACGGATCGATTCCGATTCCACCGTATGTGAGCGAGGTGCCTGATGACGCAAATAAATATCAAACAGTTTACGCGCGAGAAGTTGGATCGGTTGCCGCGCCGACCGCGGGATTTCATTTTACGCGGGAGCTACTCGAGAAAATAAAAGCAAAAGGTGTTGAACTTGCGTTCGTCACTCTTCACGTTGGGATCGGAACATTTCGTCCGGTGCAGTCCGAGACGATCGAAGAACACACAATGCACGCAGAGTTTGTGACGATCTCAAAAGAAACATCCGAGCAGATTAATCGCGCAAAACAAGAAGGGAGACGCGTGATCGCGGTTGGAACGACAACAGTGCGCAGTCTCGAGGGAGCCGCAATGTCGAGTTCTCCCTCTCCTTTCGAAGGAGAGGGCAGGGGTGAGGTCTTGCCATCGAACGGATTCGTGGGCGACGTAAACATGTTCATCAAACCAGGATTCGAATTTAAAGTTATCGACGCGCTCATCACAAATTTTCATTTACCAAAATCTACGCTCCTCGTTTTAGTTTCCGCCCTTGCCGGCAGAGAACATGTATTGCATGCATATGAAGAAGCTGTACGCGAGCAATATCGATTCTTTTCGTTTGGAGATGCGATGTTTGTTCATTAGAAGCGCTTGAGGTACAGATTACAAATGGCGGCATACAGATATACAAATTTCCGTCCTCTTGTTTGCCTTCATTTGTATATCTGTATCTTTTATCTGTAATCTGTACCTCAAACGTTTCCAGAAAAAAAACAGAGCGTCATGCTCTGCAGGATTATCGCATCTCTTCGCGTTTGATTTTTTCGATCAGACATTCACGTTCGATGCGAATCTTGAGTCCGCCTTCAAGGGTGGTGTCGTACGTTGTGTGATGTGTACGATTGCGGATTTGAAAATGTGCGTTATTTTTTGACAGCTCTTGAACCAAGGATTCAACAGTTCCGACATCGGGGTAAATTTCGATGTGATCAAAACCACTCACTTGGCTTCCATCCGGTTTTTGATCGGACAGTTCAAGATATCGAATGTAATTGAGGTGTGTTCCAATGTTGTGAGGTAGTTTGATAATCGCAACGCGGCGACCAGAAATGAACGACTGGTACATATATGTCCTGTCTTTTTCAAAGAATTGTCGCATGTGCTCGAATTCTTCTGAGGAGGAACATTTGTAACAGATGTGATCTGGAACAATCGCGATTGGGAGACTGAATGCGCGCATGTCTTTGAGCCAAGTGTTGTACATGGCAACAAACGGCTTTACTTCTTCGTAGAATGCTTCGATGGTTTGAAGCGTGGGGTACCTCCAAAAAAATGACTGCCGAGATTCTACCATGAATTGCCTGGTCGTCTAGTTCCACGTACACTAGTTACCTAATTGCAAAAAATATCCTTATGATCAAACTTTATGGACCTCGCGGCGGATCTTCTCTTCGCGCACACTGGACACTGCATGAATTGGGTGTTGATTACGAAAATATTCCACTCGAACTTTCAAAAGGGGAACACAAACAACCAGAATATTTAGCCATCAATCCAGCCGGACAAGTTCCAGCGATTGATGTTGATGGTTTTTTTCTTGCGGAATCGATTGCGATCGCACAATACCTCGCAGAAAAATACAATCCATCTTTGCTTGGAACGCAAGAACAAAAAGCAAAAGGATTGCAATGGGCGCTTTGGATTATGTTGAGTGTACAAGTTGGTGGATTGTCAGATATGTCGAGACCAAAATGGACGGGAATTCCAGATGAGGCGGGTGTTGCCGCTGGTCGCGCTCAAGTTGAAAAGAATTTACCGATTCTTGAAACATATCTTGGAGCAAATGAATATCTTGCGGGAAATGCATTTACGGTTTCTGATATTGATGGTGTTTGTACATTCGCTTACGCGCGTTGGGCAGAATTTGGTCTGACGAATTATCCAAATATTTCTGCTTGGATTGAGCGCTGTGAAGATCGTCCTGCGTATAAGGCGGCGAAGGGGGAGTAAATTCAAAAAAACCAACCTATGTCCATTGCTCTCTCAATCAACAATTTAGAAAAAACGTACGCGACCGGAACGAAAGCGTTGAAAGGTGTTTCGTTTGATGTTCAGGCGGGCGAACTGTTTGCTCTTCTTGGGGCAAACGGTGCAGGGAAAACAACGCTTATTGGAATTCTTACGGGGCTCGTGCAAAAAACAGGAGGAAGCGCGACTGTGTTTGGAATCGATCTTGATAAAGAACCGGAAAAAGTACGGAGCATGATCGGAGTTGTCCCGCAGGAATTCAATTTTAGTATTTTTGAAAAAGTTCTTGATATTGTTGTGGACGCAGCAGGGTATTATGGGATCCCACGAAGTGAAGCCACTCCTCGCGCAGAACAAATCTTGAAAGACCTTGGACTTTTTGAAAAACGGAACGCAATTTCACGAACATTGTCTGGGGGAATGAAACGTCGCCTGCTCATTGCGCGCGCTCTTGTTCATCAACCAAAGTTGTTGCTTCTTGATGAGCCGTCGGCCGGTGTGGATGTTGAGTTGCGTCGCGAGATGTGGGAGTTTGTGACAAAGTTGAATGCATCAGGGACAACAATCATTCTTACAACGCATTACCTCGAGGAGGCTGAACGCTTGTGTAAGAACGTTGTGCTCATCAAAGAAGGGGTGGTTGCTGAGCAGGGAAATATTCAGGAGCTCATGGCAAAAACGGGTGCGCAAACGCTCGAAGATTTTTATTTGCATGTAAATAAACGCGTATGATCCGTGCAGAATTTGTTGGAATTCAAACGATTGTCCGAAAAGAAACACATCGCATTTTTTGTATTTGGACACAAACCATTTTGCCGTCTGTCATGACACAGTTGCTTTACTTTATTATTTTTGGAGGATTGATTGGTTCACAAATTGGAAATGTTGGTGGATCAAGTTATGTCGCTTTTCTTGTTCCTGGTCTTGTGATGATGTCTGCGATTACAAATGCATTTTCAAATGCGGCAAGTTCATTTTTTGTGGCGAAGTTTCAGAGATCCATTGAGGAAATTCTTGTCTCGCCCATGAAGCCATGGGCAATCCTCACGGGATATGTGAGTGGGGGAGTGATGCGCGGAATGGTTGTTGGATTGGCTGTATTCCTTGTGTCTGCATTTTTCACACCTATTCACATTACACATCCATTTTTCTTTTTCTACTTTCTGCTTATCACGTGTGTGATTTTCTCCGCGTTCGGATTCTTTAACGGAATGTTTGCAAAAAAGTTTGACGATATCGGACTCATTCCAACATTCGTCCTCACACCACTTACATACCTCGGCGGGGTGTTTTACAGCATCACACTTCTTCCTCCGTTTTGGAGAACCGTGAGTTATGCAAATCCAATCGTTTACATGATTGATGGATTTCGTTACGGATTTTCTGGAGTGTCGAGTGCATCTGTTTTTTTGAACGCACTGATTTTATTGCTTGTCGCCGTTGTTGCGATTGCGATTGATTTAAGACTGGTAAAGAAAGGATACGGATTAAAATCGTAAACATATGCGCATTGCGATCATTACCGGCGGAGAAACAGGGGAGCGCGATGTTTCGATTGCGTCCGCAAAAAATGTTGCGAGTGCGATTGGATTTGCGGAGCATGAGACGTTTGTATTTCCGGAAGATCAAGATCGATTTATCGAGAACGCCTCGAAGTTCGATCTTGTGATTCCTGTGATTCATGGAAAAGGCGCGGAAGACGGTGCGGTTCAGCAATTATGCGAATCGCTCAATCTTCCGTTTTTGTTTTCGCCGATCGAAGCGCACAAGATTGGGATCGATAAAGTTTTGACGAATGAATTTGTTGCGCGTGCGGGAATCCATGTGGCAAAGCGTTTCTCGAGAAGGAATGCGATCTTTCCTGTATTCGTAAAACCACGCTTCGGAGGATCGTCCGTTCACACGGCGCGTATCGAGTCAAAAGAAGAACTTGAGGCGTTTCTTGAGAGTATGGTTGATGAAATGATGATTGAGGGTGCCGTGAGTGGTCGAGAATTTACCGTTGGTGTCGTTGAACAGAACCCTGGTGATCCAGAGGCCTTGCCTGTTATTGAGATTGTTCCAAAGAATGCATTCTTTGATTACGAAAGTAAGTACAATGCCGATCATTTAGCAGACGAGATCTGTCCGGCGCGCATTGAACGAACGCTCACGAAACAGCTTCAGGACGCCGCGATTGCTGTGCATACACTGATCGGCGCCACACACGTCTCTCGATCAGATTTTATTGTTACAGATGCGGGCGAGATTTATTTTCTTGAAATCAATACGATTCCAGGCATGACAGACGCTTCGCTTGAGCCAAAGATGTTGAAGACTGCGAATATTTCGTTTGAAGGACTTCTGGAGAAGTGGTGCAAAAATTTGATCGTCGTATAACGCAGCTTGATTTCACTCGTGTTAGGTGATACACTTTAGGCACACTTAATCGAATCTATGCCTACAACAAAATATCGTATCAATGTTAGTGTGCCGAAAGATGTTGAGATGGCACTTCAGCGTTTGGCAAAACGTGACGATGTTCCGTGTGCATCCAAAGCCCTTGAACTTATTAAGACAGCTCTTGAACTTGAAGAAGATCAGGTTTGGAATCGTCTTGCGCTCAAGCGAGACACAAAAAAGGCAAAATTTGTTTCACACCAAAAGGTATGGGAGTAGATTTTGTTTTACAGTATCACGAGCTTGTTCTGAAAGAGGATATTGCGAAGTTGTCTGCTTCCAACAAAAAACAGATCAAACGCGCCATCGAAGAAAAATTAGTGACGCATCCCGAGCTCTACGGAAAACCACTCCGCCAATCCTTAAAAGGATATCGCAAATTACGTGTCGGAGATTATCGTGTAATTTTTCGTATCGAGAAACAAACAATCAAAATTTTGATGATTGAGCACAGATCACAGGTGTATCAATCTGTTTATATGAGGATTGAGCCTTGACGTTCAATAAATCAAGGATTCTTGACACGTCGTTCGCGAACGACGTGTCTTGGTACGTCGTTCGCGAACGACGTACCTTGACGCATTCCCCAATTTTCCCTATACTCCCGACATAATTTATAACATCAGATGGGTTAAGCGATTTTGGATCCTCCCCCGAGATTGGCTCGCGGGCCCAAGGTTGTCCATCGACGTCTAAAAGGAAACTATGCCAAAATTGCCAAATTTGGTCGAAATGCTTCAAGCGGGAATGCATTACGGCCACGGTGCCTCACACTGGCACCCAAAAATGGGACCGTTTATTTACGGAGAGAAGAGCGGAATTCACATTATTGATCTTGAAAAAACACAAGTTCAATTAGAGAACGCGCTTGGACAATTAAAGGAAATTGCGTCTCGTGGAGGAGTGATTTTGTTTGTTGGAACAAAAGTTCAAGCAAAAGGAATCGTTCAAAAATATGCAGAAGCTTGTGGAATGCCATTCGTGACAGAACGCTGGTTAGGCGGAACGCTCACAAACTTTCAACAATTGAAAGAAACCTTGAAGCGTTTGAAAATGTTGAAGGATCAACGTGAAAAAGGTGAACTCAAGAAATACACCAAGAAAGAACAATTGTTGCTTTCTCGTGAAATTGAAGAAATGGAAGTAAAGATCGGTGGAATCCAACACATTACAAAAGTTCCAGACGCGATTTTTGTGATCGATGTCCGCAATGAGAAAACGGCTGTGCAAGAAGCGCAAGTGACTCGCACAAAAGTGATCGCCCTTTGCGACACAAACGTAAATCCAAAAGGAGTCGACTCGATCATTCCTGGAAATGATGACGCTGTAAAATCCATCGAACTTGTTTGTAAGCTTGTTTGTGAAGCGATTAAAGAAGGAAAGGCAAACATGGCAAAGATTGTTGCGGATAAGGCTGCGGCAGACAAGAAAGTTTCTGCAAAGGAAGTTACAACAGAAGCGGCTGCCTAGTCTTGTAAGTTTTCAACTCCAAAAACCAAATACTAAACACCAAGATTATGTCCATTACAGCGAGCCAAGTTGCCGAGCTTCGTGAAAAAACAGGAGCCGGACTCATGGATGCAAAGCGTGCGCTTGAAGAAACAGGGGGAGATATGGAAAAAGCCGCAGAAGATCTTCGTAAAAAGGGGATCGCAAAAGCGGGAAAGAAATCCGATCGCGAAACGCACGAAGGTCGTGTGCACGCGTACATTCACTCGAACGCAAAGTTGGGTGCAATGGTTCAAGTGCTTTGTGAAACAGATTTCGTTGCGCGTACAGATGCGTTTATTGAATTGTGTAATGACATTGCGATTCACGTGAGTGCAATGGATCCAATGTATCTCACCCGTGCAGATGTTCCTGCGGACGTTGTCGCAAAGGAACAAGAGCTCACACGCGGAGAACTTGCGGCACAAAACAAACCAGCGGACGTCATTGAGAAGATCATGGAAGGAAAGATGAACAAGTTTTTTGGGGAAAACGTTCTCATGGAACAAGCGTTCATCAAAGATGACTCAAAGACGGTAGAAGATTTTTTGAAAGAAAAAATGTCTGTCCTCGGAGAAAACATGCAAGTGAAGCGTTTCGCACGATTCGTCTTCTAAGAAAAAAACCCGGTCCACGCACGTGGCCGGGTTTTTGATTTTCTGTAAAAAATGTTAAACTATTCGGGACTTATCCACCGCTCTCTTGAACGTCCTGGGTGCGCGCGGATCTTCATTCCTAATCGATTTTTTTCTATGCTTCGAGTCGCTATTAATGGATTTGGTCGTATTGGTCGCGTGGCGCTTCGTGCTGCGTATGAACGCAAAGATCTTCAGATTGTTGCGATAAATGATCTTACAGATCCTTCCATTCTCGCACATTTGTTGAAATACGATTCAACGTTTCGTGTTTGGACGCATGATGTGAAAGCAGGGAAAGATCATTTGGTGATTGATGGGGTAAAAATTCCTGTTCTGACCGCAATGGATCCCGCAACCCTTCCGTGGAAAGATTTGAAGGTGGATGTTGTGATTGAATCTACGGGTCGTTTCACCAAAAAAGAAGATGCAGGAAAGCACATCACAGCCGGTGCAAAGCGTGTTGTTATTTCGGCTCCATCGGAAGATGCTCCAACATACCTGATGGGTGTAAACCATAAACTTTGTAAAAAGACGGACACGATTGTGAATAATGCTTCTTGCACCACAAACTCTGTTGGTCCGGCTGTGCAAATCATGACAGAAACACTTGGTGTCAAAAAAGCCATGCTCACAACCATTCATTCTGTAACAGCGGAACAAAATCTTGTAGATGGTCTTCCACCTGCGCGTCATCCAGATTTGCGTCGCGCACGTTCTGCACTCATTAACATTGTTCCAACTTCAACCGGTGCGGCAAAGGCTACAACAGAAGTTGTTACATCTCTTAAAGATAAGTTTGACGGGATCGCCATACGCGTTCCATCTATTGATGTTTCTCTGACGGATTTTACGTTCTTGGTCGGAAAGAAAACAACAAAAGAAGAAGTGAACAAAATCTTTAAAGATGCCGCAAAGTCTGCGCGATGGAAAGGAATTCTTGGTGTCACAGAAGAACCGCTTGTTTCCACAGATTTTATTCAAACGCAATTCGGTTCTGTCGTAGATTTGCAAATGACACGCGTTGTTGATGGGGATTTGGTAAAAGTGCTTGCGTGGTATGACAACGAATGGGGGTACACACAAAGACTTTTGGATCTTGTTCAATATGTTGGCAAGTTAAAATAAATACTATGAAAACATCCTCATTTGATCGTCTCGCACATGCGACAGACGCAAAAGGATTTATTGCGTTGTGTATTTTTTTGCGTTTTGCCATGGCTATTTTGCTTTTGAATGCCGCGTGGTCAAAGTTGAGTCTGCCAAACTGGAGTGCTGCCGGATATTTAACGCACGCAAGTGGGCCGCTTGAACTCTGGTTTCAATCGATGGCGGGCAGTGAATTTGTTGATGGTCTGGTGATGTATGGTCAACTTTTGATTGGTCTTGCGTTTTTGTCAGGACTTTTCATTAAGCCTGCCGCATTTTTTAACATCATCATGATGTTGCTGTTTTATGTTTCTGGTTGGACCATGAATACGTCTCATGGATTTGTAGATGAACACATTATCTATGCGCTTGTTTCCGGATTGTTTTTGTTTGGGGAGTTTGGTCATTGGTTTGGACTCGATTATTTTGTGTCGCGATTGAAGTTTGTGCAATCACGATCATGGCTTTTGAAATTGTTTTAGTGACGGATGATATGAAGCTTCGAAAACTTAAATCGGATGTGGATTTTACGGGAAAGCGGGTGCTGATTCGTATTGACGGAAATGTTCCGATCCAAAAAGGAAAAGTTGTGGACGGCCCACACGGACGCATTGCGCGTTCCGCCGTTGATATTGATTGGCTTTCACAACGCGGGGCAAAAGTCATTGTGCTTTCTCATTTAGGACGACCGAACGGAAAACGTGTCGCTTCTTTTTCGTTGAAACCGGTTGCAAAACGACTCGGTGGTTTGTTGAAATCTCGTGTGACGCTCAGTAAAGAAATCATTGGGCCAAAAGTGGTGAAGCTCATTGAGCAGATGAAAAACGGTGACGTCCTCTTACTTGAAAATTTGCGATTTGATGCGCGCGAAGAATCGAATGCGCCGTCATTTGCCCAAGCACTTGCTTCGCTCGGAGATTTGTATGTAAACGATGCGTTTGCGGTTTCTCATCGTGCGCACGCATCGGTTGACGCAATCACCTCTGATCTACCGTCGTTTGCTGGCCCACTTCTTGCAAATGAAATTACGGTTCTCTCAAAACTCGATAAAGGATTGAAGCATCCATTTGTTCTTGTGATGGGTGGACTCAAAATTGAAACAAAGCTTCCCGTGATTGAACGGTTTTTAACGTCCGCAGAAAAAATTCTGATTGGCGGCGCGCTTGCAACCACGTTTTTGGTTGCACAAGGATTTGCGGTTGGAAAATCTGTGTATGATGTTGACGGAATCAAAGAGGCAAAATCATTGCTTGCAAAAGCAAAAGACAAATTGGTTCTGCCAATTGATGTAATCGTTGCAAGTTCTGTGCGTAAAGATGCGCAAACACGTTGTGTGTCTGTTGATGCCGTCAAACCAAACGAGCGTATTGTTGATCTTGGAAAAAAGACGCTTGCTCGATTTGAAGATGAACTTGAATGTGCAAAAACGGTTGTATGGAACGGTCCACTTGGCATGACAGAAATTCCAAAGTTTTGTCATGGAACGATTCGTGTTGCAAAAGCGATTGCGGATAGAACAGGTTCTGCAACAACAATTGTTGGTGGAGGTGATACGGTTCCGGTACTTGAGGCGGTGCATCTTGCGGATAAGTTTACATTGCTTTCGACGGGGGGTGGGGCATTGCTCGAATATCTTGGTGGAAAGAAATTACCAGGACTGGAGGTTCTTGATTCCGAATAAAGTGATTGTTTTATGACAGAACAAAAAGAAGAAAAAATTTCTTTGCACATTGAGCTTCTTGAACAAATGCAGTCGCTGATGACAGCGGGGTTTGCGCTCGTTGCTGCGCTTGCGTGGAACACAGCCATCCAAGATTTATTTGCGCGTATTTTTCCAGATCAAAATTCTCTTATCGCAAAATTTTTATACGCTGTTCTGATTACGCTTATCATGATTATTGTCACACGACGATTGGGAAAAACGATTTCGGTATTGAAAATGAAATTAAAATAATAATGTCTGAAAGGTTTGAAAGGTCGGAAACGTCTGAAAGGTTACGCCAGCCTTTCTGACCTTCCCAACATTTCCGACCTTTCCAACCTTCTTCTATGTCCAAAATCGAATCTATTCACGCGCATGAAATTCTTGATTCGCGTGGAAACCCAACGGTGAACGTGATGGTTCTTCTTGAAGACGGAACATCTGGTTCGGCTTCTGTTCCAAGCGGCGCATCTACAGGGATTCATGAGGCGCTCGAGTTGCGTGATGGTGATGCAAAACGATATGGCGGACAAGGTGTGTTGAAAGCGCTCAAAAACGTGAATGGTCCGATTGCAAAAGCCCTTGTTGGAATGGATGTGACCGATCAGCGTAAGCTTGATGCCACCATGATTGCACTCGATGGAACACAGAACAAATCTAAGCTCGGAGCAAACGCTATTCTCGGCGTCTCGCTTGCGTGTGCGCACGCAGCGGCAAAAACAAAGAAGATGCCGCTCTATGCATATCTTCGTCAAGCGTTCGATCTCAAACACAAAACATACCGCATGCCGATTCCAACCATGAATGTGTTAAACGGTGGAGCACACGCTGGATGGATTTTGGATTTTCAGGAGTTCATGATTGTGCCAACGCAAAAGAAATTTAAAGAGCGCGTGCGTTGCGGAGCAGAAATTTTTCATGCGCTTGGCGGACTCTTGAAGAAGAAAGGATTCTCCACACTGAAGGGAGACGAAGGTGGATATGCAGTTCCGTTCAAAAAGAATGAAGATGCGTTCGTGGCGATCATGCAAGCTATCAAACTCGCAGGATACAATGCAGGAAAAGATGTTTTCCTCGCAATGGATCCGGCTGTGTCTGAACTTTATGATGCAAAGAAAAAACGTTACATCTTGCGTGTTGATAAAAAATCGAACACCTCAAAAGACATGATTGCGATGTGGACAAAGTGGCTCGCAAAGTATCCGATCATTTCTCTTGAAGACGGACTTGATCAAGATGATTGGGCTGGATGGACAGAGATGACAAAACTTCTTGGAAAGAAAACCGTTCTTGTTGGAGATGATTTCTTTGTCACAAATTCAAAACGTCTTGCAGAGGGAATTGAAAAGAACGCGGCGAATGCGATTCTCATCAAACTGAATCAAATCGGTTCGCTTTCTGAAACGATCGATACAATTTTGCTCGCGCAACAATACGGTTACAAAGTTTCCGTTTCGCATCGTTCCGGAGAAACGGCTGACACGACCATCGCTGATCTCGCTGTTGCCGTGAACGCAGATTACTTGAAGACGGGATCCCTTTCACGATCTGAACGTCTCGAAAAATATAATCGCGTAATGGAGATTGAAGAAGAAGTTTCACGATAATCAAAAATTTGTATGTCAGACGCAATAAAAAAACCAACCGTGCTCATGATTCTTGATGGCTTTGGTGTTGCGCCGGCATCAGATGGAAATCCGATTGTGCAGGCGGACATGCCGAATTTCCATAAGTATATTCGGATGTATCCAACAATGACGATTAAAGCTTCCGGAGAAGAGGTTGGATTATCTTGGGGAGAAATGGGAAATTCAGAAGTTGGACACCTTGCAATTGGTGCGGGGCGTGTGTACTACCAACTTTTTCCGCGCATCAATCGTGATATTCTTGCGGGAGAGTTTTTTCAAAAACAAGCATTGCTTGATGCAGCGGAACACGTCAAAAAACACAAAAGTAAATTACATCTGATTGGCCAAGTGAGCCCGGGTGGAATTCATGCGATGGATGAACATTGTTATGCGCTTTTAGAGTTCGCAAAGAAACAAGGAATCGAAGAGGTGTTCATTCAAGCGATCGTGGATGGTCGCGATACGATTTACAATGCGGGAATTGACTTCATTGGAAATCTGCAAAATAAAATAAAAGAGATCGGTGTGGGAAAAATCGCGTCCATGAGTGGACGTTATTTTGCGATGGATCGCGATAATCGTTGGGATCGCATTGAAAAAGCGTATAACGCGATGGTGCTCGGGACAGGGGAAATGGCAACAGATCCGCTCGAGGCACTGAAAGCGTCATATCAAAAAGAAGTGTATGACGAACAATTTGTTCCAACCGTGATGACGGAAAATGGAAAACCCGTTGCGACGGTTGGGGAAAATGATGCGGTGGTCTTTTTCAATTTTCGTCCCGACCGCATGCGCGAAATCACAAAAGCGTTTGTGATGCCAACATTCGATTCGTTTGCGCGCACACATGTCGAGAACTTGTTCGTGGTAACTATGGCCGAATATGAATCTGGTTTACCGGTCGAAGTGATGTATCCGCCAGAAAAAATTGAACAATGTCTCTCACAAGTCTTTTCAGATCTTGGCATGAAACAATTACATATTGCGGAGACAGAAAAGTATGCGCACGTTACGTTCTTTTTGAACGGAACACGTGAAGAACCGTTCCCGGGAGAAGATCGTCAAATTGTTCCGTCGCCAAAAGTTGCGTCATATGATTTGGCGCCAGAAATGAGTGCGCGCGAAGTAACCGATCGCGTGGTCAAAGCAATCCAGTCGAATGCGTATGATTTTATTGCCATGAATTTTGCGAATCCGGATATGGTGGCGCATACAGGGAACATGCCCGCAACGCAAAAGGCGGTTGAGTGCATTGATGAGTGTATGGGAAAGATTGTAGATGCAGCACTTTCTCGAGAAGGGTATGTGTTCATTACGGCGGATCATGGGAACGCGGAAGAGTTGAAAAATTTACGAACAGGTGAGATGGACAAAGAACACGCGACGAACCCTGTTCCGTTTGTGATCATCGGAAAGCAATTCGAAGGGCAGCCAAGCATTGCAGGCGAAGTACCGGACGGAGATTTATCGCTCATGTCGCCGGTCGGAATGCTCGCGGACGTTGCGCCAACGATTCTTGCCGTGCTCGGGATTCCGCAACCTGAGTTGATGACGGGACAGCCGTTGGTGTAGTTTGCTTATTTGCTGAGCTTGTCGAAAGAATGGAAAATAAAGTATGTCTGAAATATTACGTAACCCCGAACAAGAATTTTTTCAACCTCATGCATCAACTCTTACCAAAGATCAATTGCTTGAGCGTATTTATCAGAACAAATCTCAGGTACAAGATGATCGCTTTTTGCCTGTGGAAGATGGTGGGGTTTTTCAACATTTTTTTGTTACCGATCTGATTCGAGAACCTGTGCTTGCGATGATGGCTCGAAGGCCAGAACAGACCACGTATTTTCCGGTTGTTGAAGTGAATCATAAAATTGTTGCGTTGGCGAAACTTGCATCGAGTACGCATGAAGGAAAAGAAAACGTCTATTGGGTTTCGTTTGTGAACGTAGATCCAAAATTTCAAGGTCAGAAATATGGATCAAAACTCGCGGAAGAAATTTTTCGCTTTGCAAAAGAAAAAGGAATCTCACTTGAAAATTCATCGTATACAGATGAGGGAAGTCTCAAGTTAAAAAAGAAGATGGGAGAACTTGCAAAGGAATACGGTGTTCCGTTTAAAGAAAAATCTGATTTGTGGTAAGTGATTGAAAAGTTTATGTCCAATCAAATCATTTCCACACTTAAAATTCTCAAAAAACGTTTTCCGAATCCTGGTGCAATGGAACTTGGGAGTCCGTATCAGAATCTTGTTGGGGTGATGTTGTCGGCTCGCACACGAGATGAGCAGGTTCTGAAGTTGATGCCGGGATTTTGGAAAGCATTTCCAACGATCGAAAAACTTTCGAAGGCAACAACGAGCGAGATCGAGTCGAAGATCAATACGATTGGCATGTATAAACAGAAAGCAAAGAACTTGAAAAAGATGGCGACGGATGTTGTGGAAAAATTCGACGGAAAGATTCCGTCGACGATGGAGGAGCTCGTGACTCTTGCGGGCGTGGGTCGAAAAACCGCGAGTGTTGTGCTTGTGTGTTCGTTCGACAAGACGGCGATCGCCGTCG
>Ga0208953_1000787_pt1 | contig 23455 bp, 24 predicted proteins | sample RifOxyB2_FD_184033 | JGI IMG/M metagenome (GOLD analysis project Ga0208953, IMG submission 184033) | Groundwater microbial communities from Rifle, Colorado - Rifle Oxygen_injection B2 (SPAdes) | ecosystem: Environmental > Aquatic > Deep subsurface > Groundwater | place: USA: Rifle, Colorado...
ATTTGGATTAAAATGTTTTAATCCATAATTATACATTCTGCCAAAACCATTGCAATATTTATATTTAAACCCCATTTGCATACTTATTGTCCTGCTTCGCAGTCCAATATGTATCTGAACTTATACAATTGATCTTTGACTAACTTTAATATAAGTGTTATGATATGTCATATTGTATGAAAAACAATTCTTATTATCAACTTAATAAAAAATCAAAAAAATTCAACAATAAAAAGATTCAAAGAACTATTTCTCATTTTTTTATTATTTTTGCGTTATTTGTTGTAAGGGCAATTCTTATAATAAAGAATTTGTTGCATATTTCTTTTATTTTTTTATTTAAACCTATAAAAATTTTTGGTAAATTCGTATTTTATAGCATAATTGTAAAAATATATAGCTGGTATTTATCTTTTCTTAGAAAAATGGGTTGGCAACAAAAATTTAAAAGCAACCTTTTTTCTTTTATTATTAATCAGAAATTGATTCATATATTCATGTTGATTATTTCCGTCTTTTTAATCTTTATAAACCTTACCTTGAAAACACAGGCCGAAGAGAAATTTTATGGACATAACAAGATAATATTAGCGGAATTAATAAAGAGTGATTTTAGTGTTTCCGAAGATGATGAACAGTTAATAATTGAAACTTTTGACAGGGAGGCGACCATTTCCGATATTCAAAAATCATATCTAGATAATTTAGATGCTTTTAGGCCAAGCTCTGGAATGTTGTTGGATAAAGAAGAAGAAATAGAAGCTCCGACTATTGCTCAAGACGGAACAGCAATTATTAAGCCTGATATTGCTCAAACCAGAGTTTCTAAACAACCAAGGGAATCTATTATAGAATATATTGTAAAAGCTGGAGACAGTATTAGTACTATCGCGCAAGAATTTGAAATAAGCGCTAGCACCATTTTATGGGAAAACAATCTTAGTGCTTATAGTATTATTCGTCCTGGAGATAAATTAAGCATACTTCCCTTTAGCGGGTTACAGCATAGTGTAGTTAGTGGTGAAAATATCGATAGTATTTCTAAAAAATATAGCATTGATGCTGATAAAATATTAGCCGCCAATGATTTAACAAGCGATTCTAAACTAAAAATAGGACAAAAGTTGCTGGTTCCTGGCGGAAAAAAACCATATATTGCCCCTCGGGTTACAAGTACTTATACTGGCATTTCTGCTATTAAGGATTTAATTAAATCTCCAGATGCAAAACCGGCTCCGGGCAACAAAATGAATTGGCCGACAGAGGGGACAAGAATTACTCAATATTATTCATGGAAGCATTATGGATTGGATATAGCTAATAAAACAGGCACCCCGATTTATGCCGCTGATGCTGGAGTGATAGAAAAAGCCGGATGGGGTACTGGATATGGAAATCAAATTCTCATAGATCATGGCGGCGGAAAAAAGACCAGATACGCTCATTTGTCTAAATTTTATGTAAAAGAAGGACAGGAGGTGGGCAAGGGAGAAACTATCGCAGCAATGGGATCTACCGGATGGTCAACGGGTCCCCACCTTCATTTTGAAGTAATTATTAATAATCAAAAATATAATCCACTAAACTATATAAAATAGCAAATTTTTTAAAAAACTTGCTATTGAAAAATTAAAAATAATTAATATAAATGTTTTATTTTTATGAATCTTATTATTGGATTAATCATTATCACTTTAGGGGTATTGTTGGTAGCAAAATCAGAAGCGCTCTTATCTAATTTTGGGCGTATTGATTTTTTTGAACAACATCTCGGAACTTCCGGCGGGTCGCGTTTTGGTTATAAATTGATTGGAGTGTTTGTAATTTTTTTAGGAATTATGATTCTAACCAATATGATTGGCGGATTTATAGAGTGGATATTATCCCCTCTGCTTAAATACTCCAGGGCCCTGGGACCAATTGAATAAGTGTTTTTTATGGTAATAAATTTTGTAAAATAACCTACTAAACCCTGTTTGTTTTTTTAGTAAGGAAGCAAAGCGGCATTGGTCTTGACTTATCTTTTTTTATACACTATTATTCAAAATAGATTTAAGGGCCGTTAGCTCAGCTGGCTAGAGCACCTGCCTTGCACGTAGGGGGTCAAGGGTTCGAATCCCTTACGGTCCACAAAATTAAAATACTCTTAGCATGGTGTTTTTTTCCACCCCCTTGCATTTTTTTTTCATCTATGTTAAAGTGTTTATAACAATTAAATGTTGCCTGAAAAAAGGCATGCCTTTCCCATATATGTTTGTTGAACATATAGTTTTACGAGAAATTGTAAAATTAAAGGTATTCTCTTAAGTAATCCCAAAAGATTAATTTGTTTTTAGCAAATTTGAGAATATCTTTGGGATTTTTTGTTATTCGCTCCGCGAACCAGCGCTACGAATACTTGCTCTGAAGGCGGGGCGGGCGGGATATAAATATTTAATAAAATAAAAAAAATAATTAATTTAGTAAATTTTATGGCAAAAAGTAAAAAATCGGGAATTTCTCATTATGAACTTTTGTATATTATATCCAATAAGTTTACAGAAGAGGAATTAAAACCAATAATGGAAAAAGTGAATAAATTTGTTACTGGAAACGGCGGAACAATAACTTATTCAGAAGAATGGGGAAATAAAAAAATGGCATATCCAATTAATCATTTTAATTTTGGATATTATAATTTATTGGAATTTGATGCCGAAGGAAGCAAGCTGCAGGAAATTGACAAGGTTTTGCGGCTTTCACATGATGTTTTAAGACATCAAATTGTTGTAAAAAAAATGAGAACAGAGGAGGAAATAAAAAAAGAAAAAGAGGAAGAAAAAAATAGGGTGAAAAAAGAAAAAGAAAAAACCAAAGAGGAAATAAAAAAAGAAGAAAAACCAAAAGAAGAAGAAAGAACAACCACCAAAGTCAAGGTTGACTTAAATGATTTAGATGCAAAATTGGACAAAATATTAGATACAAACGATTTATTATAAATTAAACTCAACTTTAGGTTAATTATTTTTATTAAATTAGAATTTATTAAAACGTATGAATTTAAACAAAGCCATGATAATCGGCAACCTAACTCGCGACCCTGAAATGAGAAATACCGCTTCAGGTACGCCGGTTGCTTCATTTTCCGTAGCTACAAACTTAGTATGGAGAGATCAAAACGGACAAAAACAGGAAAAAGTAGAATTTCACAATGTAGTAGCATGGAGAAAATTAGCAGAAATTTGCGGACAATATTTAAAAAAGGGATCGAAGGTGTATATTGAGGGCAGATTGCAAACCAGTGATTGGCAAGGGCAAGACGGAGTAAAAAGATATCGTACAGAAATAATCGCTGAAAATATGATTATGCTTGATAGCAAGGGTGCATCTGGTGGCAATATGCCCATGGGCGGATCTATGCAAAGCGCACAAATAAATGAGCCAACTATTGACATAGATGAGCCGGTAGGAAATTATGGAAATCAATCTCAAAATCAAAATTCAAGAGATGAGGAAATAAAAGTTGAGAACATACCATTTTAATAACCCGTATTACGCACCCACTAGATTTATTAAATAGATAGATGTGTAAAAAGGTTAATAATTATAAAAAATATGAAAAACAATCAAAATAATGATTTTAATGAGATTAAAAAGTGTTATTTTTGTGAAAACGATATTCATGATATTGATTATAAAGATATTCGTACTATACATCGTTTTATTAACACTTATAAAAAAATCTTGCCAAAAAGAAGAACAGGAACTTGTTCATGGCACCAAAGAAAATTAGCTATCGCCATCAAGAGAGCTCGAATTATGGCATTATTACCATTTATAAAACAATAAAACTTATGTTTAGTATTAACGAAATCAAAGTTGGAAAAGTGGTTCAAATTAATAATGAACCATATTTGGTTGTAAAAACTGATCACCACAAAATGGGAAGAGGCGGAGCAGTACTGAAAACCAAATTAAAAAATTTGATCAACGGAAGCGTATTAGACAAAACATTTCAGGGAAATGATAAAGTTGAGTCTGCAAACACTGAAAAGAAAAAAGCTAATTATATGTATAAAGATGAAGAGAATGTAAATTTAATGGATAATGAGACATATGAGCAATTTACCCTGTCACTTAATCAAGTCGGAGATAAACAGAAATTTTTGAAAGAGGGAACAGATGTTGATATTTTATATTTCGACGGAACCCCTGTAGCAATTGATATTCCAATTAAGGTGGAATTGAAAGTTGTAAGCGCCCCGCCGGGAGTAAAAGGAAATTCTGCCGGCAATGTAAATAAGCAAGTAGAGCTGGAAACAGGGGCTAGTATTAGTGCGCCGATGTTTATAAACGAAGGAGATGTGATACGCATTAATACGGAGACAGAAGAATATGTAGAAAGAGTATAAACTAGTAAAAAGTCTTCCTGCTAGAGGCGGATTAAACCTTATTATTTTTTATTGAGATTTGAAAAGTTGAAAGTTTTTATATAAAAAAGTACAAACATATCTGTTTGTACTTTTTTGTCGTATAGGAATTTTTATTTTTTCCTATTTATCAAGAGTAAAGTGTTTAATATTAGATATTCCATTATTCACCAAGCCCCCGTCCGAGGCGGGCATGGAAAGGCGCTGTGTCCGCCTCGGACGGAGACTTCAAAAAGCCCGAAAGGCTTTTCTTGTAGTTATTTTATAGATTTTTGACTTTCTGCTTTTGACTAGCAAATTTTTAGAAAAAATTTGCGTTACCCTTCCTGAGTTTTTATTTCAGTAATTATTCTTTTTCTAATATTACTCATCATTTTTTTGTCTCCTCTTAAGGTGATTTTGGCATTTTCTCTCCCTACACCAAGCTTGTTTTCCTCAAAAGTATATGAATTTCCAGATTTATTAATTACTCCATATAATACTCCGGTATCAAGTATGTCTCCGGCTACAGAAATACCTTCATTGTACATAATATCAAATTCACAAGCTCTGAAAGGGGCAGCTACTTTATTTTTTACAATTTTGGCCTTGACCCGATTCCCGATGATTTTTTCCCCTTGTTTGATTTGTGCTGATCTTCTTACATCTATTCTGACAGATGAATAGAATTTAAGGGCATTTCCTCCGGAAGTTGTTTCTGGACTTCCAAAAAATACTCCAATTTTATGCCTGATTTGATTAATAAATATTACTATTGTTTTTGTTTTTGACACTATTCCTGTTAATTTTCTAAGTGCCTGGCTCATTAATCTGGCTTGTAGACCCATGTGTTGGTCGCCCATTTCTCCTTCTATTTCTTTGCGTGGCACTAAGGCGGCTACAGAATCCACTACAACAACATCTACAGCATTTGATCGCACTAATGTTTCCAGTATTTCCAGGGCCTGTTCTCCTGTGTCTGGTTGGGAAATTAATAATTCATCAATGTTTACTCCTATGTTTTTAGCATATTCCGGATCCAGGGCATGTTCAGCATCAACAAAAGCAGCTATTCCCCCTAATTTTTGAACCTCGGCTATTATATGTTGGGCAAGAGTAGTCTTTCCGGAAGATTCCGGTCCAAAAATTTCAATAACTCTTCCGCGCGGAACACCATTAATCCCAAGCGCTATATCCAGCGACAGACAACCAGTAGAAACGGCGTCAACATCTGTTTTTCTAACTTCGCCGAATTTCATAATTGCCCCATCTCCAAATTTATTTTTTATTTGTTCCATGGCTTGGTTTGCTGCTTGTGATTTTTCGCTAATTTTTTCTTTTTCATTATTTTGGGGGACGCTTTTTGTTGGTTTTTTGGTCATAAAATTAAAATTATATTGTAAAATATTTAATAATAAAATTTTATTTATCCACATCTATTATAAATTATATACGAACAAAAACCGAAAGTCAATGTGGATAAATTAATTTACTAATATTTTTCTAATAATCTCATTTTTTTTACTATATTTTTTTTGTGCGGTAATGGAGATCAGATTGAGCCCCTCTTTTAAACTTATCCTTTTAGAGAAGGATCCATAGACATCAACCAACACTAAATCTTCGTTTATATAAATTTGTACTTCCTGTTCTGTGATTCCGGTAATTTCTATGAATTTTTTGTCTGTAGTTAAATCTTTTTCAGGATAAGAAATAAAAAGCTTTGGGGGAGAGATGATGTTATTAATAAAGAAACCCAAATACACAAGAAAAGAAAGAACAATTAGTATTATGATGATATTTTTTATAATTTTAGGGATGCATAAAAAGTAATGTTTTTCAGGAATTTTTTTTGAAAATAAATTTTTTCTTAATTTTTTTTGATAAGAGACATCATCCCCATCTAATAAATTATCAAAATTTTTTGTATCAATATTTAAAAAAAGGGCATATTTTTTTAAAAAATTTTTAGAATAAACACCAGTTGGCAGCTTTTCTAGTTGGTTATTTTCCATGGCCTCCAGATATTGAACATTAATCTTTAGTTCACTAGCCACCTCCTTTAAACTTATTCCTTGTTTTTTTCTTTTGGTGCGCAGTTGATCGGATAAAGTTTCCTCTAATAATATCTTTTGTTTTATAAATGAGTTCATGAATGTAAAAATTTTGCCTGCTCAAAATCAAGCAGGCAAAAAATGATAATTTTTTGATTATGGTTATTATACTTGGTTTTATTGCCAGACGCCGATTTTGCTGATTCCAAAGATTTTTAAAATAAACATAATAATCGTGTAACTGGTAAAGACTACGACCATTCCGATTACAGCGCCAGTTATTACTCTTTTGGCCTGTGTAACTGTTTCACTGCTTCCAGAGGAGACAAGAAACATTACACCACCTATAACAAAAGCTAACAACGCCAAAGACCCAGTAATAGCTAAAATAATTCCAGCTAAATTTATTATTACATTTCTTACATCTTCCAGGGTGCAACCTCCACCTTTTATACAGGATATATTACCCAACAACGAATCCGCTGCCAAACATTGGTTTGTAAAAATAAGATTTAAAAAAAGTATTGATAAGAATAGTATAAATATTTTTTTTGAGTTCATAATTATTTTTTAATTGTTTGTTGAATTTTTCTAACCCCAAAGCTTATGGCTTCTTCCGGCTCTTTTTGTCCGGAAACAACAGAATCAATCATTTCTTGTATAATAAGCTCGGTTGCCTTTGAATCGTGCCCCTTGTACCAGCTTTTAGCAGTAAGCACTTGTTCGGCAAATATTCCGATATTTTGGTCGTCTAATTGTCCGTTTATAAGGGAACGCAGAGCAGTTGGTTTTTGAGTTTTTTGCGTATAATTTTTCGCTTGCTCTTCGCGCGTTATAAATTGTACAAAATCCCAGGCAATATCAGCATTTTTACTTTTTGCCGAAACAACCTCCGTCCAATAGTTGGCAAAATTTATGATTTGGGAATTTCCTTCAATTTGTGGAAGTTTCGAGATGCCAAAGTTTAACTTAGGCGCACGAGCTCGTATATCCGGAAGCATGTAAGCATAGCCGAACATCATGGCGAGCTTATTTTGTACAAACATATCAATAGAATTGTCTAATGTTTTATTCCAACTGTAAATTTCTTTGGCCGGATTAGCAAAATCCATATAAAAACGAAGAGCATCTGATCCTGGATTATAGTCTTTTCCTGTTAATTTTTGGTTGAATTTTACTATACCATCTTCCATCATTTCTGTTCCGTTTTGCATCATTAAAACAGAGAGAATGTCTGTATTTCTTTCAATGTTATAAGCCCCGCCTAGCGCTATTCCTGATTGAATTATTTGACCCTTATTGTTTTGTTTTGTAAGTTTTTTTACATTTTGTTGAAAATCTCTATTCCAATATTCTGAGGGAGAGGTTATTCCGGCATTATTAAACAAATCTCGATTATAAAACATGGCTAAAGTATCAATAAAGAGGGGCAAGCCGTAGATGCGTTCTTGATTTTTTTCTTTGTCTTTTATAACTACATCATCATATACAACATCAAAGTATTTATCTTTTAATTCTTTAAGGGTTATGCTTTTTGTGGTTCTAAGCTCAGGAATTATTTCTTTTTTTAATGTCCCTCGTTCTACTGGGTAGGCCATAGTTATGAATTCAGGCATCGGAGTTATAAGTCTGTTGTCCTGATATTTTTTAATCCATGTATTGTGGATAGAAAATATATCAGGGGCCCGGTCAGTAGCAAAGGCTTCTATTAGCTTTTCTTCAAATTCTTCATATCGAAGTTTGGTATAATTGATTTTTACAAAAGGATGTAATTGGGTGTATTTAGCAATAATTTCATTAAAAACATCGGGACCATCCCAAACTCGCCAATAGTTTAGTTCCACATTTTTCATTTTTTCTTTTACTTCTTGGCTTACATACCTACATCCAAATCCGGATGTTAAAAATATTGTGGATATTAACAGCAATATAGATATTTTGGTTTTCATAGTTATAATAAAATTATTGGTTAATTCTATTAATTATTATAACATATTAAGGTCGTTCACCCAAGGATTAATTAAAAATATAAAAATATACTATTTGATGATAAAAATTTTGAAATCCATAAAAACATTAATTTCACAGCAAGCTAATAAAAAATTATATAACACATGAGATTGGTCGATAATTTAGAGCTTCGCTAATATGAATTGTTTGAATTTGCGGTTCTTGTTCTAGGTCAGCTATGGTTCGGGCAAGTTTTAAAATGCGAAAATATACTCTAGCGGATAGGTACATGTGATTTACGGCATTTTTTAAAATATGTTTTGATTCTTCGTTTATTTGGCAAAAATTTTTTACGGCCTCGGAAGTCATTTCTGAATTAGTGAAAAATGGTAAATCTTTAAATCTAGTAGCCTGAATGTCGCGCGCTATTTGTACTCTTTTTTTTATTACGGCAGATGTTTCCCCGTTTTCTGTTTCGTGTAATTTATCAAACTCTACTCTTGGAACCTCGATATGAATATCAATACGATCTAAAATCGGACCAGATATTTTTTTGTTATAATTTATGATCTGTGAGGAAGAACAAGTGCATTCTTTGTTTGGGTCAGAATGAAAACCACAGGGACAAGGATTCATAGCAGAAATTAAAATGAATTTTGCCGGAAATGTTAGATTGCCAGCGATACGGCTAATATGTATAATGCCATCTTCAAGTGGTTGTCTAAGATTTTCCAAGGTTTTTCTGGAAAATTCCGGAAATTCATCCAGAAACAAAACCCCCCTATGGGCCAGAGATATCTCTCCTGGTTTCGGCCAAGCGCCGCCGCCAACGAGTGCGGTTCCGGAAGATGTGTGGTGCGGCGACCTAAATGGTCTGCTCGTAACCAGCGAGTCGTCCCTGGACAGTTGTCCAGCTACACTGTAGATTTTTGTTACCTCCAAAGCTTCTTCGAATGATAAATCCGGCAAAATAGAGGGCATGGTGCGGGCTATTAATGTTTTACCGGATCCGGGAGGGCCGCCCATCATCATATTATGAGCTCCGGCGGCAGATATTTCCATGGCTCTTTTTACATTTTCTTGTCCTTTGATGTGCGACATGTCGTACATAATTTCTGTATTACTAAAATTAACTTTTTGGAACTCCAGGGCGCTTATTTTCTCTTTTCCCTGAAGATGGCTTATTAATTCCTTTAAGTTTTTAACAGGGATAATTTCTAAATCTTTTACCAAGCTCGCCTCCTTGGCATTATCTTGGGGAACAAAGATTGTTTTTATGCCTTTTTGCTTGGCACGGATGGCAATTGGAAGTATGCCGTTTACACTGCGCAGGTCCCCTGATAGCGCCAGTTCCCCGACAAATATTATTTTGGAGAAATTTTGGTTGACGCTGATTTTATTGGTAACAATCAGGACACTAACAGCAATCGGCAAATCATAGCTCGGACCGTGCTTTTTTAAATCGGCCGGTGCTAAATTTACAGTTACTTTTATTTTTGGAAAATCAAATCCGGAGTTTTTAATAGCACTTCTTACCCTTTCTCTTGATTCTGAAACTGCCATATCGGGAAGTCCTACAATACTGAATGTGCCATATTCTCCACCGCCAGTATCAGCCTCCACTTCTACAATTTCGGCATCCAAACCAATAACTGCAGATGATAATACTTTTGATGACATAATTTATTTAACTTAAAACTTAAAATTAAAAACTAAAATTTAAGGAGCCGCTTCGCGGCATTATTTTTTTAATTTTTATTTTATAGGTCTTTGTTTTTAGATTAATAAAATTATTTTTATTATAGCAAAAATTTTTTATATATCCTAATATTAAGTAAAATCTTGTGAAAACTTTATTTTTTTTAGATTTAGTTCTATAATAATAAACGAAATAAAAGATGCCCGATGTTTGCGATAACACTGGGTATTTATTTATACTTATTTTTAAATCAATTTAACTTGTTTAATGCGTTTGCTGATTATGCAGATATTAGAAATTTTGCATTTTGAGTTTTGCATTTTGCATTTATAATTTTTTATGTCCAAATTACAAGAGATTTTCAATCGCATGCTTGAATCAAAAAAGGAACAAAGGGAAATAAAAAAAATGTATCGAGATGCATTGTCAACTTCTAAAGTGTATCAAGATGTACTGGAAGAATTAAAAGTTTTAAAAGACAGGAAGAAAAAAATAGAAGATAATATTAAAGATAATTTTCGCAGCGAGTTTGATAAATTAGATACCCTGAAAACAGACATTGAAAGCGATAAAATGCTTATTAGTGATGTGGCGATTAATCAGCTTGTGAAGGGGGAGATGGTGGAAATTACAGATCAGTATGAAAATAAATACGAACCCATATTTTCAGTGAGATTCAAGAAGAGATAAGCGCTTTATGAGTTAAAAGTATTTTAAATAACAAAAAACCGCTTTGAGCGGTTTTTTGCGTATATAATTTATTTTTGATTTAGATTTTTAAATCATCTACACTTGAAGTATCAATTGAACCTCTTTCAGCTGGACCTCTTCTTGATCCTTCTGGTTCGTTAATTTTCAAATTAACTCTTGCGTTGTTCTTTGCACCAACGATCTTTAATAAAGTTCGAATAGCTTGAGCGGTTTGTCCTCTTCGTCCAATAACATATCCCATATCTTCAGGATTGATGTTAAGAGTTAAAAGAACTCCTCTTTCGTCAACGATTCTTTCGGTGGATACATCTCCTGGATGTGCCACAATTGTTTTAACCACGTACTCTAAGAATGCCTGGTCATTTACTTGTTCAGCCATAAGTTTAGCTTGTCTCTTTCAAAGTGATAACTTAAACTTTTTCAATAAACAGTTTAGTTGGATCAAATTTGAAAGTACTCTTAATTTTTAGTTATAACCCTGTGTGGGTTATTTATGTTATAATTATAACATATTTACAAAATTTGTCAAGTCCTATTGATTTTTTTACTAAAATTACTTATTTTCTTTCGGTGTTTCTTCTTTTAATTCCTCTTTTACTTCTTCTTTCGCTACTACTTCTTCCTTTTTTTCTTCTACGGGTTTTTCTTCTGTGGGGGTTTCCTTTTTTTCTTCCTCTTTTCCGCCCTTTTTCTTGGTTTTAGCGGAAGATGATTTTATTTTTTCACCTTTTATGATACCTTTTTCTATTAAAAGATTATTAACCGTTATAGACATTCCTGATCCGTTAGCTATCCAATGTTCAATCCTATCTTTTTTAACAACCAATTCTTTAGTAAAGGGGTTGTAAGAACCTAAAATTTCTAAATTTCTTCCATATGGATCTTTAGATTTTTCGGAAATAATTAAGCGATACATTGGTTGTTTCTTTTTTCCAATTCTAGACAATCGTATTGTTAACATAGTTTGTTAAATTTAAAATAAATTAATTAAAAGCAGCATAAAATACAAAATAAAGAGAGCTAAACTATTTTATATTTTACTTGATTACCTTAACAAATAGAGATTGTTTCGTCAATATTGACAAAAAAATTGAATTGTGTTATAATGGAAACACAATTAACGATCTTTTATATTTTTTATATTTTTTTATATTTCAAATTGAAAGGATGGTTTTAATGGGAAGAAAAATAATTATTGAAGTAACTCTAGAATGGCTTAGGGCGACCGATGATTCTTTTATTAAAAAAATCAGAGAAAATATTTCGAGATGTTCTCCCGATGATAAAAAAAATATTTCTTGTATGCATTTTTCTGGAGAATGCGGAAAAATGTCTAGAGGAATAAATTTTCGTCATTCTCGCAGGGAGTTGAGTCTTGGAAACATTCTTTTGGGGGCAAAAAAACAGTCTCGTAGGGCAAGAGTTGGTGAAATTATAAACAACCCGGATTGTGAACATGCATATAATACGGGTTTGTATGAAATACCAGCAAGGGGTGGTGAGTTAATTCCTGCTAAACAAAAGTGGGCGTATATTGAGGGTCACGGAAAACGCGGACGAGATTACTATAAGGAAGAACGCCGGAATGCTGGGATCGTGAGAAAAAGATGTTCGCAGACCGGTCGTATCACTCGTCGGCGCAAATTTCAGGGAACACCACCACACACCAGAACTATGAGCATTTTGATGGCTACGCTGGAAAATGCAGCCCAAGAGGCCATGAGTCTTGAGCGCGAACTTTTAACATCTTAATCAAAAAAGGCCCGGACTGAGCAATTCAAATCCGGGCCTTTAAAATTGTATAAATTATAATTATAGGGCGTGTCATTCTGAACTTCATGCCCGAAGTGCTATATCGTTGCAGGCGGGGATTCAGAATCCCAGCCTATCGGCAGGCAGGCATGTTGTTTTGAACACGTATTACGCGATGGATCCTGAATCAAGTTCAGGATGACAGAGGAAAAGTTTTTAATTTTTAATTTGTATTTTTAAATTTGTTTGTTTCTTGTGTCCTTGTATCTTGTAACTTTTTTGATTATTGTAAATTTTCTAATTCTTGTCTCCATTTTGCCAGATTTTCTTTTTGTTGATTTATTATTTCTTCAGGCGCATTGTCCGTGAAAGCTTTATTGCTTAATTTTTTTTCGGTATTAGCAATTAATTTTGTTAAATTTTCTTTTTCTTTTTTTATTCTCTCTTTTTCCTTTTCCATATCTATCGCGCCGATTAAATATATCTCAATATCGCCGACTGTTACATGGATTTCATTGGCATATTTTTCTTTATGATCAAGAATGATTAATTCTTCAATACCAGTACGAAGTCCTTTGATTAATTCGGTTTGTGATGTAATCAATTCTTTTTTAGTCCCGGCATAAATATATGCTTTTATTCTTTTGTTCGGCTCTACTCTGTTTTCAGATCTGGCATTGCGAATGCTTTTTATAATATCCATGATTAAATCAAAATTTATTTCATGTCCGTTGCTTAGATTGATTATCTCGCTATAATCTTCCGCATTCGGCCATTTAGCCGCCATAAGCATGCTTTTTCCCTTTTTCATTTCGCTCCATATCTTTTCCGTAATAAATGGTGTAAAGGGGTGAAGCATTTTAAGGATATCATTTAAGATTTTGAGCAAAATATCATTTTTTATGTCATTTTTTTCAAATTTACTTACCTCTAAATACCAGTCAGCCAGATATTCCCAGGTAAATTCCCGCAAGCGCTCCCCAGCTTGTGAAAACTTATATTCCTCTATATCGCTTGTTATGTTTTTTATTAAATCGCTGTTTTTTTGGAGTATCCAGACATCAGCGAGCGTTAATTTGTCCCGGCAGTCCAGACCGGACATTTGACACTCCGTGTTTAGTTTGCGGGATTCAAAATTTGAAATTATGAAGCGGCTAATGTTCCAGAGTTTGTTTATAAAATTTCTATATCCTGCTATTTTTTCTTCTGAAACTCGAACATCGTTTCCGGGGGTAGAGCCGATTAAAAGCGAAAGGCGAACCGCGTCTGTGCCGTATTTTTTTATCATATCCAAGGGATCAATTCCATTACCTTTTGATTTACTCATTTTTTTACCATGAGCGTCCAGAACCATGCCGTGAAGATAAACATTTTCAAACGGAATTTCACCCAAAGCAAAAAAACTCATCATGATCATGCGGGAAACCCAAAGAGTAAGAATTTCATATCCGGTTTCAAGAACTTGAGTCGGATGAAACTTCTTTAAATCCCCGTTCTTTTTTCCGTCCAGAAAATTTTCCGGCCAACCCAAAGTAGAAAATGTCCACATCCCGGAAGAGAACCAAGTATCCAGCGAATCTTCATCCTGCACCCACCCTGCGCCCTCTGGTGCTTTTTCCCCAACATAGATATCAACTTTTGACTTTTGACTTTTGACTTTTGACTTGGTTTGATACCAAACCGGTATACGGTGTCCGAACCAGATTTGTCTGGAGATGCACCAATCGTGGAGATTTTCCATCCAGTGCAGATATCTTTTTTCAAATCTTTCCGGAATGAAATTAATATCATGCTTTTGAGCAGCTTCAATTGCTGCTTCTTTGAGCGATTTATTTCCCAATCTTTTTATTTTTTTATCTACTAATACGAACCATTGTTTAGAAGGAAGAGGCTCAATGGGGGTGTCGCAACGATAACAAACCGATAATTTATTTTCATAGTTTTCATCAATGTGATCAATTAACCCCATTTTCTCCATATCGGCGACAATTTTTTTGCGAGCCTCTTTTGTGGTCATTCCGGCATACTTGCCGCAGTTATCCATCATGCATCCGTCTTCGTTGATAATTTGTTTCATTGGGATATCGTTTTTTTGCGCCATTTCATTATCGGCAAAGCTGTGCGCCGGTGTTACTTTTATTGCCCCTGATCCGAATTCCATGTCTACATGTCGGTCGGCAATTACGGTAATTTCGAAATCGCCCAATACGCCCGGAATCATGTATTTTTTGCCAATCATATCTTTATACCGCTTGTCGCTAGGGTGTACCGCCACAGCCGTATCGCCGAGCTTGGTTTCCGGCCTCGTGGTAGCGAGTACGAAGGGGCCGTATTTTATCCAGTATAGCCTGGTTTTTGATTCTTTGTATTCCACTTCATCGTCGGCCAGAGTGGAATGGCACCTGGGGCACCAGTTTACAATTCTTTTTCCACGGGCTATTACGCCCTCATTATACATATCAACAAACATTTTTTTTACGGCTTTTTCTCTCGGGCCGTCTAGCGTGAAGGCGGTGCGCGACCAATCAAGGGACGCTCCCATTTTTCTGGTTTGATTTAGAATTGTGGATTGTGTAACGCGCAGAAAATCCCAGACGCGCTCCAAAAATTTTTCTCGCCCAAGGTCATGTCTTGTTTTTCCCTCTTCTTTGAATAGTTTTTTCTCTACTACATTTTGCGTAGCAATTGCCGCGTGATCCGTGCCTGGGAGCCAGAGGGTTCTATATCCCTGCATTCGTTTGAATCTGATCATTAGATCTTCAATAGCGAGCATGGAAGCATGTCCCAAGTGCAATTTGTCGGTAATATTTGGCGGAGGTAAGATAATGGTGTAGGTTTTGGCTGTCTCGGATAAATTTAATTTATCCGGATTAAAAAAACCAGAATCTTCCCATTTTTTATATATCTTGTCTTCATGCTTTTGTGGTTCGTATGTTTTTGGTAGTTCTTTTGATTTTGTCATATTATAAATCATTGTTTGTATTTAATTTATGATAATACCGTACCAGATTTAGTTGAAAATTTCAAGAAATAAAAAAGAGCCCTGCCAACAAGACTCTTTATTTTACATATATTTTAATCCTAAGAGGGCAAGTGAATAAGCAAAAGTTAGATTGTATAAAGCATGCATGCAGGTTGAACAAATTAACGGTTTTAATGTTTTTCCCTGAAAGCCCCCGCATTTTAGATATACAATGCATATTAAAAAGCCACCAACCCCTTGCGTGGCAACAATATTTAGAATTCCGCCGTGCAAATAACCAAATATGGCAGATAAGATGATTGCAAAGCAGAGTACTGTTTTAGGGGTGCTAAATTTAACAAAAAAAGAAAGTGGAAGTCTGAATATTATTTCTTCTAAGAAGGCAAGCATAAAGACTACAAACGGGAAACTATATGATAGTATGGAGATGTTGCCGTGTTGTCCTGATTTGGAAAAAATATTATCAGTAAAGAATAAAATAATTAAGCAAAATAAACAGTAAATCATGTCTATGATTAAAATTTTTAAAATAAATATTGGAACTCGTCTGCCTTTTATTTCTTCCTGTAGCCAGTAAATAAATTTGTCCAAAGCACCCCCTATTTTAAGTGGATTAAAATATTGTAAATTTTCCAAAGAGCAAATTATTAATATCTTAAAAATAGTTTATTATCACGCATCTGTCAAAAAAATTTACAATTAAATATTTAGTTTTAAAAGAAGTGTTTTTCTTCTTTTTTTCCTCTTTTTATTAAAATTTCATTTTGTATTTTATGTCGTGTTTTAATTAAAATAAGCATATATTTTTAGTATGAAATAAAAATTTTGTCAAATTATTTAGTTTTTTTTTACACTTTACTTTTTAAAATTTTTTTGCTATGATTGTAGTATAACAACGCTCGCGCAAGGGTGTTTTTATTAAGTTTTATTGACTTTTAATTTTTAATTTTACAAATTTTTGACTATCTTTTTATGCGCACCAAAACCACAAAAAGCAATATTTCTGAAAAAGGGAAAAAACGTATTGGTTTGACGATAAAAATTCAAAAACATATAGCCAAAAAACATAAAATTTTAAAGAAAATCAAGCCGCAAGCCCATGAAAAAGGGGAAAAGATAACCGCCTCACAGAACACAAAAACAGACAATTTAAATAAAGGCTATCGAAATATAAAAGTAGAAAGAGAAAAAGAGTTTATTATGTGGAGTGGGGTGACATTCTTTATGATATTAATTATTTTTTGCTGGGCCTATAACACAAAAATTGTGCTTCAGAAAATAAGCCATGAAAGTGAGCAGCTTCCAAAAATTGAACTTAATCAAATGTTTGAACAGATTAGTGACAAGATTAACGAAGTTGAGCAAAAAATTAATTTAACAGAAGAAAATACAAACATAGAAATAAAGGAACAGGAGAAACTAGACACAGAAACGCTAGAAGAATTAAAAAATAAATTAGAAAATAATTAATTTACTATTTAAATCCGCTAAGGGATTTTCTCTTAAAAGGAGATGCGGGATTAAATTATAATATAACATGTCCAAGAAAGAAAAAAAGCAAAACAGCCTACCAACTGGCGGAAAAAAGAAAGAAGTTTCCAAAAAATCAATAATTAAAAAGATTTTACCTAAAGCAGCCAAGGGGATTGTTAAAAAAAGCGAAAAATCCAAGAAGCCGATTATTAAAAAAATAACATCTAAGCCAAAAATAGGGAAAGAGGAAAATAAAACTGAGAAGATTGCAGTCCCTGTATCAAAGTCTGAAATAGTGGAAAATAAAAAAACAGAAAAGATTATAGAAGGCGAAAAAGAGGTAAAAGAAGAACCCCAAAGGGAAATTCCAAAAGAAAGCGTGGTTTCGCGAATTGTAACCGAAAGACAACAGACAAATTTTGGTCTTGTGGAGCCATTATCAATAACCAAGGAGATGAAACAGTCTTATTTGGATTATGCTATGAGTGTTATTGTGCAGCGCGCCCTGCCGGATGCCAGAGACGGAATGAAGCCAGTGCATCGCAGGATTTTATATGCGATGTGGAATATCGGTCTTCGCTCTAATGCTAAATTTAGAAAATCTGCCAATGTGATTGGTGAGGTGCTTGGTAAATATCATCCGCATGGCGATACGGCAGTTTATGATTCCATGGTCCGCATGGCGCAGGATTTTTCCATGAGATACCCGTTTGTTAAGGGGCAGGGAAACTTTGGGTCTATGGACGGAGATTCACCGGCTGCAATGCGCTATACTGAAGCTAAAATGTCCGCTATTTCTGAAGAATTATTAACTGATTTAGATAAAAATACTGTAGATTTTATTCCAAATTATGACGGTTCACAGAAAGAGCCAAGTGTTTTTCCGGCTAAGCTTCCGGGGCTTTTATTGAACGGAACCATGGGTATTGCAGTTGGTATGGCCACTAATATTCCGCCGCATAATTTAAGCGAATTAATCGGAGCGATTACCCATTTAATCGATAATCCGGAAGCGAGCATAGAAGATTTAATGGAGTTTGTGAAGGGTCCTGATTTCCCGACAGGAGGAATGATTTATAATAAAAAGGACATCCTGCAAGCATATTCTACGGGGAGAGGGGGGATAGTGATGCGCGGAAAGGCGGATATAGAAGAAAGTAAGAGTGGAAAATTCAAAATTATAATTTCTGAAGTCCCATATCAGTTGAATAAGGCTACTTTGGTTGAAAAAATTGCTGAATTAGTAAAGGATAAAAAATTAGACGGAATTCGCGATTTGCGCGATGAATCTGACAAAGATGGGGTGCGGGTAGTGTTGGAATTGAAAAAAGATTCATACCCTAAAAAAATATTAAACAGTTTGTATAAATTAACCCAGCTGCAGCAGACCTTCCATGTAAACATGCTTGCTTTAGTTGATGGAATTCAGCCTAAGGTACTAACCCTAAAGATGGCCCTGGTGGAATACATCAAGCACAGACAGACGGTAATTATCAGAAGAACTCAATTTGAGCTTGATAAGGCAAGAGCCAGGGCGCATATTCTGGAGGGTTTGATGATTGCCTTGAATAATATTGATGCTGTTATCAAGGTGATAAAAGCGTCTAAGGACAAAGAGGTGGCTAAACAGAATTTGATGAAGAAATTCAAGCTTTCCGAGCTACAGACTATTGCTATTTTGGAAATGAAATTGCAAAATTTGGCGAATTTAGAGAGATTAAAAATAGAGAATGAGCTCAAGGAAAAGAAAAAATTAATAAAAGAACTTGAAGCAATACTTAGCTCTAAAACAAAAATTAAAAATATCATTAAAGAAGAAATAGCGGAATTAGATAAAAAATTCGGTGGCGAGAGAAGAACCAGGGTAATGAATCATAGTGTAAAAGAATTTTCTACCGAAGATTTGGTGCCAAATGAAAAGGCTGTAGTACTAATGACTCGTGACGGATACCTAAAGAGGCTTGCTCCGGATACTTTTAAGGTTCAGGGCCGTGGTGGTAAGGGGGTTATCGGCCTTTCTACTAAAGAAGAGGATATGGTTGAATTTATGTTTACAACCATGACACATAGTGATGTATTGTTTTTTACCACCAAAGGAAGAGCATTCCAACTAAAGGCCTATGAAATACCGCAAACATCAAGAACTGCCAAGGGGCATGCAATTGTAAATTTTTTGCAGCTTTCCGGAGAAGAGAAAGTAACCACCATCCTACCACTTGATTTGATTGCTCAAAGCAAATTTTTATTCTTTGCCACTGAAAAAGGATTGGTAAAAAAGGTGAAATTGGAGCAGTTTCGAAATGTCCGCAAATCAGGTTTGATTGCCATTAAAATAAAAGGAGACGATAAATTAATATGGGCCAAGCCAACCTTGGGCGATAGCCAGATTCAGCTTATTACCGCTAACGGCCAAGCCATCAGATTCAAAGAGACTGATGTGCGCGATATGGGAAGGGGAGCTTCCGGGGTTTATGGTATGAGGCTTAAAAAAGATGATATTGTGATTGGCATGGGAGTTATAATTTCTGATAAAAATGAAGAGAAAAAATATCAGGTTTTATCGGTGATGGAAAAAGGGTTCGGAAAAAGGACTCCGCTTAATTTGTACAAGATTCAGGGGCGCGGCGGATCCGGAATTAAAACTGCCAAGGTTACTTCTAAAACCGGCAAGTTGGTGAATGCTTTTGTGGTAAATATGGAAGTAATGAAAGAAAAAGATATTGTGATTATTTCAGAAAAGGGACAAGTAATCAGGCTTCCTTTTTCATCTGTAAATCAGAGCGGCAGGGACACACAGGGCGTGAGATTAATGAGATTTAAGGATGCGGGAGACAATGTGGCTTGTGTGACTTGGGTGTAAGGATTTTAGATTTACGATTTTTTATTTTTGAATTAAAAATTTAAATAAAAGAAGAAGAGGGACACCTTGCGGTTTCCCTCTTTTTTGTTGGCGGGCGCATCATGCCGCACCCTTTTTTTCTAGATTGAAAGTCGGAGTTTCTCTTTTGGCGAAGATGCCGAATGTGGCGCAGTTTTCTGTAAATTTTCCCTTAATAGGACAGGTATTACAGTCTGAATTGCTGCAAATAAACTGTCTTTCTTCTTTTGTTAATGAATTGAAATTCTTTTTTGCCTTCTCTGTTAACTCCTTGTAGTTAAAGTCTTTATTTTTCTTTTTGGTCATGATAACCTCCTTGGTTTTGAGTGGATTATTGATATTTTAAATATAGCATAATTTTATTAATTTGTCAAATTAAATTTTTTTCATATCAAATAATTAATATCAAAATAATTAAACAAAAATATATCCTTGAATAAGGATATATTTTTGTGCGGAGAGGGTGGGACGATGTTGGAATGTATGTAAGCAATTATTTTTAAATATATTTTTGTAATTCTTTAAAGCCATAAGAATTCTTAACAACATTTTCCATATATTCTAAATCTAATTTATTATTCTTAAAGGGCATCGGAATTTTCATTTTTTTGAGTTTTGTTAAATTTAACTTTCTATAATAGTTATATCTCCATTGGTGATTTTTTATCATTACTGAAATATAAAATAATAAATATGGATTATATTCATTTTTTAGCGTTAAAACCGCATTGTCTCCACTAGTTATAAAATCGTCAAATTGAAAAAATGTTTCTCCAACACTTCCATTTAATGCAACAGACAAACACTTACCTTTAAAATTAGGTTCTTCGTCATAATATCCTGATATTCCATTATTCTTTGAACTTGTTGTAACATAAGGAACACCGCCATTCTCTAATTGATTTTGAGGTAAAGCTGTTTTTTTGTTTAATTCACACAAACCATTTTCTTGTTTGTCTTTCAAGTAAATAACGGGGATCAATTTAATATTTTTATTTTCTTTAATTTTTAATTTCCCCTTTTTCTCTGGTGTGTTTTCTTTTATAAAAGTTTCATAATTTATTTCACTTTCTATTAATTTAACTTCTTGTGCCTTAATTCTTTTCGGAGTGATTTGTCTTCCGTACTTATATTTCCATTTATTTAATCTAATTTGGTATGCAATTTGGTATAATTTTTCAATATTAATATCTGCTTTTGGTAAAAGAACCATACAATTATTATCAACACAGCAATCCTTATCTTGAACAAAAGCTTGACCAATTGTCCCAACTCTTGGAACTGTTATAAAAGGAGCTTTATAATAACTTTGGATATTATAAAAATCATATACTCCATTTTCATCACCTTTTGAAGATATTAATGGAGTATTGCCATATTCCCCCTCAAGAAAACTTTTACTTTCGTACTCTTTTTGTCCATATTCAACATCAAAAAGAGAACCAATTGTTGTAACTGCTTTATTTATCATGTTGATTTAATTGGTTATAAAATTTAATTTTAAAAGCAATTGATTCTCTTATCATTTTTTCAATTCCTCTCTCTATCTCTTCGTGCGTTGGTATTTTACTATCAATATAAGCTTCTGGCACTAATTCATAATTTTTATCTTCTGTATCTAGTTTGCAAATTTTTTTAAACTCTGGTATATCTTTAAATAATAAATTTTGATTAACTAAAAATGCTCTCAATTCTTCTTTAATTTCTTTAATTTGATTTCTTTCTCTTTCTTCATCAAAAATTCTTACTCCTTTTTTCTTTCTAAAGCCATCGGTAACACCTCTTGCAAAATACACATTTTGATTATTAAAATTATGAGGAATGCCCTTTTTTATAAACACTCCTATTGTTCCAACACTTACAGGATAAAAAAGATCCTCTGGAAATGTTACCACTGATAATAAAGAATTATTTTCTAACAACTCTTTTCTCCAAGATTTTCCACTCCCACCTTCAACCATTACAGAAATCGGAACTATAGCAAAAAGAATACCACCATCTTGCATTTGAGAAAGTGCGTAATTAATAAAATGCCTTTCTTTATCTTTTTCAGTCTTTAAAGCAAAGGGCGGATTCATTAACACTTTAGTAATAACTGGATTTTTAGTTAATTCATTGCTGGTTCTTTTCACAAATTCACCTGTTTGATTTCCCTTTTTATTAGTTAATTCTATATTTTTTTGAAAACAATTTCCCTCACTCATGTTATTTCTTCCGTCTCCTCTAAAAATCATATTCACAAGTGCAAGTGCTACAACTTCATCATCTTGTTCAATTCCAAAAAGATTATAATTTTTAAATTTTTCAATTTGTTTATCACTTGAATTTTTTTTAATATAATCAAAAGATGAAACCAAAAAACCGCCAGTTCCGCATGTCGGATCAAGAACATAATCATTACAACTTACATCTAAAACTTCAACTGCAAATTCAGTTACATGTCTAGGGGTCAAAACAATACCTATTTCTTTCGCACCATTTCCATATTTCAGAAATTTCTCATAGAATTCTCCTAGAATATCTTTCCCAGAGGCCATTGCATTCTTAATATCTAAAGCCTCTAACTCTTTGTGTGTATTTTTTATTGCATCCTTATACTTAATGTGATTTTCAGTACTTGGTGGAATTTCTAATTTTAAAAAAGGGAAAAAATTATGTTTCTCTACTTGTCTTAACTTTTTTTCGATTAAATTATTTACATTACCAACGAGAGTGGTTGTATCTTCTTCGCGAAGATCTATCTTGGAACCATCCGACATAGCCAAAACTAACCCTGCAATAAATCTTGCTCTTTTATTTTTATTTATTCCTGCGTTATGTAAAATTTCATTTATCTCTAATGCTGAATCTATATATTTTTCTTCTGGTAAATCTGGAAATTCTGACCATTCGGGCTTATCATGCTCTAAGATATATTGAGCTTGCTTTTTAGAAAGTAAGATGTTTTTTATCTTTCCTTTTTCTAAAAGCACATCTTCCCATTTTCCATTTTTTAAATATTGATTTTTAACTATATAACCGTCTGTATCATTTCCAGCTACTCCAGAAATTAAAACGCATTTGATTTTTTTACTTTTATTAATCTTTTTTGCATATTGATTTTTCGCTTCATCAAGAGCTTGTTCAATCATGTCTCTATCTCTCTTGCTTTCAATTGCCCAAAATTCTTCACTATTAAGCTTTACCACTGCTTCTGGCATATCTCTATCTAAAAGTTTTTTTAATTCTTTGTGATACAGAACTTCATTTTGCTTATAAACTTCACCATCAGGAACTCTGGCTGGATTTTTTACAACCCACCCTAATTTATCAAGCTCTTCCTTAATATAAGTATAAGCATCAACCTCACTATTTTTAGGATTATTTGTATGCATAAAAAAATTTTTAATTACTTTTGATTAATTATAGTATACCATATTTTATATTTTTAAGAAATTTGCTGTATTAGTTCACCACATATTGGACAACATAGCCATTATTGATTAAATAATCCACAGGAGTCTCTAAATTTAGCCCCCAATGGAAACGTTTAGTGTTATACCAATTAATCCAATTACCCATTTTTTC
>Ga0208953_1000791_pt1 | contig 23406 bp, 19 predicted proteins | sample RifOxyB2_FD_184033 | JGI IMG/M metagenome (GOLD analysis project Ga0208953, IMG submission 184033) | Groundwater microbial communities from Rifle, Colorado - Rifle Oxygen_injection B2 (SPAdes) | ecosystem: Environmental > Aquatic > Deep subsurface > Groundwater | place: USA: Rifle, Colorado...
GATCATAAGCCGTCCTCCATACTTGAAGCGGCGGGCTTCAAAAAGAAGATACTGGCGGCAGGGAACATATGAACAATGATGAAGCCGCGGAAGGGAAAGAGCTTGAGGTAAAGATTTATTCCATCGCGACAAGCATGACGGAATCCATTATCTTCCTGGACGAAACCACGGGAACGCGCATACTGCCGATCTGGATAGGCCCTATGGAAGCGCAGGCGATAGCCATACGGCTTTCCGGCTACCCTTCTCCCCGCCCGATGACCCACGACCTTTTTTTCTCGCTCTTAAAATCGCTGGAACTCACCGTGGAAAAAGTCAGGATCACCGACATCGTGGACAATACCTACTACTCCGTGATCCAGGTTGTGGACAGGGACGGCGGGAACAGGAGAGACATAGACGCCCGCCCTTCCGATGCCGTGGCCCTGGCCGTTCGCTTTGGCTGCCCAATTTACATAAACGAGCGGGTTTTTGAAAAAACGCAAGTGCTTTCCAAACCTATAACGGAAGACGAAGTGGTGAAATTCAAACATGACCTTAAAAATCTTAAACCTAACGATATTATCAGCCAGTTGCTAAATACGCGCCATCATCCGTCCGGAGGAGACGCCGGGGAAAACGGAGATGAAGACGAAGAAAAAGAGGGGGAGAACGAAGGAAATGAACAGACTTGAGATCATCCGCGAGATAGCCAAACATCTTACCACGGAAAAAGACGCCAAGCTGGCCGTCCTGAAAACTTTCGAACTGATGGCCACGGCCCTGCGAAGCAACGAAAAAGTGGTGATTTCCAATTTCGGCACCTTCAAAGTAAAAGACCGTATGCCGCGCCAGGCCAGAAATCCTAAGACCAATCAGAAAGTGATGGTGGGGCCGCGCAAGAGCATACGGTTCAAGCCCTCAAAAAAACTTACAAGCGGGATATAAGAGGAAGCGGATAGTTATCGGTTATTCGTAGTTGGGAAACATGTCGGACTTTCTTAAAACTCCGCCTATGGACGGACACCGAACCGCCAACAACTAGCAACCAAAAACTCTTCGTCAACATGTCTGAAAAGAATTACTTCACTATAAATGAGATCTCTAAAAAAACCCGGGTGCCGGAATACACCATCCGCTACTGGGAGTCCAGATTCAAATTGCTGAGGCCGCTGCGGCTCGCGAGCGGCCACCGGCGCTACACAGCCGGAGACGCGGAGATCATAAACGAGATAAAGGACCTGCTCCTGATAAAGGGTTACACTTTATCCGGCGCGAAGAAAGTCATATATTCAAAGAAAAAAAGCGGCCGACAAGACTGGCGAGCGGACAGCCCTTCGGATGATACCGTCCAGCTCCTGGAAAATATAAAAAAAGAGCTGCGGCAAATAATCAAGGAATGTTGAAGATACTAAAAATTATAGTCTTTTAAAATAATTGCTATAATCTATACGGTATTTTGAATTACGCTGCCGGAGAGTGGCTCAATAAACAGGGCTCTCGCTTGCGGGAAAACCCGGCGGCACAAGAGATTCAAATTGCGTCGTCGGGGCGTGGCTCAATGGTAGAGCGCTCGCTTGGGGTGCGAGAGACTCCGGGTTCAATTCCCGGCGCCCCGATGAGGCAACTTGAATGCGGGGGATGGATTGGATCGCGTTTTTTACGCCGCCCGACACCCGCCCAGAGGCATCGCGCCTCAAACATCCAAGTGCCGCGGAATAAGGGGATCCGTTGCGGATACAACCGGACCAAGGGGGTCCCCGGTTCCGACCGTCCCGATATTAAAACGTCAGTCAGCCGTTTTTCAGTTTATAATCTTCATGGAGGCTGTATGTGTAAAAAAAATATTTATTTTCCGATCATCCCCTTCCTGCTCGCCGCGGCGCTTACTGCGGCCGCCCAGACCCCCGGCAAACCGGCGAACGAATCAAAGACCGAAGTCCATCCCATGATCTCCGCCGGTAACGCTTTCGCCTTTGATCTATACAAACAGCTTTCCAGAAAAGACGGCAATGTCTTCTTCTCGCCTTACAGTATAACCGTGGCGCTGGCCATGGCCTATGAAGGCGCGAAAGGCGGAACCGCGAAGGAAATGGAAGACGTGCTGCGCCTGCCCAAAGACGCCGCCCTGCGCCGGGATTTTTTCGCCCGGGACATAAAACGGCTGGGCCCGGACCTGGGCATGGATATGGCTAACGCCTTCTGGGCACAAAGCGAATACAAGTTTCTTGCGCAATATAAGGAAACATTAGACAAATATTATCAAGCCGCGGCTTTTAACGCGGATTTCAAAACGGCGGCCGACAAGACCAGACTGGTGATAAACGGCTGGACCGGAGAGCGGACGCACGGAAAGATAAAGGACCTGTTCCCGCAGGATTCTCTCAACAGCCTGACCAGACTAGTCCTGGTGGATGCGGTTTATTTCAAGGGGAACTGGGAAACCCGGTTCGACAAGAGCCTTACCTCCGACACGGACTTCCGCACCACTCCCTCCAACAAAGTAAAGGCCCGCATGATGAAGCGCACCGGGGAAGACTCAAAGTCCGGTTATTATGAAACCGCGGATCTGCAGATACTGGAAATGCCTTACAAAGGCGGCAAGCTTTCCATGCTCATACTTCTGCCGCCCCTGGACGGAATGAAGAAACTGGAAAAAGAGATTTCGCCGGAGAAACTGGAAACCTGGAGAAAAAATATTTCGAACAGACGGGTTGACGTATTCCTGCCAAGGTTCATTCTGAACGCCAAATACATGCTGCACGACACGCTCGCAAGAATGGGCATGTCGGCGGCCTTTACCGACAAAGCCGATTTCTCCGGCATGGACGGCACTAACAGTCTTCATATACAACGGGTGGTGCACCAGGGTTTAGTGGAAGTGAACGAAGAGGGAACCGAGGCCGCGGCGGCCACCGGAGTGGCTATGGGTTTGAAATCAATGCCCATGGCGGCGCCGAAGTTCCTGGCGGACCACCCTTTTATTTTCCTGATCCAGGAACGCGAAACGGGTAAAATAATCTTCATGGGCAGGGTGGAAAAACCATAAAGTTTTTCATTCCACTTCAAAGCCGGCTTCCGCCACGGCCTGTTTTATCTTCTCCGCGCTTGTCTTCCGCTCGTCAAATTCCGCTTTCAGCCCGGCGGTCCCCAGATCCGCCTCGGCGGCGACAATACCATCCAGTAGTTTTACGGCGTTCTCAACGCCGGCTTTGCAGCCCAGGCAGTGCATACCTTTGATCTTTAAAGTTATCTTCACAAAAACCTCCAATTCAGCCATGAAAGTCTTATGGCACGGAACATATTTTAGTATATAATTCCTTTATATGGACTCAAAAAGCCAGGCGTATCCGATCCGGGTCGGACTGCTTTACGGGCACAAACCCTCCGGTCATTACTCTGCGGCAAGGGCACTGGCGGATTTTTTCCCAGCCTCCATTATAGAGCCGGTGTTCATAGATCTCTCGGAAGTTTACCCAAATCTCGGCTCTTTTGTGGCAAAGACTTATCTGGAGATCCTTAACAAAACCCCGGCCCTTTGGGACTATATCTACGACAACAATTTCGTGGCTATGGCGGCAATGGGAATAAAGACGGCCGTCTTTCCTTATTACTCCAAGAAACTCATAGAAGTGCTGCGGAAAAAAAACATCGACGCCGTGGTATCCACCCACGCGCTTGCAGCGATGCTTCTGGCTAAGGGAGATGATTCCGGCGCCGCGGCCGGATCCCATACCCATCGGACATGGGGCAAACCTTTATGGGGAGAGCGGCCCGCACCTCAATCCTCCGGAAAGGGCGCCGCCAGGCCCCTTAAAGCCGCGCCGCTTTTCGCCGTACTCACTGATTTTTACGCGCATTCATACTGGCCGTCCGAAGGCGTGGAGCTCTATTTCTCTCCCGACGGGACCGCGGCAGCGGGCCTTAAAGCCAACGGAGTGGCTCCGAGCAGGATAGTAACTACCGGCATCCCGGTACGCAAGGAGTTTCTGATCCAGGGGGATTCCCTGCGGAAAAGAAAAGAACTGGGCCTGCAGGCGAATCTCTTCACGGCACTGATCGCCGGCGGCAGCAAAGGCCTGGGCGACATAATGCTTTCGGTGGAAACGCTGAAAAAATTCCTGGGGAAGATTCAACTCATCGTAATGTGCGGCGAAAATAAAAAACTATGCGGCAGCCTTGAAAAAAATCTGGCGGGCCAAAAACATCTGAAAATCATAAACGACTTCGTGGAAGATCCGGCGGACTATTACCGGGCGGCGGACCTAATCATCGGAAAAGCGGGAGGCGTGACCATAGCCGAAACTATGGCACTGAACAAACCGATGCTGCTTTTCTCCTCGCTCCCCGGCCAGGAAGAACATAACGCGCGCTTCCTCATAAAGAACCGGCTGGCGGATTTCGCCGAAGATCCGCGCCAGCTTGAAAACATGATGCGGAGGTATCTGCGGCATCCGGGCTCGCTCGCGTCGTTAAAAAACAAGCTGACGGCGGCGGCCAGGCCCTGCGCGGCCAGGGATATAGCCGCCGGCATAATGAAAAACCTGCTGCCCCGGTAATCCTAAAACGACGGTTTGGAATCTATTTTTATAAAACTTCGTGCATGGCAACATCTTCGGCGGTTTCAGAAAAGAAGGCGGGAATAAAAATATCGGGGCATACGGATTTGAACCGTAAATCCGCCGACCCGAACGGCGTGTGATACCATTTCACTATGCCCCGATGAAACCAAATTATACATTTTATTTGCGGGAAAACCAAAACAGAAAAATCGCGCCGGACTTTTTTCAAACTCCAAGACAGCCTGCAGCACAGACATCTACAATTCCGGATACGGTCTGTTTTAAAGGGCACAACAGGGGACTTATTGCCTTGTCAAGCCTGTGCCTTGCTTAATAAAATACTTTTTAGTATTATTTCAGCTGTTGGGTTATATTGTATGCGCGTTTTTTTTAAAACATCCGGCGTCGTACAGGGAATAGGCTACAGGTGGTTCCTAGTGAACGCCGCAACCCGACTCGGCCTGACCGGGTTGGTCAGGAACCGTCCGGACGGTTCGGTAGAAGGCGAAGCGCAGGGAGATAAAACCGCTGTCGAGAAGTTCATCCTGGAACTCAAAACCGGCCACCCTCAGGCCGAAATATTGAGCGCCGAGACCACCCGGATGGAAGAGCGGAAAGGCGAAAAAGATTTTATTATCGATTATTAGCGCGGGGGGAACGGAGGGGAGGTAAAAAACATGGCTGAAGAAAAAGAAAACCAGGAACCGGGACAGGAAGAAGCGCCCAAGGCCGACAAAACAAAGAAAGATCTTTTGAAAGATATCAACATCGATTCCACCAATCAGTACATCCGAAAGATAAGCCAGATAGACCACAAGATCTCGCGCGAAGAATCGCACGACCTTTGGAAACGCGTCAAGCGCGGAGACAGGCGCGCTAAAGACCGCATCATGGAATTGAACCTGAAGCTCGTCATCCCCACGGCCAAACGCTACCTGTATCCCGGCGCCGATCTCATGGACCTGGTTGAAGAAGGCAACCTCGGCCTTCTGCACGCCATAGACAAGTTCGAGCCCAAGAAGGGCTATAGATTTTCCACTTACGCCACCTATTGGATCGAGCAGTATGTCCGGCGTTCCGTGGAAGAGAATTCCAAAACCATCCGCATCCCGCCGCATGCCTGGACCGCTCTCCGGAAATGGCTGAAGCAATGGGACTCAATGCACGGCAAACTGGGCCGCGATCCGACACTGGCCGAAATGGCCCGCAAAATGCATTGGACGGCGAACCAGGTCCGCACAGCCCTTAACGCTTCGGAAATAGTCACAGGACTTTCCTCAATGGAAACCCCGTTGGGAGACGAGAACGCCGACACCGTGGGGGATCTCCTGCAGGACAAGGGCTCCGGCACCCCGGAGAGCCTGATCTCCATACTGCGCCTCCATGACGAGCTTAAAGACGCGCTGGGAGAGGTCGGAGAGCGGGAACGCATGATAATAGAACTGCGCTACGGTCTCACAGGACAGACGGCCATGACCTTGAACGACATCGGCAAAAAGCTGAGTCTTTCCCGCGAACGCGTGCGTCAGATAGAGGAACGCGCGCTTCTGCGCCTGCGCCGCGTTGCCGCCAGAATGGGCCTTATCGAGATGGGCAGACGTCCGGACCACACCAACCTCCAGCCCGGCTGGAACCAGCCCAGGATCAAAACAGACCTATTGGGCGACGCTATGCCCTCAAAACCCTATGTCCCCAGGAACCTGGGAAAGACGGGAAATAAAAAAAAGTAATTCGGGGATAATCCAGATGACAAATAATACGCGAAACACCTTAACGACCGAAAAAATAAAAGCGATAATCCGGGACGTGCCGGATTTCCCCAAGAAGGGCATTATATTCAAGGATATAACGCCGCTCCTGGCCGATAACGCCGCCTTCACCAAAACCGTAAAAAGCATGGCGGAAACATACAAGGGCCGCGGCATCACCAAGGTACTGGGAATAGAAGCCAGAGGTTTCATCCTGGCCGCGCCCATAGCCCTGGAACTCGGCGCCGGAATGGTGCCGGTACGCAAAAAGGGCAAACTTCCCTACAAGACCGTTTCCGCCACCTACGCCCTTGAGTACGGTGAAGACACCCTTCAAATGCACGAAGACGCCGTCAAAAAGGGCGAGAAAGTGCTGATAGTCGACGACGTACTCGCCACCGGCGGCACCGCCGGCGCCGTAGTCGCGCTGGTGGAGAAACTGGGCGCCAAAGTGGACGGCATCGCCGTACTTATAGAGCTTGAATTCCTGAACGGCCGAAGCAAACTCGCCGGACGGGACGTCTTTTCTTTGATAAAATATTGATCAGGAAGCTGGACAGCTGGACGATTGGACCGCCGGAATTATAAATGCGGGTTATTGGTTAAGTGTTGCCGCCAAGCTGCCTAGCCGTCCAGCAGTCAGGTTGTATAGCCTCGCAACAGTGACAGAGGCCCCCGTCGTTCAACGGATAGGACGAGAGTTTCCTAAACTCCAAATAGAGGTTCGATTCCTCTCGGGGGCACCAGGTTTCAGAAGGATAAAGGTTAAAAAGGGTATAAAGGCTTAAAGGAAAAGTTAATCCTATCTCGGCCTTCCGCCCTTCACGCCAATCCCAATCTTTCAGCCCGATTAGGAGTTCATATTATGCCCGATTCAACATGGATACACAGCGGCACGCCCGAAGCACGCGGCAAGATGGATTTGGCCATGGAATGGATAAAAAATCACCGTGAAACAGTGATCGGCTCGCTGGTAATATCGGGGGCGGCCGTGATTTTCGGAGTATGGGTGGCCGTGCACTATTCCGGCCTCAGAGAAGCGGCCTGGAAAAGCCTTTTTATAGCCCAGCAGACCGGTTACAGCGGCAATTACGCGGAGGCCACAAAACAGCTGGACTCTATAGGAACAAGTTACAGGAAAACCAGCGCCTGGGGCTTCGCCGCGCTCACAAAGGGCGACCTCTTATTCCGGCAGAATAACTTCAAGGAAGCGGCCGATGAATACTCGAAAGTGGCCGTAAACGGCCCGAAGAACCTTGCCCCCTTCGCCTTCTACAGTTTAGGCAAAGCCAAGGAAGCCGCGGCGGACCTCGCAGGCGCCCAGAAACAGTATCAGGATTTTCTTACCGTGTACCCGGAGCATTTCCTGGCCCCTGACGCCCACTTCTCCCTGGCGAGCATATACGAACTTTCCAACAACCAGGCCGAAGCCAAGGCCGCTTACGAAAAGATAGCGCTTCTCTATCCGGACACCTCCTGGTCGGCCGCGGCCAAGGCAAAGCTAATGCCCGCGCTAAAAGAGGACAAAGGACAGACTACGGCAGCGGTTATAAAAACCCCGCAGGCAGAAGCCAAAAAATAATTGAGGCGCCGTAAGATATCAGACCTTTTTCCAAAACAGGGCCCGCTGAACAGCGGGCCCTGTTTGCTTTTAATGATGGGGGAAAATATACTTACTCCGAAAATCAACGCATGAGCCCGAACATATAATATTTTGGCGGATAAATTTATCAATAAAAAATTTAATGGAGGTTGTAAACTTAGTCCGGACATATCGGCATAAAGAGTAGCCATATAATTCCAAAAATGCCAAATAAACGCGACCAGGACACAGTTTTGTTACTTGACAGGCTTTTGACCTTTTTGTAGTATTATCTTGCTCTGTAAAGGAGCCTCCAAGTTTCACCAAAATGGAGGTCCGCAAGACCCCCAAGGGGGCAGCGGAGCGCCGATTTAAAGGCGCTTCTCCTTGAAGGCTGTAAGCTCCGAAAGGGGCAGGCCCTACCTGAAGCAAGCGGGCGACCGCTGTCGCAGGGAGAGTGAGTACCGGACCCGCAAGGGAATGGAACTTAAGCCCCGGAAACGGGGGCTTACGAAAACCAAAAGGAGGAGTATTAATGAAAATAGTAAAAGTACTGGTCCTCGGTGCGTTCGTATTCGGTATCTGCAAACCAGTAAGCGCGATGAGCTTTGACGTTAAGAATGTAAAGTACTTCGCGAACCTGGATCTGTTCACCGTCGGAACGGCCAACAACCGCCTGAAGCAGCAGATGAAAGACACGAAAAAGGACGGCAACATAAGTTCCTACGCGATCACCGGGGATGCCGCTTACGGCTTCCGGGTCGGTGGTCTTTATCCCGTAGAAAACGTGGCCGATATAGGCTTGAGCTGGGGTTATATCGCCGGACCTGACGCCCAGGTGAAGATTCAGAGCATCAGCAAGTATTTAGATATCACCCGCCGCTTCTTCCGCATGATGGTGGAAGCCCAGAAAACCATGAAGATCAACGACAAATCCTCTTACATGGGCGGAGCCGGCTTAGGCATGGCCTGGGGCAGGCAGGAATATAAGACCAAATATGAGTACGCCAACATAGAGAATGGCGTAGTCGTGGATACCGCAGACCAGAACTTCCATGGCCTCACTTGGGAGCTTTCCGCCGGCGTAGCCTATAAAGTCACGGACAAACTCAATGTGGACCTCGGCGTCAGGTATGCGGGCTTCCCCCATGCCCGGAACACGCACGACAATGCCAGCAACAGCGGCGATGTCGCCGGTATGGACTGGAACTCGTTCGGCATATTCACCGGCGTGCACTTCTAATTAGAACGCAGCCTTATTATTCAAACAAAACCCCGGCGTACGCGCCGGGGTTTTGTTTTTGCATGCCTGCCCCCCGCAGTAAAGATGATCCGGATACGTTTATACCGAAAAGATCTCAGATTTCGGGAAGCGCAATGCAGGGGGAAACAGCAGCAACGCACGGCGGAGAGGCGCCAAGCAAAGAGCAGGAAACAAGCACCTGCTGAACCGGAGGGCATCGCGCGTACCCCTTCGGAAGCACCAGATCGATTTCCTTACAATGCCCTATGGGAGGCAAATCCGCCCCGCGCGTGAATTAAACGCGGTGTGCGACAGGGGAGGGGGGGTAATTCGGCTTTTTATTTTATATAATTAAACCAATGAAACGGCAGTTCCCCTCGCCATTCGCTATTCCCCATTCGCTATTCGCTATAGCAACACTTCTCGCGTTCCCCCTGGTAATACACGCCACCAAACTTGACCTATCCTCCAATGTGGACCTCAAGGCCGCCAACTACACAAACCTACTGACGGGCGACGAGAAAAAGGGGCAGGCGCTTTACACCGAGAATGCCACACTGGGCTTTGTGATAAAAGATATCAAACTGGAGAAAACCGACAATTCATCCATGGATGTCGGAATAGTCTTGAACAGCATCGGCACCGGTTCTTCCACTAACACAATTACGGCCGCACAGTTCTCGGAAGCGGCGGCCCGCTACCCCCACGCAACCGGCTCTCCTTTCGTAAAAGAAGCCTATGTAAAAATCTATAAGTTCTTGAACCAGAAGACCACGGCCATGCTCGGACGCCAGGCCTTTACTCTGGGACAGGGGATCACACTCACGGACGATGGACTGGGTCTGACCGGCGCGCGCATAGAGACTGAGAAAATTTTCCAAAACATCAAGGGAGAAGTCTTTTTTTTCAGACCCTACAAAGACGATAGCTTCGTCAAGCTTACCGGCGCAAGCCTGTATTACCCGGCCAGCGAAGGCCTCTGGCACGCTTACCACTTCTGGGAACAGGCCGACCAGCCTACGGGCGTGTCGCCCGTTATAGAGCTGGATCACACCTCGGTATCAAGAACAAAGAAATTTACCGGCATCAGGTACTTCCTTAATCACAGCCAGATGGTTTTTGACGGAGAATTCATACTCCAACGAGGCAAGTCCAAGCGGCCGGACAACGCCGGGACGGTAAAGTACAACGGCTATGCTTTTCTGATAAAGGGCGTCTGGAATCAGAATATAACTTTTTTCGGAGCATCCAAAGCGCGCATGGCTTACGGTAAATCTTCCGGAAATTCGGGCCCCGTGAGCGATAAGGATAAGGCCTTTCTGCCTACCTTCGGCCATAGGTTCAAGGGGATAGAACGCGATGGTTTCGGAGAAATAGCCGGCGCCAGCCTCTATGACATCATCCAGACATCGGGTACGGCGAACGGCCTGCCTAACGGAGTCTCCGGACTCAACATCATAAATTTCGGCGCCGATATGCCCTATAAAAAAGCGGTGCTCACCTTTGATTTCTTCAAATTCCGGGCCGCCCGGAACGCAAACCAGGGCTCCATCCAGATCGCCAGCGAATGGGATTTGAAATTATCCTACCCTATGGGAGACAGTCTGCGTTTAAAAGCCGTTTACGCCTTTTTCAAGCCCTTAAGCCTGTACTCAGAGAATACACCTATAAAACTCGTTTCCGTGGGCCTTACGGCGAAGTTTTAGCCCACGGCCCCCCGTATACCCGCATAAAGTGTGTCAGAGAACGGACTTATCCACATGGTTATCAACATGTGGATGACATAAATTTGCCCTATGATTGACATATAACTATTTATACGCTAGAGTATATGTCATATAAGGGCGCTGTCCGGGAATAAAAAGCTCGATCACACGATTAGTCCACAGAGCCCAATACCGAAAAATGCGCAAGCCAAACCCGCACGACAATAGCGTAAGGCAAAAAACCGGCGAACAAACCTCAGCAGGACAAAACATTGCGCGCAACGAACCGGACAATTAAAGCTAATAGGAACCTATATTCCGTATGGACCACTACAAACTAAGGCTAAAGGATCCCTCGGGAGCGGAGTTTGAGGCCGAAGGCCCGGCAGAATTCATACTTATTGAAAAAGCCAGCTTTCTGGAAGATCTGAAGCAGAGAGTTCCCGTATTGAAGACGCAAGACGCGCAAGATCAATATGGGCCCTTTTTTAAAACCGGCTTCTGGGATAAGATAATAGTCTTCAAAAACGACCTGGCGGAGCTCAGAATCAAGTCACCAGAACTGGACGCGACAGAAGCGGCACTGATCCTGATGTCCGCAAACAGGGCCATAAGCCGGAAAGAAGACCTGAGTGCGATAACTCTGTCCAAAACCCTTAAGACATCCGGCTACGAACCGGATAGACTGGACAGATTGCTCGCCAAAGAGATCAAAGAGGGCAGAGCCACAGCCTCAGGAACAAAAAGGAACAGAACCTACCACATAACCCAGAAAGGCATGGAAAAAGCCTACTTAGCCATAAAAAAACTAAAGTAAAGCTCTCCTTTACACCATACAACAAAACCGACAAAACACCCATAGCCAAAACTCAACCAGAGGCATCTTCCAGGGGAAATCCCGTGCTTCGATCCCTCCAAAAACAGAGCACCCTGGGGCCAGGCATAACGCAAGAAAGATACGCACGCCAGGAATACGGTAGCGGCCGAAAACCGAGGGCAGAACCAACGGATAACCCCAAAACACCCGCCAAAAAGCCTACTCGGAAACCGAATAACATAACTTACGATAATATATATTATGTTAACTTAAATATCCCCTTTGATTGACCGATATTTACCAATAACATGTGTTAATATGTTTCAAATTATCCATAAACAATAAGTATTATTTTTTAAATTCAAATATAATTTATAGATATATATAATTAGCAGCCGATACCTCAGTCGTGGAGCAATTTCCCGAAAAAATTTGGATTCTAAAAATCAGGAATTTTGGTAAAAAAATGAAAATTATGAAATTTACCGGCCAAGGCGGGAGACTAGAATTGGATAACTAAAAACACCACAAAACAGCCTTCCGGATTAGGTAGTATCCACCCATAAAAGTTGGCAACTTTTCAAAAACCGCACCCCCCCCTTAATTCCGAAAATGCCCCTAGACTAAAATCGTAATATCCTGATATCCCCTTTTCTAAATACCATAAAAGCGGGAATCGAAGGGGGTGCGAGGAGGAAACGGGGAAGTATCATTGAAACCTTTCCCGAGGTGGGACTCAAAACACCATTAAAACCATTCACCGGCCAGGGCGGCGCCCACCCCTAAAAGCCGGGAACTTTTCCGGAACCCGAAAACACCGCCTTATAGGCCACGCCTCTGGACAAGGATCATGACATCCGAATACCTCAGTTTCAAAACATCATTAAAGGGGTCTTCAGCGCCACAAGATGCAAAACGGGCCCAAAATCAGTCCAAGGTACACCGCAAAAGCGCCCCAAAAAACCACTTGAAAAAGCTTTTTTATGAAAAACATAGCGGACACTTTTACTAAGGCGGTGGAACACAGACAGACGGCGCGGGGATTGTTCCCTAACCTGCCTCCTATAAGCCCCCCCTTTTTTTAGCTTATAAAACCAATAAAAAACCCGGCCATAAATTCCCGTGGCCGGGGCATATTTTTTGCTTATGACTTAATTCATTTGTTAATGCTTACCAGTGCTGCCATACCCCCCTTCTCCTCTGGAGGTAGCTTCCAACTCCTCAACTTCCGTAAAAGAAGCATATTCCACCTTATTGAAAACCATCTGCGCTATCTTTTCACCTTTTTTTACCTCATAAACGGCGCGGGGATCATGGTTTATAACTATTACCCCCACTTCCCCCCTGTAAGGCGCGTCCACGGTCCCGGGGGTATTGAGTACCGTGATGCCATGCTTCAGCGCGAGACCGGATTTAGGCCTGACCTGTCCCTCATAACCGTGGGGAATGGCCATCTTCAGCCCCGTAGGCACGAGTACACGCTCTCCCGGCTTAACGCTGAAATTTCCGCTGGAATACAGGTCCACTCCGGCGTCTCCGTCGTGGGCATATTGGGGAACCACCGTATCCGCCGTCAATTTTTTCACCGCAATATCTATTTTTTTCATAGTCGCAGACATGTTATCCTCGTATTTCGCACTTGGGCAGGAACTTCGAAGCCGCCCTTTTCATATCTTCCAGCAATTCCGGCGGAGTTTCGGGGAAGCTTTCCAGCCGCGCATCCAACAGGCCGCCCCTTCTCGGCACAAATTTCTGTATGTAATACTTGTGACCCCCGCTGCCGGTAGTTTCCGCTATCAGCCTTGCCGTTTCCGCCGCTTCCGGCACCGTCAGGAAGCTGATGCCTTCTTCTTCGCTCCGAACCACCGGTACTACGGTAGTCCTGAACTCGTAATCCGGAAAACGCGCCGCCGCGCGCATGCTCTCTATCATCGCCGCTGCCGCATCCGGCCCGCCGGCTATCTTGGCCCACAGATGCCGCGGCCCCTTCACATCCATGGCCACGTAATCAACCAGATTTTCAGCAAGCAGATTATTCAGAATATCCGGGGCGCCGCCGTTAGTGTCCAGTTTCACCGACAGTCGTCCGGCTTTGAGGCGCTTTATGAATTGGATGAGCCCGTCCTGCATAGTGGGCTCCCCGCCGCAGATAACCACTCCATTGACCCACTGCCGCACGTTGTCCAGATATTTAAATAAATCTTCTTCGTTAAGAATGGCGTCCTCATTAAGCAAGGGGTTGGCATGACACGCCGGGCATTTATAGTTGCACCCCGGGACAAATACCACCGCCGCTATTTTACCCGGGTAATCTATCAAATTAAAGTTGAGCGCCGCCCTTATCTTCATACTTTAACGGTAAAGGCGTCCTCCACCATTTTAAAGTATTCCACTTCTTTACGGCGCAGCGGCTTGCCGCGCCGGAACTCCAGTTCATAGCGGTCCATTGCGCCGTTGTTCTTTACCAGCACCGTCGGGATGGGATCCAGCGGCACATTGTATTCTGCCGCTATTATCCGATTTTCCTGCCTGCTCAGATCGCAGAATTCAACGGAAATTTCCAGGCCGCTGGCCTTCAACGCCCTGGCCAGACTGCTCTTCGCCTCATCGCACATACCGCAGCCTTCCTTGCCGAAAACCATTACTTTTTTTGAGGGGTCTTTCTCATAAAGCCAGTTAACGCTGGGCGCAAGACTGGAGTATTTATCGGACACGGCCTCGCGGGCGCGGCTTATGCCCAATTGTGAATCATTCCAACCGCTCAGGTTGCTGAAATAGCCTACGATCTTTGTCCGCTTTGTCACATCCTCGCTTGCGCACCTACCGCACTTGTCCTTGAAACCGAAGTAATTAGCGTGGCAATTATTACAATGGGTGAATTCCGGAGACACTGTGATCTGCGAAGACCTGGTGTTGCGGTAAGTCCTTTCAACAAGGGCCGATATGGATTCCGGCGGTATCTGGGACTCGCCGCAATAGACATGAATAATGGAGCCGGACTCTATCATGTCGTGGAATTTGGACTGCAGTTCTATCCTGTCTATTATGGAAACTCCGGCGCCCGGGTTCAGGTGCACGGAATTCGTGTAGTAAGGCGCTTTCCGGAGATCGCCTTTTATGACTTTACGCGATTCCGGAAAGCGGTTGAGATCGCCCTTCGCCAGCTTCTGCGTGGCCGATTCGGCCGGGGTTTCTTCCAGGGTGAACTTCAGGCCGTACTGAACCTTCAACTTATTTATATTCTGGTACATGTGATCGGCTATCTTCAAACCTGTTTCGTAGGCATCCTTATTCTCATGCAGCTCTTTGCCGGTCAGGTATTGCACCGCTTCGTTCAGGCCTATAAGGCCCATTATATAGGTGGCTTTCTTGAGGTCAACGTAGGGCGTGCCGTCGTCGGAAGGGATACCCAGAGACCTGAGAGGGCTGCCGTCGGTATCCAGCAGGAACTGCGTGTAGACCTTCTTCTGCAAATGGGCCTTTACGGCGTATTCCATTGCCTTATCTATCCGCTTAAGCGTGCCGGCCAGGGTCTTACCCCTGAAGGCGGCCTGCGGCAGGTTTATGGTGACGTTCTGGAAGCCCGTGAAGCGTATGCATTCCGGGTGCTTGAGCAGATACGGATCCGTAACTTTTTCCTTGAGCCGGCAGCACTGGGCGAGCGTAGCCCCGGCGCCATCCCGGTCGAACATAAAATATGTGGAACCGTTCTTCGCGGCCAATTTGCAGCCGTATTCGTAAACCTCTCTTTCATCCGGATTTTCCAGGGCCTCTTTGCTCACGTGAAGATCGCACTTCGGGAACGAGAACTGCACGCCGTACTTATCTCCGTCTTCCCACACCTTCATCAGCTCTATGGCGAACTCCTGGGCGGTCCTCACCATGCGCGGATCGCCGTAAGTGATATATTTTCTTCCGTCTTCGGGATGAACCACGTCGCCGTTGCGGGGATCTCCTTCCACTCCTTTAAACCGCGGCGCCGAAGCCGCCATTTCAATACGGCCGTTCTTATCCTCTATCATATACTTGCCGCCGGGACCCATGGCCGGCACATTTCGCATGTACTCAGGCACTCCGGTATGAATATTGAAATCTATGAACAACGTCTGCCCGCCCCTTGAAAAAGCGTTCTGACTGGCGGAAAAGATCAGATTTTGCGCTATCTGGCGCATCTCTTTTTTTGAGAGTTTTAAAAGTTCCCTAGTCTCCCCGGTCTTTTTGAAATAAGGCGTCCCGGCGCCGTCTTCATAAGACAGCACACCGGACTCCACCATGGCCTCCAGGACGTCTTTCCTGATCTTTACGGTTTTACCCTCCAGCTCACCTTCGGTCATGACCTCGGGACAGTTGAGCATGGGCGCGTACAGGATATTCAGGAACCCGAAGCCCAGTGCGCCCGCATAGCGTGACTGCATGGAGGCGAGAAAGGTCTGTATATGGCCGTTAAGAACCATGGCGGATTTGGCGGGCTGTGACTTGTTCTGCAAATTGGACACTATCTTATCCAGCCCGTATTTCTTTATATACTCCACCGAATGGCTGGAGCAATAAACACGCTGAGGATAGCCTAAGTCATGGATGTGGATGGCGCCGGTATTATGCGCCTCGGCTATTTCTTCGGAGAAGACCTTGCGCAGATTGTACTGCTTAAGGACGTATTCCGCTATGCCCAGATTCACTGCCTCCGGGTTATTGGAGGTTATGTTGGAGTTTTCCTTGCTATTTCCGATCACCAGCGACTCTATGGTGGACAAAGGCATAGCCATGGCGGTGTTCTTTACAGGTATCCCCATCATGGAAAGATGCGACTCCGAAATGCGCCGGAGGAACTGCGTGTCGAAATTCTTGGTGCCGTATTTATCCGAAAGTTCGTAGGCATCGTTCTCGGTTTCCTTGGCGATCATCTCGGACAGCTCGCGGGTAAGCTGGTACTCTTTCTCCAGGGCGTCGGCCAGTTTTTTACGGTCGAATTTTTCTATGGTCTCGTTGGTGATGGACTGCACCAGCAGCATCTGGTCGGTGATATCGGCGCGGCCGCTCTTTTTCTTGACGTTCAATTCGCTGGTCCTGACCCTCTTCCTGTCGAGCGCGTAAGACTCAAATTTGTCCGCCGTCCGGTTAAATCCCTTCCCGCGCAAAATTTCTATGCAGACGGCATTGCTGTCCTCAACGGTGGGGATCGTTGAATGAAGCGTGAAATCATTGTAGATCTTTTTTGCGACTTCCTCCGCTATTTCCGAGGCCTTTTCCTGATCCCTGCCCCCTAGGCTATAAGCCGCTTTGTAAACCGCGTTCTTTATTTTTTCCACATCGAACGCCGTAACTTTACCGCTCCTCTTCTTTATGACTTTAGGAAAAAACTCGTTCATCTTTATTACCCCTTATTTTTTTATCGATTTGATTTCGTTCTCAAAATCGGTCACATCCTCGAAATCCTTGTAAATGGATGCGAACCTTATATATGCGACCTTATCCAGCTTCTTAAGTTTTCTGATAACCAGCTCCCCTATCAACCCGCTAGAGATCTCGGTTTTATCTTCGTTTCTCAAGACGTTCTCGATATCTCTAACCGCCTCCTCTATTTTTTCAATGCCGACAGCCCGCTTCTGGCAGGCTTTTAAAAAGCCGTTTTTTAGTTTTTCCGGCAAAAAACTTTCACGCCGTCCGTCTTTCTTTATCACTATCAGCGGATTCTGCTCTATCCTCTCGTAGGTGGTGAATCTCTTGGAACATTTCTCGCATTCACGCCTCCTTCTTGTTTCAAAGGCGTCGGAATCCCTGCTGTCGGTAACTTTCGTGTCGTCTGCGCTGCAGAATGGACATTTCATCCGGCTGTTCTCCAAAGGAGGCTTTGCCCCCGGTTTAATCGGCGTTTGCTTACGTCACCAGAACCCGGCCGCCGCGTCGGACGCCCGGAGCGGCAACTTTTTACAACAAAGTATCGCCCGGCTTTATACTATATCTTGTGTTTTATTCTTGGTGCACCACAATTAGTGGTATTTAGGGATATTATATACACTAAACGCATTAGATGTCAAAATTCACGGCGAAGCGCCGCGTTATCCTAAGCCGCGGGATACTCTATTTGTTTTCCGGTTTGGCGCGCCCTGAGGATACGCATAAAGCGACGGGCGCCAGTAAATATCCGGCCAGGAGGAATAAGGGAGAGATATCTGCGTAGATATTTTTTCCAGCGGGATCCGCTTTTTTAAGAAAAACATATCCGGCGCAGATTAAAACCAGCGCTAAAGCCAAAATCATGCGGCCTCGTTTGCCTATCGTCGCTCCTTCCGCTGCCGCAGCGGGCAGAGCCGGCGTCCCTTTCTGTTGTGCGGAAGTTTTGTTCCTGTTTTTCCTTGACATGCCATTAACTCTAAAATTTTATTAATATTTCCGCGGGCGCGCTCCGGACCCGCCAGGCTGATTCTCCGGCTTTCCGATCCGAAACAGATAGAATCATGATAATACTCCAATAAATAACAGCCAGGATCGTTTTCAGGTTAGAACAACGGTCCGAGATAGAAATAAAAAATTCTGCCGCCATCATGAGTCCTTACCGCATAATCAAAACTTAAAACCAGCTGGAAAGCCTGCAGAATAAAAGTGTGGATGTTCACGCCTATACCGGCCGAACTTTGGATATCCGCCCCCCTGAAAGACCGGAACTGCGTCCCTTGATCCCATCCATACGCCGAATCAAAGAATACTTTGGCATAAACCGCCTTGAAATAAAAATCCGGGAACATAAACCACATATAGTAATTCAGATCCTTAAAAAGCGGAGTGCGAAACTCAAAATTATTCATCAGTACCCGGGACGCGGACTCCATGGGGGAAGTGGACGAAAACCCCCTGACTCCGCCCAAGCCGCCGAAATCAAAAGCCCTTTTGTCGCGTCCGACGCTTTCCCCGGCCAGAAACCTGTCCACAAAAGCGCTGCGCTTTGAAAGCGGAATATACTGGAGACGCTGGAAAACATACGCGTCGTATTTTTCGTTTCCGCCCAGAGCGGTCTCCGCCCTGGTATAAGTAAACTCGGTTCTGGAACCCCTTACAGCGGTCAAGTAAAGCCCGCTGATAGTATCCCTGACCAAGGAAGTCTGCAGCGCCCGCGTACGCGAATGATCCACCCCGCCCGTGTCGTCGAACTTATCGGCTACGCTCTTATGGATGAAAAAAAGTTCCAAACGGTTATAACGATCAAAAGGATAGGCTGTGCCCAAGGCGTTACGCCAGTCCTTCCTGTCGAATTCACGATCCAGTGAGTTGATGTTATGCCTGGCGGTGAGCCCGGCGGTCTGAAGAAAAATCGGCATCCTGTATTTCGCATAGCTGTAAGCCAGCTGATAACTGAGAAAATCGCTGCCGGAATTATAATCAAGCACAAGGCTGAGATTATTATTGCCAAGCATATCGGAGGCCTGCCAGTAATTCATCCAAAAAAGCCCGCCCGGGGATGAAAACATGAAAACCGGGAAGAACAGATCCGTGGAAGCCTTAAATCTATAAGGCTTAAAAACACCGGTGGACTCTTCCGGCGGCGCCGCCTCCGCTGTGGGAGGGGCTGAAGACAGGGATATACTTTCTCCTACAAAATGGGCGGGGCCGGAGGGCTCATGCAGAAAATCCTCTCGGGCGCCGGAGTAAACATTCATACTGCCTTTGCGAAAGGACGAGAAAAGTATTTTTTTCCCGTCCGAAGAATACGCCGGGGTAAAATTACCCCCGATAACGCGAGTGAGCCGGAAAATCTCGCCGCTCGCGGTGTCAAGTTCATAAAGTTCGAACCGGCCTCCGGCGTCGGAAGTAAAAAGAATGGTGCGTCCGTCCGGAGAGACCACGGGGTCGTAGATATCTCCTTCAAGCCGCGCCAGAATTTCTTTTTTGCCGGAGAAATCCACCCGGCAGAGCTCCCGCCGGGGCACATCGCCGATCTCCGTCTCACAGGAGTATACGGCGCCCTGGCCGTTTTGCGGATACGCGGGCGAAGCCTCATCATCGGAGCTGTCGGTTAACCGCCGCAGGTCGGAGAGCTGAATAGTTCTCTTTAGCGCCGCCGAAGTAAGCGCGAACTCATACAGGTCGTTAAATCCGCCGCGCATGCCGACGAACATTATTTTTAAGGAATCCGGAGAGAAGACCGGCTGTCGCACTTCTATAAAATCCGGGAAAGCCAGGCGTGTGACCGTCCGCGCGCCGACATCGTAAAGGAACAGATATTCCCTGTGGTTTTTCTGCCCGGAAAAGGCCAGATACCTGCCGTCTCCGGACCAGGCCAGGCTTTTCCAGGGTTTTGAGAATCTGCCGTAGGGTATATTTTCAGCGCCCACCTCGTAGGCGGTAAGCTTAACGGATTTCCCGGTGGAAAGTTCCTTGATGATCACCACCGGGGGATGCCCGTCAACAGTGGACAGGTAAGCGAGGCGTCCGCCATCCGGACTCAGGACCGGGCTCACGCCGAATTCAGGGATGCCCTCTTTCTCTCCGGTCAGCCGGTCGCCGAACCGCGAAGGTTCGTTTAAGTTTTCATCCCTGGCTTCGCCCAGATATTTGAGTTCTGAATATTCCCGAAATTTACTGTCGAAACCTATCAGGTCCAGGCCGATGAGAGGCAGGAGTACCGATGAGGCCTCGTAGCGGGTCTTAAACAGCTCAAGCATGCGGGCCGGCTTGTCCTTGCCGTATTGCCGGGCCAGGAACCTTATGGCCTGCGCCCCGGTCTTATATGCCAGCGTGGTCTGATGAGGTTTTAAATGAGCGAACTGGCTCAGCCTGGTAAGCGGGATAAGGCCGCCGGGGGAAAGCACCGCGTCCCTCACATACATGTTTTCCAAAGCCACATCGGCGTCTCCGGTTTCATACTCCGCCATCCCCTCCATCATCCAGAGCGGATAGACGAAGGTCTTAAGTATGCGGGCGGATTTCCAGAACCCGTCTATAAGCACGCTGAACTCCACTTCGTGGGCGAACTCATGCGTGACGACGTTATTAAGCCAGCCCTTGGAGCCGTCGGACCAGGCCATGAACCGGTCTTTATACGGCTCGGTAAGCCCCCCCACACCGTCTCCCACATCGGCGATATTGGACTGCTCCATATCGTTTATGGAAGCGTAGAGGAAGAACGGGATCCGCTTGTTCAGCGCGGGATTAAGGTCGGCGGATTCCTCTTTATAATCCTTTTCCAGTATCCTGGCCGCGTAAGGCAGCCAGGCTTTGGAATCATCATAGTAATGAATATCGAAATGACTGGTGGCGTAGATCCCCCACTTAAAATCCCTGACTATCACATGATTTTGTTCCTGGGCGGAAAGCGTGGCGGGCGGCTGCAGACAAAAAAACAAAACCGCGGCCGTTAAAAAATAAAGGCCCGCGGTCTTGGCCGTATGAGGCACACCGTGCTTTGTTACGGCACTTACGCAAGTATTGGCCGTCTGAGGCGCACCGCGCCTTGTTACGGCACCCACGCAGGCATTGCGCTTTAGGAACTGTGCACTTTGCATTTTCAGGTTGTGAACTTCCTGTGCTTATTTTTTCTTCAGCGCGGATTTTTTCTGCGCAAGGGTGAGCCTTGCCAACTGCGAGCGGGCCTCATTGTTAGCGGGACTTATTTTGAGCAGTTCGTTCAAAGCAATGATGGCCGAGGCATCAGACTTAAGCTTGATGTAAGAGTCGCTGAGCATCGCATAAACCCCGGCCCTGTCTGAAAAATCGGAGTATTTAAGACTTTCCGCCGCGGCGCGTTCAAGAAGCGGCGCGGCCGCGGGATAATTTTTACTTTCATAGGCGATACGACCGGAGACATACCCGGCCCTGAAGGACGCTTCCTCTCCAAGGTTCCGCAGAACGTCCAGTATAGGCTTTGGGTCCTGGTTGTTTTTCCAGCGCGCCAAAGCAAGATTCTCAAGCACAATAGTGTTATCCTTATGCCCGGCGCTAAGAGTTTCATATTCCTTCACTGCGGCGGGGTACTTCCCGGCAGAAAAAAGCAGTTTTGCCGCCAGCATGCGCACCTCTAAATCTTGCGGGCGGTTGTTAAGAAAGCGGCGATATTCTTCCAGGGAGAATTCATAAAGCCCGACGGCCTGGTACATACGGCCGAGATAGTAGAAAGTACGAATATCGGCGAGCCCCCTGGAGCGGGCGGTCTCAAGATCGGAAATGGCGTCTATATAGCGTTCCGGCCCCTTCTGGAACTTCAGGAGGCCGGCCTCAAAGAACGCCTGTATATCGTTGGGATTATCTTTGATCCGTTGTTCAAGTTTGGCAAGCTTACGATCCAGCTGGGCCTCTTCCAGGAACTCGGCTCCGCTCCGCGGGAACAGGCCGGAGGCCACGCCCGGGTCCCTTGTAAATACGGCGTAAATAACTATAAAAACAAAAACGGCAAAAAGACCCGCGGGCGCTCCGTAACCGGACAAGTTAATCCATTTGAAGCCCCGGCGTTTATCGGACGGTTTAAGTGCGGGACCAGATCGTTCTCTGCCGAAAGAGCCGGGATCAACTCTTTTCATTAAAGACCGGACGACGCCATTGAGGGGCTCACACTTCACCTTCTTCCTCCGAGTTTTCAAGCAGGATCTGACCAAGGGTCAGGGTCGGAGTGCCTCGCATGTACTGTTGGACTTTCTTCCTGTCTTCAATATCTTCCAGCTTTTTAACGGAGAGCACCAGTTCGTAAGTAGTGGAACTGATAGCTATTAGAACGCCTTTGAGCTCCTGGCCTTCTTTGAACGCGGTCACGGAACCGTATTCTTCCGCCGGGATAAAGCCATCCACCTGTTCGGAGATCTTCACCTTGGCGCCGGCTTCAGAGGCGGACACAACTTTCGCCTTGAGAATGGACAAGCGGGGGAATTTCCTTTTAAGCACGTCTACCGGATTAGGAGTCAGCTGTCTGAGGCCGAAAGAAATCTTCTCGTTATCTTTATCAATGGACAGGATCTTGCATTTTACGCGCTGGCCGCGTTTGTAGGATTTGAGCGCCTCCGCCGGATTCTTCCAGTCTATGTCGCTTAAGGCGATAAAACCCTCTATACCCTGAAACCTGACAAACAACCCGTCCGCGGCGATCTTAGCGACAACAGCCCGAACTACGCCGCCGGAGGAAACTTCGCCCAGCACTTCAGCGCGGCGGGCTTTTTCATCCTCTTCAAGAACCTGACGCCTGGAAACCACGATCTTATGGTCCTTTTCGGAGAAATCAGTGATATAGAACTTTATTTTGGCGTTGGCGGGCAGGTAATGCTTATGCGCGCCGCCGATCTCCGAAAGGGAGAGGGGCATAAAAGCCCTGAGGCCGGAAAGATCCACCATGTAGCCCCCCTTCACCACACCCATGACGCGTCCTTTCACACGCTCTTTAGCCTTGAACATTTCCTTGGCCCACTGAACCGCGACCTTTTCCCTGGCTTTCCGATAGGAAAGGACCGTGTGCTCTCCGCCCTTATGTTCCAGTATAGCCATGACTTCGGCTCCGATCTCCGGCAATTTCTCATCCTGAAAATCGGAAACGGGGATAACGGCCTCTTTTTTTTCGCCTATGTCCACAAGGATGTGCTCCGCAGTAACCTGGACGACCCGGACTTTTACTATGTCCCTGGAGTATATTTTTTTAGAAACTTCCCCCTCGTCTTTCAACAGTTCCTCCATAGACATTTCCTCTTCGGCGCGAGCGGCTGTCTCCTTTTTTTCCGAATTTTCCCCGGCGCCCGGGTTCTGATGGTTTTCATTTGTTTCCATGGCGGTACTTATTCCTCCGTTATGGCGAAT
>Ga0208953_1000792_pt1 | contig 23403 bp, 24 predicted proteins | sample RifOxyB2_FD_184033 | JGI IMG/M metagenome (GOLD analysis project Ga0208953, IMG submission 184033) | Groundwater microbial communities from Rifle, Colorado - Rifle Oxygen_injection B2 (SPAdes) | ecosystem: Environmental > Aquatic > Deep subsurface > Groundwater | place: USA: Rifle, Colorado...
TTGGCTGGTAAATCTCGGCGGCCATGCCTTTATCTTACATATACGGAGGGGTGTGTGTCCAGACCGACGGGAGATTTTTAGCGGGGTAGAGACGGGTTTACTGAATATTTACAAAAAAGCGTTCCTTGTGAATCACAAAAAACCTTTGTAAAATAAGAATGAAGTTAGAGTTTCCGCTCCGGGAGGTTCAGCGAAGCGTAGGGGAAACCGCAACAGCGGTGTCCCCTGTGGGGAAATCCCCTGGAAAGGGTCCCGCTAAGCGGAGCGCAAAGGAGCAAGCGACGATGAAACGGAGGGCAGAGCCCTCCTTGCAGAGCACCTGGCCGGGTTCCTTTTGAGGCCAGGCGGTAATCCGCCCCGAGCATTCGGCGAGGGGTGCGACAAAGGCGCCCATATCTCAACGGATAGAGTCCTAGCCTGCGAAGCTAGTTATCTTGGTTCGATTCCAAGTGGGCGCACCAAATTTCAAAGAAAAATAGGCGGCGGGCGGAATATAGCGGAGTAATTTATGTCAGACCATAAAGAAGAAACCAAGAAAGAGATAAGCACCGGACGCTATGTTTACGACAAGAAACTAGGCAAAGTAGTAAAGATCTCGGACGAGATAGTGGGGATCAAAAAGGGCTCCGCGCCCGCTGAAGGCGGCTGCCCCATGAATCCCGGCGGACACGCCTGCGGCGGCGGTTGCGGCTGCCGTGGGTGACGATGTGCGTAAAATCTCCAAGCCTTCGCATAATTTATTCAAAGACCTCTTCGATAGACGCGATCCGCGGGTTCTCGCCGCCCTTAGAGACGCCACCGTCGGCATCGCGGGAGCCGGCGGGCTCGGCTCCAATGTCGCGGTTTCCCTGGCGCGGGCGGGCACGGGCCGTCTCATCATCGCGGATTTCGACAAGATAGAACCTTCCAACCTGAACAGGCAGCAGTATTTCATAAATCAGATCGGCAGGCGGAAAGTGGAAGCCCTGCGAGAAAACCTGAAGAAGATAAACCCTTTCTCCGAATATATCATACACGATGTAAAGATAACCCGCGCCAATGCCGGGCGGATCTTCGGTGAAGCGGACATCATGGTTGAAGCGTTCGACAAAGCCGAAGAAAAGGGCATGCTGATAAACACTTGGCTGTCGCTCCACCCGAATAAACCCATCATAGCGGCTTCCGGCCTGGCGGGGTACGGGAAAAACCGCACGCTCCACACCCGGAAGATGGGGAACCTCTATATCTGCGGCGACGAAGAGAGCCAGTGCCCGGCGGGGATAAGCCCCATGGCGCCGCGCGTAGCCGTAGTGGCCAATATGCAGGCGAACTTAGCGGTGGAACTCCTGATAAAATTAAGGGGGGGACATGTTCAAGGTTAACGAGTATTTTGACGGCAGTGTTAAATCCATATCTTTTGCCGCGGCCTCCTGCCCCGCGACGGTCGGCGTGATGGCCCCCGGCGATTACGAGTTCGGCACCGGAAAGAAGGAAATAATGACGGTAGTGAGCGGCAAGTTAACGGTCAAACTGCCCGGAGAAACCGTCTGGAATGACTTCCTTAAGGGCTCAGCCTTCACCGTGCCGCCCAATTCCAAATTCCAGCTCAAAGTAGCCGAAGACACCGCCTACCTCTGCCTGTACGTGGATTAGCAGGTAATAGCGCCGGGGAACTCGGAATCTATTTTCTCGGCGGGAAAACTTTTAGTCCCTGGCTTCGGGCTCATGCCGGACAGGCGTCCGGCACGGCATCGCACCAGAAACATAAACTGAATTTCACAATTATACACGCACTTTAATTACTTTTTTTGGCGTAGGCCATTGCGGTTTTAATACGGTCGGCCCTGGCCTGGGAAACGCCCATCTTGCCGTCCTTTATAAGACCGAGCGTCACGGTCATCCATACCTTAAAGTCCTTGTTTACAGCCTCGCTTGTCATAGTCATAATCCGCACCTTTATATTTTCCCGGCTCAACATTTCTCTTTCGTCTAACTATAGCTTAGAAGAAATATCCGCACAAATCCCGAAAGAATCACGAAGTCGCACAGCCAGTCTAATTCCAACTTGGGAATCAGGGTTAGTGCCCGCCGCCGCCCAGCATTTCCAGGGCGTGCGGAATAAGATCCAGAACCGCCTCAAGCGACTCCTTAACCGCCCTGGGGCTTCCCGGCAGATTGATTATGATGGTATTCTTGCGTATGCCGCTGATGCCGCGCGAGAGGACGGCTTTTTTGGTTTTCTTAAGGCCTTCCATCCGCATAAGTTCAGGCAGGCCCGGAATATTTTTTTCGATCACCTGCGCCGTGGCCTCCGGGGTCACGTCCCGGCCGCTGAAACCCGTGCCGCCGGTGGTGAAAACCACGTTTACTTTCAGAATATCGCAATAATGCAGAAGTTTTTCTTTTATTGCGGCTATTTCATCCGGCACTATGTCGCGCACGACAGTGCGGCCGCCTATGGCCTTTACCATCTCGGAAATAAGTTTACCGCTCTCATCCGCGGCTTCGCCCCGTGAGCAGCGGTCGCTGGAGGTCAGCACCGCGACCTCTATTTTATTTATTTCCTCCATACTCTTCTTCTCCGAATTTATCCGGCCGCCTAGCGGTCCAGCTTCTCAACACTGTCCCCCACAGCTATGTCCCCGCCTTCCAGCACTTCGGCGAATATGCCCTCTCGCGGCATTATACAGTCGCCTACCTGCTGATAGATGGCGCAGCGTTTGTGGCACTCTTTGCCTATTTTTGAAATTTTGAGCACCGCCGTTTTCCCCAAGCGGAGTTTATCGCCCAGTTCAAGGACGGCGAGATCTATGCCTTCGGTGGTGATATTCTCCGCGTAGATGCCGGGGCGTATTTCCACTCCGGCTTTTTTGATTTTCGCCAGTTCGATCTGGCCGCGGACGCTTTCCATAGGCAGGAGGCTTACCTGGCGCGGTCCGGCGCCGGCATGGGCGTCGGTTTCAAGGCCGGAGTTTTTTACCAGCACGGCGCGCCGCACCTGTACTTTGGGAACGCCTTTGACCGCGCTGGAATTTATGGAGTGGATCCTGCCCATCTATTTCACGCCCTTGCGGATATAGACTCCGCTTTTCCCGCCGCGTTTCTCCGCCAGGCAGGCCCCGGTTATTTCCAGATCCTGGGCGAACATCTTGCACATATCATAAATTGTAAGCGCGGCGACGGTGCAGGCTACCAGAGCCTCCATCTCCACGCCCGTCTTGCCGGTGCAACGGGCTTCGGATTCTATGAGGACGCCGTTTTCTTTTATTTTGAATTCCACCCCCACATAGTTAAGCGGGAGATTGTGGCAGAGAGGGATTATGCCCGAGGTGTTCTTGGCCGCCAGTATGCCGGCGAAGCGCGCGGCTTCCAGAACGTTGCCTTTGGGGATTTTGTTGCCGCGAATAAGGGCGATTATTTGCGTATTAAGCTTTATAAACGCCCTGGCTTTGGCCATCCGTTTCGTATCTTTTTTAGCGCCCACATCTATCATTTCGGGTCCTCAAGGAGCTGCTTATCCGCCGAGGCTGCTCATTTCTATGTGGCCGGCGGTAGCGGAGTCCTTCTTATAGTCAGATTTTACTAAAAAAATGTTCTTAATATTGTCGATGAGAGCGGCATCGTCCGCGCCGCCGCGCAGCAGTCCGCGCAGATTGTGGGTGGAAGGCGAGAACAGGCAGGGATACACCTTTCCGGTACAATCCATGCGCACCCGGTTGCAGGCGCCGCAAAAATATCCGCTGCGGCCGCTTATAAAGCCTATCCTGCCTTTGGCATTCCGAAGTTTATATACACAGGCCGGGCCGTCGCCCAGGCCTGAAGGCAGCCGTTCCAGCGGGCTATAAGCGTCCTCTATCTTCTTTTTTGTTTCAGCGGTGGTAACAAGCACATTGGAAAGACCGGAGGACCTTTTGTTGGTCGGAAAAAACTCTATAAAGCGCACGGTCAGGGGGCTATCCACGGACAATTTGGCGAAAGCGGGCACTTCGGAATCGTTTATGCCCTTCATTATTATTACGTTCAGTTTTACCTGGCTGAAACCGGCGGAGAGCGAATTTATTACGCCGTCCCAGACTTTATCCAGACCGCCGGAACCGGTGATCTTCTTGAAAGTTTCTTCCTTCAGCGTATCCAGGCTGATATTAACCCGGTCCAGACCGGCCGCGCGCAATTCCGCCGCAAGGCCCCCCAGGCGAAGACCGTTAGTGGTAAGGGCCAGTTCTTCAAGACCGGATACTGCCTTTATCATGCGCACCAGCCCCACTACGTCCTTTCTTATCAGCGGCTCTCCGCCGGTCAGGCGGATCTTCTTTATTCCGGCGCGCACGAAAGCTCCCGCCGCGCGGGCGATCTCCTCATGGGTAAGCAGTTCTCCGCGCGGCAGAAAGCCGTTTTTTTCCAGCGGGGTGCAATAGATGCAGTTTAAATTACACCTGTCGGTCAATGAAAGTCGTAAGTATTCTACAGCCATGAGATGAACTTTGCCTTCTCGTTTTTCCGGAGGGAACCGCCTTCTTTTACCACTGTAAAGCCATTTGCCCCGGCCAGGGCCAGGATGTCGGCCGAACCGTTGTTGGAAACTTCGGCCAGCGAATATTCCACCCGCTCCCGAACGGTCGCAAGTACCAGCGCCTTGCGGGGAGTATTCGGTTCGAACTTTACGGCGCAGGTCCCGGTTTTAAATTCCGGCGCGAAGTCGGAGCGGCCGCCCATTTTTCGTATGGCCGGACGAACGTAGGCCAGATACGCTAAAAAGTTGGCCACCGGGTTGCCGGGGATGCCGAAAACAAGCGTACGGCCTTTCACTCCGAAGAACATCGGTTTGCCGGGCCTCACGCGCACCTTATGAAATACTTCTTTGACGCCCAATGCTTTAAGCGCGGCCGGCACCAGATCGTAGTCCCCCATCGAGACGCCGCCGGAAATAAGCGCGATGTCCGCTTTCAGCGCCTGCGCCAGCGCCGCTTTCATTTTTTTCATGTCGTCCCGCACGATAACCGGGACGGCGCGGATGTTATCGGTGTTCAGCATGGCCGCAAGCATCGGCCCATTACTGTTATAGATGCGGTTTCCGGCAAGCTTAACTCCGGGCGGGACTATTTCTCCGCCGGTGTTTATAAGCGATACTTTCGGCAGCGCGCCGGTCTTAACATGGCCGCGGCCGACCGCGGCCAGCGCCGCTATGTGCGAGATGTTAATGACCGTGCCTCTGGACAGGATCTTCCGCCCTTTCTTTATATCCTCGCCGCGCATAGCTATATTGGCGCCTTTTATAGCGCCTTCCTCAAATTTCACTATACCATCCCGTTCTACGGCGTATTCCACCATAACCACCGCGGCGGCTTCGGCCGGAACCGGCGCGCCGGTCATTATTTTCACACATTCCCCCGCGCGCACTTTACCCTTGAAGGTCTCGCCTGCCTGTATAAGACCGGCGCGGCGCAGTTCCCGTTTACCGCCCAGGTCGGCCGCGCGCACGGCATAGCCGTCCACGGCGGACTTGTTGAAAGGCGGCATATCCATGCCGGAATGAACATCCTCCAGCAGCGCGCGCCCCACGGCTTCTTCTATCCGCACGTTCTCCGCCGGCAGCGGCCTAGCGTACTTAAGCACCATATCGATCGCTTCTTCAAAACTTATCATATCTACCTCTTTATCAGATGCGCGGCGGTGGCTTTGAACGAGGCGAAGACGTCCATCCCCGGTTTCAAACCCAGCCCCTCCACCGACTGCTTGGTAACCGAGGCCATCAGGCTGAAACCGCAGTCCAGCCCCACCTTAAACTCCAGCCGCCATGGTTCCACCGAAATTATTCTGGCGCCGAAATGGTTGCGCATGCTTCCGGCATCCGGATTCCCGGAAACCGTCACATCCTCGGGGCGCACGCAGACGAAAACACGGTCCCGCTCGGCGCAATCGGAGATCACTTCCAGCGTTTTACCGCCGGCCTCTATGTAACAGAGGTTCGCCTCTTTCTTAACCACCGAGCCCGGCAGGATGGTTTCCACGCCCACAAAATCGGCCACCTCTTTAGAGGCCGGCCGCGCGAATATCTCCTGCGCCGAGCCCTGTTGCACGATCTTCCCGCCGGCCATCACGGCCATGGAGTCGCAAAGAGTAAGCGCCTCGCCCTGGTCCTGCGTCACCAGCGCCACCGCAGCGCCTGCGTATTTCAACGCGCGGCGCAGGTCGCGGACTATTGTCTCTTTGACCCGCGCGTCTAGACTCCCGAAAGATTCATCCAAAAGAAGCAATTTGGGTCCGGTCACGAAAGCCCGGGCCAGCGCGGCACGGTGGCTCTCACCCTGCGACAGTGTCCTGGCGTTGCGGTCTTTCAAATGGGCGATCTTGAAAAGTTCCAGCGCCGCCTCCACCGCGGGGCCGTCTTTAACGCCGCGCAGCTTCAGCGGCAGGGCCACATTGCCGTACACAGTGTCGTTAACAAGGTAAGGCTGCGAAAAAACCACCGACATAGCGCGCCGCAGGAACATTTTATTTGCGGAGTTTAGGGCGTCGCGCCCCATTATCTCGATCGAACCGGAATCGGCTTCCTTAAGAAGCGCCAGCGTGTTAAGCAGCGTGGTTTTCCCAGCTCCGTTAGGCCCTATAACGGCGCAGACCTCTCCCGCGGCGACGTTAAACGACTCGACCGAGAGGGCAAACTCCGGATTGACCGATAAACGCAGTCCGCGCACTTTTATCACCTGGGCTCCGCCTTTCGCTGCTGTATATAAGTTAGCGCCAGGTTCACGGTAAAACTCAGCAGAAACAGTATGAGCCCCAGGGCTATGGCCATATCGAAATTCCCTTTCTGCGTTTCCAGCACGGTTGCCGTGGTAAGTACGCGGGTCTGGTAGCGTATATTACCGCCCACGATCATTACCGCGCCGACTTCGGCCGTAAGACGCCCGAAACCGGCTATCACGGCGGCAAATATAGCCGGGCGTATTTCATTCAGACAGATCTTTATGACCTGCCAATCGCCGGCGCCCAGCGTGAGCACCTGCCGGTAGAACCCGGCATCCACGCCCTGCATGGCGGAGATGGACAGCGCCGTTATTATCGGCAGCGCTATAATGAATTGCGCGAACGCCATGCCGCAGGGAGTGTAGAGCCAATTCAGGAAACCCAGCGGCCCGCTGCGCGACAGAAAGAGCATGACCACCAGGCCGGCGACAACCGGCGGCAGCCCCATACCCGTATTCGCCAGCGTTATCAGCAGTTTTTTTAGCGGGAACTTCTTAACGGCTATCCAGCCGCCCAGCGGCACGCCAACCAATGCGGCGGCGCTTGTGGCCAGCAGGGAAACCGCCAGCGAGAGCCGCGCTATCGCGAAAATCTCGGAATTGCCGGAAAGTATTAAGGCTATTGCCTTTTGAAAACCGGAAACGATGAAATCCATTTATCAGCCGCCAATCCGGGAAGTTTCCAGCCGTCTGGTTGTCCGGCTAAATTTTATAGTCGTAGAAGAATAACTGCCGGCCGTATTTATCCAGGCCGAACTTTTCGATCAACTCTTTGGCCGGAGAAGACAACACGAAATCAAAGAACGCTCTGGCGCCGGCGGCGTTGACTTTGGGGAATTTGGCCGGATTCACAAGGATAAGGCTGTAATTGTTGATCAGCTCATCGCCGCCCTCGCAAACAATAACAAGACCGGTGTTCTTCTTCATAGCCAGGTAGGTGGAGCGGTCAGCAAGGAGATAGGCGTTTTTCTCGTTGGCGAGCGTAAGCGTTCCCGCCATGCCCTGGCCGGCTTCTAGATATTTATCCGCGGCCGGCTTTATCCCGGCTGAGTCCCAGAGTTTAAGTTCTTTCTTGTGCGTGCCGGACTTATCTCCGCGGGAAATGAAGAGCGCCCCGGCGGCGGCGATCTTCTTGAACGCGTCCACGGCTGTCCTTGCTCCTTTAGCCCCGGCGGGGTCCGCGGCGGGGCCCAGGATGACGAAATCGTTATGCATGAAAGTGGTGCGGTCCGTGCCATACCCCTCAGCCACTAATTGTTTCTCATCGTCGGGGCTGTGCACCCAGAGGATGTCGGCTTCGCCGGTTTTTCCAAGCTGCATGGCCTGGCCGGAGCCCACGGCAATAGCCCGCAATTTATATCTGCCGTCTTTCTGGAAGGCGCCGGCAAGCACGTCCAGCAGGCCGGTGTCCTGCACGCTCGTGGTGGTTGCCAGACGCACGGTATTGCGCGGGCTATTCCCGGCTTGGCAGCCGAAAATAAAAACGGAAATGATCGCGGGGGAAATCCATCTAATGTTTTTCATTTATTTCACACCTCGGAAGGAATTTTCACATTCGTTGCTACTATGATATCAAATATTCCCTAGCCGCTTAAAATCGCTGAAACTTCAGCTTGAAACCGCTTACAGGCTTCTTAATGATCTCGGCCGCCAGACCAAAAGCCAGCGCGTAGGTAAGATTTTGCGTCGCGAGCCCTATCAGGCCCATTGCCGCCGCCACCGGCAGATTCGCGTGCGGGTCTAAAACAAGCCTGGTGTGCAGGAGACCGGTGTATGCAAGCAGGGCGGCCAGAAGCCAGGGCGGGATGCCGGCCAGAATGGCCGCGGAACCGCTAGAACCGAGCGCTAGAGCCAGCAGCATAAACGCGGTTCCCATTATTATCGTCGCTCCGGCCGTTCTGGCGCCCATTTTATGGTGGGCTGTGACGCCGCCGGAACCGTGGCAGACCGGCAGGCCGCCCAGGAGACCCGCGGCCAGGTTTGAAAGGCCTATGGAAAGGGATATTTTTTCCGGTTCCACACGGGCGGCGCCTTCGCCGAAATAATTGCGGCTGACCTCGCAGGTGGCGGCTATGGAGTTACCCAGCGTCATCGGCAGTTGCGGTATTACAAGAACCCACAGCGCGGTCCACATATCGGACAGGCCGGGAAAGCCGGCGCCTGGAGAAAGGGGTACTGCCCAGGCCGCGCGCGGAGCGGCAGTAAGTATTTTGTATGCGGCGCCGAAAAGAAGCAGCCCCACGCCGCACTGTATGCCGCGCACTATAGTACGGGTGAAAACACGGTTTATGGTACTGGAGAGACGGGTAACGGAGAAGAGTATGAAGAGGACGGCTATCCATAGCGAACAGGCGCGCAGAACTTGCGCGCCCAGGCCCCTTGCTATGGCCACGGCGGTGGCGGCTTTGAGAGGCTGCACCGGCAGCGGGATACGGAAGTAAAGACCGGCGCAAACATAAACAGCGCCGAACAAAAACAAAGCGCGGCCAAGATCCAGCGCGCCGGAAGCGGATAACGCCAGCAGCACCGGAACGCTCATGCCCAGATCGCCGGCGGCGCCGGCCCATTCGCGCGGCGCGAAGGAAATTTTAATCGGCGCCATTAAAACCGCCCGCCCGGGAAGGATTTTTTGAACAGTTTTTCGGACTGTTCACATATGGCGGCGTGGAGATCTTCGTAGCGTTCCAGGAACCGGAGTCCGGACGGGGTCAAGGCGGAGCCGCCGCGCGTGTTGCCGCCACGGACGCAGGCCAGCACTTTGCAACCCAGCGCTGTTTCCAGTATTTTTACCAGCTTATGGGCCTTGGAGTAAGACATATCCATCTCCCTGGCGGCCAGGTTAAGAGACCCCGTCTTCTCCACCCCGCGCAGCAGCCAGACCAGCCCGATCCCCATGAAAGGCCTGTCCTTATCATCCCGCAGCCCCATCTTTATTTTAATATGCATCCGTTATATTTTACAAAATATAACGGAGGGACAAACCCCAATAAAAAACCGGAAGGTTCCTCTTCCGGTTTTTAGCGATACCATATTCGGATTGCAACCAGCTTAAGGCTTGAAGCCGCGGGACGCGCGGTCGGAAGACTGTTCTTCCGAAACCGGCCGGCCCGTCAGATCTTAACCACCTCTACTCTTTCTACGGAATGGATATTGCGGTCCACGTAGAAGTCCGGGGAGGCGAAGAAGGAGAAGCGGCCTTCTTCCCGGGAATCTCCCCGGTCCAGCAGCAGAAAATCTTCGCTGTCGCCGCGGTTGATAAGCTCCGACAGGCTGAAAGCCGCCCGGTAGCCGTCCCGCGCCGAAACTATCACCAGCTTATCCCCCGATTCCTGCGCCTTAAGCCCGGCCTTTTCCATAAGAATAGTCCTGAGCACTACACCCCCGACTTCCTGCAGCCCCTTAAACCCGGAGCCGTGACCGTAGCCGGCGGCCGTAATACTCCGCCGCTCCGCCTCAGCCGGCAATTCAGCCATCACCGTAGTCTTACCGCCCGATATTATCTTAAAGTCCGGCGAAAAAAACTTCCCGGCGGGCTCCTCTGAGAATATCCCCGGCGCCGCCTTAACCGTTATTTTAACGGGATCGGCAATGTAGCGGACATTGTATAAGTCATTGGCGCAAACCAGCCTGGGTTCATCAGGCAGCGGCCAGTTCCGGCCGCGCTTGGCCGGGTTGACGGAGCGCGCCGTCCTGGTAAGCAGTATCTTGAAATTGTCTTTGGAATAATAGATCTCCCCCCAGCTGAAAACGGCTTTCCCGCCTTTTTCATTCTCCACCGTAACGTAAAGATCCACCGCCGGTTTGAAAGCCCCTTCCGGCTTCGCAGGCTTTTTGGCGTTAAGTATATCGTAAAGCGAATATCCGGTAACGAAATAAGCGCCCTTGAAAGCCGGCTTACCGTCCACCCAGCCCAGTTCCTTCACCGCCGCGGAGCGCAACGGCAGCTTAGACAGGTCCACCGGGCCCGGTTCGGCCACATCTCCGGCCACGACAATGCTCGCCAAAGCATACTCCTTAACGGGCGAATCGTCAAAAAAACTGTTTGTGGATTCCCCGCCATCCTGGGCCATGGCCAGGGAGGCCAATAAACCCGACAGGGCCAGTGCTCTTACCATTTTCATATATCCCTCCATACCTAAGGCCACCCGCTAAATTTTAAAGTAGACCTGAAAATACGGCCAATACACGTCGTAGCGGGCCCCCGTATTCATTATATAGCCGCCGCATTCTCGAAACTCCTTACTTAGGACAAGTCGATTATATTCCACTTGTGTTGGTACAGTTTAAGGAGATTGTAACGCAGGCCGGCGTTTTCCGGTTTCCGGAGTTCGGGATCTTCGGCAAGCAGGGCGTCGCGGTCCTCAATGGCCAGCTTCAGCAGTTCTCCGTCGCGGACCAGGTCCGCTATCCTGAACTCCATATCTCCATGCTGCCGCACGCCCAGGACTTCGCCGACGCCCCGTATATAACTATCTTTTTCGCTTATCTCAAAACCGGAATTAGTGGAGCACATGGCCTCAATGCGCCCCACCCCTTCCGCGGTAGCCGCATGCGCCACCAGCAGACATCTGGACGCCCAGCGGCCGCGACCCACCCGGCCTCTCAGCTGGTGAAGGCTCGCCAGGCCGAAGTTTTCCGCGTTGTTTATGACCATTACGGTGGCGTTGGGCACGTCGATACCGACCTCGATTACCGTGGTGGCCACCAGAATATCTATTTTACCTTTCGAGAAATCGCTCATGACCCGTTCTTTTTCAAAACCCGGCATTCCCCCGTGCAGCATAGCCAAACGCCGGTCCTTGAAAACTTCCTTCAACCGCTCGAATCCGGCTTTTACCGATTTCAGGGTTCGCGCCTCGGACTCTTCAATAACCGGATAGACCACATACGCCTGGCGGCGCTTCGAAGTCTCGTAACGCACCACTTTGAGCGCGGTTTCCTCATCTACGCTTTCGGTTTTTACGGGACCGCGGCCGGGAGGCATGTCCGTAAGCACGGACAGGTCCAGATCGCCGTAAAGGGCGAGGAAAAGCGTACGCGGTATCGGGGTGGCGGTCATAATAAGCATATCCGCTTTATCTCCCTTCTGCCGGAGGGCCGCGCGCTGGCGCACTCCGAAGCGGTGCTGTTCGTCCACGACTATCAGCTTCAGGTTCTTGAACTTTATATCCGCCTCAAGCACGGCATGGGTGCCGATGACTATGTCCAGTTCCCCGCCGGCAAGCTTATCCATGATCTCTTTTTTTTCTTTGGGCCTAACGCTGGAAGTAAGAACGGCGAATTTCACGTTCAGGCCTTTCAGATATTCACGAAACGTGATGAAATGCTGTTCGGCCAGGATCTCGGTCGGCGCCATGAAAACGCCCTGATAGCCGTTCTCTACCGCCAGGAGTAAAGCGCTTATCGCCACTACGGTCTTACCCGAACCGACATCGCCTTCCAAAAGGCGGGCCATGGGTGCCGCAGCGGACATATCGGCTAATATTTCATTTATGGCTTTTTTCTGCGAAGCGGTGAATTCAAAACCGAGTTTCTCCCTGAACGGAGTCAGGAGATGTTTTTTTATTTCATAGGTGAAGCCCTTAGCGATGGCGCGGGTCTGCCGGCGCTTGATGGCCCAGGCCAGCGCCATAAGGAACAGTTCTTCGTAAATAAACCGTTTCCGTGATTCTTTAAGCTCGAAATAATTTTCGGGGAAATGCAGCGCCTTGAGCGCCATGTCGCGCGTTATGAGCGCGCGCCGGGCCAGGAGGCTGCCCGGCATAAATTCCCCCTTGTCCGAGGAGTGCTCCATTACGATCCTGAACATCGCCTCGCGCATCAACTTCGCGGTTATGCCCTCGGTGAGGGGATAAACAGGGATAATGCGGTTAATGTGCGCGCGCTGGGCCAATGGATCGTCCGCGCGGTAATATTCCTCCACGCGAAGGCGGGTTTTAAAAAGAGGATCCTCGGGAGTCGCCACCAGCCAGATCTTGCTGCCGGGTTTCACGTCTTTCTTTAAGGGGGCGAAAACGTCAAAGCGCGGACTGTGGCGCTTAAACCAGCTGGCTTCGGCCTCATAGCCGCCGGCGTCCATCACGGTCTTGAATATCCGCAGCGAACTGGAAGTATACAGGTCGCGCACCGAAATGATCTTCCCGAACATAACGGGAACATCCTCGACATAGTCCAGATGTTCCTTTTTAACGTTCAGGCGGCGGTCCTCCCATTTCTTCGGGAAATAGAAAAGCATATCATCCACGGTAACAATCCCGAGTTTTTGAAAAAGTTCCGCGCGCCTGGGGCCTATCCCTTTAAGATATTGGATCGAAGTCATATAATAAAACCGCTAACTGGACGGCTAGGCAGCCAGGACTGCAAACAATAAAACAACGAATAAACAAGACAGTAAAGCCGGCACAAAAAATTCTGAAAGCCGCCCAGTCGTCCGGCGGCCCCGCTTTATTTTAGGAACGCGTATCTTAACACTAGCAAAAACGAAATCACCCATAACAAAGGCTGGATATCCCGGACCCGGCCGGAAAGTGTTTTTATCAGAACATACGACATAAATCCGAAAGCTATTCCGTCCGCGATGTTGAAAGTGAAGGGGATCAGGACCAGTGTAATAAAAGCCGGTATGGCGGAGCTGAGATCTTCCCAATCTATGCGCCGGACCGCATTCATCATCAGCGCGCCAACCAGAATGAGCGCCGGGGCCGTAACGGGATGTATTAAGGAGCCGTCGGCAAGCTGAACCGCCGAATTTACCGAGGCTACCAGCGGGGAGAAGAAAAGACTGAGGAGGAAGAGGACGCCGACGGTCACGGCCGTGAGGCCGGTGCGTCCGCCTTGGGCCACTCCCGTGGAACTTTCTATATAGCTTGAGACCGTGGAGGTGCCCATAATTGCGCCCGCCGTTGTGGCGATGGCGTCGGAAACCAGGGCCTTTGAAACGCGTTCAAGCCGGCCATTCTTCATGAGGCCCGCCTGCACGCCCACCCCGAGCAAGGTGCCGAGCGTGTCGAACAGCGACATAAAGAGAAAGATCAGGACCACGGCCATGGCGTCCGGCGTCATAAGCCCTCTCAGGTCCAGCTTAAAAAGCGTGGGGGCCAGGCTGGGGGGAACACTGACGAAACCGGCATATTTGCTCAGGCCGGAGGCGTAAGCCAGGATTGCGGAAACAAAAATGCCGGCAAGGACGGCTCCTTTGATATTCTTAGCGGACAGCGCCGCCATCGTAGTCAGCCCGGCCATGGCGACCAAAACGGGCGCGGAAGCGATCCTGCCCAGTTTTACCAGCGTGGCGGGACAGGCGATTATAAGTCCGGCTTCTTTAAAACCGATCAACGCCACAAAAAGCCCGATACCGGCGGCTATGGCGTACTTTATATTTTCGGGCACGGCGTCCACCAATTTTTCCCTCAGTCTGCTCAAAGTGAGCGTTAAGAAGGCCAGCCCGGAGATAAAAACCAGAGCCAGGGCCTTTTCCCAGGAATACCCCATAGAAAGCACCACGGTATAGGCGAAGAAAAAATTCTCACCCATCAGCGGAGCCTGCGCTATAGGATAATTTGCGTAAAGGCCCATGATGACGCAAGCCAGGGCCGAGGCAAGGCAGGTAGCCGTGAAGACCGCGCCTTTATCCATACCGGCCGCACCGAGCACCGCCGGCTGAACAAAAATAATGTAAGACATGGTCAGAAAAGTGGCCAATCCGGCGGAAAGCTCGGTGCGAATATCCGTACCATTCCCGCTTAAAGCGAAAAATTTATCAACAGGTCCCATATCTCTCCTTTTCATGCGTTATCTATATTCTAAGAAATTTGGAAAAGCTATTGACCGGTAAAATTCGGTTCCGGATTTTATTCCCCGCAAACGACATAAAAAGAATACGGGCATTCATCGGCAAAACCTTCCGTTTGTAAATTTATCCCACAAACGAACAAGGCCTCGTAAACCGCCGCCACCATCCTCCCGAAATCGATGATTTCAGGATCATTTATTGCATTTCATTTGAACGAGTCTTGAACGAGTCTTGAACGATTCTTGAACGGAACATACTATACTTGTAGGGACAATAGAAAGGTTTCTGATCTTTTAAAATTTAAGAATATCCAGCGCTGCACGGTGCGCCCCCTAACCCAACCCCCCAAAAGCAAAAAGTCTTTAACGACTGTATGCTTAGCACCTGTAGCGCTGGCCTTTTAAAGCCCCGCCGGTATCACCAGTCAGACATTATATAAGACATCCCGTCAGACTCCTGAAAAACCGGCGGGGTGATTTTTTGCCCCCCCTTCCCGCGCCGATATTATATAATAGGCACAGTCGGCATTCTTTAATGAAGACCCCGTTGATTTTTAGCCGCGGCGGTCTTTTTTTATCATGCAAAAAAAAGCGCTGATAGTGGACGATGACAAGGCAATGCTGGATATCCTGGGCAAATACCTGGGCAATCACGGCTTCTCCGTCATTACGGCTCCCAACGGAACCGAAGGGTTGTCCATGCTTGAGAACACCAAGCCGGATATCATCATAACCGACGCCGAGATGCCGCGCATGGACGGCTTCGCTTTTTGTAAAGAACTGAAGGGAAACCGCTTTCTGGCCGCCATCCCGATAATAATAATGTCCGGCAAGAAAATGGGCGAAAACGACCTGATTTCCGGGTACGAGAGAGGCGCCGAAGACTATGTGATCAAACCATTCTCTTATCCAGTGTTGCTGGCTAAGATCAATGCGGTGCTCCGGCGCGCCAAAGAGCGCCCCGCGCGGGAACCGTCAACCATAAAAAAGGACGGTTTTGAATTGAACCTGGCAGGCCGCACGCTGAAAATATCCGGGAAACAGGTTAAAGTGACTTCAAAGGAGCTGGACTTGTTCACGCTTTTAGTTTCCAAACCGGGCCGGATACTCAGTCTCAACCAATTGCTTGAGACGGTCTGGGAATACGACCCCGCCAACCACAATAACCCTCACACCGTGGAGGTCCACATCTCCAACCTCCGTAAAAAACTGGGCGCAAAACTCGCTTCCCGCATAAAATCAGTTTCGGGACACGGCTACAAATTCGAATAAAGCGCCGGAAGCTCCGGAGCAATCATTAATTGGCATTTCCTTGACCGCTAGATTATGAAAAAGAGAAATAAAAAGATCAGTCCCGTCCGGCCGCGCCGGACTGCGCCCGCCTCTGGAGCCGAAGAAGCTTTACGCCGTAAAGACCTGGAAAAAGCCGTGGACTCCATAGAGGACGCATACCTGGTTTCCTCCAAATTTTCAATAAAGGATCTGTCATCGAGGGTGCTTGAAGCCGCGAAAAAGCTCACCGGCAGCCGCTACGGTTTCGCGGCCTACATGGATCCGCATATCGGCCGGATGACGGACCCGACGCTGCGCCCGGACGGATATAAAGGACGGCTGCCGGCCGGCAAACCCCATGTTTTTAAAAAATTAGGCGGGCTCTGGGACTGGGTGTTAAAAAACAAGAAACCCCTCCTGACAAATACCGCCTCTTCGGACCCGCGTTCGAATGCCCCCTCCCGGGGAAATGTAAAAGCGGTCAAATTTATGGCCGCGCCGGCTCTTTTCAATAAAAAGCTGGCCGGCATTATAACACTGGCAAATCCGCGGCGCGACTACGGGCCGTCCGACCTGGCCGCGGTCAAAAGGCTGGCCCGGGTTTACGCCATAATAATACAGAGGCATCTCGCAGAAAACAAACTTAAGGAAAGCGAGGGGACATACCGGTCTATCATAGACACGTCCCAGGATACGATCGCCACCATAAATATTGAGGGACGATTTACTTACATGAGCCGGCAGGCTGAAAATTACGGTTACGCGCCGCACGAGATGGTGGGCCGCCATGTGCTGGAATTCGTCCATCCGGACGACAGATATTTACTCGGACAGGCTCTGGCAAGGACATTAAAGACCGGCAGGACTCTGCCTCTGCTCCACTTCAGGATAAAGAAAAAAGACGGCTCTTATTTTTACGCCGAGCAGAAAAGCGGCGTCATTATGAAGGATGGGAAACCATTCGTTATCTCCTGTATCGTACGGGATATCACAAAGCGCAGGGAGCTGGATTCGGCGCTCTCTAAACTAACCCATTGTTTTTTAAAATTCGGACCCGACCCCGATAAGAATATCGACGCCATCACCCTGACCGCCGGAGAAATATTCAAAGACGCATGCGTATTGTACAACCGCATCGATGGCGGTTTGCTTCGCACGGTAAGCGACTGGCAGGCCCCCCCCGATATGCCCCGGCTGGACAAGGCAGCGGGACATATATGTTTTGATCTGATCTCAAAGCCAAAGGATAAAGTTTTCATAGTGAAGAATCTGGATAAGTCACCCTACGCCGCAAGCGACCCAAACGTGCGAAAATATAAGCTCAAAACCTACATCGGGTATCCGGTCAGGGTGGCGGGCAAAAAAATAGGGTCGCTTTGCACGATATTCAAAACAGATACTGACGCCACTGCGACAGAAATAGAGGTGATGTCGATCCTTGCGAAGGCCCTGGGCATAGAGGAGCAGCGCAGGCAGGCCGAAAGCCAGCTCAGAGAAAATGAGGAAACCCTGCGGAAGATATTTGATTCGGCCCAGGATGCCATCTTCATAAAAGATTTGAACGGCAGATATGTAAAAACCAATAATTTCTGTGCGGCGCTTTTTGGACTGACACCCCGGCAAATGGAAGGCAAAAGTGATTCGGACCTGATGCCCGCGGAACTTGCGCGGACGCTTATGGACCAGGACCAGTCGGTGATTAAAACCGGCGGCAGCCTGGTCAGCGACAGCGAGATACTGACGGCTAAAGGCGAGATTCGCACGTTCAATTCGGTAAAAACCCCGCTTTGCGCTTCCGGCGGCCGGGCAACAGGAGTACTCGGCGTTTCCAGGGATGTGACGGAATTGAAGAAGTTACAAAACCAGTTGGTGGAGGCAAGGGCCGCGGAAGTGGTAAGCAAAATAACGGAACCTGTCGCCCATGATTTTAACAATATTCTGGCGGCGATCAACGGCTATGCCACGCTTATCTTGGAAACCCTGAGGGCGGGTGATCCGGTAAGACCAGAGATAGCGCATATTTTGAACGCCATAAAGCGGGCCGCAGCGATAACCGAACGGCTCCAGCCTTACGGATCCAGAACCGGAAAAAAATCATAAGAGCTGTTGTCGGTGCTTATGCATTAGTGGAACACAACCGTGCCGGAAAACATTTAATTCCAATCCCGCATCTCCCGGTTCTCCCTATTTGGGGTTAAGCGTCACCGCCACGGCGTAGGCGCTGGGCACTTCGGCTTCCACGTAGATGTCCGCCTTTGATGGGTCGCTCTGGCTGGGTTTTATTTTGATGATGCGGGCCGAAAGCGGTTGTTTTTTCCACACATTCCAGCCGTTGACCCTGTCCTGCGGAGGCACGCGGTCCAAGACCACTTCATAATCGCCTTTCGGCAACGTGAACCGCAAGCCTTTCACCGGAAGCACCGCGCCGCCATAACCCGCATAGCTTATGATGGCCGCGCCAACGGTTTTACCGCCTTCCTGGCGGTAAGAATAGCTGATCTGCAGGCGGTTAGGCTCCACAACCGTGCATTTAAGGGTACCCCCCTCATCCGCCTCCATTACGATATAGTGGTGAAAGCCGCCGCTTTCCGGCCCGGCGGTTTTTGCCCCGCCTCCTCCTGTGATGATATATTTCACGCCTTTATATTCGCTCTCCGCAAAAGCATGTATATGCCCCGCGAAAACCGCTTTCACTTTGTAAGCCGAGAAAACCCCGGCAAGTTCCTTATATTTCCGGGCCCGCAGCCGCCCCCCGGTTACTATCGGTATGTGCATGAAGATGAAAACACCTTTGTTGCCGCGCGCGCTGGAGATATCGGCTTTAAGCCAGAGCATCTGCTTTTCCGATATGCCGCCGCTTTCCGAACCGGGAGTTTCCTGCGTGTTCAGGACAATGAAATGGTAGTCCTTATAATCCAGGGAATAATAACGTTCCTGGAGCGAATGGCGGAAAAATTCATTCTCATTCTCTTTGGTCAGCGTATCATGGTTGCCGGGGGTGTAATAGACGCGCGTATCCCAAAGCGAAAAAAGCTTGAAAGCCTCGTCCAGATCCTGCTTGAAAGAGACGTCATCCTCGCCATAACCCCAAGCCACATCGCCGAGATGGAATATCATGTCCGGGTTCACGAGGGCTATTTCCTCCGTAATCTTCTCAAGCGCGGGCGATATTCCGTAATAAGGCACGGGACCGAGGCGCTGGGTGTCGCCGATGACCACAAAGGAAAAACCTTTGCCTTCCGCGCCCGCAGCGGCTGCCCGCAAAAACAATAACGCCGCGAATAAAAACGGCGTGAAATCAATTTTCAAAAGTCCTCCCTGCGATAAAGCCAACGCACACAGATGTCAAAATGATATTTCGACACACGCCTGGAAAAGCGAAGTATCGCATAAAACCCGCAATAAAAAATATTCCCGGCAGTTTTCCCGCTCCGATTCTTTTATCCCCTATTCCAGGGATTTGCCGATAACCGCATATAAGGTTTCCGCATCATCAATATGTAGAGATACCGCAAAAATTCAGCTTATTGAGCCTCACATAAGTAATGTCCTAGTTGGAGGCTTGTATTTGAGATGGCTGCGAGGCGCGACGAGCGAGCATGCCGGCGGGCCTGTGAGCGAGGAGCAACAAAGCAGCCGCTCAAGCCTATGGCAGTGCCGTAACGGACGCTGTGCGTATCAAACGGCCAAAGGCAAGCCTCCCTTTCCCAGAGGGAAAGGGCCGGGCGCTTTTGGCCGTCTGTCGGCCAGAGGCCTTTGATACGGCACCTGCGCAGGCATTGGGCTGCAACTGCGTCACGCGTCGCTTACATAGCCCAGCTATGCTGCGCTCCGCGTTCCTTGTTTCGCTACAAAATCGGCCCGGCCAGCTGGGACATTATTTATGTGAGGCTCAATAGTATTTGATTTTACGGGTTAAAGATTTTTTCCGTAAACTCCGGAAACGGTCCTTTTTATCGATGCGATGGTTTTGCCGGGCAGCTTGAGGCTTTCCAGGAAAGGGGCTCCGGCCCGGCCCATTGCGGCCGCTATGGCGGAAAGCCGCGGCAGAGCGCCGGCAAGCTCCACGGCTGCGGCCGGCCAGACGAATTCTTTGTTGAAAAACCTATAGGCATCCAGATTTCTGAGTATCGTGAACGCCTCTGTGGGATCTTTTTCTTCAAGTAGTTTAAAAAGCTCATTGCGGACGCGTTCCCGCGACAACAGGGCAGGCATAGCTTCCTTAACACACTTCTTGGCCAGCTCTTCGGTCTCTTCCTCTAACTGCCAGTCAAACCGGCCGGCAAAACGCGCCGCCCTGAAAAGGCGCGTGGGATCATCGGCGAAGCTGGCCGCGTGCAGCACCCGCACCCTGCGGGTCTTTATGGCCTCAAGACCGCCGAAAGGATCCGTTACCGAACCAAAACTGTCCGGCAGGATAGCCACAGCCATGGCGTTAACGGTGAAGTCCCGCCGCTTCAGGTCTTCCCGGGCCGAAGCGGCCGCGGAAACTTCGGGCAGGGCGGCCGGCCTGGGATAGGTTTCCTTCCTGAAACGGGCCAGATCCACCCTGCGCCCGCCTTCCAGAAAGACCCTTGTAGTAAGGAACTTATCGAACCGGGTAAAAGCGCCGCCGTATTTTTTCACCAAACTTTCGGCTACCGGAACAGTATCGCCGCTGAGCAGGAAATCCACGTCGGAAGAAGGCAGCCCCACGGACCAGTCGCGCACGCAGCCGCCTACGGCGTAGCTTTCCAAACCGAGCGCCGCGGCCAGCGCGCCCGTCTCTTTAATGAGCGGCAGATCGTTTAACGGTGTTATTTTCATGATTTAGTAAAAGGCAGGTCCTGCGTTTTGAGCCCTTCCAGTATCTTAAGGAGGTTTTTGACCCTGGCCAGGGCGTCATTGGCGGACGAAACGGCTCGCGCGGCCTCAAGCGCGTGATCCCTGCAGGGACACCCGGCGTACGGCAGGGAAAAAGGAAGATCGTGTTCGCGCGCGAAGCCCGGCCGGATGACCGCGCTTTTGAAGCCCCGCTCTCCGGCCATAAATTCCATAACTTCGGTCTCTTCTTCCCTGTCGCGGTCGCTCAAAAGCCGGTCCGAGAGCATCCCGGCGCCGAAATAATAAAGCGGCTCAAAGGCCAGTAAATTCTCTTTCACTAAGGAAGGCTTCAAAGCTTCGTAATCCAGGCGCATCTTCTCCAGCCATTTCTCCTTTTCCGCCAGATAGGCGGCCGGCATCACGAACGCCAGAAGCTCTTTTCCCGGATCCATATAAATCAACGTCTCTTCGCAGGGGAAAATATTCGAACAGGCCGGGCACATGAGCAGATCCAGTTCCCCGCTGATAAGCGCCTCTTTAAGTTCCAGGTCCTGGTCTCCGCGTATCACGGTCCAGCAATCGGCGTCAAACCGCTCTTTGCAGGAGGGACACTCGGCTTTAAAACTTCCTTTTATGGACATAAAATCTGCTGGACGGCTGGGCAGCTTGGCGGCGAAAAGCTATACGGCGCCGCAGGCCGTGCGGAGGCCTATAATCCCGTCTGTTTATTAAACTCCGTTATCAATTTATCCCATTCCGTGACCCGGGCGAAGGTCTCGTCCCAGAACTCCGGGTCCCAGAGTTTCCTCAGCTCTTCGGAAGTGCGGCCCTGCTGTTCCACCCAGGTGAAATATTTCAGGTTATGAACGGCTTTCCGGTCATAATAGTTAAGCTCGCGCATGTGATCTATGGTCTCGCCTTTGATGCGTCTCTCCATGTCCACCAGGGCGCTCCCGCGCGTGTAAGCGCCGCGCTCCTTGTTCAGTTCTTCAAGCCTGGAACCGTAGAGTTCCATGGAATCGGTGAAAACGGTGAAGACGACATCATTGGAATCCATTTCATAGTATTTGGCGGTCTTTATGGCGCTGAGCATGTTGGAAACACCCGAAATACCCATAAGACCAAGCTGGTCCGTAACTTCCTTTTTTACGCCGTATTCAGCCAGGACCTTCTTCCCGGCCGGCTCATTAAAGAGCCGCACTATGCGCATGCAGGACTCGTCGTCTATTGCCGTTACCACGTCGGTGTTCCGGACGTTATGCACCCAGGGGATATGTTTGTCGCCTATGCCCTCAATGCGGTGCTCACCGAAGCCGTTCATCAGGATAGTGGGGCACTGGAGGGCTTCGGAGGCGGTAATTTTCATGCCCGGGAATTTTTTCTTAAGGTAATCACCGGCGGCGATGGTACCGGCCGAACCCGTGGCGGAAGTGAACGCCGCCAGCCTGGAGCCCGGCTTTTTCACCGCGTTAAAAACCTCTTCGATGGCGGATGCGGTCACATGATAATGCCAGGCGGGATTGCCGAACTCTTCGAACTGGTTGAAGACGACGCAGTCTTTGCGTGTCTTCTTTATTTCCCAGCACTTATCGTAGATCTCTTTCACATTGGACTCGGTGCCGGGGGTCGCTATGACTTCGGCGCCGATGGATTTAAGCCAGGTAAAGCGTTCTTTGGACATGCCTTCCGGAAGGATGGCCACGGCCGTGGCGCCCAGGAGGGCGGAGTCGAATGCGCCGCCCCGGCAGTAATTTCCGGTGGAAGGCCACACCGCTTTCTGACGGGCGGGGTCGAATTCCCCGGTAACCAACCGGGGCGCAAGACAGCCGAACGCCGCGCCGACCTTGTGAGCGCCCGTGGGGAAATATTTACCCACAATGCCTATGACTCGCGCCTTGATGCCGGTGATGGCTTCGGGCAGTTCCAGATAGTTCACGCCGCCGTAGAGGCCGGTCTTCAGGTCGTTATGCCAGTTGATCCTGAAAAGGTTCAGCGGGTTGACATCCCAGAGTCCGACCTTCCGCATTTCCTTCTGTATTTTGGCCGGAACAAGGGAGGGGTCCTTCATCTGTGCGAAAGTAGGTATGATTATCTTTCTTTTCGCGCAGAGTTCCGCCGTCCTTTTAAGCACTTCCTGATTCATTTTAGGTTTCGCCATAGGAAAAAACCTCCGGTATTTTGGGGAGTAAATGTACGATTATTATACAAATAATACCTTATGCGGATTTAACGTTTTTGCCTATCCATACAAAGGCGGAAGGCAGGATTATGCACTGGCAGTGGTTGCTTATGATGGAGTCGAACTCGGGTATAATGGAGACTATGCCGTTGGTCCAGCTTACGTAGCGGATATGCTCGGCATCAAGCCATTCATATACCCTGGGGCCGACCCTTGGCATTATGGTCCAGACCACGGCTTTGTCCCAGGGAATTTCTTCGGCGTCGGAAGAAAATTTTATCTCGGGTATTTTTTTTGCCAATGAATCCATTAACAGCTCCTTGTCCAAAGCCGGAAGTAAGAGAGCGGAAACACAATTTTAAGGAACATCTTACACAACCTCAAAAATTCTCCGCCGATTTCTTAACGCATATATTTTTTGATCGCGGACTGTACCCCGAATTCTGTCTTTACGCCTCACGGCGTAGAGAGGATCATTTATCTTGTGCGGCCCACTCTGCGCTTCCGCCCTTGCGGGCGAAGGACGGGCAGTCCACCGCGCATGTTTGGCCTTGCTCCGGACGGGGTTTGCCATGCATCGCCGGTTGCCCGGCGAACGGTGCGCTCTTACCGCACCTTTTCACCCTTACCCGA
>Ga0208953_1000800_pt1 | contig 23091 bp, 22 predicted proteins | sample RifOxyB2_FD_184033 | JGI IMG/M metagenome (GOLD analysis project Ga0208953, IMG submission 184033) | Groundwater microbial communities from Rifle, Colorado - Rifle Oxygen_injection B2 (SPAdes) | ecosystem: Environmental > Aquatic > Deep subsurface > Groundwater | place: USA: Rifle, Colorado...
CTGGACTCCTACAACCACAACCTTGACACTTCCCCGGAATACTACGCGAATATCGTCAGCACGCGGACATATGAGGATAGGCTCGCCACGCTGGCGCATGTGCGCAAGGCCGGCATCTCGGTGTGCTGCGGCGGGATCATCGGTATGGGCGAGAGCCTGCGCGACCGGCTGCGCCTCCTGCAGGAACTGTCCTCCCAGACCCCGCATCCGGATTCCGTGCCGATCAATATGCTGGTGCGCGTAGAGGGGACGCCCCTGGCGGCGGCGCGGGAGGTGGACCCTTTTGAACTCGTGCGCATGTTCGCGCTGACCCGCATCCTGATCCCAAAGGCTTATGTCCGCATAAGCGCCGGCCGCGCGGATCTCAGCCGCGAGGTCCAGGCGCTCTGTTTCCTCGCCGGGGCCAACTCCGTTTTCTCCGGGGAGAAGCTGCTCACCACCCCCAACCCCTGTTCGGATGAGGATAAGGAGCTTTTCAAGGCCCTCAAGCTTGGCCGCCGGTCCGAAGCTGTCAAGCCGCTGGGAGCGGTGTTGGACGCGCTGAAAGTCAAAGGTCTGCACCGCAGTCTTCCCAGGGGATTTTCCGGCCTGGTCGACCTTTGCTCCAACGACTATCTCGGCCTTTCCGTGCATCCGGAGATCCGCGCCGGCATGGCGCGGGCTCTTGAGAGCCTGCCTTTGGGCGCCGCCGGTTCCCGGCTTGTCCGGGGCAACCATCCGATCTTCGAGGAAACCGAAGCGAAATTTGCGGCTTTCAAAGGGACGGACGCCGCTTTGCTTTTTTCCAGCGGCTATATGGCCAATATCGGGCTTCTCCCGGCTTTGGCGGGGCCGGAAGATACCATCTTCTCCGACGCCCTTAACCACGCGAGCCTTATAGACGGCATGCGATTGAGCGGTGCGCGGAAAATCGTCTATCCCCATCTTGATCTGGCCGCGCTTGAGGATGCCTTGAAAAAGGCGCCGGGCTGCGGCCGCAGGTTTATTGTGACCGAAAGCCTGTTCAGCATGGAGGGCGACATCGCCCCGCTGGGCGCCCTGGCTGGACTTGCGCAGAAATTCTCGGCGACGCTGATCGTGGACGAAGCCCACGCGGTCGGTATTTACGGCGAGAAGGGAAGCGGCCTGCTGGAAGAACAGGGCGTACGCGGGCCGGTCATAAGCGTAAATACCTGCGGGAAGGCTTTGGGCCTGTCCGGCGCTTTCATCTGCGGTCCTAAAGATATTATCGAAATCCTGGTGAATCGCTGCCGCAGTTTCATCTTCTCAACGGCCATGCCGCCGCATCTGGCCGCCGGTCTGCAGATCGCCGTAAGCGTGGCTGAGCGGGAAAAAAACCTGCGCCTGCGGTTGTTGGAATTTTCCCGCGAGGCGCGCGAACTGCTTCAGAACTCCGGGCTTTCGATCGGAAACTCCCGGTCCCAGATCCTGCCGGTGATAATCGGCGAAAGCGCCGCGGCCGTGCGGGTCTCCGAGGTTCTGCGCGCCGGGGGCTACGACCTCAGGGCCATTCGCCCGCCGACCGTGCCGGAAGGGACCGCGCGCCTGCGTATGACTATCACTCCGGGACTGGACTCCCGAACACTCAAAATCGCCGTTGAGAAGCTGTGCCGCGCTGTTAATGAACAGACTTCATCCCCGCAAAATTCCGACAAACGGCGGACGTCCCGCAAATGAGGGGCATCTTTATCACCGGGACGGATACGGGGATCGGAAAGACCGCGCTAGCCGCCTGCCTGCTGCGCAAATACGGGGCAACGAAAGACCTGCTCTACTGGAAACCCATACAGACGGGGATAACGGACGATGATGATACCCGGACCGTCAGGCGTCTTTCCGGGCTTCCGGACGGGAATTTTCTGGATTTCGGGATACGCCTCAAGCAACCGCTTTCCCCGCACCACGCGGCCGCTCTTGAGAAGAAGACGCTGCGCCCCGGACTTCTGTTTGAAAGACTCCGGCGGCTGAAACTCGAAGATCCGGTGTTCGTGATAGAGGGCGCCGGAGGGCTTCTGGTCCCGCTCAACGGACGGGCCATGATGTCTGATTTTATCCGGCGGACGGGGCTCCCCGTGGTCCTGGCGGCCCGCTCGGCCCTTGGAACCATCAATCACACGCTTCTGAGCCTGGAAGCGGCGCGGGCAAGGCGCATTCCCGTGGCCGGCGTCGTGATGATCGGCCCGCTGAATCCGGGGAACAAGGCGTCCATAGAGAAATACGGCGGGACGAAGGTGCTGGAAGAAATCCCCTGGCTGGAAAGCCGGGCATTGAGAGCGTTTAGCGTTTATGCTGAAAGACGATTCGACTCCCGCGGGTTCCTCGGTCGACTGCTCTGAGCGGGACCTGAAGGCCATCTGGCATCCTTACACCCGGCTGCTTACCGCGCCGCCGCCCCTCCCTATCGCGCGCGCGGAAGGCGTGCGCCTTTATGGCGAGGACGGCCGGGCCTACATTGATGCCGTCAGTTCCTGGTGGGTTAATATCCACGGGCACAGCCACCCGCGCCTGTGCCGGGCCGTTTGCGAGCAGATAAAAAAGCTCGACCATGTGATCTTCGCCGGCTTCACGCACCGCCCCGCGGTGGAACTCGCGGAAAAACTTCTGGCTGTGTGCCCCACGGGGCTTTCCCGGGTTTTCTACTCGGACAACGGCTCCACTAGCGTGGAAGTCGCCCTTAAGATGGCGCTTCAGTACTGGAGCAACTCGGGCCGCCCGGAAAAAAAGGGTTTCGCGGCTTTCGGGAATGCGTATCACGGCGACACGGTCGGCGCCATGTCCGTGAGCGCGCGCTCGGTGTTCACCCGCGCCTTCGACCCCCTGCTCTTCGAAGTCTACCGTGCCGCGGCCCCGGACTGTTACCGCTGTCCGAAGGGGCTTGAACCCTCAGCCTGCCGGGCCGAATGTCTGGACGGTTTGGAAGCAATGATGGCGGAACGCGCTTCCTCCCTCGCCGCGGTCATAGTGGAGCCCCTGCTCCAGGCCGCAGGCGGCATGCTCATCGCGCCGCCCGCGCATCTTAAGCGCCTGCGGGCGCTCTGCGACCGCTACGAAGTTCTGTTCATCGCCGATGAGGTTATGACGGGTTTCGGCCGGACCGGGAAAATGTTCGCCTGCGAACACGCGGGAGTGAGCCCGGATATTATGTGCCTGTCGAAGGCGATCACGGGAGGGGTGCTGCCGCTGGCCGCCACCCTGTGTACCGGGAAGATCTACGAGGCCTTTTTAAGCGAAGATCCGGCCAAAACTTTTTACCACGGGCATTCCTACACCGCCAACCCCATCGCCTGCGCCGCGGCGCTGGAAAGTTTCAGGATCTTCGAGGATGAGCCCGTGTTGGAGCGCATCCGGCGCATCGAGCGCATGTTTACCGAAAGGCTGCCGCCGCTTAAGTCCCTTCCGCACGTCGGAGACGTGCGCGTCCTGGGCGGCGTGGGCGTAGTCGAACTCGTGCGCGACAAGAAGACGAAGGAGGCGGGGGGCTATCTGGATAAGACCGGAGGCGAGCTTGCCGCCGAGTTCCTAAAACGCGGGGTGCTGCTCAGGCCCCTGGGGAACGTGCTCTACGTCATGCCGCCTTACGTCATCTCTGAGAAAGACCTGGACTACGTTTTGGACCAGATCATAGATGTCATCGGAAACGTTTAGTGGCGAAGATGGGCCTGGTTCGGTAATTGCGGCCGATTATGCGCGGCTTCTAGATGTTGAGAATTGTCTTTAAAAAGATAAAAGTAGTAAAATAAAGATATTCCGGTGGTATGATAACGGCGCGGTGGCCAAGTGGTAAGGCGGAAGTCTGCAAAACTTCTATTCGTGGGTTCGATTCCCACCCGCGCCTTTTAAAATTTGACGGGAATCGAAGCCGCCCCGAGCGCATCCGGTGGATGAAAAGTTTTGTGTCAGCGAGGGCGGCCGGCTTCGGGGGTGTCATGCATCTTAGCCGTTTGGCGATGTCGGTGGGCCAGTCCGCCACATTGAAATTGAACGAGCTTGCCAACAGTCTTAAAGCCGAAGGCAAACCCGTGATCCATCTCGGCGGCGGAGAGCCCGAGGAAAAAATACCGCAGGGCGCCTACGACGCCGCGGTAAAAAAACTGGCGACCAGATATGTCCGTTACACCGCCACCGGGGGCATCCCGGAACTTAAAAAAGAAATAGCCGCCTACACCGAAAAAAACTACGGCCTTAAGCCCGCGGCGAAGAACATCGTGGTCTCCGGCGGGGCCAAGCAGGCTATTTATAATTTTCTGATGGCGGTGGTTGATCCCGGTTCCGAGGTCGTTTTCCCCGCGCCCTATTGGGTCAGTTATCCTGAGATGGTGAAACTGGCGTATGGCACGCCTGTGATAGTGCGCCCGGAGCCCGGTAAGCTGCTGCCGGATATACAGGATCTGGACCGTTATATCGGTTCCAATACCCGCGCGGTGATGTTAAACAGCCCTAATAATCCTTCCGGCATGGTCTATCCGGAATCTTTCGTGCGCGAATTGGTGGAGATCTGCGAATATCGCGGCGTCTATCTGATGATGGACGATATCTATAACCGCCTGGTATTCGACGGCGCGGCCGCGCCCAACGCTTTTTCCATGTCCAAGCGGCCTTTGGACGAATCTATAATCGTTTCTATAAACGGGGTTTCCAAGACCTATTCTATGACCGGCTTCCGTATAGGCTGGAGCGTGGCCGGCGAGGCGGTTTCCCGTGCCATGGTAAAGATCCAGGCCCAGGTAACTTCCTGTCCTTCGGCTCTCAGCCAGGCGGCCGCCGCCGGCGCTTTGGCCGAACAGGGTACTTTTGTGGATGACCTGCGCGCGCAGCTTGAGAAAAAGCGGGACCTGCTGATGGGGGAACTTAAAAAACTTAAAAAAGTTAAACTTCACCTTCCGCAGGGCACTTTCTACAGTTTTCCCGATTTCAGCTCTTACGAACCGGATTCAGAAAAACTTTCCAAAATATTACTTGATAAGGCCATGGTCGTTACCGTCCCCGGTAAGGAATTCGGTCTGGACGGCCATCTGCGCATCAGCTACTGCGGTCCGGAGCGGGATATTATTGAAGGCGTTTCAAGAATGAAAAAAGTCTTGGACTGTTATTGACCTACGCATAAGTAATGGAATTTCTGGAGGCTTGGATTTGAGATGAATGCAAGGCGCGACGAACGAGCATACCGTTGGTCTGTGAGCGAGGAGCAACGAAGCAGTCGCTCAAGCCTATGGCAGTGCCGTAACAGACGCTGTGCGTATCAAACGGCCAAAGGCAAGCCTCCCTTTCCCGGCGGGAAAGGGCCGGGCGCTTTTGGGCTGCAACTGCGTCACAAATCGCTTACATAGCCCAGCTATGCCGCGCGATTTGTTCCTTGTTTCGCTCCAAACTCGCCCGGCCAGCATTTCCATTACTTATGCGTAGGTCAATAAATCGGTCTATTTTCCATCAGGAGATTCTTAATATATGCCCGATACCATGGCGGCGGACACGGGGCGGATAGCCGCGGATCTAGAAAAAATAGGGATAAAGACTTCCGGCAGAGTTCACAGGAATCTTTGCCCTCCGGTTCTTTACGAACATATAATCTCCAGGGGCGAGGGCGTAATCGCCCACAACGGCCCCGTAATAATGCGCACCGGCATACATACCGCCCGCGCCGCCCAGGATAAGTTTATAGTGAAGCGGGAGCCAAGCGCTTCGCATATCTGGTGGGGCGATTATAACACGGCTTTAGACGCGGCCAAATTCGACCGGCTCTATGAAAAGATAACAGTCTATTTGAAAGACAAAGACATTTATGTCCGCGACTGCTATGCCGGTTCGGACCTTAAACACCGCCTGCCCGTGCGCATTATCACTGAATACGCCTGGCACAATCTCTTTGCCAGGCACATGTTCCTGGGCCCGGACTCCGCGGCCGCCTCACAGAAACACGAGCCCGGGTTTACCGTCATCTGCGCCCCCGGCTGCAAGGCCGACCCCGCCGCGGATGGAGTAAGAAGCTCCACGTTTATTCTGGTCAATTTTGAAAAGCAGGTGGTAATTATAGGCGGCACGGCTTACGCGGGCGAGATAAAAAAATCCATCTTCACCGTTATGAATTATCTTCTGCCGCTCAAGGGCGTTATGCCTATGCACTGCTCCGCCAATATCGGACCGAAGAAGGACACGGCGGTCTTTTTCGGTTTGTCCGGCACCGGAAAAACCACTCTTTCTTCGGATCCCGAACGCCGTCTTATAGGCGATGACGAACACGGCTGGAGCGATGACGGTATTTTTAATTTCGAAGGCGGGTGCTACGCCAAAGTCATCCACCTTTCCCCGGAAGCCGAGCCGCAGATACACGCGTGTACGCGGCGCTTCGGCACCGTGCTTGAAAATGTCGTATATGACCCCCGCACCAGGGAACTGGACCTGGACGACGGCGCCATAACCGAAAATACCAGGGCCGCCTATCCGCTGGAAGGCATCGGCAATGCCATACGGGGTGAATATTTCGCGCACCCGAAGAACATCGTTATGCTCACCTATGACGCCTTCGGCGTCCTGCCGCCTATTTCCAGGCTTTCCTATGAGCAGGCGATGTACCATTTTATTTCCGGCTATACCGCCAAAGTGGCCAATACCGAGATGGGGATCAAAGAGCCCAAGGCCACGTTCAGTACCTGCTTCGGTGCCCCCTTCATGAGCCATCATCCCTCGGTTTACGCTGAACTGCTGGAAAAGAAAATGCGTGCGCATAAGGTGAACTGCTGGCTGATAAACACCGGCCTGGCCGGCGGGCCTTACGGGGTCGGGAAGCGCATAAGTATCCGGCATACCCGCGCTCTTTTGAACGGCGCGCTGGGCGGCGCTCTGGAAAAAGTGAAATTCCTCAAAGATCCGGTTTTCGGTTTCGATCTCCCGGCGTCCTGCCCGGGCGTACCGGCGGAGATAATGGCCCCCCGCTCGGCCTGGAAGAACCCCGCGGAATACGACGCCGCATACGCGGAATTGGCCGGGCTTTTCGTCAAGAACTTTAAAAAGTTCAACGTCTCCAACGAAAACATAGCGAAAGCCGGCCCCCAAATTTAATCAGGAAGCTCAGGACATAAACGGAATCTTCCGGGTTTGTTGAAGGATTCCTATTGGCCGTCTAAAGAGCATAGTTCCCGATACGGCACAGCCATAGGCTTGGCCGTCTAAAGAGCATAGCTCATGATACGGCACAGCCATAGGCTTGACAAATACAAGGGAAAATAAGGTAATATCTCTTAAAGTAGCAACAAACCCCATAGGAGGAAGTACACATGCCCGCAGCTAAAGCAAACTCGAAGTTCATGGCCCCCATCACCCCGGACGCGATCCTCGCCGAAGTCGTAGGCGCTAAGCCCATACCCCGGACCGAGATCGTAAAGAAACTCTGGGCCTACATCAAAAAGAACAACCTTCAGGACAAAAAGAACAGAAGGATGATCAATGGCGATGAGAAGCTCACCAAAGTGTTCAATGGCAAGAAACAGGTAAGCATGTTTGAAATTGCCAAACTGATCGGCAAGCACGCGAAATAAGCCGCCGTTCCAATCAGAATCAATATTAACGCCGTTTCCGAAAGGGAACGGCGTTTTTATTATCGGCCATGCGCCCCCCCGGTAGGGGATTCTAAATGGAATCCGCCGGCTCGCTATGATGGGTCTTTAGACCCAGACTGGGGTGGGCCGAAGGTTGCTTGATATTAGTCAACATGCGGTGTAAGCTATTAATGAGGAAGTACCGGGCGGGGATTTTTTAGGAGGTATTATGAAAATTAAAAAATTAACGGTGATGGTTCTGCTCATGACCTCCCTTCATTACGGAAATTTGCTTATGGCCGAAGGGAACAGGGGTGGCGCGAGGGTTGTCCCGGTTTCGATTTATGGGGATGACGACCGGCAGGATGTTGTGGACTCGGCCTGGAAAATGCAGGCGCTTTCCGGATCGGTGGCGGCTCTTTTCTCCGATTACAGCCTTTTGAAAGATACGGGAACCGGTTTCTATAGCCTTGTCAGTACCGAAACCCTCGGTTCCCGCCGCGGTATGGCCGCCGGCCAGAGATTCACCGATCAGGTGGCTGCGGCGCCTTGCTCAGGGGCGCTTGTGGGAGACGACTTGATCTTCACTGCCGCCCATTGCATCCTGGAGTCCCAAATCGGGAATTTCGATTGCGCCAAGGATAAAGTGGCTTTCGGTTTTGCCGTCACCGAGAACGGCGGTTCCGCGCCGAAGGAATTTCCCCAAAAGGACGTCTATGGCTGTAAAGAGATAGTTTCCTGGGAACTCAATGTGGTGACACAATCGGATTTCGCGGTCATCAAACTGGACCGCAAGGTTAGGGGGCGCGCGCCGCTCGCCATCAACAGAAAGGATGATCTTAAGGTCGGAGACGGGGTGTTCGTTATCGGCTGCCCGTCCGGCTTGCCCATCAAGGTGGCCGGGAACGCCAAAGTGCGGAGCATGCCGGCCGGCGCGCCTTATTTCACCACCGATCTTGACACTTTTCACGGCAATTCCGGCAGCCCCGTGTTCAACGCCAGGACTTTCAGGATAGAGGGGATCTTGGTAAGGGGCGACAACGATTATGTGCGCACCTCAAGCGGCACCATAACCGCGATTTTCTCCCAGGATGAAGGCAGGGGGGAAGACGTGACCAGGATAAGCGAGCTAAAAGACCTCCTGCCCGTTACCGTGTTGGAGCGGTCCCTGGACAATATGGAACAGGAGGAGCGGAAGCCTGTGCCGGCGGCCAAGCCGCTCCCGCAGCTGGACTTCTCCGGCTCCACCGACCCATCAGTCCAGCCGGCGGTATACTACCCGGCCCCGGCCCCCTCCAGGGTGGAGACGATGGAAATTTAGACAGGAAATCGTAATTGACCTTAGGCCTTTTGGAAAAACCCGCCCGCTAAAACAACGGCCGGGTTTTTTCCGGTCAGTCCCTTCTTCTGTCTATAATATATGAGCTGCCGTCGTTATTTTTGGCGGCTTTTTTAAGCTCCGAGCCGATGTTGCTGACCTGTGCGAAGGAGGCTAGCGGGCGCAGGGTGTTGTGGACTATGCCGATGGCTATGGCGAGGAAAGAGAATTTTTTAATATTGCTCTGCCGGTCCGTAGAGATAATGTAGCCGCGCGCGCGGTCTTCCTTGGTGTAGAAAGAGGGGGCTATCTCGTCGAAGGCTTTAACGATGCGTCCGGCCAGTTCCTCGGCTCTGTCAAAATCGGTGACGATTATAAAGTCGTCGCCGCCGATGTGGCCGATGAAATCCCTGGAATTCTCGTTCTGGATAGTGAGCTTCACCAGCAAATTGGCGGTGGCCTTCAGGATGCGGTCGCCGGATTCGAACCCATAGATGTCGTTGTAAGCTTTGAAGTTGTTCAGATCAAGATAGAGCACGGCGAAGGGGCGGCCCTGCTGGATATCGCGCTCCACCCGGGCCTGGATGGACGGGTTGCCGGGGAGTTTGGAGAGCGGGTTGGTGTCCAGCACAAGTTTGTTGCGCTTGAGGATCATGCGTATGCGGGCGACAAGTTCATCCGTGTCCACGGGCTTGATCAGGTAATCGTCTATCCCCATGCTTAGCCCTTTTATTTTGGTGTTTTTCTCGCTTAAAGCGGTGCAGATTATGATCGGGATATGGGCGAAAAGAGGATTATCCTTAAGGTCCCGCGCCACGGTCAGCCCGTCCTTTATGGGCATATTGTAGTCAAGCACCACGATGTCCGGATGCATCTCAAAAGTGACTTTAAGCGCTTCTTGTCCGTCGCTGGCGATACAGACTTCAAACCCCGCGGCTTCAATGGTTTCTTTCATCAGCAAAAGCAGTTCCGTCTGGTCGTCCGCCACCAGGACCCTGGGTTTGGCCGGTATGGCCGTTATGGGCGCCTCCATGCCCTCGCGGATCGGTCCGCCGCCGATCTCTTTCGCGATTATTGAGAGCAGCAGGTCGCCAGGCATCTCCTTTGAAATTATCTCGGGCAGGCCGGTCAGGATGCCGCGTTCCTGGAAATTATTTAGGCGGAGCGCGCTTAATACGATGATGGGGATCGCCGCCGTGGCCGCTTCATCCTGCAGCTCGTTCATGATCTGGAAGCCGTCTTTTTTCGGCATCATGATATCCAGAATAAGCACGTCCGGTTTTTCGGCTTTTATGCGCGACATGATCTGGAGGGGGTCGTTTATGACCACGGGCTTGTAATTATTGGCCTCCAGGAACATTTTTATAAGATCCGAGAATTCCTCGTCGTCGTCCCCCACCATTACGGTCACGGGGCGGCCGAGGCCCGGTTCGGGAGCGATGCCGCGAAGCGTGGTTTTAAGAAGCTCGAAATCAACGGGTTTGGTCAGGTACCCCTTAACTTTCGGAGAGGGGCCGGTGACGATGTCCACTTTGGGCGTCCGGGAGAAGATGATGAACTTCTGGTTTTGCGTAAAGGGATTTTTCTTCACTTCCGAGATGAGATCCAGGGCGTTGAACGCTTCGATGAGGATGTTCAGGATAACCAGGTCCGGTTTCCAATCCTGAACGGCGGCCAGGGCCGTCTGGTAGCCGGAGCAGGTCTGGGCGGCGTAATTCATTTGCTTTAGGAAAACGGAAAGCTCCGCGGTGTTGGCCGCGTCGGTGTCCACGATGAGTATTCTCTTTTTTAAGTCCTCATGCATAAAATTAATTTTAACATTTATTCTGCCCCGTATTTGATAAAATTTCAATATGGCCGACGGAGATGAAATAAATTATTACAAATACGCCCAGATAGGCCTTGAGCTGGCCGCCGGGGTGGGCCTCGGCTTCTGGGCCGGTTACAGCATGGACGCTAAATTCGGAACTTCGCCCTGGTTTATGCTTTTGGGAGCCGCCGCCGGCATGGCCGCCGGTTTTTACCTTATCATCAGGGAGCTTCCGCGTGAAAAGGATTTCAATAGCGGGAAGAAGGGCAAGTCATGATGGATTCCGCCTGGTCGGCCGCGGCATGGGGGGCGGCTTTCGGGCTTATGAACGGGGGGCTGTCGCGCCGCGCTCTTCAGAAGGCTCTGGATAAGGCCGACAGGGTCTTTTACGCGGTATTCGCCGCCGGTTTTTTCTGGCGGCTGGTTTTTCTAGCGGGGGCGGTTTGGTTTCTCCGGGATAAAAAATATATAATTTTGTTGCCGTTTTCCGGAGCGCTGATCTTTACGCAATTTATTTTCGAAGTAGTCCCTTTGAAAGATGGAACTAAAAACAATACTTGAGCACCATATTGTGGATCATATCTGGAGCTTCTTCAGCCTTGGTCCGCTGACCCTGCCGTTCTCTAAACACGTGCTGATGATGCTCATCTCCGCGTCCATCCTCTTGTTCGCGCTGCCGCTTCTGATAACCGGTAAACGCCCGGCCTTCGCGCCTTTCAGGTCAATGATAGAAATTATCGTTCTATTCCTGAGGGACGAGGTGGTGGGGCCGAACCTCGGTTCGAAAACAGCCGCCTATCTTCCTTATTTCGCCACGCTGTTCTTTTTTATTCTGATGATGAATCTGCTTGGGCTGCTGCCCTATGGGGCGACCGCCACGGGCAATCTCGCCGTGACCGGCGGCCTGGCTGTTACTACGTTCTGCCTGGTTAATTTCGCCGGTATGAGAGAGCAGGGCGTGGTGGGCTACTTCAGCCATATCGTGCCGAAAGGCGTGCCCCTATGGCTTTACCCGCTGCTTTTTCCGATAGAGCTTGTCGGCCTGCTGACCAAGACCTTCGCCCTGGCCATCCGTCTCTTCGCTAATATGATAGCCGGCCATATCGTTATACTTTCCTTTATAAGTTTCATTTTTATTTTCGGCGCGGTGCATATAGCGCTCGGCCTGGGCCTTGCCGCGCCCATCTCGGTGGCGCTTGTCCTTTTCATTTACATGCTGGAACTTTTTGTGGCGTTTCTCCAGGCGTACGTGTTCACTTTTTTGACGGCTATATTTACGGGCGCGGCGATGCACCCGCATTAGTTATCTAAACTATGGAGGTAGTAAAATTATGAACGACATGATGTTTTTGGGACTTGGTTATATCGGCGCCGGCCTTGGCGCCGGCCTCACGTTGGTGGGCGCCGGCCTTGGCATAGGCAAGATGGCCGCCAGCGCGCTTGAAGGTACGGCCCGCCAGCCGGAAGCCGGCGGCGCTATCAGGACCACCATGATCATCGCGGCGGCCCTTGTGGAAGGACTCGCTTTCTTCGCGCTGGTCATCTGCCTGCTTGCCGTGATGAATTTCGGTATGCCCAAGACCGAGGCTTCCGCCGGCGTGCCCGCGCAGGTGGAAGAGCAATAGACGCGGATTTATGCGGCGGGCCGCAAGCGGAAATGTTTGAAAATATTTTCCGTTCCGTATAAGCTTGTGGCTTGCGTATTGTCGCCGGTCAACTGGAGAATACTATGGAAGCATTGATACGGCCGGAATTCGGCCTGATGTTCTGGACCATCTGTATCTTCGTTCTGCTGGTCCTGATCCTCTCAAAAACCGCCTGGAAGCCGCTTATGAAGGCCGTGGAGGAGCGGGAGCACGCCCTCCGCCATGACCGTGAAAGAGCGGAGAAAGCCAGGACGGAAGCCGAGAAAATAAAGGCCGACCTGGATCAGCGTATGGCGGTATTCAGGGCGGAAATGGACCGCCGCATCGAAGACGCCGTAGCCGAGGGGAACAGGGAGCGGCTCCTTATAATAGAGGACGCCCGCAAAAGCGCCTCATTGCTGGTTGAAACCGCCAAGAAGGAACTTGAGGCCCGGAAGAACGACCTGGCGAAAGAGCTTAAAGATAAAGTGACCGAACTCGCTTTTCTGGCCGCGGAAAAAGTCCTGCTTAAAACCATAGATCAGAAAGCCAATAAGGCGCTGGTCGGCCATTTTTTGAATGAGCTGGAAAGCAGGGACGCCAAGTATAAATTGGGGTAACGAAAAAGATGAAAGCAGCGGACAAAATGCTGTCGAAGCGCTACGCCAGGGCCTACATGGACCTGGACGGGGCCGCTTTTGATAAGCACGGCGAAGCCGCCGCGCGGACCCGGATAGGAGAGCTGGAAAAAATACGCAATGCCGTCAGCCAGTTCCGGCGTTTGTTCCTTCATCCCCTTGTGGGGTATGACGATAAAAACGAGATCCTGACCAAACTCCTTTCCAGTGTCAGCGTCGGAGATGTGACAAAGGCCTATGCCCAGCAAACGGCCAAAGATCCTATCGCCCCGCAGGCCGCCGCGTTCGTGCGGCTGATGCTGAAGGAAAACAGGTTTTATCTGCTGGAGCCTGTGCTTGAAGACTGTATGAGGTTTTATAACGCTTATGCCGGGGTCGCGCGGGCCGAGGTGGTTTCCCGGCATCCGCTGGACGAGGAAGAGCTGCGCCAGATCGCGAAGACGCTTTCAGCCTCTACCGGTAAGAAGGTTCATGTCACGCAGATAGTCTCGGAAAGGGTTATAGGCGGCATGGAGATACGGTTCGGCGATTTGCTGATAGACGATACGGTGAAGGGCAGGCTTGAACGACTTAAAAAAAACATACTTTCGTTTTGATCCGGGAACCGGGATAGAATTTGGTTTATATTTGAGAAAGATCTAAAAGGCGGAACAATGATAAGACCTGAAGAAATTACGGACATTATAAAGAACAGGATCCAGAAGTTCGTGCCCGAGGCCGAACTCTCCGAGACCGGGCAGGTCCTGCAGATGGGCGACGGCATAGCCCGCGTCTATGGCCTGAATAACGCCGTAATAGGCGAGCTGGTTGAATTCGAGGGCGGCGTCTCCGGCATGGTGCTTAACATAGAGCGCGAGAACGTCGGAGTGGTGGTGATGGGGCACGACGCCCTTATTAAGGAAGGCGACCGTGTGAAGCGGACGAACCGCGTTATGGACATGCCTGTGGGGCCGGAACTCATAGGCCGGGTGGTGGACCCGCTGGGGAATCCTATCGACGGCAAGGGGCCGCTCAACGCGAAAAAAAGGCGCCCCGTTGAAGTCATAGCGCCCGGCGTGCTGGAACGGCAGCCCGTCAGGGAGGCCCTCCAGACCGGGATCAAGGCCGTGGACGGCATGATCCCGATAGGCCGCGGCCAGAGGGAGCTTATCATAGGCGACCGGCAGACCGGCAAGACCGCCATAGCGATCGACACTATAATAAACCAGAAGGCCGAACCCGCCGACAGGCGTCCTATTTGTATTTATGTGGCCATCGGCCAGAAAGAATCCACCGTGGCCAGGGTCGCTAAGACCCTTGAAGAGCACGGGGCCATGGAATATTCCATTATCGTTTCGGCCACGGCTTCCCAGCCCGCCTCGCTCCTTTATCTGGCGCCTTATTCCGCCTGCGCGGTGGCCGAAGGCTTTCTTTGGGAAGGGAAGCACGCCCTGGTGATCTACGACGACCTCTCAAAGCACGCCCAGGCTTACCGGCAAATGTCGCTGCTGCTGCGCCGCCCGCCCGGCCGCGAAGCTTATCCCGGAGACGTGTTTTATCTCCATTCACGGCTTCTTGAGCGCGCCTGCAAACTTTCCGATAAGAACGGCGGCGGCTCCATCACGGCCCTGCCCATAATCGAGACACAGGCCAACGACGTTACGGCTTATATCCCCACGAACGTGATCTCAATAACGGACGGGCAGATCTATCTTGAGCCGTCCTTATTCCACTCCGGCATCAGGCCGGCGGTCAATGTCGGTATTTCCGTGTCGCGCGTGGGCGGCTCGGCCCAGATCAAGGCCATGCGCCAGGTGGCGGGCAGGCTCAGGTCCGACCTGGCCCAGTACAATGAACTTGCCGCCTTCTCGCAGTTCGGCTCCGATCTGGATAAGGCCAGCACGGAACAGCTTAAGCGCGGCGAGCGTCTGGTGGAACTGCTCAAGCAGGACCAGTATAAGCCTATGCCGGTGGCCGAGCAGGTGGTGGCCTTTTTCTCCGGAACGCGCGGCTATCTGGACGACGTTGAGCTGGCCAAGATCAAAAAATTCGAGACGGGGCTGCTTAAGTTCGTGAAAGACAGGTACGCGAATATTCTCGACGAGATCGTCCGGAAAAAACAACTGGACGCCGAGCTTGAGGGTAAGCTGGCCGATATTCTTGTGGAATTTAAAAAGAATTTTAATTGACGGTTTAAGGGGCATTAATGAAATACCTGGTTACTGGCGGCGCCGGTTTTATAGGATCTAATCTGGCCTTCACGCTTTCCGGGGAACGCAGGGCGAAAGTGGTCATCCTGGATAATTTCTCTTCCGGAAATTTTAAGAACCTCCACGGGTTCCAGGGCGATATCCTCACCGATGATATCCGGAACGACTCCTGGTTCGCGAAAGCGGGCCCCGTGGACGCTGTTTTTCATGAAGCCGCCATCACCGATACCACCGTCCATGATCAGAATAAGATGATGGATGTGAATGTGGAAGGTTTCAGGAATGTCCTGCGTTTCGCGCTGGAAACCGGGGTAAAGCGGGTGGTTTACGCCTCTTCGGCCGGCGTCTACGGCAACGGGGCATGCCCCATGAAAGAGGACCAAGTCCTCACGCCGGAGAATGTTTACGGGTTTTCCAAAGCGATCATGGATAATGTGGCGCGGGAATTTGCAGAGGCGCACAAAGACATGACTCTGGTCGGTTTGCGCTATTTTAATGTGTACGGCCCCCGCGAATATTATAAGGGCGCCGCCGCCAGCATGATGTACCAGCTTTATCTGCAAATGAAGGCGGGTAAGCGGCCCAGGATCTTTAAGTTCGGAGAGCAGATGCGCGACTTTGTCTATGTCAAGGATATCGTGCGCGCCAATCTTAACGCTTTGGACGCCGAAAAAACCTGCGTGGTCAACGCGGCCACCGGCGCTCCCGAAAATTTCAATAAAGTCATAGATTGCCTTAATAAGGCTATGGGCACGGACATCGCTCCGGAGTATTTCGATAACCCGTATGGATTTTTTCAGCTTAAGACCCAGGCCGACCTCAGGCACGCAAAAGCCCTCCTGAACTATAGGCCGGAATGGAACCTGGAGAACGGCATAGCGGATTATGTTGAAGAAATGAAGAAGAGCGGGATGTAGCGGAAAAACAGCTAGGCAGCGAGACAGCTAGGCGGCTGGACAGCCAGACAGCGAGATTACTTGGCGGCCTAGCCGCCAAGCCGTCTAGCGAACAAAATTATGGCATCTTTAAGGGATATACGAAAACATATTAAATCGGTCAAAAGCATAAAACAGATAACTTATGCGATGAAGATGGTCGCCGCGGCCCGTATCAGGCGCGCCCAGAATTCCATTCTCTCCTCACGGCCGTTCGCCGTTAAAATGGAGGAGCTGATAGCCGATCTTCAGGGCGACATGGAAAGCGAGAATTTTAAAACCTCCCCGGCGCGCGCGCTTTTCGACGAAAGGCCGGGGGCGCTTTCGGCGGGCCTGGTACTTGTCACCGCAGACAAAGGTTTGTGCGGATCTTTTAATTCCAACCTGCTCAAGGCGGCGGCGGTCTGGCTCAGGGAGAATCGCGCTAAAAAACTCCGGGTTATCTGCGTCGGACGTAAAAGCCGGGATTTCATGCGGCGGCTGAAGGGGCTGGACCTTGAGATAACTTATGAGATGGTCGGGATCTTCCCGAAAGCCGGCTATGTCCACGCGGATCTCCTGGCCGGGAACGTCCTCCGGCTTTTCGAGCGGCCGGACCTGGGGAGCGTCACCCTTATATATAACGAGTTTAAATCCATGCTGGCCCAGCGAATAGTCAGGACGGACCTGCTGCCGCTGAAACGATGTATTATTCAGGACCGCCGTCAGGCTGAACAAAAATTCCGGGACTTCAGTTTTGAGCCGGGAAAACGGCGGCTGCTCGAAACCCTGCTTCCCAGGCACATCAGCGCCCAGCTCTATCGGGTGCTGCTGGAATCCCAGGCCGCGGAGCTTGCCGCGCGCATGAACGCGATGGAGGCGGCTTCAAAGAACGCGTCCGAACTTATAGACGGTCTTACGCTCAGGCTCAACAAAATGCGCCAGACCATGATCACTACCGAGCTCAACGAGATAGTGAGCGGCTCGGAAGCGCTGGGCGGATAATGGTTTTCAACTGTTTTACTGTCACGCTACTTTAAAGGAGCGGCTTATATGAATATCGGCAAAATAGTCCAGATCATCGGCCCCGTAATAGACGTGGAATTTAAGCAGGGCGAATTGCCCAGGATCTATAACGCCCTGAAGGTCAAATACAAAGAGGACGGCCAGGAGAAAATACTTGTGGCCGAAGTGGCCCAGCACCTGGGCGACAATACGGTGCGCGCCATTACCCTCGGCACTACCACCGGCTTGAGCAAAGGGATAGAGGTGAAAGATACGGGTGGGCCGCTTAAAGTGCCGGTGGGCGAAGGATGCCTCGGCCGGCTGGTGGACGTTCTGGGCGAGCCCAAAGACTCCCTGGGCCCGATAAACACCAAGGAGTATCTTCCCATACACCGTGATCCTCCGCCCCTGACCGAGCAGCGTACCGAGCCGGAAATCTTCGAGACCGGCATCAAGGTCGTGGATCTGCTGGCTCCCTTTATGAAAGGCGGCAAGATAGGACTGTTCGGCGGCGCCGGAGTGGGTAAAACGGTGCTTATCATGGAATTTATCAATAATGTCGCGCGTGAACACCATGGCTACTCGGTTTTCGGCGGCGTGGGCGAACGCTCCAGGGAAGGCAACGACCTCTGGATGGATATGAATAGTTCCAAACTTTCGGACGGCAGTACCGTGCTTTCCAAAACCGCTCTGGTTTACGGCCAGATGAACGAGCCGCCCGGCGCCAGGGCGCGCGTGGCTCTCACCGCCCTGACCCAGGCCGAATATTTCCGCGACGTTAAAGGGCAGGACGTGCTTCTGTTCCTGGATAATGTTTTCAGATACGTGCTGGCCAACGCCGAAGTCTCGGCCCTGTTGGGGCGCATGCCTTCGGCCGTGGGCTATCAGCCTACGCTGACCACCGAGATCGGCTGGCTGGAGGAACGCATCACTTCCACAAAAAAAGGTTCCATCACTTCCATACAGGCGGTGTACGTTCCGGCCGACGACCTTACCGACCCCGGAGTCGCCAATGTTTTTACGCATCTGGACGCCACGGTGGTGCTATCGCGCCAGATAGCCGAAATGGCCATCTACCCGGCCGTGGATCCGCTGGACTCCACCTCCCGGATCCTGGACCCGAATATCATCGGAGAGGAGCATTATCAGACGGCACGCGGCGTGCAGAAGATTTTGCAGCGGTACAAGGAACTGCAGGATATAATCGCCATTTTGGGCATAGATGAGCTTTCCGACGAGGATAAACTGATAGTGTCCCGGGCCAGGAAAATACAAAAGTTCCTTTCCCAGCCTCTTTTTGTCGCGGCGGCTTTCAATGACCGTGAAGGAAGGTATGTGCCTCTCAAAGAGACTATCAGGGGATTCAAAGAGATCATACAGGGCAAGCTGGACCACCTGCCGGAACAGTTGTTTTATCTGGCCGGCGGCATTGATGAGGTGCTTGAGCGTGGCAAAGAACAGGAGAGTAAGAAGTAGGTAGGCCGCACTATTGCCGCTATTGAAGAACAGCTTATGCCGAATAAACTTTTATTAACCATCTTAACTCCTGAAAAAGCCTTTCTTACCGATAAGGAAGTGGACTTCGTTTCCGTTCCCGCTTTCGAAGGGGAAATGGGAATAATGCCCGGCCATATCTCTTTCGTGGTGCAGCTGAAAGAGGGCGCGCTCCGGTACAAGGACGGCCATAAGAAAGAGGTCTTCGCGGTGTTGAGCGGTTTTGCCGAGGTATGCGGGAACAAAGTCCTGATCCTGGCGGAAGAAGCCGAGCTTGCCAGGGAGATAAACGAAGAGCGCGCCAGGCAGGCCTACCAGAAGGCCAAAGACGCTCTGGCCATGCGCGGCAAGGATATGGATCTGGACGCCGCGCAGGCCGCTTTGAGGCGTGCCGTGGCCCGCCTGAAAATAGCCGAGCTCAAAAAAAGATATAAATAATGGAAATTGCCCAGCCGCAGGAAAGCCCGCGTCTCCTTTCTTTGGATGTGTTCCGGGGGATTACCATCGCCGCCATGATAATCGTGAACACGCCCGGCAATCGGGAGGCGTACACGCAGCTGGACCACGCCGAGTGGAACGGCGGTACCCTGACCGATCTGGTTTTCCCGTTTTTTCTTTTTATTTCCGGGGTCTCGCTGGTGTTCTCTCTTTCAAAGCGGCTGGAGCGCGGCCGGACCGATGGACTTGCGGCGCAGATCCTGCGCAGGACCGCCATCATATTCGGTTTGGGGCTATTTTTAAACGCTATTCCGAATTGCCACCCTTCCACTATAAGGATCCTGGGCGTCCTGCAGCGGATAGCCATCTGCTACGGAGCGACTTCCATTCTTTTTATTAAGACAAGCCTTAAAACGCAGATAGGCATCGCCGCGGCCGCGCTGCTGGGCTACTGGCTCGCCATGACTTATATTCCAGTGCCCGGCTTCGGCGCGGGCGTACTGACCAAAGAGGGGAGCCTGGCTTCGTTTATCGACAGGGCGCTGCTTGGATCGCACACTTATAGGCAGGGAGTATACGACCCAGAAGGCATACTCAGCACCGTCCCGTCTCTGGTTACCGCTTTGCTGGGCGTTTTCACCGGGCTCTGGCTGAGGAGCGGCCGGAATGACAAAAACAAAATATACGGCATGCTTGCGGCAGGCGCGGCGCTTGTCGCCGCCGGCCGGCTCTGGGGGATCTGGTTCCCTATAAATAAGGCTCTCTGGACCAGTTCCTATGTTTTATACACCGCCGGCCTGGCCTTGTGGGTGTTCGCGCTTTGCTATCGTCTTATAGAGGTTAAAGGTATAAAGGGATGGGGCCGGCCGTTTGAGATCTTCGGCATGAACGCCATAGCCGCTTATGTCGCGCCCATACTGATGGTAAAATTCCTGGTTCTTTACAAGCTGGATGTTCCCGGCGGGGACCCTATCCAGCTGCGGATCTGGCTGTGCGACCGCATTTTCGGGGCCTGGCTTTCTCCGCTGAACGCTTCGGCCGCTTTTGCTTTCTCCTATGCCCTCCTGTGGCTTGTCCCATTTTGGGTCCTCTATCGTAAAAAAATATTCATAAAAATATAGTCCCGAAAGAGCGCGGCCGGAGCCTTGTTTGCCGTGGATCCTGTGTGCGGGAATATGCCCGGCAATTTTCGGAAGGCCGAAGGATGAGGGGGGGGCGTTTAGCTATTTCACCGCGCTGTGTATGGCTATTGCGCCGAACATGAGGCTGCGGGCTTCCACTTTTGAGAAACCCGCTTGCAGGATGATCCTGGAAAGTTCCTCGGGCTTATAAAAATCCGCTATGGTGCCGGCGAGGAAGTTGTAAGCGGCTCTGTGTGCGGGGGATAGCAGCCGGACCGGGACGGTCGCAAGGCGGACATATGCGTGGAACAGGGAGCGAATGAGGGGGCTGCCGGGCCGGCTTGTTTCAAGGTTCACGAATACACCTCCCGGCCTGAGGACGCGGCGGAATTCGGTTAAATATTTTTTAAGGCCGGCGCCGCCGTCGTTCAGGTTGCGGGCGGCGAAAGACAGGGTCAACGCGTCAAAAGTCCCGTCGGGAAAGGGCAGGGCGTCCGCTTCGCCCCGGATGAAGCTGACGGCGGAGGTTTTCGCGCGGGCCTTTGAGAGCATGGCTTCATTAAAGTCCAGGCCGGTAATAGAGGCGCGGCCCAGTGAAAGCCGGTTAAGCTCTATGGACAGGTTCCCGGTGCCGCAGCACACATCCAGGATGCGCTCCGGTTTTGAGGCCAAAGCCAGGAGGGCGGCTTCGCGCCGCCAGCGCCGGTCAAGGCCCAAGGTGAGAAAAACGTTAGCGGCGTCGTAGCAATGAAAAATGCCGTCATAAAACCCTGATATAACATTGGGGTTTTTATCCGGCATTTTTCAATTAATATCGAAGAGGTAAAACTATTTCTTTTCTTCGGGTTTGTTGTCGGCTTCGGCGACGAACTTTTTGATCTCTTCAAAATATTCGATTATCAGCCTGGCTTTTGAAAGACCGAAAGAGAACGGATATTTATCGGTGTCGTTCCTTTTCAGTACTATCACCGGCTGGCCCTTGAATTCTGTTCTTTCCACTGCCATAATACTTCCTCCCGGCGCTGCCCTTCGGCGGTACCCTTTCCCGCGGATTAACCCACAAGTGGACACCGCGAGCGGCTTACCCTACGTCTGCGGCGCACCATACTTGAACCGGCGCCCACGCACGTATTGGACAACGCCCTAATAAGTTATCATAACACAAAAAATATAATATTTCAACTATATTAAAAATAAGGCCCCGAAGACTTTATTATAGCGCGGAATTCGGAACAAACCCTATGCGCGGCAAATCATAAATCCAGGAGTTTTCAACGGCAAAACAGCTTGCCGCCGGAGCGCGATTGCCCCTGAATGTATTGGGTGTTGAAATTTGAACGGAAAAAACAGAGCATAACTAACCGTGTGCGCTTGCGTGATAGGGATGCCAGCGACTGGTCATTTAATAGTTGCAGTTCGGATCATCAAAACAGCTGATCATGTCGTCAATCTGGCGGTTTTTCTCTTCCCAATATACTGTTGTTATCTGTACTGTGGGCTTAAGCCAGCCGTTTTTGATGAGGCCCACGGGACTCAGGCAGGATAAAAAATATTTTGTCAGGCCTATTGCGCTTATATCCATGCCATTCCTTGCTGTTTCTTGCCATTCTTTAATGTCATTCGGAATAAGGATCACGTCTATTATATCAGCAGCGGTTCCAACAGCCCGCCCTCCCGGTATTTTTTCAAGGAGTTCAAGTTTCTCCAGGATTGATGTGGCAATTCCCACATAGGTGATGCCGTTGACAACCGTTTCCTTATACTCAAACTCGTCGGTTTTGTTGTGGTTCTTGCCCGCGTGGAAATATTTCATTTTCCTTGATTTTGAATTGTGCAGTATGGTCCTTATATTCTTATTCTCCAGGTAAAGGTCTAGCTCGGCAAATTTGTTGTCTATATATGTCTGGCCGTTAAGGACCATTTTTTGATAATCCGGCTTTTTTAAAGATTTTCGAGCGTTTTTTTTCAGAAGATAACTGGCTTTGAGCTGTTCTAGATATGCGGTAAGGACAATGTTGATGTCGAAACTGATACTCCCCAGATAGTGGGTGAAAACATGCTGGCGCTTATCATAAATTCCAGAAAGAGCTGTCTGAGGGTTCGTGGCGATGGCGGTAAATTCTATCGCCTTTTTTACGTCTTTAGCGCTGGGTGTTTTATTGTTTAGCGTGCGCCTTACATGTTCCACCGCGTTGCGTTTTTTGACCAGGGGGTCAGTAGATTTCAATTTCATTCTCTTTATGACAATGTCACTGGCGTCAATAAAAGGCTTAACCATTTTTTCGAATGTTTTATTCAGGCTGTTTGCGTCCCGGGGTGACGCAAACACTTGTTGTTTGATTAGCCGGTAATCAGCGAACTTGTGATCATTAACTACTATTGAATTTTCATCCGGCCACGCTTTGCCTAGCAAGTCGCCATATTGCTGTTCTAATACGGATAAAGGTTTCTGTTTGCAGCTCTGATGATAGTCATAAAGCGCATCGGCATAGCCTTTACGCCCCTGATAGCACTTCCCCTCAAAAAGAACTACGCCTTTCGCGCATTTGCCATTTTTAGGCTCGGACACCGTAACGATCTTCTTCCCGGCTTTCGGCTCATTTTTCTCGTAGTCATACCCGCCGGACACCGTCTGAGTCATCGCGTAGGCATACCAGTTGTGAGTACTGCATTCATCTGATATTCCGCCCATAGCCGGAACAGGGGGTAAACCGAAGGTTGAAATCAACAACATAATAACTGTAATTTTTGTGCCCATAAAAATCCCCTTACTGATCAATATTAGTCCTATAAACCCTGAAAAGTGTCCTGTTACTGTAAAGCAGTATCGTTATAGTATCGGCGACCCCGGATCTTTTGTCAAGAGCCCTTTGCCCCCTGCAGGAAAATCGAAAGTAGAATTTGGCCGCGCCCAACCGCGGGATAAAATTCCCCTGTGGGCCAGTCCCCGACAAACAAGCGGACCGGCTGAAAACACTTTCGGCATTCTCTAGTCAGGAACCCCGGA
>Ga0208953_1000801_pt1 | contig 23049 bp, 21 predicted proteins | sample RifOxyB2_FD_184033 | JGI IMG/M metagenome (GOLD analysis project Ga0208953, IMG submission 184033) | Groundwater microbial communities from Rifle, Colorado - Rifle Oxygen_injection B2 (SPAdes) | ecosystem: Environmental > Aquatic > Deep subsurface > Groundwater | place: USA: Rifle, Colorado...
AACAAACTAGCGTGAATGCGTCTATTGATTATTCATATCCTGTTGCTAAAAATAAATTGATTAGTCAATCTGTTGAGAATGGAGATAATATTCCAATATTGGAAGTAGTTAGAGAAATGCCGAAAGTTGTTTTAAATCGTTCTGAATTTATTTCAACTTTGGCAATTTATAATAAGGGTTGTGCAAATGCAAATTCTGTAAGAATTGTAGATAATGTTTTATCTGGATGGACTGCTTATTCTTCTACTCTTGATGGAATCACTGCTGGTGTTTCAAATATCCCAACTGGGCAAGTTATTTTAACTTCAAGTGATATTGGAACAATTAGGGCAAAAGAATATAGAATATTTTCTTACAAAGTTTTACCCCCAATAACACTAAATGAATTTGGTACTTTTAGATATAATTTAACTTGGGGATCTAGAAATAATTATGAAGAAAATGAGTTTATTGTTAATACTACAAAATATTCTTCTGAATCACATTTGTTATTTAATATTAATGCAATTAATAGTTTTAAGGCTCGTTCAGCAGAAAAAGATGTTAATCAATTATATGAATTTAATTTTACTAATCTCGGAGATTTTGATATTCTAAATAATACTTGGAATGTTACTTTAACTATTCCAGCACAATGTAACCCTTCTAATTATACTGGTAATTATAATTCAAATGCCCGACAAATTAATTGGCTTGTTGGAGTATTAAATAAAGGTGAAACTGGTAGTTTCTATTTGAATTTAAATTGTTTCCAAGAAGGGAAGTATGTTTTGGTTGCAGAAGGGATACATGATACAAGATCTACAAATTATTTTGTTAATAATACTAATATTGGTTGTGCTGGAATTAATTGTGAAGACTCTGAAAGTTTTATATTCAGTAAACCTAACAATTCCCGATATGAAAAATTAAGCAAGATTGATTTTTATACTTCTTATGGCTGGTCAGATTATGGATTAACTATCGGTGAAGGTCTTGTTAATTTCACCAACGATAATAATGAAGAATTAATTGCATGGCAAAATTATTCCTTGATTAATGCTGCTGGATTTGGTTGGATTAATTATACAATTAATGAAAGTGAGCAAAATAAATTTGTAAATGCACAAAGAATAATTAATGTTAAGAGTTATACTGATGGTATTGGTGACAAAAACGGAAATGTTACTGTTGAGAAAATTGCATATACTTGGGAAAATGGAAAATTGTTTGAAGACTTGCAAAATTTATTTTTAGATGTTCATCCATTTATTTTTGATTTACCTACTCCAGTATTACAGGCTCCAATTAATAATTCACTTCAGGCAGCAACTCCTGTAGGTTTATCTTGGCAATCAATTACTCCTCCTGAAAATGTGAACATTACTTATTATGTTTTTGGTGATACTTTAAATGCAACGACTTTCTTAGATACAACTACTGAAGCATTATATTTATGGAGGGATATTGGTTCAGCTACATATTATTGGAAAGTTATTGCTAGTGATGGAATAACTAATACCACTTCAGATATTTGGCAATTTAATTTGGATGTTTGTCAGCCTGATACTGGTTTTTCATATGCTTTGAATTATCCAATGGGTTATAATTCTGTAACTGATACTATTACTGTTTGGGGTGATAATGGTATAGGTGGTCGTGAAGTAATGGGTAATAATGAATCAAATGCTATTACTTTTGAGCAAATTTATGAATTTGGAAGAGCTGTAAGAGGTATTTGTGCTGTGATTAAACCTGCTGAAGGTTCATATGCTGTTTTAAGTAGATTAGAATTAGGAAATGTAACTTCTCCGTTAAATACTACTTTTGTTAAGACAACTGGTCAAGCAGTAGACTTTGGTAAACAACTTCAAATTAACTTTAATGCAACTTTAATTTCAGGTCAATTATCACAAGAAGGTTCTCCATTTGGTGGTTCAACATTATCATTCTCAGGGTTAGATGTAGTTGATGCAAATGAAGGAGAATTTTATTTGCTTGCAGGTTCAAAATTAAAATTATATGATTCAGGTGTATCACATAAAGTTTCTGCTAATAATTCAAATCCATTTAGGCTATACTGGAATGGTGAAGTTCTTGTAAAAAGTAGTACTTTACAAAATTGGTTTACTATTCGATTCTTATTTAATAATAATTCATTAGAAGATTTAATTATTACTAATGTTGGTGAAGGTTTTTATCCTGCTGTTAGTCAAGTTGGAAATTTAAATTCAATTACAGCAAGAAAGACGCTCGAAGATGGAATTTATTTCTTTAACGATACTAATATTACAATTGTTAATTTGAGAATTAGTGAAACAAATGGAAGTGATATAAAAGTATTAAATTATACTGGTAATGCGATTTTATTAAACCCAACTTTAGATTGGGGTTCTATTAATTGGACAAGTGGAAGTTATTCTGGTGAGATTCGTAGGGTTTATAGTTATGATTTGAAAACTACTGATGCAGCTGGTGCTAATTTAGAAAACACTACTACTGTTTTACTTGATACAAAAGGTGATGTAATTTTTTCATTAATGACTGATTCTCTTGGAATTATCCCTCAAAAATTAATTACTCGTGGACTTTTTGATTATGTTTATAAAACCGGTAATGAACAAGGCCCTCATACTTTGTATATTAAGAAATATGGTAAAAATTTCCAAAGTATTGCTAAAGAATTTTCTGCAGCTACTATAGAGACTATACAATTAGCCGAGAATGGGTTTACAAGTTTTTCAGTTTCTGAAGTTGCAGTTTTAAGTAATATTACGTATAATTCTCCGACAAAAGTAAGTTATGGTGAAGAAGAGCATAATTCTTTTGATTTTAGCGGGCAATTAAATAATTATCCTATTGATCAATGTCAATTCTTTGCATTATTTGCTAATGATACAAAATTAGTTGAAGGTAGTACAAAGAATTATACTATTAATTACGAAAATGGTGTAATTACATTTATACAAAATATATCTGATTATATTGTTAGACCTGTTTATTATTATGGTGGTAATTTAACTTTAACTAATGGGTTAACTGTTGCAAATGCATTTTCATTAAATGATTTATATGATTATATGCAATATCAAACTGCACAAAATAATTTAACTACTGATTTAAAAACTGTTGATGGTATTACTTATAGTTTTTGTATTGATCTGGTTGTTGGTGATGAGAATTCTGCCGGAAGTATTGTTGATGCAGGCAAAACTACTGAATTTAATCTCGGTTATGATATTGTTCAAGGTGCTGCTGGTTCTTTGATTGATTTAGCCGGTGTTGGGGGAACAGGTACTATTGGTGCAATTGAGGTTTCAAGAAAAGAAATTAATTCCGGACAAAATCAAACTATTTTTGTTAGTTTAGCTGATAATTTGGGTAACCCTATTACATCACGTGAAATCTCTGCAAGCATTTTATATCCAAATGGAAGTCTTTGGTTTAATTCAGGATTATTTAATGAGATTAGTGGTCTTGGAATTTATAATTATAATTTTTTAATTCCTTCCGGTCATTCACCTTATGGAATTTATGCTGTTCTTGTAAGTTCATTAGGTATTAGAGAAGTAAGAACATTTGATTATGTTCCTCTATTAAATGCTTCTGCAATTTTACCTCTTAATGTTTTTAGTGGTGTTGGTTCTGCATATAACCCTGGTGATAATGTGTATGTGCTTTCAACTTCTGTTAATGAAAACAGTCAATTGGTGAATTCAACGATTGATATTAGCGTTTATTATCCAAATAATACTTTACTATCTTCTGGAGTTTCCACTATTCTTTCTCAAGGTAGATTTGCTTATAATTTCATTTTGCCAAATAATGCTATTGAAGGGACTTACAGAGTTGATATTGATGCGATTTATCTTGGAAATGAATTCCATGAAACTTTAGTTTTCCAAGTTAAAACAGAGATTGCAGGAGCTGCTTATCCACAAATTTATTTAGAATCTTCTACTCCTATTCTTGCAGGTTCTAATGCTGTAATTGGTGCACAAGTTGTTTCTTCTATTGGTGGTTTGATAAATTGCGATGGAGAATTAAATGTTACAATTATTGATCTAGCTGATGGTTTTGTTAAGAATTCTGGCAGTATGACTCACTTTGGAAATGGTTTATACAATTATTCATGGATTACTCCGGCTACTCCTTCGGTATATTATGCTAATGCTAGTTGTAATGTTTTAAGTAATTCTTATGCTGGATTTACTTTAATATCTACTCAACCTGTTGGTGCCGGATTAATTATTGATTATAATGAACTTGTAACTTATATTTGGAATTATTCTTCAAGAAATTTAACGTATTATAATCAGAGTATTGCTGAAAATTTATTATCTTGTTTTAAGGATGCACAATGTTCTGAGTGGTGGATTAATACTACTTTATCGAATCTAAAAATAATTTTAGATGAAATTAATTTAACCACCAAGAATATCGAGAGTAATTCTCAATCATTAATAAATTATTTTGATTGTTCTATTAATAATGAAATTTGTGATAGATTACAGAATATTAGTGATAAAGTTGCTGAGACAAATGCAATTGTTTTAACTTTGAATAATTCTCAAATTCCTCAATTGCAAACTGATATTGATAATATTTATCAAAATATTCAATGGTTGACTGAAAATGTTGCGACACAATCGAATATAAGTTTTGTTTTGAATGGAATAAATAATCTAGAAACTAATATTAGCTTTATTAAAAATAATTTATTTACCTCCGGTAATGCGACTTCTGCATTTTTAGTAGATTATATTTCCACAGTTTATACTCAATTTGGTGGTACTGCAGAATTATGGGTTTTGGCTAATGATTTATTGGGTAATTCTAAATTTATTGAAAATGCTACTTGTGAAATTAAAAAGAGTGGTCAATTTATTGCTAATGCTATAATCTCTATAAACAATTATGGAGTTTATGCTTCTTGGGATATTCCGGAGAATGTTTCTTCTGGTTCTTATTACTGGAATTGTACTTTAACCGGAAGTATTGTGAATATTTATGTTCCATTCTATGTTTCTGGTGCATTTGAAATTACTAGTTTAGTTACAAGTTCTCCAAAGTATCCTAATGAAGCTGCGATAATCGAAGCAACTTTTGCGGATCAAAATGGCAATGATGTTATTCCAGATACAATTAATTTGAATATTTTGCAACCTCCAACTTATTTGACTTCATGGGCAACGGCTAATAAAGGAGATTTTGTTAAAAATAATAATATCTGGAGATATGTAAAGAGTATAGAATCTAATCCTACTACCGGAACTTATATTGCTCAAATGACTGCTAGTTATAATGGGATTAATAATTCTAAGACTATGCAATTTAGAATTGCTACCGGTGGTCCATATATGGTTGTTTTGGAATGTCCGGATTCAAGTGTTGTTGGAAGTAATTTGAATTGTGATGTTAAAATTTTAGATGAAGGGGAAGCTGCTACTGAATCAACTTGTGATGTTTGGGTGGATACAAATAATAATCTTGTTATTGAAGGCAGTGAGCCTCAAACACAGTTTAGCAAGGAAACTGTTCCTTTAGAGAATGTTACTCAGGCTGTTAGTTTAAATGTTTTATCGAATAATCCTGTTGGGTCTTATGTTGTTAGGACTACTTGCAGTTATGCAAATTCCGGACAACCTGATTCAACGGCTTCAGATTTTGTATTGTTTACCTCTCCCGAAGTTGTTCCAACTCCTCTTTCAACTGGTGGGGGCGGAGGTGGTGGTGGGGTTGCTATTACTCCAATAATTACTTTAGTGAAAGATTTTTGGATTGATAGTGAGAATATTAAAGTTTCATTAAAACCTGGTGAGGTTAAAAAAGGTAAATTAACATTGAAAAATATTGGTAGTGGGAAATTAGATTTTGTAATTAATAATACTCTATTAAAGGATTTTGTATTTATTCGTGAATCTCAATTTAGTTTAGCTGAAGATGAATTAAAAGTGTTAGAGCTTGATTTTATTGCTTCTGAAAATGTTAATCTAGGTTTATATATAGGCAAATTAATTATTTCTGCTGATGGGGGCGATTTAACAAAAGAAGTTTTAATTGCAATTAATGTTGAATCAAAAGATTCATTATTCGATGTGAATGTTTTTATTCCCTCTCAATTTAAGAGTCTTTTCCCTGGAGAAGAATTATTAGCAAAAATAGAGATTATTAATTTAGGTGAGATTGAAAATGTTAACGCAGATATTATATATTCTGTTAAGAATGATGAAGGATTTGAAATTTTAAGTGGTTTGGAATCTCTTAAAATTTCTCGTAGAGCAGATTTAGTTAAGACCTTTGTCTTACCTGAAGAGATTCTCCCCGGAGTATATGCTCTTTATGTTGAAGTTATTTATAATAATAAAATTGCAAGTTCTACTGAATTTTTCCATGTAAAAAGAACAATCCCTTGGTTAATTGTAATAATTTTAATTAGTTTGATAATCTTTTTATTTTTATTAATTATCTTTTGCAAGAGAAGAAAAAAGAAAGGTTATAATTGGTGTTTTTTTAAGAAAAAGAAAAAATTTTTCAAGCAAAGAAGTTTGATTTCTAATAATAAATGGATTAGGAGAAGGAGATTTTAAAATGAATTTTTTTAAAATTATTTTTTTGATTATAATTTTTTTAATATTAGTTTTATTGGGTATTTTTATATTTAATTTTGTTTCAAACAAAATTACCGGTGAAATTATTCAGAATTCATCTTTTTTTACGAGGGCTGTTTGTAATAAAACAAATTTTTGTCAGGATTATGAAATTGTTTGTGAAAATGGTAAATTAGTTAGTTCTGTTCCTCTTTCCGGTTCAGTAATACAGCATTCTTTAAATTGGATTGACCCACGAGAAAATTTGACTTTTGAAAAATTATGTTAAATTTCAATAGTATCTAAATCTTTTGCGATTGTAGTATTTTCAAATTCTTTTTTTGCATCGTCAAGAAGTTCTTTTAATTTGTTTTCATATCTTTGGCTTATATGTGTTAGAATTAATTTTTTTGATTTAGATTTTTTTGCGATTTCTCCTGCTTGTTTTGCAGTTAAGTGTTGATGTTCTTTTGCATGTTCTTCTAATTGTGAATCAAAACTTGCTTCACTTATTATTAAATCTGAATTTTTTACAAATGGGGCAATCTCTTTATTTACTGATGTGTCCATAATTATTGAAATTTTCAGATCATCTTCTTTATATGTTAAATCTTTTGCTAAATATTTTTTCCCGTTATATGCTATGTTTTTTCCTTCTTTTAATGTTTGTAATATTGGTCCGGATGGCAATCCTGATTTTTTTAATTTTTCTCTATCAATTCGTGTATGCCCTATTTTACTAAAAGAATATGCATTGCATGGGATTCCATGTGTCATTGATTTTGCTTCAATAAAAAAATCTTTTGTTTCTAAAAACTTTCCTGTGACTTCTTCGACTTTTATTTCATATTCCCTTCGGAAGTTAAATAACTGAAGCAAATCATGAATAAATTTTTTTGATCCTTTTGGTCCGTAAATATAAAGTGTTTTATTATATCCGTTTAATGCTAGTGTAGATAGTATTCCTGGAATTCCTAAAATATGGTCCCCATGAAAATGACTTATTAATATTCTTGTAATTTTCCCGGGATTTAATTTTGCTTTTCTAAATTGTGTTTGTGTTCCTTCTCCGCAATCAATTAAAATATTTTCTTCATTAAATGTTAGTAATATTGCTGAATGATTTCGTTTTGTCGTTGGAACCTGTCCTGCTGTTCCTAAAAAATTTATTGTGATAGTCATATTTTATTTATGTTTTATTAATTTATATAAGTTGTGAATTATTATAACTTTTAATTGAGATTTATTTCTCGTCGATAAATTATCTGTTTTAATTTTCAATTTATTTTTTATTTTTAATATTTTGGATTTTTTCCGAAGAGTTTTTAAAGAAGTGTTACTTGGTGTTATTAACTTAAAGTGAAGAATAATCTTCACTTTGCCAAATTTTATTTGGTATTAATTAAAAAGAGGTATAACAAAAATGGCAAGATCAAAGACACCAAAGCAACTTGAGATTAGTATTAATTCTTTGAAGAAACAAGTTTTAAAACTTGAAGATCAAAGAAAAAGGGCTATGGCTACAATTAAGAAAAAAGTTGTGAAAAAAGTTGTTAAGAGAAAGGTTGCTTCTAAAAAGAGAAGATAACTTCTCTTCCTTTTTTTTTATTTTTTTAATTAAATTTTTAAACTTATTTTTATTTTATTTTTTATGAATCATTGTATTTTTTGTAAAATTGCAAGTGGTGAAGTTTCTTCTGAAAAAATTTATGAAAATGATAATTTTTTTTCAATTTTTGATGTTTCTCCTCAGGTAAAAGGACATGTATTGGTCATTTCAAAAAAGCATTTTAAGACTTTACTAGATATACCAAATACTCTTAGTCCTGAGTTAATGGATTGTATCAAAACAACGTCATTTAAATTAATGAAAGATTTTAATTGTGATGGATTTAATGTCGTTGCAAATACTTTTCGTTCAGCTGGACAAATTGTTGATCATGTGCATTTTCACATCTTGCCTAGAAAGACCGGTGATGGGATGCATTTGTCGTTGAGAAAATAGTTTTTTGATTATTTTTTTTTAAAAATTAATATGGCTCTAGTTCGTTCTGACCTCCCTTCTTCTGGCTTCGCACGAAACTTTTTCTTTTTATGTCTAAATTTATTCTTGAGAGAATTAAGTTTTTACCACGAAATTACTCTTTCTCGTAATTTCGCACGAAACAATTTGGATTATCGTTTCTACCACGAAGTTACTCTGCTCCTAACCTGTGAAAACTTGCTTTAAATCAAGAAAAAATTTTGATTTATTGGCAATTTTCAAAGTTACTCGCCTCGGCTGCCTCGGTCGTGAGAAATAAATTATGGCTCTAGTTCGTTCTGACCTCCCTGTTCGTAACTCCGCACGATTTTTTTTATTTTTATGTTTGAATTTATTTTTGAAAGAATGAAAATCTACCACGAAATTCCTCACCTCGGCCTTTACGGCCTCAATCGGGAGAAATAAAAAGATGGCTCTAGGGAGTGCTGACCTCCCGACCTCGGCCTCATGAGAGCCGCGCTCTACCGCTGAGCTACAGAGCCGAAATTAGGAAAATTGTTTAGTTTAAAAATTTCTCGGTTTGGGCAATTTATAGGATTATAAAAGAAATCAGTTGGATTTTTCAATGTGGCATTCAAGAAGGCTCAACAAGATATCACCGCTCCTCAATTTGAGGAAGCTTAAAAGGAACCAAGGGGTTCCTTTTATGCACGACGGTATTAATCCTAAAATATAATCGTCGTGCTTGTGGTATCCACGAAGGCTCAAAGAGATGCCACCCTTCCAAGACTTCGAGGAGGTTTAAAAACTTCAAAAGTATCGTCTTTTGAAGTCCCAGAAAATTTAATTCTACAAATTTTCTGAGGGAACCAAGGGGTTCCTTTTATTCGAGATAAATCCCCGGTTTTCCAGGTTTAACTTTCTTGGACTTATTATCCGGGTCATACTTATCCTTATCATTAACAGAAAAAATTTCAATTTCAAGATTTGTTTTTTTCTTCAATAAATCTAAATTTTCAATAAAATTATTTTTTTCATTAGGTAAAACATAAACAAAACATTTTTTCACAATTTTATCATTTTTTTCTTTAACTAAACCAACAACATGATTAATATCACTTGCTAAATCTTCAATAGCCTGTTCCTGCTTATCTAAATTTTCATCAATTTTTGACTCTTCAACTTTTGGCCATTCCATTAAACCAACATAACCCTTTTCACCAATTTTCTCCCACAATTCACAAGACAAATGTGGACAAAAAGGATGCAACAACTTCAAACTTTTAATCAAAACTTCCTTACTTTCTTCTTCTTTCAAAGAATCAAACAAATCTCTCAACTTAATAATTGCTAAATTATACTTAAAACTCTCAATTTGATGAGTAACTTCCTTAATTGCTTTGTTCAACTTATTCTCAATCTTTTTATCAGACTTGCCAATTTTAATCTCTTGGAATTTATCATGAATTTTATTTACAAATTTAAAACTACCAATCAAAACTTTTTCATCCCAATTAGTATCCTTATCAGGAGTAGCAAACGACATCAAAGAAAGCCTTAACGTATCAGACCCATATTTTTCGATGATATCTAAAGGATTAATAACATTGCCCAAAGATTTAGACATTTTTCTTCCATCATTAGCATGTAACATTCCTTGATTAAATAAACTTGTAAACGGTTCATCAAAATTAACATATCCTAAATCTCTCAAAGCTTTTGTAAAAAATCTAGCATAAATTAAATGCATGCAAGCATGTTCAGCTCCACCAATATATTGATCCACAGGCATCCAATAATCAACTTTCTTTTTTGCAAATGGTTCTTTGCTATTTTCATTATCAAGATATCTTAAATAATACCAACTAGAATCAAAAAAAGTATCCATTGTATCAGTCTCTCTTTTTGCCTTGCCCCCACATTTAGGGCACTTAACATTAACAAATTTTTCATTACTTAAAAGAGGATTACCTTTGCCAAACTTTACATCTTCAGGTAATTTAATCGGTAAATTTTTTTCAGAAACCGGAACAATGCCACAATCATCACAATAAATAACCGGAATAGGAGTCCCCCAATATCTTTGACGAGAAACTAACCAATCTCTTAATTTATATTGCACAATTTTCTTTCCAATTTTTTTCTTAATAAGAAAATCAGTAATTTTTTCTTTTGCATCTTCATTATCTAAACCATTAAATTCCCCTGAATTAATCAAAGTCCCTGGAAACTTGTATGCTTTTTCTAATCGAATATTATCAATCTCAAAATTAACAGGTTGAATAACAGGTTTCATTTTAATTTCATATTTTAATGCAAAATCAAAATCTCTCTGGTCATGAGCAGGAACAGCCATAACCATCCCGGAAGCATAATCAGCAACAACAAAATTTCCTGCATAAATTGGAATTTTTTCTTTATTAATAGGATTAATCGCATAACTACCGGTAAAAATACCCTCTTTATCCATTTTTTCTAAATCCTTTCCACTAACAGATTTTAATTCTTTCAAAAATTTTTCAACTTTCTTTTTTTGTTCATCAGTTACTAATTCATCTAATCTTGAATGCTGAGCAGAAATAACCATAAAAGTTACACCATAAATTGTGTCAGGTCTTGTTGTAAAAATTGGCCATTTTTCGTTATTAATCTCAAATAAAATTTCAGTACCTTCACTTCTGCCAATCCAATTTTTTTGCATAATTTTAATTCTTTCCGGCCAATTCAATTTATCAACCCTCTCTAAAAGTTCTTCAGCATAATCAGTGGTTTTAATAAACCATTGTTCTAAATGTTTAATCTCGACATTAGTATCTTCATGCCTCCAGCATTTACCGTCATGAACTTGTTCGTTGGCTAAAACAGTATCACATTTATTGCACCAATTAACAGGAGCTTTTTTTCGATAAATCAAACCTTTTTCTAAGAATTTCAAAAAGAAATATTGATTCCAATGATAATATTCAGGGTTGCATGTCGCAAAAGATTTAGACCAATCATAACTAATTCCCATCATTTTTTGCTGTTTAACAAAATTCTTCATTGCTTTAGAGGTATATTCCCGAGGATGAGTTTTTGCTTTTATTGCAGCATTTTCGGCAGGTAGTCCAAAAGCATCATAACCCATTGGATACATTACATTAAAATTATTCATTCGCTTAAAACGAGCAAGAATATCACCTACAAAATAATTCAAAGCATGCCCCATATGCAAACCCTCGCCAGAAGGATAAGGAAACATTTCTAAACAATAAAACTTTTTTTTCTTGCTTTTGATTTCAGATTTAAACAAATCTTTTTTCTCAGCAATCCCCTGCCATTTTTTTTCAATTTCTACAAAATCATAAACCATAGATAATAAACCTCTCAATAACTTTTAAATATTACTAAGAAAGAATTTTCGCTAAAAGCTCAGGAAATTCTTTTGTTCTCATTTCTGATTCAGTAAAATGCCCATAATTGTCAAAAATAATAGGTTTAATATCTAAAGCTTTAGAAAAAATCTCAACAGATTTTAGAATATTTTTTTCATCATCTAAAGAAACAAAAAGAATAATTTCTCTCACATTATTTTTAATGTTAGGATTGATATCAAATTTTAATAAACCCTCAAGAGATTTCCCCCATCCAGAATGAAAAATAGCAGGAGCAACTAAAATCAATTTCTTAACTTTCTTTTGTGTTTCACTAAGCCATCTAACTAAAAACCCTCCACCCGAACTATGTCCAATTAAAACCGTTTCTTCATTAATTTTATTCTTTTCAAAAACATTTTTCCATTCTTTATAATCCGGCAACCAATCTTTAGGATACAATTCATTTGAAACTTTTATCCTTCTTTTTTCTAATTCTTTTTTGATCCAAGGCATCCAATGTCTTTCATTTTCTAATGGCAATTCTTTTGCTTCTTCCTTACAATCATTACTACCATGCACAATTATACAATTCATACATTTAAACCTCTCAATAACTTTTAAATATTACCTTTACATCTCTATAGAATGGAAAAAATAAAAACATACATCACAGGAGAAATAATTTCAACTAATGATTCAGAAGCATATGCACTCTATAATAAAAGTCGATTTGGAGAACTCGTTCAAAATAAAATTCAATATTCATTACCTGAAGCACTTTATTTAACAGAAAGAAATAAGATTGAAATTTATTTCGGAAAAAAGATTCTTAATTTTGAGGGATTGATGGAAAAATTAAAAAAAATCGATAAAAAAATACATATTAAATATCTTGTCTTTAAAGATTTAAGAGATAAAGGATATACAGTAAAAACAGCCTTAAAATTCGGGGCAGAATTTAGAATTTACGAAAAAGGAACAAAACCCGGTAAAGAACATGCAAAGTGGATTGTTTTTACAGACCATGAATCAAATAAATTAACATGGCACGAATTTTCTGCAAAAAATAGAGTTGCACATTCAACAAAGAAAAATTTGCTTTTAGCAATTTTAGATGAAGAAGGTTCAATAACTTATTATGAAGTTAAATGGGTAAAACCTTAGATTCATTAAAATAAAATATTTATTCTTTATTGATTACCTTGATATTTGTTATTTGTCTTAAATAATTGTCATATTCTATTTGTGAAGTATTAATCATATTAGATACAATTTGCTTATTAGTACTAACATAATAATCTACTATCTTCTCTGATTTTCCAATTTTATCCAAATAGTAATTATACCCCCTAGTATGATAATTAGCGGTCTTACCATTAATAACTGTTTTAACAGAATCTATTTTTGAGTCATTGTTGAAATCATAATATTTTTTTTCACTTCCATCTTTGATTATAACTTCAAGAGTATGTTTTCCAAAAAAGTCTTCATAGAATCGGACTTGCTCTTCACCTATTTTTCTATTAAAAGTTTCTGAATTATAGAAAGATCCAAATAGACATAAAGTTGCTCCTGCCAATATTCCAAGTGTTTTTTTTATTGTCATATAAAAAGTATAAATTATTTGTTTATAAAGTTTAGATTATTTTATTCAGATTCAAGGATTTGTACATGACGATCGGAGATTTCTCCAACTAAACTATGAAGATTATGATTAAAGTTATTTTTTTTCATTCTTATTTTTGTTCCTTTATTAATTGCTAAATTTAAAGCATCTAATCGACCTCCAAAAATTTGAAAAGTATATAATTTACCATCATCTGCTTTAAATTGGATTGCATAAGTAGGATCTCTACAATTATAATCTTTAGAGTTTACAGAATCAACAATTGATCCTCCTTCTTTAGTTACTACACCATAAATATATTCAGGGATAAATTTTTCATCTGGAATAGGTGCACATCCAACTAACCCGATTGTTGAAGCTAATGCAATTGCTCCAAGTGTTTTTTTTATTGTCATATAAATAAATAGTTTACTTGTTTATAAATCTTTCGTTGTGTCACCACTTTAAAGTTAATACTCTCTGACGTTCAAATTAAACCCTCGAAGAATCATATAAAAAGTATAAATTATCGATTTATAAAGATTGAGGAAGAATTATTCTTTATATAGTGGAGCTGTCTGAATCTCAATTATTTTTGTTAAATAAGAATCAAATTCTTCTTGTGCTTTTTGGGCAATTCCTGCTACAATAGGATTTTTAGAAGAAGCATAATAGCTTGTTTGATTCTTTCCAGTTGTTATTTGAACATATTCAATTTTTAAATCGTTATTTGCATCATCAACAAATTTTACAATACTTCCATCTGTTTTTACAACTTCAAGAATATTCGTATTTCCAAGATTTTTTTCATAGAAATAGACTTGATCTTCGCCGATTTTTCCCTTAAAATTATATTCTTGATTATTTGAACATCCAACTAACCCGATTGTTGAAGCTAATGCAATTACTCCAAGTGTTTTTTTTATTGTCATATAAAAAGTATAAATTATCGATTTATAAAGTTTATGCAACTGCTGACAAATAAAACTTTAAGCTTTCGGAAGAATTATTTTTTTACCAGGAACTAAAAATTGTTTTTTAAGTTTTCCGGCATAATTATTTTTTAAGAATCTTTCAAGAATATCATATCCTTCTTTATTCGAATTAACTAAATAAGGAAAAATGGGGGCAGTTATTTCAAATAATTTTTCAGAAGCAAGATATAAATTACTTTTTGAATCAATATTAAATGAAAAAATTGGAAAATTTAATTCTAAACAATGAACTCCCCATCGTGAATCATTAGATAATTCTTTTTTTGCAGTGCCTAATTTTGAAACAAGACTATTAATATTTTCAATTAATCTTTTTTCATCACATTGAAAAACTTTTTGTAAAAAACTTCTTTCTTGATTTGGAGTTGGAACATTATAATAAAATGTCGCGTTTGTCATAATAAGAGTACATAAAGAGATTTTTTATATCTTTTCATCAAAAAACTTATAACCAACCTTTATCTTTTTAAATTAATGGCAACCCAAGATACAACTCAACTAAAACAAAACATCATATCAATCATTCAAAATAAAGGACCAAGTTTACCGATTCATATTGCTAAAGGGACAGGTCTAAGTATGCTTTTTGCCTCAGCATTTCTTTCTGAACTTTTATCCGAAAAAAGAATCAAAATCAGTCATTTAAGAGTCGGAAGTTCCCCTATTTATTATCTATCCGGACAAGAACCACAATTAGAGAGATATTCAAATAATCTTAAAAGCAAGGAAAAAGATGCTTTTATTCTATTAAAAGAAAAAAAAATTCTAAACGATTCAGAACAGCTTCCAGCAATAAGAGTTGCATTAAGAGCAATTAAAGATTTTGCAATTCCATTCCAAAATAAAGAAGAAATTTTTTGGAGATATCTTACAGCACCAATATTAGAACTTAAAGAGGAAAAAGAAGAGATTATACCACAAACAAAATTAGTTATTAATGAAAATGAATCTCAAAAAGAACAAGAAATAATTGAAAAAGAACCACAACATTTAGAAAAAACAAAAGAAAAAAATCCTGAAAAATCTGAAATAAAAATAAAAGAAAAACCAATTAAAAAAAGACCACAAAAAAACAGTACTCCAAAAAAAAGAAATCAAGCAAATAAACCAAATGAAAAATTCTTCGATGTAATAAAAGAATATTTATTAAAAAAACAAATAGAAATCACAGGAATTGAAGGGTTTAGTAAAGACGATTTAATCTTGAAAGTCAAAAAAGAAAATGCTGAATTCTTATTAATAGCATATAGCAAAAAAAGAATCGGAGAAGAAGAGATAACAAAAGCATACAAAAAAAGTCAGGAATTAAACCTTAATTTTACTATATTAAGCAAGGGAGAACCAACAAAAAAATTAATAAATTTCATTGAAGCAATAAAACATCTGGAAAATATTGAAAAAATTGAATAATTTTTTTATCCAAAAGCTTTAAATAATAAGAAATAAAGAATAGAACATGGGAAAGATAAAATCTAAATTAATTAGAAGAACTGCTAAAAAATTTATAGAAGAAGGTATAGGATTTACTGAAAATTTTAATGATAATAAAAAAATATTAAGTGATACAATGCCAAGTAAAAAAATAAGAAACCAAATGGCAGGACTTTTAGTAACAATAAAAAAACAAGAAAGAGTCAACAAGCCTAAGATTATACAAGAGAAATAAATCTCTAAAATTATTTTTTTCTACATAATTTATCTAATTTTTTTTCAATTCGAATTAAATCTTCTTTCATTGAATCAATAGTTTTTCTTTTTTTACGATTCATAATTAAAGTGATTATTTGAACAATCAACCAAAATAAAATAATAACACCCAAAGTTTGCAACCATAATCCAATCTTACCTAATTCAAGTAAAACATCTGTAGATAAATTTGCAACTTCTTCAACAACCATATAATAACAAGAAAAAACAAGTTTTTTAATGTTCCTTCAACTCGAAAAATATCTTTTTATGCTGAATTTAAACTGTGTAAATGTGTTTAAATTTATGGAGAAAAGATGTGTTTCTTATTGATGTTTTCTAAAAGGAAAGTAAGCAAGATCCAAAATAAAATAATTGAAACCATAATGTAAGGGCTTTCAATTGCTGTTCTTAACGGGTCTTTTATTGAGTAAAAAAGATAACCTAATGCAAGGCCATATGGAATCATGATTAAAGGGACTAAAAGAACTTTCAATAAATTTTGTTTTTTTATCCCTGAATTGAAAAAATAAAAAGCAAGAATATTCGGGTGGAGCATGGAAACTAAAAAGTCTTTAGAAAATATTGTTTTTTGTTCTGCTAACAATTTTCGATTTAATCTATTAGCCAGTATTTTTTTACCCAAAGTATAATTGATTAAAGAAGTTATGGTTAATGCAATTGCTACGATTAAACTAATTGAAAAAAGCGATTTGAAAGTTCCATTAGAAAGAATGACCGCAAGAGCAACAACAAAAGAACCAGGAAAATACAACCCAAAATAAACAATTCCTTCTAAAAATGAGGCGATGAAAAGTCCAATCAAACCATAAGAGATATAAAGATTTTCTAAAAGTAAAAGAATATTACTTGGACTGGGGATATATTTAAACTTCCATAAAATTACAATGCTTACATAAAATATTAATGCTGATAACGGAAGTTTGGGGATCTTTTTAAAAAATTGTTTTGACATTTTTGCCTCTTTTAGAAAATAAAATAAATTAATTTATTAAGTTTTAGATTAAGTATGTTTTCATAATTTTCTTTTCATCTGGAATGTGATAATCCTTTTAAACTAATTTTTTATTAAATTTTTATGATTGATGAAATTATTGATTGGTATGATTTATTTAATGAAAGAGAAAGAGTTGAATTTTCAGAAAAATATGTTTTACCCCTTGAATTAATGCTTTATGATTTATTAGAAAATAAGCTTGAAGTTGAAAAAGTGTTTCCGGATAAGGAAAAATATATGGATAGATATTTTCAAGATGGATGTGGTATAAGATCGAAAAGTAGTTCAAATGTTGAATGGTATTGTGAATTATGCAAAATGCATACTAAACCAGAATATAAAATCAGTAAAATCGATGGTAAAAAAATTAAAAGAAGATTTAGAAAAAATCCTCAGACTAATTTGAAAAGAAGTGATATTATTTCTGTTTTGAATCATATGATTAAAAAAAGAACTTCTAAATCAAAACATTCTCCTTATTTATTAGATATTGCACAAAGGTATAGGGAAAGTTTTAAAGATAATGAAGAAGAAATGAAAAAAGTTTTAGGTTATGATGATTTTGAATTTAAATCTTGGGATGAAAAAAATCCTCATTTTTGAATATGATTGAAGAGATATCTGATTGGGAAATTGAAAAAGCAAAAAATGTTTTAAATGCACATGTAGTTAAACCTTTAACCAGTGAAGGGGCTTTGGAGTCTTTACTTTTTTGTATTGCTAGTCAGGCTTGGGCTTGGGAACCTGCAAGTAAGTTTATTTATGATTTAAGACAAAAATCTTATCCTGATGATTTTAATGCTCTAAAAAAATATGCTTCTTTAGATGTTTTAAATGATAAAAAATTAGTAAATAAAATTGCTAAGGAAAATGGATGGAGATTTCATCATCAAGACAGATTTGATGCTCCTTTAGATTATTTTGAAAAACAAAATGGTTTATGGTATGAGGATATTCTTAATGCGGATTCAGTTATAAGAGCGGAGTATTGTAAGAATGTTAAATGGGTTAGCAATAAAACTTTTTCTTTTTGGCATATTTGTCTTGGGGGTACTAATTTATTGGCTCTTGATGTACATGTTATGAAAAATTTAAGTTGTTTCGGTTTAAGTATAAATGAAAGTTATTTTATTTCTAAACCTAGATTGAGTGGTAATCAAAAAGTTAGAAAAACTCCTAATAATAAAGATTATATTAGAATTGAAGAAGATGCTAAAAATTTTTTTTCTTATGATGAAAGATTTTTGTTAGATAATAAGAAAGTTAATTTAGCTTTAGTTGATTCTTTACTTTGGTGGAGAGGTGCAAATAGGGGAAGTTTAAGACAAATAAATTTATTTAAAGAATGTGAAATTATTAATTATTTACCTTATGCTAATATTCTTTAGATTAAAATTTAAATAATTGTAGTTGTCTTGCATGTTTTCTTGTTTCAACTCTATATGTTTTACCATCTCTTTTTAATTCATTAACTATTATTTTTCCAGTCTTGTCATTTTCTTTCACACATGAAATACATAATTTTTCTATTGGGCAATCTTGCAGACATCTATTATAATTTCTTTTTGTGCAAATTTCTGATCCTATAATCCATGGGGCAGTATCTAATATTTGTGCATTTAGTTTTTGTTCTTTGCAAATTTGTAAATACATCTCTTCTAATGGTTTTGTTATTATGTCTCTTCTGTATTCGTCTTGTCCGGTAATACAGTTAGTATTAATGGGTATCCTTGCCTTATGTACGTCAACTTTTACCCTTGCTTCTAATGGATTTAATGTGCATATTAAATTAATATCTGTTAGATAGTTAATGAATAAATTAGCAATACCTGTTCCAATTCCGTAAAATTCCATTAAATTTTTTCTTGCTTGTTCTATGCTTTGTTTATGAATGATATTCCTTGAATCTCCGTTATATTTTTCTAATAATAATTGCATATTTTTTACATAATTTTTTGGAAAATCGTTTAGCATATATTGTAGATTTTCCTGACAAATTTGAGTTACTTTCTCTAAATTTTTAACAGATTTTTCAGGAGTAAATATCCATTTTGTTTGCGGATCTTCCCATGTTTTCCTGCCGTTTCTAATATTAATTCTGGTTAAAGATTTTCTTTCCATTAACGCTAAAATAAATAAATAGTTAGCTGTTTCTTTTGGATTTTTTTCTAAATCTTTCGGAAGATTAAATTGAGGTAAAACCTCTTCCCTTTTTGTTTTGAAAATTTTTTCTTTATTTATAAATGCCTGATATGATTTAAGGCATACCTGTGTAAGTCTTTCTTTATTTATCTGTATTATTTGTTCCTGATATTTTTGCATAATTGAATCTTTTATTATTGTTATATAAATATTGTTGTTCTTCTGAATTTGTAGTGTTTAAACAAAAGAAAATTAAAAAATATTCTTTCCGGCATTTAGGGATAGCTTTTTATAATATTTTTACTTCATTATTTTTATGATATTTAGGGGTGCAATCATTTTAGTCTTTGCTGTTTTAATTAGTTTGGTGTTAGTTACTTATCCTTCGATTAAACAGGAGGTTTATGTCAAATTATTTACTTGCGGTGATGAAACTCCTTATGAATCTTGTTCAAATATTAAACCTTTTTATTGTTATGAAGGGACTTTAGTTACTGAAGCTAATTATTGCGGTTGTCCGGAGGATTTTATTGTTGTTGAAAATCATTGTGAATATGATACCCTCCTTGGATCAAAATTGATTAGATTAAATTATACTTTAAGGGGTGAAGATGGTTTTATTGATTTTTTAGTTTATGATGAAATGGCTGATTATTTATTTGAATTGCCCAGAAGTTTATTTTACAAGGGTGATGATCGTCCTTTAAGAGAAGAATTTAAAATGCTTAATATTAATGAAGCTGAACAAAGAAAATTACTTTTGCCTTTGGTTGCTAAAATTCAAAATATTACTAATGATAAAGATGACCAATTTAGGATTGCTGTTAGTTTAGTTCAAAAAATTCCGTTTGGTTTTTCAAATAAGACAACCCGTTTTGGTTCTTATACCTTAGAATATTCTCGGTATTCTTATGAAGTGTTATATGATCAAGAAGGTATTTGTGGGGAAAAGTCTGCATTACTTGCATTTTTGTTGAAGGAATTAGGATATGAAACAGTTATTTTTTATTACCTTTTAGAAAATCATGAAGCTGTTGGTGTGAAATGTCCGGATAAATATTCTGTTAAAAATACTGGTTATTGCTTTATTGAGACCGGGGGTTCGTCGATTATTACTGATGAAGAAATTGAATATTTTGGGGGTATAAAACTTTTATCTCAACCTCAAATTCTTTTTATTTCTGAAGGCAATTCTTTAGGTTATAATCTTTATGAATATTCTGATAGTAAATATTTTGCTAAAATTCGAGAGAGTTTCAAGGATGGAAGAATTAATCGTTGGGAAGAGTTTAAGTTAAATAAACTTAATGAAAAATATCATATTGAGGAACGTTATAATCTTTAAATTATCTAAAAAATTTTACTGGTTATGCTGGTATGAATGGAAAGATTAATTATGATTCTAGAGATAAAATGACTCAATTATTATGGGAAATTGGTTGTAATCCTTTTGATGTGTTGAATAAAAAGAAATAGTTTTTATCTTTATTTTTTAGCTGCTATTCTTAATGCTTCTTCAAATAATTTTAATTCTATTTTAGATATTTTTGGAGGCGTTGATGAAGGTTTTTGATAAAGTTTCATTCCTCTTGTGTCCATAATTCCTGATAATGCACTTGCTATAGAATAACCTAATATTTGTTTGTCTTCTTTTTGATTTTTTATATTTTGATATTTCATTTTAATATCGCTTTAATTCTTCTTATTCCTGAACTTGATGCTTCTTCTTTTTGAATTTTAAATTTACCGAGTTCACAAGTATTTTTAACATGGGGTCCTGCACATATTTCTTTTGAGAATCCGTCTATTCTATAAACTGTTATACATGAACCATATTTATGTTCGAAGGCTCCAATAGCTCCTTGTTTAAACGCTTCTTCCGGACTCATTTCTTCACGGATAACTTCACATGATTTTTGAATTTCTGCATTAACTCTATCTTCTATTCTTTCAAGTTCTTCTTTTGTTAATTTTCTATCAAAATTAAAATCCAGTCTTAATCTTTCTGAGGTTATATTTGAACCTTTTTGCATTATTGAATCATTTTTCAATTCCATTCTTATTGCAGCTAAGAGTAAATGTGCTGCTGTGTGAAGTTTAGTTGTTGCAATTGAGTTATCTGCTAATCCTGATTTGAATGTTCCTGCTGAGAGAGTTTTTGATAATTCCTGATGTTTTTTTAATTCATTGTTAAAGCCTTCAATATCAATTTTAACTCCTTTTTCATTTGCTAATTCAGAAGTCATTTCAATTGGAAAACCATAACTTTGAAATAAAAGGAATGCATCTTTTGCTGTTATTTGGTTATCTTTGTCAATCATTTTTTGAAATTCTTTTAATCCGTTATCTAATGTGTTTTCAAATTTTTCTGCTTCTTTATTTAATTCTTCGATTATTTTTTGCTTATTAATTTTTAATTCTTGGTAAGTATCTGAATAAATGTTGATTATTTTTTCTACGATTGGTGTTATTAAATCTTGTTTTTTTTCAATTCCAATTTTTTTTGAGAGTCTTATTGCTCTACGTATTAATCTACGTAAAACATATCCTCTTAATGTATTAGATGGGGTTACTCCGTCGGAGATGATGAAAACTGATGCTTTAATATGGTCTGCAATTATTCGCATTTCTTTTTGATAATTTTTATATTTTTTATTTGAAAGTTTTTCAATTTCTTCTATTATTGGTTTCCACATTGAAGTAAGATAATTATCTTCTAATTTGTTTAAAATTGCAACGGTTCTTTCTACTCCCATTCCTGTGTCAATATTTTTTTGTTGTGCTTTGTTATAATTTCCTTTTGAATCTTTGTTATATTGCATTAATACGTCATTCCAAATTTCTACCCAATTGTTATCTTCAGGGTTAAATATTCTTGGAGCGGGAATGTTATTTAATTTCCAATAAAACATTTCAGTGTCGGGTCCACATGGTCCTGTTGTTCCTGCTGGTCCCCACCAATTATTTTCACTTTCATAAATACCTCCTTTTATTAATGCAATTCTTTCTTTTGGAATTCCAATGTTTTTCCAAATTTGGGTTGCTTCATTATCAATTGGAACTTTTGATTCTCTATTATCTCCTCCAAATACTGAAACTGCTAATCTTTCTATTGGTATGTTTAGTACTTTTGTTAAAAATTCAAAACTCCATTCAATTGCTTCTTTTTTAAAATAATCGCCCATTGACCAATTGCCTAGCATTTCAAAGAATGTATGATGGGTTGTATCGCCTACTTCTTCAATATCCCCTGTTCTTATGCATTTTTGAACATCTACAATACGTTTTCCTAGAGGATGTTTTTCTCCAAGTAAATAAGGGACTAAAGGATGCATTCCTGCTGTAGTAAATAAAACTGTTGGGTCATTTTCAGGAACTAATGAAGCTGAAGGGATTTCTTGGTGTCCTTTTTCTTTAAAAAATTCAATATATTCATTTATTAATTCTTTTCTTGTTATCATGTTAATTGTTGTGTTATTATCCTTAAAAATATTTTGGATAATTTAATAGAATTGTTTAACTAATATTTTTAAGATGTTTGGACTATTTAAATTTTATTGTGATTTCAGTATCTCCGATATTTATAAAGGACTATGGCGGGTTAATCAGTCTCTTTATTTTTTCAGGGTAAAACTGGTACTCTAAAAATTTCAAATATCTCTTAAAAACATAATAATTAACCCTATTCTGCAA
>Ga0208953_1000802_pt1 | contig 23046 bp, 22 predicted proteins | sample RifOxyB2_FD_184033 | JGI IMG/M metagenome (GOLD analysis project Ga0208953, IMG submission 184033) | Groundwater microbial communities from Rifle, Colorado - Rifle Oxygen_injection B2 (SPAdes) | ecosystem: Environmental > Aquatic > Deep subsurface > Groundwater | place: USA: Rifle, Colorado...
ATATCGCATTCCATCATGGTCGGGACCTGCAGGCTCAGGTTCGATGCGCCCAAGGTCATGGGGATAGTCAACGTCACGCCTGACTCATTCTCCGGAGATGGCATCGTTCACGACGCCTCGCGCGCTATCTTGAGAGGCAAGGCGATGTTCGATGCCGGAGCAGATCTTGTCGATGTCGGCGGTGAATCCACCAGGCCGGGCGCAGAACCTGTCCCCGTCGAGGTCGAGACCCTGAGGACCACCGGGGTCGTCGAGGCGCTGAGCGTTCACAGGCCCGGAAGGATCTCGATAGACACCTTCAAGCCTGAGGTAGCCGAGAGAGCCCTGTTCGCGGGGGCGACCACGGTCAACGACGTGACGGGCCTCAGGGACCCGCGGATGATAAGCGTCGTAGCGGAGCATGACGCCTCCGTCATCATCATGCACATGAAGGGTGAGCCGCGGACCATGCAGGTGCGACCTAGGTACAAGGACGTGGTCGCAGAGGTCGCATCGTTCCTGATGGACAGGGTCGATGCGGCGGAGGCTGCGGGCGTGAGCCCGGGCAGGATCATGGTGGACCCCGGGATCGGCTTCGGAAAGACGCTCGACCACAACCTGGAGATCATCGCGCGATTGAGGGAGTTCAAGGCGATCGGCAAGCCCATCGTGATCGGGGTATCCAGGAAGGCGTTCATCGGGAAGCTGACGGACCTCCCGCCGGAGGAGCGGGTCGAAGGGTCGTTGGCCGCAGCCGTCTTGGCCGTGAGGAATGGGGCGGATGTCGTGAGAGTCCATGATGTGCCGGAGACCGTCCGAGCACTGAAGGTCGCGGCCCCCATCCTCAGCAGACAGCGGACAAGGGGAGTTCATTAGACTTTCGCTCAGGAATAAGCCGCTATGCGAGCGTAACGGGGAAGGTATTTAGCCTAGTTATTGCTGACACGTCAAACGCGAGGGCACACCCGGCTCCGGGCAATCCCGGCACCGAAAACTCTTCCTACAAGGTGAACCACCTGAGCGGTCAAAACAACGGTCGGGGATTCATACCCGCCGACTCAGACCCTGAGTCTGGGCGGGAGACATCAACCTCAGAGAGGGTGCTGTCCAACACCGCTCACACATTATGCGCCCTGAAGAGGGTTCTCAAGAGCGACGTCGGGAACTTCGAGAAGGAGCTCACGTATAGGGCCGGCGTCGAGATGTTCCACTGCTACAAGGACAGGGAGCTCGGCACTGCGGGACAGGTGGCCCCCAAGACGACCCTGGACCATCTAGTCGACCTGTTCGTCAAGGATGGACTCGGGACGTTCAGCGTCGTATCCTTCGACTCTTCTGAGATGTTCATGGAACTGACGTGTCCAGACTCGATAGAGACCGTCGGATACCTCAGCCACGGGGAGATTCAGACGGTCCCCTCGTGCTCGTTCGTCTGTGGTCTCCTCGCGGGGATGGGCAAGCACTTGTTCGCGAATACTGCGTGCGAAGGCCCTGATGAGATCGTAGCTGCGGAAACGACATGCGTGTCAACGGGGGAGAGGGAATGCCACTTCGTGGTCGGCAAGAGGGTCAGGCTGGAGAAGCTGGGGCTCACAGTCGACCACGTGAGGGAGTCGATCTCGGAACACGCCCTTCGGCTCAATGAAGAGATACTACTGAAGAACCTCGAACTCCAGAACCTGAACCTGGACCTGGAGAGACAGGTCCGGAAGAGGACTGAAGACCTCAAGAGGTCTGAAGAGGACTACAGGTCGCTCGTGAACCTCTCTCCCGACGCCGTCATCATATGCTTCATTGACGGCACTGTCAAGTCGCTGAACGAAGCGGCGTTGAGCATGCTCGGATACGAGCCCGGAGACCATCTCGAATCGAAGAACATATCATCACTCCTGTTGGACGGCTCGAACGCCTGGGAGAGATGCGTCTGGCTCGTGAACAAGGAAGGGATCCTCAAGAACCAAGAGTTCGGCCTCGTCAAAAAGAAGGGCGGGAGGATCACCGGAGAGGTCTCCGCCAGGATCGCGGACCTGCATCCAGAGAGATGCATCCAGATGGTCATAAGGGATGTGACCGAGCGCAACCTCATGAAGACGAGGATGGAAGAAGCGAAGGAGGAGTCCGAATTCTTCAACGACCTCCTGTCCCACGACATCGTGAACTACATGTCTGCGGCCATGCACTTCCTCGACAAGCTCCCGAGCTCGAGGAACATGTCACCTGAGGACATGAAGGCCTTGAGCATCGTGTCCAAGGACGTCAAGGGCGCTTACGAGTTGGCGGCTGTGGTCCGTGACCTGTCGAGGGCTGAGGCTTTGGGGGAGAACGAGTGCCGGGAAGCGACCGATGTCTGTGGCATCGTGGCCGAGGCGGTCGAGGACGCCAAGAGGATGTACTCCGAGAGGAACGTCACGGTCAAAGTCTGCACACCCGCGACCACCTGCTACGTCGAGGGGAGCACGCTCCTCACTAGGTTGTTCGTGAACCTGTTCACGAACGCCATCAAGTTCGACCCTTCAGGCGAGGTCTTGATAGATGTGAAGATAGAATCCGCTACTCATAAGGGGGTTGACTACTGGTCGGTCAGTGTATCGGACCGCGGGAAAGGCATACCCGATCACGAGAAGGAGAAGGCCTTCGAGCGGTACTTCCGGGGGGACACGGGCGTCACCGGCACTGGCCTCGGCCTTCATGTCGTACGGAAGATCGCGAGGGCGTGCGGCGGGTTGGTCTGGGCGGAGAACCGGGTCCGGGAAGACTACACCAGGGGCACGGTCATGGTGACGCTCCTGAGGAAGGCAGCGGACGGTCAGAACAACCACAAGCACTGAGTGTTACCATCATTGGTGAAGTGGGCCCGTCGCGATTTGAACGCGAGTCCTTGGCTATTCGCGCGCAGAACCGCGCCTGAGAACGCGAAAAGGCCATAGGGGCGGAGGGGCATCTGCCAAAGGTTGGAGGAGGAATGGCAAGACCAGAGGATGAAGCCGGAGGGCCAGAGACACGCCGATTGGCTTATTGGAGCGCGGTTGCTGGCGGAGCCATCACTATCATAGGGGGATTGCTCCTTACGATGTATGGCTTCATGTTAGCATTCGCTGTCTTAACACCCCCTCACGACAGTCTGATTCCTCTGAGCGCTGCTGTCTTCTGTGGTTCAGCATTGTCTATTATCGGTGGATTTGACGCTATCGTGCCAAGGAACTACCGGAGGGCACTCGTGGGCTCGGCAATGCCCGCGGTGGTCTTCCTTGGCTCTGTCATGACGATGTATGCCAAAGGGTATGATGATTGGACACTACCTTTGCTACCCGGAATAATGGGAATCTCGGGATTCTCACTTGTGGCATTCTCTCGAAGGGCATTCTCTGATGGAAGCCCGAATCATCGCACCGAAATCGAAGAAGTGTGGAGGAAGCGGCTTATTGAGAGCTTCTGGAAGGTGTTGGGCGTGGTCGCTCTCCTGATGGTCTCGGTTGTGGTCGCGACGAGACTGGTTCCCGATTTCCTCAGTGATACAATGTGCTTCTTAGTGCCGCTGCTCATCGGCATGACTTTCTTGCTCAGCTACATTCTGTGGTTGAGATTCCTGTACTGGAGAGAACAGAGGAAATGAAGGGCTGAGTACGGACCCGAATCTGTCTTCCAGTTTGATTGAACACAGAAAGAGAAAGTGGTTTGGGGGACAACAGGGCAAGACTCAATCCGGTCTGATTGACAAAAGGCCAGGTGGGCCCGTCGCGATTTGAACGCGAGTCACTAGCACCCCAAGCTAGAAGGATACCAAGCTACCCCACGGGCCCTTTTAGAGAAATGGTTGCCGAGGGCGCCCTCAGTAGGGCGCGACCTCGTCTATGAGGTTTGCGTGGGTCAGGATCATCCTGCGGCAGCAATATCGATCCAGATGGAGCGCGTCGAGGACGTCCCTCGGCGGTTCCCCCATCTCGACCCTCTTCACGAACTCCTCGAAGGCGCTGCCTATGACCTTCCCACATGTGAAGCATCTGACAGGTATGATCATCTTTGCATCACCTGTACGACTTCTGCCGCTTCTTCCTGGCACCTCTGCCCAGGGGATTCTTGGGCAGCTTCCTCCTCGGGTCGGACACGAGGAGCGAGCGGTCGTACCTCATGAAGATCGTCTCGAGGTCCTTGTCATCCAGGAATTGTACCAGGCCCTTCGCGATCGCGGTCCTCGACGCGGTGGCCTGTCCCATTATGCCTCCGCCCTGGACGTTGACCTCGATATCGACCTTCGCAGAGCGGTCGCCCGCGAGCGTCAGCGGCTCCATGATCTTCGTCCTAGCGAGGGACGGCTCGAATATCTCGACCGGGACGCTGTTGATCCTGATCAGTCCCTTGCCCTTGCGCACGCTCGCCCTCGCGACGGCGCTCTTCCTCTTGCCACTGGCAACTACGACCTTCATGTGCGAGCCTCCCTTGTGGACCCGAGCTCCTTGGATATCGCGCCCAGGGTCGTGTACTTAGCCAGCTGTGGCTTCTTGGCGCTCTCGAGGGTCTCGGCCTTCTCCGCCTTGAGCTCCCTCGGCACCCCGACGTACACCTTGAGCCTCCTGTAGGCGGCTCGGCCCGAGGGCTTCCTGTGCTCGAGCATGCCCCTTACAGTCCTCTTGAGTATCGCGTCAGCGGAGCGCGGGTAGAACGGCCCGTGGTTCCTGGTGCCTCTCTCCCGCCTGTGCTTATAGAACGCGAGCAGCTGGACCTTGTTCCCGGATATGATGGCCTTCTCGGCGTTGATGATGAATATATCTTCGCCGCTCATCAGCCGCTTGGCGACATGAGTGCCAAGCCTTCCCAGTACGAGTCCGTCAGCATCGATTACCGCCAACGCTTTCACCCCATGAGCTTAATCTTCGAGCCCTTGGGGTGCTTCGCCAAGAGCTCCTCAATGGACATGCTCGTCCCGCCTGCATTCTCGACCTTGTCCTTCGCCTGTCCCGATGACCTGTACGACGCGACGGTGAGCTTCTTCGCGAGTTCGCCTGCTCCCAGGAGCTTCCCTGGGATGACGATGACGTCGTTCTCGGCCGCATAGCGTTGCAGCTTCCCGACGTTCACCTCGGCCCAGCGGCTCTGCGGGCCCTCAAGGCGCACTGCGATGTCTCGCCAGACAGGTGCCTCGTTCGTCCTGCTAGCGTCCTTGAGACGCATGACCAGGGCTACGAGGTTGGGATTCGTTTTATTCATCGTCTTACCCATATCTGACTCCTCCGACAACCAGAGAGCAGGCGTGTAAATGGGGGAACCGTTTATAAAGCTTTGGATATGCCCAGTGTGCTGGCCTGAGGGTGCTGGCCACGCCGCGCGGGGATCGTGCGCGGAGGGGCCACCAGGCGCATGCACGCAATAATCGACATCGAAGAGAAGATATATACGCCATAAGGCATACACCGAAAACCCAGCTCGGAGCGGGGGTCTCTGATGATACGTTTTGGTCCTGCAGGCATTCCACTCTCCTGCAAAGGACGCACATTGAAGGACGGAATAGAGGACGTCCACCACCTAGGCCTCACGGCTCTTGAGACGCAGCTCGTGAGGGCAAGCGTCCAAGAGCGGACCGCAGAACCCGAGGAAGTCGGACAGACGCCACTCGACCTCGTCAGCGACATGGTTATAGAGATAGTCCGCAAGAAAGACGCAAAGGAGGAGGTCATATACGACCTCGACACGCCCATAAAGGCCGAGGACACCCTCGTCGCCCTCACGAGCGGCCTGGCGGTCAACTACACTGAGCTCAAGAAGCTCAAGGTCATGGCCGACGAGCTCGATGTCGCCATGTCCATCCACACCCCCTATTACATGGACCTTGTCAGTGAGGGGGAATTGTCGTTCAAGAGCATGGATTCGATCAGGTGGGGTGGCATAATCGCCAAGGCCCTCGGAGGGTCCATGGTCGTCACTCACCTGGGGCTGTATGGGGACATCGACGACAAGACCGCCCACAAGCGCATCAAGGGAAGGATCACAGAGCTCGCGGCCTGGTACAAGAAGCAGAAGATCAAGGCGCCCATCGGCCTCGAGCTCAGCGGCCGCAGGGAGATATTCGGGTCGCTTCCAGAAGTGGTCAAACTGTGCAAGGAGGTCGATGGCGTTGTCCCCGTCGTGAACTTCGCCCACTACCATGCGCGCGAGCACGGGAAACTCAAGGAGCCGAAGGACTTCGACGAGCTCCTCGATACGGTTGCTGACTTCACTGGCGGCGAGTACTACACCCACTTCTCGGGCGTCGAACACGAGAACGGCAACGAGAAGAGATATACCTCCATCAAGAAGGGGGACCTGCGGTTCGAACCTCTGGCCGAGGCCATGGTCGACAGGAACGACCCGATTACAATCATATCCGGCTCGCCGCTGCTCGAGCACGACGCGATGTACATGAAGGTCATACTCGAGAGGGTGCTCTCGAAGAGGGTCTCCAAAGAGGTCAAGGAGACCAACAACAAGAAGGAGAAGACCGGATCGAGATGAAAGAGAGCACTGAGTACATCGTGAAGATGGTCGCGCAGACCCTCGAGAACGAGATAGAGGGTACTGACGAGTTCGTCGACGCGATCATCGGTGCCAGGAAGGTCTTCATCTACGGCGTCGGCCGCTCAGGCCTGATTGCCAAGGCCTTCGCCATCAGGCTGGTCCAGATGGGGCTCGAGGTGTACTTCGTGGGCGAGACCGTCACCCCGATCGTGGAGGAAGGGCACCTGGTCATCATCGTATCCCACACCGGCGAGACGATGTCAGCGGTCCAGACCGCGAACATCGTCCGAAGGGTCGGAGCGAGGGTCATCACGATTACCGCCAACGCGCACTCGAAGCTCGCGAGCGCATCCAACGTGGTCATTCTGATCCACCCGCCGAAAGACGACGACAGGCGCAGGCTGGCTCCCCTGGGCACGCTTTTCGAGGACGCCACGATGATATATCTCGACAGCATCGTCGCCCGGCTGATGGAGAAGCTGGGCCAGGGCGAGGGGTCGATGAGGAAGCGGCACGCGATATGGGTGTGACCGCTCAGAGGTGTTTCCCGGTATCCTTGTCCCTGAGACCATCCCTTCTGAGCCGCCTGCGCCGCAGCAAGACATGGAGGCTGGTGATCAGGCACGCAACGATCACTGTGCCGGTGACCGCTACTGCCAGACTGTTTTCCTTCAGCCAATCGGTCATGCTGCCCGCGAATCCGCTCTCGACTATCCCCAGGCTCGAATCGAGGGTGAACGCAAGCGTGCCGTTCGACAGCGGGAGGACCGAGTGGAGGATCAGCCCGATACCGGTCGTGTAGCACGAGGAGTTCACGGCGAAGATCGACTCGTTCCTGCTGGAATCCAACGCCGCCGAACCCCATTGGTAGAACGCCTGAACCGTGCCATCCTCCTTCGCGAGATCGATGCATTGGACAGGGGATGCCGTCCCGTTGAGCGGCCTAGTGAACTCCTCACCCTCGAGACTCTCGTCCACTCGGGCCGAAAGCGCGGCGGCCACTGCGCCCTGGGGGCCGTCCTCAAGCAGGTGGAACATGTTCGTAGTGGCCCCTCCCTGCACGAAACGCTCGACCGCAAGATACTGTGTCTCGGTCCTGTTCGTGACTTCCACGGACATGTTGATGAAAAGACCGGTCTTCCCGGAGACGATATGCATTCCCGCGGGGTTCTCGTAACATGCTTCGTTCTCCGTCAGGCAGAACCAGAAGGTCATGTTGGCCCATGACTCCACGGATGGAGGGGCGTCGAGCGTCGAGTTGTAGGCATCCGCCTGAGCGCTCATGGAGAACATGACGAACTCCCCCTTCTCGGATGTGAACCCTGACTCCACGGACGAAAGATTCCACTCTACACGGTTCGAATCGAGGAAGACCGTGTACAGTGCCTCCGAGCGGCAGAACCTGCCGTCCCCATCCGTGTCGTTGAAGAGGTAGAGCTTCGGGAAGCCTATGTCGAATGTGGGAGAGAACGGATCGTACGAGTGCTGGAACACCATCCTCGGCCAGTCGCGCGTAACGGCGATCGTAAGGTTTCCCGATATTATGCTCACCTTGGTCTCGTCCACGCTGTGAAACATCGCATAGTCATCCTGCTCATCATCGGCGGCTGAGAACGGGGCCGATGACGAGACCAGGAGTGCAGCTGCGAAAGCGAGTCCGAGAATCTGTCCAAGAGCCATCTCTCACTCCATCGTACCCTAAGACCGTTTGGGCGAAAAGCTTTGCCCCCTCAGACCTCCCTGACCCTCAGCCTGCGAGTTCTCTTCATGACAGGCCTGGCCGGCGCAAGGGCGTCCGTGAGCGAGAACGGGACCTCATCGTACCCCCGATTGGAGAGCTTGAACGTCTTCACGTCCTCGTTCAGGGGATCTATCACCAGGGCCGTGTGGTACGGCTGGTCGAACATGGTCCTCTGAGTCTCGAGGTCCGTCCTGGATAGGAAGCATGTGTGGCCTGGATGCGAGTGGTACCATCCGACGATTATGTAGTCGAAGCCCGAGCCGTCGAGATCCCCGAACAGCTTCGGCAGGGCCTCTCGGTCGAACCTGACCTTCGATGGCGTGCTCTTCAGATCAGTCGTCACGACGTCCCTGACGGTCGTGTACACGCTACCCTGCCAGGAGCGGACATCCCCCAGCATGAACCCCATCACCTCGAGCCTCCGGGGAGCTTCCTTGGTTGCGTGAGACCTCATCATGCCCTCGGCGTGGCGGGAGATGTACAGGTCGAAATGGCGTCCAGAGGACAGGACCTCATCGTAGGCCGCCCTGGAATCCCTGGAGAGCCAGTCGTGGGGGCCGAGAGAGTCCTCAGGCGGGGGCGCACGCTCTTCAGGCATGCGCTTCGTCTCCCCGAGTATCTTGGGCCTAGGCATGGTCCCCTCCGACGATCCTGACCCTCCGGTCAGACTGGTCCATCTGCGATGGCGGTGAGTATCTGTTCCTGTTGAAATACGCCGCCGCGCGCGTGCACGCGTCAGAACCGAAGGGGTTCTCGGGGTTCGGGTTGGACAACAGCGATTCGATGCCCTTGACGAACGTCGACAGACACGACCCGAAGTCCCAGTTCTCGAGGAGTTTCGTGCACACATATCCTCCGTCCTCCGGAGGCATGATGTTAGGGTGGAAGATGGGGGTCAGCCATTTCACAATCGGTTTCTCCATCGGGTACTCCTCACCGACCAGTATCGCGAACTTGTGCACGAACAGGTGCACCACCTTCCCATCCTCCCACGTGGGGCCAGGGACGCGGAACAGGTGCACGTTGACCAGTATCGGGAACTTGCTCAGGGTCGGGTCGGACACTGATATGTGATGGCGCAGCTCACGCTGGCACATCTCTATCTCGTTCCTAAGCCGGAGCCTCAGCACATCGAACGGGAGGGCCATCTGGACTATCCGCCCTCGGGATCAGGGATGAGTTCGAGGACATCCTCCGCCATCACTCCGGCATCCTTGAGCGTGGATCCGCCCCGGAGCACCTTCTTACCTTTCCGGAGCACGTAAGCACCCATGTCCTTGTTCCAGAATGTCGCAGCGCTCTCGATCATCTCGTCGACGGAGTTGTCGCCATCTAGCTCCATCTCCACCGTCGCTCCCGTCTCCGCATTCTTCACCTTGAGCCTGAACGTCAGGAGGACCACCTAACTACTGGACAGAACCTGACATTATATGGTTTTCGGATACCTGTAGCACTTGCGGGGGGTGGTTCGGGCACCTAGGGTCCAAGGGGACCTCCATCTCCTCCGCGACGTTCCTCTGACCATCGTAGTAGAAGGTGTTCCTCAGGGTCATGTCCTTCCTCCCCGAAGCGATCTTGAGGCACTCCCTGACCATGACCGCAGAAACGAGGCTCGTGGTGGTTATCTCAGCTGCGAGACGGGGCTCGTGGAACACCACACCCTCGCCAGTGCAGCTGAACCTCATGTTCGCGACCTTCGCGTGGGACCGGTTCATGCCGCACTGGATGCACGGGCCGTCCGGAGGGAGGCACACCATGACCCTACCTATGAACCCCTCCATGCCCCCATCGATGTACGGCCTGCCCGCGTGATAGGCGTGCGAGTTCGCGTGTATCCTCGCGGCGATGTTGTCGAGGCAGCCCAGGACGATATCGAACCCGTCGTAGAACGACCCAGGGAGATCCTCAAGCCTGCCCACGACCGCCCTCGCACGCGCGTCTGGCGATATATCCATGATGCCTCTGGCGACGACCTCGGCCTTCTTGCTCCCTGTCCGGGCGTCCTCCTGCGTGAAGAACAAGCATCTGTTGAGGTTCGAGCCCACGACATGGTCCATGTCCACGACCGTGACTCGCCTGAAGCCCGACAGCGCCAGACACTTACCGACCTCGTTCCCCAGCGCACCGGCCCCAATCATCAGGACCCTCGTGCGGAAGATGGCGTCGAGGTCGAGCCACCTGACCCGTCTGGACCTGTCGAACGTGTCCTGGTCCACCGCGCCAGGCACGAGCCGTCCCTCCATAGGCGGTGGAAGCAGGAGCGTGGAATTAAACCTTGTCCATGTCCCAGGCTAACCTGCCCGCGTCCATCAGGACGGTCTCCTTCCCCGAGGATGACACTACCGTGATCGTGGGCCTCTTCACGAGCCCGTCCAGGTGTATGAGGGACTCAGCGTCGCCATCGTAGTTGCTGCCGACAGCGAAGTGACAGGTGCCGTAGACCTTCTCATCCTCGAGCATGTTCGCAACGATCCTTGCACGCCTGTTCAGGCCTATCCCCAGTTCGCCTATGGCAGCGGCGTTCCTCACATAGGAGTCGAGGTCCTTCTTGGGCAGCTCGCCTTTGGAGACCATCTTTCTCGTCTTTGACTGGCCCGCAGCGATGGACGACCTGAGCGCTTTCGCCTCCGACCGGCCCGACACTTTGGTGATGAAGCCGCTCGAGATCTCGGCCACGATCGGGGTCTTGATCACGACCTCGCCCTCGTTGAGTGCCATGGACCCGTCGAACGCAATCACTCCGTTGGCAGTGCCCAGCTCGGGGGAGACGTAGACCTCGCCTGACGGCACGTTCCCGGAGAGGCCTGGCCTTCTGAAGTCGCCATCGTCCGGTTTGGCCTTCCGACCTCTGAGGCCGATGGTGATGTCCGTCCCTCCCGGGGCAGTCACCCTCACGGATGCGGACGAGTCGAGCGCCTTGATGATCCGCTTGCAGTCCGACCTCAGCCTCGTGTAGTCAATCGGGACGGTCCGCCGGAACATGTCCTTCGTGATGCCGGGGGACCAGAACGCCCTCGACTTCCGCTCCTCGTACAGCATCTCGAAGATGCTGTTGTACTTCCTCTTGCCCGGATATCCTTGGAGAAGGCCGAACTTGTCCTTCCCGAGCCTGTCGGCGCTTATGGACAGCAGTGCGTCCGGCTCCGAGTGCATCGCCTTCACGAGTGCGCCCTCGGTGAAATCGAACTGCCCCTTCTCACGCTGGAACGCCAGGACGGGGCAGGCCCCGGCATTCAGGGCGGCGTCGAATATGGCCATCGATATCTCGCGCACATCCCTGTTGGGATTGGTCACTATCAGAAGCGTCTCGCCCCTCTTCAGTCCCAGGACGTCCTTGACCGCCGCCCTCGCACCCGCCGTCAATGAGCTGTCGTACCCTTTTCCGCCTGCGAAGTCCATGCCCTCACAACGCCAGGTGATTCACAGCGTACCACATAATCCTTCACCAGACATCGTCGTCGGTTGTCGGCGCCGAAGGGCGACTGGCGCGGACCGAGCCTCAGAAGCGCAGGTAGTCCGTCGGCACGGAGGCCTTGATGGCCATCTCGTCGTACTTCCTCAGGATGTCCTTGATCTGCCTGGCTGCGTCTTTCTCGATTTCTGGCGGCCTGTGCTCAGCGAGTATCCGCTTCGCCTCTCTGCGCGCAGCGAGCTTGATGGGCTCCTCGCCCGAGTCCTGAGGAGGAGGAAGCATGGCGATCTTTGGCAGCAGATTCTCCTTCCTGAAGAACTTGAGCGTGTGCGTGTCCTTCATGAAGTAACCGCCTGGACCGACCCTTGCAATCGTATCGAACGCGAGCGTGTCCTTGTTCACGTCTATGCCCCTCCAGGCACGGAGTATGTTCCTCCACAGCTCGCAATCCATGACGACCTGTTCGACGGACTCGCAGCCCGACCGCTCGAAGCCACCGATGCCCACGATCTGGTCCGCGCCAGCCATAGCTGGAAGGAGCGCGCTTATGGCCTTCTGGTAGCCGATCTCATACCCTGGCCTGCAGCCGGACGCGGCCGTGCCGCCCACCTGGGACGGTAGCCTGTACCTGCGGGCCATCTGGCAGCCCGCGGAGTTGATGAGCGCACCCTCGGTGGAACCCGACAGGAAGACCCCGGTCTTCATGTCCATCGGTCCAGATTCGGAACTGTACAGCACGGGAGCCCCCGCCTTCGCCGTCTGAGATATTACGAACCCCGCGAGGTTCTCCGCGTTCACGAGCGCGACCGTCCCTGCGAGCGTCACGGGCGCCACAGAGCCCGATATGGCCATGGAAAGGTGGACGACTGGCAACCCTGCCTTGGCGAACTCGACGACCGCTTCGATGTCGCCCTCCTCGTATCTCAAGGGGGTTATGGGCGTGTGAGTGATCGATATGATCGGCCTCTTGGCGAGCTCCTTCTCCGAGCCCACGATGGCAGCTGCCGCCTCGATTTGGAACCTCGCGTCCTCGACGCTCCCCGCGCCGTGCTGCATGTGCTTGCCCGTGTTGAATATGGAGGCCACGAACTCGTGGTTGTTGGACACGTCTGGAGGCAGGTCGGTCGCGACCACCTCGGGCCAATAGAGATCCACCTCGGGCATCGCGTCGCACACGAGCGTGAGGTCTATGAGGTCGTGGATGGTTGACTTCCTCTTGATCTGCCTGTCGATATCCCAGACATCGGTCGGCTGGCCGTCATTCACGCCATAGACCCTGTCCGTCGCCGGCAGTCTGAGGTCCCTCTGCCTGTCCCTCGCGGCCATGACGAACTCCTTCGGCGCCTTCGAGAGCGCCTCCTTGACCATGGCCTCCGATATCCTAGCGATCTGGGACCTCTCGTCGACCGCCGCACCCGCGCCCTTGAGCATCGAAAGCACCTTGTGGCTTGTGACCTTTATCCCGACATCTTCAAGAATCCTGATGGATTCGAGATGGACCGCATCCTCCTGCTCTCTGCTCAATGGATTGTAAACTGCCTTGGACAATCTATCATCCTGCTTTGGAGGGGGAAATTGGTACTCCGATAAAAACCCCGGAGTCGGTGAGCTACAGAAGTTTGATATACCCCTCGTGAGGAGGTCAGTCCTTGGACCTGAACCTCTCGACGGCCTTCTCCTCGAGCCTGCGTGCCCTCCGGGCCATCGACTCGCGGTTCCTGCGCACGTCCTCGTCGGTCTCGAGCTCGATGCCGGGCACTTGGCACGGAGCGCCATCGGGCCCGAGCGCGACCACGGTGAGATAGGACGAGCCCGTGTGGCGCACCTCGCCCGTCCTCGGGTCCATTGCCTCTATGCGCACGCCCACCTCCATGGACGAGCGCCACACGGCGTTCACGTTCGCCTTCAGGGTCAACAGGTCGCCCACATGGACCGGGGACAGGAAGGCCATGCGGTCGACGGACGCTGTCACGACATTCGCGCGCGTGTGCATCGTGGCGGCCACATAGGCGATCTCGTCGACCATCTTGAGTATTGTGCCTCCGAACACGTTGCCTGCGACGTTCGCATCCTGGGGCATCATGACCCTCGCGACGACCGTCCTCGACTCCGAGACCTTCCGTGTGCTCATGGTACCGACCTTTGCCGCATATTCACACTGTCGGGGGAGGGGGAGGTGGGGGCATCTGCTGCGGGGGTCCGGCGAGGATCCCACCGCGCTTTCTCATCATGAGCAGCACAACCACGACTACCACGACGGCTACCAGTATCCCGAGTCCGATTATGAGGATTATCATTGTATCCGAACACGCGGAGTGTTCGTACTCTGCGAGTTCAAGGGTCATGTACGGCGCTGAGTCGTCCAAGGGCGAGTACGTGGATATCTTGACCCAGCTGCAGACGTCCGAGGAATACCAGTAGACATGGGAAACGCGCGAATCACGCGTTACCGTCATCTTCAGGCAGGAGAACGTCCCTGCATCGGTCGTGACCGTCTCCTCGGCAGCGGCGACCGAGAACGAGTAGGTCTCGACGTCCTCGTCTGACGAGGTGATGTCCATCGTCCCATTGGTCCAGTGGGTGACCGTTCTCGTGACGTTCGTCGTTTCATTCCACTCGTCACCGGTCCCGGTTTCGCCGTCAGCGAACCCGGAGAGCAACGGCGGAGAATATGTGGTGACATCCTGCATCTCCACCCTCGTGACCAGAGCCAGCGAACCTGTCCCGACGGTTATGTTCCCCCAGGCGTACATGTCCTCCCTGACGCTGGCGATACCCCCTTCAATCTCGTAGGTGTAGCCGTCGAAGACCATCTCAACGGACCCAGGGATCAGGGCGGACCCGTCTGTCTCTCCCGCCATCGAACCGGTCACCTTCAGCACGTCAACGTCGTACGTTTCGGACCCAACGACCAAGGAGTCCTTTGCCTCAAACTCGTACCTGAACGAGCCCGAGACCGTGATCTCTCCCAAGTCCATCTCTCCCTCGTACAGCCAATAATCGCCTTCCGAGCGGTTCACAGCCGCTGCCGGTGGAACGAACAGCGATAGAACCGCGACGAGCGCGAGAGAACACGCAAGAGTTGCCTTTACCAGCCCCACCTTCGCACCTTCTGACAGATATGCTAGGTCTTCGGAGGGTTTGGAGGGCGTAAATACCTTTCCGAGAACGCAGCTCGGACCAAGCCAGTGCAAAGGAATATAATGTCAGAAACTCTAACCAAGGCCCCGATAGCGGATGAACAACGAATTCGTCGTCACGCCCTACGGAGTCTCGGGCGAGGTCGACTACGACGTACTGATACAGCGCTTCGGCACGAAACGCATAGACGAGCCTCTGCTGAAACGCATCTCCAAGTACGGACCTCTCCACCACATGCTGAGAAGAGAGTTATTCTACTCCCACCGAGACCTCGAATGGATCCTCGACGAGTACGACAAGGGGAACAGGTTCGCCCTGTACACCGGCCGGGGTCCTTCGGGACCCATCCACCTCGGGCATCTGATGCCCTGGACGTTCACGAAGTACCTCCAGGACGTGTTCAAGGTCAACCTCTGGTTCCAGCTCACGGACGATGAGAAGTTCATGTTCTACGACCACCTCACGCTCGAGGACACCAAGAAGTGGGGGTACGAGAACGCCCTGGACATCATCGCGCTGGGCTTCGACCAGAAGCTCACGAAGATATTCCTCGACACGGAATACATCAAGACGATGTACCCCCTCGCCATCAGGGCTGCGAAGAAGATCAACTTCTCCACCATCAAGGCCGTGTTCGGGTTCGACAACTCGAACAACATCGGGAGCATATTCTTCACGAGCATCCAGACGGTGCCGTGCTTCCTCGAGTCGCTCGAGAAGGGCAAGAAGGTCCCATGCCTCATACCATGCGGCATAGACCAGGACCCGCACTTTAGGATCACCAGGGACGTCGCTGAGGGCCTGGGATACTACAAGCCGGCGCTCGTGCACGCGAAGCTGATGCCGTCCCTTGCGGGCGCGGAGAAGATGTCAACCTCCACCAAGGCAGACACTACGATCTTCACCACCGACGACAAGAAGACCGTGAAGAAGAAGGTCATGAACGCGTTCACCGGCGGCCGCGTGTCGGTCGAGGAGCAGAGGAAGCTTGGCGGGAACCCGGACATCTGCTCGGTGTTCCAGTACCAGGCGTATTTCTTCGAGCCCGACGACACGAAGCTGGCGAAGCTCCAGGCGGACTGCAGGTCGGGGGGGATCATGTGCGGCGAGTGCAAGACGATCCTCTTCGAGAAGGTCTGGAAGTTCCTCGAGGAGCACCAGAGGCGCAGGGAGAAGGCAAAGGACGTCGTGCAGGAGTTCTTCATCCGCGACTGAGGAAGCATGATTTATCCTGCACGCCATTCCGGCATGGGACAGAGATGAGGCTCAGGCCGATAGCCATCGTCAGGAACGGAGTGATGGGCGACGTCGACGACTGGGACCAGGTCGTCTCCAAGCTCGTTTTCGAACCGGAGTACGTCCCCGGTCTGTTCAAGCTGGACAGGTTCAGGCATATCTGGGTCATATTCGGCTTCCACAAGAAGAGGGGCTGGAAGCCCACGGTGCATCCGATGCACGACCCTTCCAGGCCGCTAGTGGGCGTCTTCGCCACGCGCTCCCCGAAGAGGCCGAACAAACTCGGCCTGACCAAGGTGAGACTGATAGCGGTCAGAGGGCGGACGGTCACCGTGCAAGGTCTCGACGCATACGACGGGAGCCCTGTATGGGACGTCAAGCCCTTCGATGCTGAGATCAGTGGGGCATACTGCGAGCAACGAGCTGCGGGCAAGAAAACTAGATAAGACCTATGTCCGATGAACCCAGGACATGACACATGACGAGTTGGTCGGGCAGCTCAGCTACCTCGAGAAGAAGGTGCTGAAGGCACTCGACGTCCTCAGAAGCGCCTCTCCAGAAGCCATACAGGAGAAGGGGGGCTTCGACAAGCTCGTGGAGGTCATGAACGCCGCCTCGTGGCTGCAGGCCAAAGGCCTCGTCACGATACACGAGAGCATCACCAAGGCCTACACGCTCAAACGCAAGGAGGTCGCGTCGCGGCAGCTCGCTGAAAGGGCAGCGGCCCAGGTGCTCGTCACCGACCTTGGAGGCAGTGGCTCACTTGCGGACCTGAAAGCCACCGGCAAGGTCAGCAACGAGGACATCCAGATCGCCCTGGGCTGGATCAAGAGAAAGGGCTGGGGCGACATCTCCAAGCAGGACAACAACACGGTCATCACTATCAATGACAAGGGCCGCCAGGCGCTCGGTTCAAGAGGCGAGGACGAGTTGCTGATCGAACGGCTCGCGCAGGGAGAGGTCCATGAGAAGGACGCGAAGAAGGAGGTCCTCGAATCCCTGAGGCAGAGGAAGGACTTCCTCAACGAGAAGCATGTCGTCGCCCGGACCGTCGAGCTCACCGAGAAGGGGAAGGAGGTGGCCGCGCTCCCGTTCGAGGTCAGGGAGGAGGTCGCGCAGCTCACGCCCGAGCTGATACAGTCCGGCAGATGGAAGGATGTCGAACTGCGCAGGTACGATGTCAAGGCGTTCGCGCCCACATCCACCGGGGGCAAGAAGCACCCGATGACCATCCTCATCGAGAAGGTCAGGGACGCGTTCCTGACCATGGGGTTCACCGAGATCAGGGGGCAGTATGTCGAGAGCGCCTTCTGGAACATGGACGCGCTCTTCACCGCCCAGGACCATCCCGCCAGGGAACTGCATGACACATTCTACCTGGACAACCCGTCCCGGATCGACCTGTCCGAGGACAAGGAGTTCGTGGACGTCGTGCGGCAGGTCCACGAGAACGGTTGGAAGACCGGGTCCCTGGGCTGGCGCTACGATTGGAGCCTCGAGGAGGCGCAGAAGGCCCTGCTGAGGACACACACGACCGTGAACACGGTCCGGCACATACACAAGGACCCTGGGCTCCCCTTCAAGGTGTTCTCCATCGGGAGGATATTCAGGAACGAGGCGATGGACTCGACGCATCTGCCTGAGTTCACGCAGATCGAGGGGATCGTGTGCGAGGAAGGCGCGGACTTCGACATGCTCTGCGGCCTCCTGAAGGAGTTCTACAGGCGCATGGGCTCCGAGGATATCAGGATCAGGCCCGGCTACTTCCCCTACACCGAACCTTCGCTCGAGGTGGACATACTCTGGAAGGGGCAGTGGATGGAGCTGGGCGGGGCCGGCATATTCAGGCCGGAGGTGACCGAGCCTTTGGGCGTCAAAGAGCCCGTGCTCGCATGGGGCCTTGGCCTCGAGAGGCTCGGGATGCTCTTGTGGGGCCTCGACGACATCAGGGACATCTACGTGTCGGATGTCGACTGGCTCAAGAAGGCTCCGCAGCTCTGACCGGCCATTCTCTGGACAGGCTCACAGCTCTTCCACCTTCACGTCCTCGGACTTTGCGTCCTCGATGTGCATCAGCGACGGCATGAGAAAACCCGCCAGCATGATTGCGGAGAGTCCGACTCCTGCTATGACGAACCATATCTGCACTCCCAGGACGTCGGACAGGGGGCCCGCAACGGCCAGGCCTAGGGGGGTCATAGCAACGGTCATGCTGCCCATCAGCCCGAATACGCGGCCCTGCATGTCCGGCGGCACCGATGACTGGAGCACAGCCCGCACGGACCCGTTCGCGAAGGATATCGTGAATCCAGTGAAGAACAAACCGGCTACCGCTACGTAGAACGCGTCTGGGGGCACCAGACCCACGACAAGGACACCCATCCCCGACAACGCCCCCGACACGAGTACCGTCACAATCTTGCGCTTGAACCCGCCCCACAAACCCAGTGCCAGTCCTCCGAGGAGCAATGAGACTCCGAGCGCCATCTCCATCGTCGCGAACTCGACCACCCCCTTTCCGAAATAGGACTTGATCAGCAACGGCAAGAGCGACATAGCTGGGGCGAAGAGGAGGTTTATGACCATGACCATGAGCAAGAGTATGACTGCGCCTCTCCAGGAGAGCACGAACCTCAGCCCGCTCCTGATGTCACCCAGCACGGAAGGTTTCACATCGCCCACGGCCGCGCTCCGCGAAGGCTGAGGTATCTTGATGAGCAGCAGCGGGACGATCGCCGCGCCCGCGGTGAGCAGGTCCACGGAGAGCACGCCCCACATGGGTAGCGCAAGCAACAGCACGGCCCCAAGGGCTGGGGCCGCGATGCTCACAGCACCTTGGATTGCCTCGTTGAGACCGCCCACGCGCGCAAGGTGTTTCTTTGGAACCATGAGGGTCGTGGATGCCGCCATGGCCGGCCACTGAAAGGCGCCGCCCGCCGAGCGCACAAATAGGATCGCGTAAATGTGCCAGACCTGTGCTACGTCTGCAGCGAAGAGGGCGATCAGGACAGCTGTCGCCAAGGCAATCGACAGATCGGCCCAGATCATCACATGGCGCCTGTTCCACCGGTCCACGAGAGCGCCTGCGAACGGGCCTATGACAATCTGCGGCAACATCGCCATCATCATGGCGAAGGCCAGGACTGTCGCGGAACCCGTCTCGATTGTGAGCCACCACACAAGGGCGAACTGGACGAGCGCGCTACCGACCAGGGAGCATGCCTCCCCGCCCCAAATGACGAAGAACCTGCGCATCAACCGCTTCTCGTCAGCTTGGCCCACCATCTCGGTCATGTCAAGCTCAGCGGAGGAACGGTAGTGTTTTTGAACCCTCCGGTCAGAAGTGGCCGTCAGATGAATGCTATCGAAGCGCCTTCAGCTCGGCGTCCGCCTTCGCGGACATGCCCCTGGCACCGGCCTTGTCAAGGACCTTCTTCGACTCCTTGAGCATCTTCTCGGCCTTGGCTCTGTCACCCTTCTCGGCGAGCATCGCGCCGTACTCCATCTTGCGGGCGCCCAGGCACTCAGGGGCGTCCATCCCATCCAGCGCCTTCAGGCTCTCGATGTAGTACTCTTCGCTCGCCTGCAGGTTCCCAGCCTTCCGCTCGGCCATGCCAAGGTTCGCATACGCCTCCGACATGCCATGGCCGTCCCCCATCTCGGTGAAGACGTCCAGGGCGCGGAAGCAGTGCTCCTTCGCGGCCTCCAGGTCGCCGGCATTCATGAACAGTTCCGAGAGCGATGTGAGGGCGTACGCCCTCGACCTCGGCTGACCCGTCTCCGCCGCGAGCCTCACGGCGTTCTCCAGGTGCAGTTTCGCCTCTTCCACCTTGTCCATGTGAGCGCATGCGATGCCCATGTTGACATACACGTTGGTGAGCTCGACTGGGCCGAACCCGGCCGCGCACTTCGAGAAGTGGTCCGTGGCCTGCTCGTATCTGCCCTTGGCGATGAACAGGTTGCCCAGTTCCATATGCGCCATGAGCATGCCTTTCTGGTCCATCACCGCCATCGAGTCCCTTGCACTCCGCTCGAACAGATCCTGCGCCTTGCCATCGTTGCCGAGCTTGCTCTCGACGACACCGAGACCTATGAGGGCCTTTGCACGCGCCCGGGGCAGGTCCTTCGACCTCTCCAGCGCATCCCCCAACATCTTCAGCGACTCTTCGAACTCACCCTTCTTGCTCTTGATGTTGCCCATCTCGACTAGGGCGTCGATCTGCGTGTGAGGTTCGCCCTCCCGGGCGACCGTCCCGAGGATGGCCCAGGCCTTGTCGAACTCGCCTACCGCGTTGGCCGCCCTCGCCTTGAGCATGAGCGCCGGGATGCGGTACCTGGGCTTCGACGGCTCGAAGGACGATATCGCGGCCCAGAGCCGCTGGACGTTGCCCTGACCAAGCAGGTCGTCGGGGGACCGAGCCATCAGCATCTCGGCCTCGAGACCACGTCTGGACAGGATCAGGTGATGGAGCCTCTCCTGGAGGTCTCCCTGGCGAAGGTAGTGGTCCGCGGCCGCGCTGTGCCACCTCGTCCTTTCCTCTGCACTCAAGGACTCATACACGAACTCCCTGAGCGACGCGTGGATCTCGAACCTCCCCCTGGCGACCTCCCTCAGCATGGACCCCTTCCTCGCATCCCTGAGGTCCTTCGGTATCGCATCCGTCGAGAAGGGCTTGTTGAACACCGATGCGAGCTGGAGCAGGGACTTCTCAGACTCTGACAGGCCCGTGTAGAACTTGTCCTCAAGGAACCTCGTGACCTGGGTCCGCGCCTCGGACAACCCCGAGACGGTGATCATCTCCAGCGATAGCGGATGGCCCTTGGTCATCGCGACCAGTTTGTCCGCAGACTCTCCCCTGATGCCCCTTGACTCGAGCATCTTGAGGGCGGACCGCTTGTCCAGCCCTCCGAGCTCCAGCTCGAAGACCTCGTTCTTGGCGACGACATCGGACCGGTCATAGAACCTGGGCACGTTCTCGGCCGTGACGATGACCTTCGAAGGTCCGCTGCTGTGCTTGAACATGTGCAGGAAGTCCTGGAGCCCTTCGGCGCAGTCCGCATCGTCGAATACGAACGTGTAGCCGTTCTCGGAGAGCTCCTCCTTCAACAGGACGCTGAGCTCGCCCAGCTCCGCGCGCCCAGAGGAGAGGTATGAGTACATCTTCCTGCAGCCGTTGTCCAGGAAGAACTGTGCGAGGGACTCCGCCACGGTCCTGGGGACATCCCAGGGCTTCGCCGCGTACCAGAAGACCCTCTGGTCTGTGAGTCCCGACGCGAGTCTGGACGCGACCGAGGTCTTGCCGATGCCCGCGATGCCTTTGATGGACAGGATCTTCACGGACGGGGAGTCGAGTGCCTTCCTCAGAACCGTCAACTCCTTCTCCCTGCCGAAGAAGTCCTTCGTAGCAGGAAGAGGCGACGACTTCCTGGATGAGCGCGACCTGGAGACGATGTTGGTCATGGGCGTGACCTTCGACGGGTCGACCATCGGGTCGATGTCGTTGTCCTTCACGTACTGCACCACTGTCACCGCCAATGCCTTGCCAGCGACCGTCAGAGAGTAGGCCTTTCGCCGGGACTTGCCCTTCTTGACATGGGACAGCCGCTCCTCGATGGTCCCCGCGGACTTGAGCTTCTTGAGCTCGATCGCGGCGTGGGCGCGAGATATCGAGATGGCCTGCGAGATGCCGTCCTGGGTCACGTCGAACGGGACCTCGAACTTGTCATCGTACTTCACGTAGTTGCTCAGATGATAGAGTATCCGTTCCGAGACAGTTAGAGTTCCACCCATGGGTCGAAGAATCCGAGAAACCGTTATTTAAAAGCAGTTATCACATGCAGTCGCGCGGAAGCAGGTAGGGCCCCGTCAGGGGGCGATCTTCGCCTTGGCCCGTTCCTTGACGGTTATGTGGACCATCATGACCGTCGCGATGCCCATGACCCCCGAGAGCAGGAACGGGACCATGGTGCCGTCCAGAGGATAGGGCAGGCCGAAGTCGCGGCCGTGGAAGCAGTCCCAGAGGAAGCCGCCGAGCGGGGCGCCCACTACCGAGCCCATGTTGGTCATCGACTCGAGCAGTCCTATGAGCCGGCCTCTGAGGTTCTCCGGCACTATGTCCGCCTGGAGCGCCCTCAGTGCAGGCGATGACACCTGGAAGGCCATGCTCCTCGCGGCCAACAGGACGATCACCACTGGGAGCGTGTAGCTGAACGGGATGAATATGATCGCGACGAAGGCCACGTATCCGCCGACGACGAACATCAGTTTCTTGCCCACCCTGTCCGCATAACGGCCCGAGGGGAAGGCGATGAGCGCCCCCAGGCCCATGGATATTCCGATGAGTATCGATATCGTGCCTGCGTCGAGCTCGAACCTGAACGCGAGGAAGAGGACCATCAGCGGGCCTATGCTCGCGAATGAGAACCCCTCTATGGACGCGTTGAGGTACAGGATCCTCAGGTACCTGAGACGCTCCGGCTCGACCCCGGGCGGGCTCAGGAGCCCCCTGATTGAGAGACGGGTCCGGACCTTCTCCGGGTGCTTCGCGTCCGTCACGTAGAGCCAGGTCATAACCGAGCCCGCGAGCGCGAGGATCGCGGTGAAGTAGAACGGGAACTTATAGCTGTCCTGGTCCGAGTAGCCAAGCGTTTGGCTCGCGAACATGAACAGCGCGCCGCCCACGAACGGGCCTATCACGAACCCGAGGTTGGATGCCATGACGATCTTGCCCATGGACGCGCCCCGCTTGTTCGCCGGGGTCGAGTCGATGACGAGCGCCTCGCTCACAGGCCACACCATGGCGCTCGCGACGCCCTGGAACGCCCGCACGAATATGAGGCCGAACCAAGTGTCCGGGACTGTGAACAGTATCGCTAGGACGGCATACAGGATGCTGCCCGCGAGTATGATGTTCTTCCTCCCCAGCCTGTCCGAGAGGTTCCCGAACGGGGTGGCGAGCAGCGCCCTCGTGAACACGAACGACGAGAACAGGATGCCGACCTCGAGACCTCCTCCTCCCAGCAGGTCGATGTATACCGGGAAGAGCGG